>Ga0335078_10006137_pt1 | contig 17799 bp, 17 predicted proteins | sample Lox_Sample_32_FD_206711 | JGI IMG/M metagenome (GOLD analysis project Ga0335078, IMG submission 206711) | Soil microbial communities from Loxahatchee National Wildlife Refuge, Florida, United States - Lox_Sample_3.2 | ecosystem: Environmental > Terrestrial > Soil > Wetlands | place: USA... | reverse complement strand
GCGAAACGGATCGTTCAGGATCGCGACATCGCCCGGACCGAGATCGAACGCCTCCGTGGCGTGCCGCACCGAAAGCGGCATCGCGCCGAGATGCACCGGCATATGATCGCCCATCGCGACCGTTTCGCCCGAGGCGTCATACACGGCGCACGAGTAATCGCGGCGCTCTTTGATATTGGCCGAATACGATGTCTTGCGCAGCACCGCGCCCATTTCTTCGGCGATGGAGACCAGCAGGTGCCGGAACAGCTCGAGTTCAATCGGATCGGGTTTCATTCCTTGCACGCTCCCGCGGCGACGAGAAAACTCGCGACGCGCTGCCATCCACCAGTGTGGGACTTCTCCACCGCGTAGCTGTGCGACGCGGCGTCTGGACGTAGCCGCCAAGCCGGGGAACCGCGATCCGTGCTCACCGGAAAACGAATCGGCTTTTCACTCGACTGCTTCATCGTCCAGGTCTGTCCGCCGGTTTCGGTGGCGTACAGCTCATGCTTGCCATTGTCGAGCGTCGCATCCACGAGCAGGGTTCCTTTGTCACGCGATTCGAACCAAAATTTTTCGATGGACGCCACGCGGCTCTCTTCGAAAATCGGTTGCTGCTTCCACGTCTTGCCTCCGTCGCTCGTGATCAGCAGGAACGGATCGCGAGCCGCGCCTTGCAGATTGGCTCCCGCGATCCATCCCGCGTCGAAACCGAAGAATTGGATCTGGTCTAGCCCGGAAACGCGCAGCCTCGCGAACGGTTCTTTCCAGTTTTGTCCGGCATCGTCGCTCGCAAGCAGAATCGAGAACAGCGTGTTCGTCGCGGAGTGAAGATTTCCCGTAAGGAAAAGCTTATCGCCGACGCCTTCGATGCTAGCCAGTTCCAAAAAAACCGGGCACGGTTCTTCCTCCGAACAAGTGAGCCCGGCCGCGATCGTATCCGCGCCAGTGCACTCAAAAGGAATGTGGATGGGCTGTCCGGTATTCGGAATTAAAGTTTGGGCTCGCAACCAGAAAACAAAAACCAGCGACAGGGCCGCGAAACGAATCACAGAATCATGGTAGCGGAGAAGGCTCGGGGACGCGCTCGTCAAATGTCGAACGTGATCCCCTGCGCGAGCGGCAGTTCGTCCGACCAGTTGACGGTAACGGTCTGCCGCCGCATATACGCCTTCCACGCATCGCTTCCGGACTCGCGCCCGCCACCAGTATCTTTCTCACCACCAAACGCACCGCCGATCTCGGCACCGCTCGTCCCGATATTGACATTCGCGATCCCGCAATCGCTGCCGATCGGGCTCAGAAATGTCTCGGCCGAAATCAAACTGGTGGTGAACATCGCCGATGACAATCCCTGCGGCACGTTGTTGTGGCAAGCCAGGGCTTCATGCAGAGTGTCGAACTCCATCAAGTACAGAATGGGCGCAAAAATCTCCTCTTGGACAATCGGCATCCTCGCGTGCGCCTTCACCAGCGCGGGCCGCACATAGCAACCGCCCAGATCTTCGCCCCCGTACAAAACCTGGCCACCCTCCGCGTGAATTCGCTGCAACACGGACTGCATCGTATCCACCGACTCCCGATCGATCAACGGTCCCATCAGCGTCTTCTCGTCACTGGGATCGCCAATGCGGATCTGCGCATAAGCTGATTTGAGCCGCGCCGTCAGATCGGCCGCGATACCGCGCTGCATGAACAGGCGGCGGATACTGGTGCAGCGCTGTCCCGCTGTCCCCGCGGCTCCGAAAACGATGGCGCGAGAGGCGAGGTCGAGATTCGCGTCGTTCATCACGATCACGCCGTTGTTGCCGCCCAATTCGAGCAGCGTCCGGCCGAGCCTTCGCGCGACGGTCTCGCCCACGATACGCCCCATCCGGCACGAGCCCGTAGCGCTGACCAAAGGCACACGCCGATCTTCGATCAACCTCTTGCCCACCACCGAATCCTCGCCGATCGCCAGACTAAACACGCCCCGCCAGCCGTGCCGCTCCAGCACCCGATCGCAGATCTTCTGCACCGCGATCGCCGTCAGCGGAGTCTTCAGCGACGGCTTCCACAGCACGCAATCGCCGCACACCGCCGCAATCAACGCGTTCCAAGACCACACCGCAACCGGGAAGTTGAACGCGGAGATCACGCCCACCAGTCCCAGCGGGTGCCACTGTTCGAACATCCGATGGCGCGGCCGTTCGCTCGGCATCGTGAGGCCATAGAGCTGGCGCGAAAGCCCGGCCGCGAAGCCCGCGATGTCGATCATCTCCTGAACTTCGCCCCTGCCCTCCGCCCGGATCTTCCCCATTTCGAGAGTCACCAGCGCGCCCAGCGTGTCCTTCACTTGGCGCAGTTCGTCACCGATCTCCCGCACGATCTCGCCGCGTTTCGGCGCCGGCAACATCCGCCAACGTTCCAAGACTTGGAGGGCCTGGGCGACCACGGCATCGTACTCGGGCTCGGACGCCAGACGCACGCGCGCCAGCTCGGAGCCGTCAGCCGGATTCAGCGATGCGATCGTCGATGCGCCGGAGCACGGCATCCATTCGCTCGCACACGCGCCGGGATTCTCCGGCTCGATCCCGAGCTCTTCGAGAATCGCACGCCCGCTCATTGCGCCAGCCATCGACACCCCTCAGGACCAGTCGCAAAGCACCGGCCGGCTTTTGCGACCGCAACACCGATACGACACGCAATCTCAGCTTGAAACTCCGGCTTCAGCCACATTGAAAAATCGTTTCGCGCACTGATTAAAACCGCCGCGTCACGCGTGGTCGCACCATGCGGTTTCACTGAACGCACGTGCAGCGCATCGCCAATGATATTTTGATCGGTCGCCTCTAACGCCAGACCGGCGAGTTCTTCCGGATCGCAAGGCAACAGCGGTGCAATCGTCGCGAACGTACAAATCCCTGCTTCTCGAAGACGCCGGATCGTGTCCAGCCTGTGCCGGATCGGCGCGCAATGCGGCTCGAAGGACCGGCGCACGCTCTCGCGATTCGTGGTCACCGAAAAACTAACGCGCAACGCAGTGCGACGCGACAGCTCCACCAGCAATCCGACGTCGCGCAAGACCAAAGGCCCGCGCGTCTGAATCGTAAACACCCGCGGCGGTTTCTCGATCACCGCCGCCAGCAACCGCGGCATTAACTCGCGCTGCTCTTCGGCAGGTTGATATGGATCCACCAGCGGCGAGCAATAAATCCGCTGATCCGCGCGAAGTTGCTTCCCTAGCAATTCCGCGGCATTCGATTTGAAAGTAGTGAATTGACCCCAGCGCCGCCAATCGTCCGGCTTCAACCCGCCGTAAATCCGCATGGTCGGCACATAGCAATACGTACATCCGAACGTGCAATTGCGCGCGGGTGTTAAGGAATGAGTAAATCCGGCTTGCGCGATGTAGCCATTCGTCTGGGAGAGAACGCTGCTCGTTTGCGCTTCGAAGACCTGGAAAGGCATCGACGCTTCTATTGTCGCACTGAGGATTATCCGCCCAGCTTGCGCCGCAGTACATCCAGCGCGGTGTTGGTGGAGAACATACGGATGCGTTCGCGATCGCCGGGAAGCTGCACGCGCCGCGCCTCCACGCCGTCGGGGTATGCAAGCCCGATGAATACCAGACCGACGTTCGCGCCGTCCGGCCCCGCGTATCCCGTGATTGAGAGAGCATAGCTCGATCCAGTGCGCACCTTCGCGCCCTGAGCCATTGCCTTCGCCACCGGCTCACTCACCGCACCGTGTTCCGCAAGCATCTCCGCAGGCACGCCTAGCAAACTGGTCTTCATTTCGTTGGAATACGTCAGAAATCCGCCGACATAATAATCCGACGCCGACGGAACCGCCGTGATCCGTCCGCCCAGCAGCCCGCCAGTGATACTCTCGGCTACGCTCAGCGTCGCGTGCCGCGCGCGCAGCAAATCGCCGGCCACCTTTTCAAGCGAGTCCCCATTGCGAGAGTACACGCGATCGCCCAGCAGCGCGTCGATCTTCTCAGCCGCCTCAGCGACCACTGCTTCCGCCTCGTCGGCGCGCGCGGACCGAGCCCGCAGATGTACGTGGATCTCGCCGGATACCGCAAGAATCGTGGTCGCCAGCGTGGGATATTGCTTGTACACCGGCGAGATCATCTGATCCAGATCCGATTCCGGGATGCCCACGCAGCGAAATTGGCGCGTGCGAATGGCCTGCGCCGGCAGCACCTTTTCCAAACGCGGCAAACACTCGCGCTCGAACATCGACTTCAATTCGTTCGGCGGCCCCGGCAGCAGCATCAGCGCGACGCCGTTTTGCTCCAACCACTGCCCTGGCGCGGTGCCGCGATCATTGTGCAAAACCTGAGCACCGCTGATCAGATACGCCTGCCGCCGGTTGATCTCCACCATCTTCCGGCCGAATCGCCGGAAACGCTCTTCGATCTGATCGCAGATCGCCTGATCGAACTCCAAAGTCCGTCCCAGTGCCTGGGCAACCGCTTCGCGCGTCAGATCATCCTCAGTCGGACCCAAGCCGCCTGTTAGCACGACGATTTCGGATCGCGCGGCCGCGCCCAGGATGCTGTCCACCAATCGTTCGCGCTCATCGCCGACGACGGTCTTGCGCACCACTTCGACGCCCAGTGCGTTGAGTTGATCGGTGAGATACAGCGAGTTGGTATCCAGCCGCTGCGGCGTCAGTAACTCTGAGCCAACGGCGATGATCTCGGCATCCGGCATCAGGGAAGCGGGCGGCCGCTGATACCGACGTCCACGCGAAACAGCGAATTGTTGGTGGTGACCAGCATCGCGCGCGAAGGCGTGAATGCCAAGCCGACGATCGCCGGACCGGAGAGGAACAACTCGGGCTGCGCTTTCTGATCGAAACGGACCACGCCGCGACGTCCGCCGAGCGAGCCCGCGACGTACAACCGGCCTTCGGCGTCGAATGCCATACCCTGCGGCCTCCCAAGGCCGCGATAAAAAGTCTCTACCTCGCCGTGCGTCGAAATGCGGTAGACCGAATCGAAGCTGGACGTCGTTGGCCCCGTGACGTAGAGATAGCCGTCGTTGCCGAACGCCAGATGATACGCCGCGATGGAAGGCTCGATCGTCGCAAACACATAAATCTGGCGCGCGCGGCTGATTTTGAAAATCGTCCCGCTGCGATCCCCGACGTACAAATTCTCTTCCGGATCGAACGCGATTCCGGTGGCGATCCCCATGCTCTCTGCATACACAGAGACGTTTCCGGCAGGCGTCACCTGATACACGATCCCGTCGTGACGGCTCGAAATGTAGAGCGTGCCAGCCTGATCGAAAGCGAGACCAGTGGCGTTCATCACGTCGGTAACGAAAGGTTTGTTGTTGTAATTGAGGTCGATTTTGTAAACCGATACCGGCGTCTTCTGTCCGCGCGATCCGCTGAAGGTCGCGTAGATATTGCCGAAGCGATCCACTGCGGGATTCCCCACCGGATACAAATTGTCCGCAATCTGAATCCCGATGCCGCAATTCCACACGCGGCTGGATTGCTTGCCCGCTTCCACGATCAACTCTCCCGCCGACGCGCCCTCCGGCACCTTCACGATCACGTAGGAATCGGAGCCAATCACGATGGGCGCCTCGACGTCGCCAATACGAACGTGCGGCCGGTCCGCTCGCGCCAGTCCCGCGCCGCGGATCTGCAATTCGCCGCCCGGAATGGCGGCTTCCGGTGTCACGTTCGAGATCTGAGGACGTCCGTTAGCGTCCTTTTTGGAAGCCATATTAGATGAGATGCAACCGACCTATTACGAATATAGCAAGCGCGCCATAAATTCCCGACATCACATCGTCGGCGACAATGCCCCAACCGCCCGGCAAACGCTCGAATTGTCGCGCGGGCGGAGGTTTCCAGACATCCAGCGCGCGAAAGAGCACGAACGCGAGCAGCCACGTCTTCCAATTCAGCACCGGCGCGCCCGCGATGGTGACCCATTGGCCGATCACTTCGTCGACCACTACCTTGCCTGGATCCTCGATGCCCTCGCGACGCTCGATCACTGTCGCAGCCCAGACGCCGGGCACCGCGAGAATCGCCGCTAGCACCAGGAACGTCAGCGGCGTAAATCCGTAGGCCAGATTCAGCGCGATCGCGATCGCTAGGCCCGCGAGCGATCCGGCAGTCCCGGGCGCAACCGGCGAAAGCCCACAACCGAACCACGTCGCGATCAGCCACGCCGCGTCGATACGTCCCTTCGGCAATGGGCTAAGACTCATGCGGCGGTTCGAAGTCGGCGCTTTCTCCGGACTCATCGGGCTGCACAGGCGTCGAGACTACATATTTTTCGGTAGCCCAATTCGCGAGATCTATGATCTTGCAGCGCTCGCTACAGAACGGGTGAAATTTGCCCTCGGGTGCGACTTCTTTTTTGCAGATCGGGCACTTCATCGAGTTGCAGCAAGGATTGGAAACGGCCCAGCTTTAGTCGCGAGCCGGTCCTCACGCGGTGCAGCGAGAGCACCAACCAAGTCGTAATCGTGCGCTTCGGTGATTCGCATGCGCCGGATTTCGCCGGGCTCGGGCGGCGCACCTTCACAATCGTTGATGTAACAGACGCCGTCAATCTCAGGCGCCTGCGTCGACATGCGCGCCTGCCAAAGCAGATCGGTTTCCTCCGACGGTCCGTCGATCAGAACATCCACTTCGCGCCCGATCATCTCGCGATTGCGCGCGAGAGAGATACGGCGCTGGACGGCCATCAGCTTGCGCTTGCGGTTGTAGATGGTGCGCGCGTCCACTTTTTGATCCAGCTGGAAACTCGCGCTGGTGTCTTCATCGGAATACGAGAAGACACCCAGCCGGTCAAACCGCGCGGCTTTGACGAAATCGCTCAGAGTCTCGAAATCGGCCTCGGATTCACCGGGAAAGCCAACAATCATACTTGTCCGAATCGCGACGCCGGGGATGGTCGCGCGAATCTTCTCCAGCAGCTTCAGGAAGTAATCGCCATGCGAGCCGCGTTTCATTCGCTTGAGCACATTCGAGCTGGCGTGCTGCAGCGGCATATCGATGTACTTCACCAGCGCCGCGTGCTCGGCGATGGTATCCAGCAGCTTCTGCGTGATCCGATTCGGATAGCAGTAGAGAAAACGGATCCATTTCTCGAACGGCGTCTCGATTTGCGCAAGCCGCGCCATGAGCTGCGCCAGACCGTCCTTGATTCCGAGATCCTCGCCGTACGACGTGGTGTCCTGGCCGATCAGGTTGATCTCGCGTACGCCCTGTGCGAACAATCGCGTTGCTTCCACGACGACCGATTCAAAACGCCGGCTGCGAAACTTGCCGCGATATTGAGGGATGACACAGAACGAGCAGGGATGATCGCAACCCTCGGCGATCTTGACGTACGCATAGTGCCGCGCCGTGGAAAGAACCCGCGGCGTCAGGTCGTGATACAGATACGGCTCGAACGGATTCGTGGTTGGCTGATCGCCTTCGCACAACCGGACAATCGATTCGAGCTCGTTCGTTCCGAGCACCGCGTCCACTTCCGGAATATTCTTGCGAATGTCGTCGCGATAGCGCTCCACCAGGCATCCAGCCACCACCAATCGCTTCGCAATGCCCGATTTCTTGTACTCGGCCATCTCGAGAATCGTGTCCACCGATTCTTTTTTCGCCGGATCGATGAAGCTGCAGGTATTGACGACGAGCACTTCGGCCTGCTTGGGATCGTGCGTAAGTTCGTGCCCGCGCTCCACAAGCTGACCCATCATCACCTCGGTATCCACCAGGTTTTTCGGACAGCCGAGACTTACAAAACCAATTTTCAAGGGTTGATCCGCCGGATAGAACTACCTTTCAGAATAGCAGAGGCGTTATTTCAGCTTGTATAACTTCCGCGCGTTGTCGCGAAGAACCATCCGCGCAAGCTCAAGCGCGCGATCGCGCGAAATCTCGCCGTCCCGCATCATCTCCGAAAGCGCAAGCCCGAGCGCCTGCCGCCCGGTCGTATTAGCCACCCACCCGGTTTCCTCCCACGACATCGCGTCCGAGAAAGGATACGCGTCGGTCCCGAACATCACCTTGTCGGGCGCGTACTCCAGCCACTCGCGAAGCACTCCCGCAACAGCCCGCGGATAATTGTTGAACGTTTGCCCGGAAAAATCTGTGTACACGTTCGGCTTGGCCAGCAGCGCGGCCACTTCGCGCGTAAACGGCCATCCGCCGTGCAGCATCACGAAGTTCGTCGAGCGCAGCTTGGGATCGTCAAAGAGTGTTTCGAGCAGCAACGGATTGGTACCCGCGATCTGAAAATATCCGCCCGCTGCCGCCGCGGCGTGGAAGTGCACGGCCAGGCCAAGCCGTCCGCATTCGCCTGCGATGTAGCGGAGCAGAAAATCCTGCAATGCCTTGTATGCCACTTCGCCCTGAGGCAGCGCGCGCGACGCCGCATAAACCCGCGCGGCTTCCGAACGTGGAACGTCGGCAAAATCGAACGACCGCAAGTAGGCCACTTCGAACTTGACCGCCACGGCCCCGCCCCGCTTGTGCCTCTCGAGTGTCGGCGTGACCACCTTTTGCAGATACAAATCCAGCGTTGCCGGCGGCTCGCTCAGACCCGATTCTTTCAGATATCGTTTCAGCAGCCGATCCTCGTCAGCGAAAAAGCTCTTACGATCGGAATTCTTGGCCGCGAGTCCCGAATTGTTGAGCGGAAATAAGAGCGCGTCTTCGAATGGCACCCAAAGAAATCGCGGCGCCGCTAGACCAGGCCCCATCGAAACGCGATTCGCGAGCATGGTCTCGATCCCGAGCTGATCGAGCACCCATTCGGCGTAGCCTTCGTGCATTTGTTCCGTGAGCTGTTTGCGGCGCGCCTTATAATCCGGCGACAACCCGAACAACGCGCGTGAAGCCTCCAGCGCGAGCCCCGATCCGTCGCGCGTGCGCACGGGCTCGGTGTAAGGCTCCATCGATTCCACCGGCAGCGCGTCGAAGTCGGTGTCTTTGTCCGCGCCCCAGGTCGGCCGGACGGGATGCGCGTGATTGTCGATGGCTTTGATCTTCGCGATCTCGGATGCGAGTTGGGAATCGATCGGAAGCTGCGCCGCCAAACGACTAACCGCTACCAGCGCAATCAGCGCGCGGATCATTTTGTCCACCCCAGATGCCAGCCGAGTCTTGACGAGTTGAACCAGGCTACCCCTCTGCCGCCCCAATTGGGAGCGATTAATACGTCCGTTCCAAGATTTACGTTGTACTGAAGAATGAAAGCGCAAGGGGATTCGCCAAACCGCTCGATTCTCTCGCTGAGCCACGAATTCGGCGAAAGCGGGGTTGCCAAAACAACCGGTCCAGGGAAAAACCAAGCCAAATGCGCACCCAATACGGGGTCGTCGAAACGCACGGGGGCGGTGAACCCGTATGTACGCTGGTATTGCGCCACGGACGCTTCGAGGTCCTTAACCGCCAAGATGACTTCCGCGATCCCTGAATACGTCACGTTCGCCGCTTTCCCGCTCGGATACGCCCTCCGCTCCCGCGGCGTGAAATCCTGAATCAAAAACGGGAAAAATGTCCCATTGGTCGGACCGACCTGCGCCGTCTCCCACTTCAGCTCCACGCCATCCGGACGCTTACGACCGTTCGGCCTCGGCTCGCTCACCGCGACACCGGTTTTGCGCAACCGTTCGACCTCGCCCGGAAAATCCGTCGGCCGCACCGCCCACGACGTCGGCCCCGCATCGCCTTCCAAAAACTTGTGCCATTCGTGCGCCGCGACGGCCTTCGGATCCGCATTCGGCTGAATCGCGATCAACTCCAGGTATGACCCATCCGGAAAACTCACCAGCGACATCTCCGTCGCATGATTCGAGTGCGGCCCACCATACTGGGGAGTTAGAAAAGCCGCCGACTCCAGCGCCTTCTGCATCGCGCGCAGATCGCGCCCCGCCACGGTCACGTGATCCACGCGCAACTCTTGCGCGCTCACAATCCCGGCCAACGCCAACCACAACGCAAAACGCACTCAGACATTATCGCGCGCGCAACACCACCGCCGTCACATCGTCGTGCCGATCGCCTTCAACCGCCGCAAGAATGCGATCCACCAACACCTCCGCGCCCGCACCCCGTGCAGCCTGGATCAGCGACAGCAACCCGTCTTCCCCGAACTCCGTGCCGCTGTCGACACCCGCCTCGGTCACACCATCGGTGAACAGCACCACCGCATCGCCCGGCCGAAGCTCGACAGACTGCTCCTCGCTCGACCATTGCTTGAACACCCCCAGCACCGTCGCCGTCGCCTCCAACCGCTCAACCGGCCCATCGGCCCGCACCAGCAACGGCGGCAAATGCCCGCAGTTCGCGTAGCGCAACTGCCGCGACCGATCATCGTAATGCCCAAAGAACAACGTCGCGAAATGCTCCGGCGGCGTCGATTCGTAAAACAGCTTATTCACCGCGCGCAGCGTCTCCGCCGGATGCCTAAGCGCCTCCTGACTCTGGCTGCGGAAGCACGCCTGCAAATTGGCCATCAGCAGCGCCGCCGCCACTCCTTTGCCCGAAACATCCGCCAATATGCACCCAAGCCCACCGTCGGTGTCGAGAAAATCGTAATAGTCGCCGCTCACCTCTCGCGCCGCGAGACACCGGCCCGCATAGTCCAGCGTCTTCAACTCGCGGCTCATATGCGGAAACAGCTTCTGCTGGACGTTGCGCGCGATCTCCATCTCCGACTTCACGCGCCGCTCGGTCCGCAGTCTCTCACCCGCCTCACGCGCCTGCTTGTCGATCGTCTCCAGCAGCCGCGCGTTGTCCCAAGGCTTCTGCACGAAATCACACGCGCCACGCCGCATCGCTTCCACCGCTAGATCCACGCTGCTCCAGGCCGTCATCACCACCACCGGCGCGCCGTTATCTTGCGCCTGAAGACTTGACAACAAGTCCAACCCTTCGGCTCCGGAGGTGGTGTCGCGCGCATAATTCAAATCCATCAGGATGAGATCGTACTCGCCGGTCCGCGCCGCGCGCAGCAGCGCCTGTGGCGAATCCACCAGAACGCTTTGGTGCCCCGCGCCCTTCAGCAACAGCCGCAGCGCTTCCAACACGTCGGCCTGATCGTCGCCCACCAAAATGCGCAGCACGCCGCTTTTGGATGCAGACGTCTCTTCACTAGTCACAAGTGTCATGTTCGCGCGTTTTGTCGGTGAAAGGGCATCTCGCCTGCCATGCTAACCGCTTCGGGTTCAGTGCGGCTTGGCGACGTTACTGTCCGTATATGGGATCCCGGTGGTCGATTTGTGTTAACTCTACGCGCCCTCGGCCTGATCCAGCGCCTTGGTCATTACCAGGAAATAGCACGGAACCTTGGGATGCTTTTCAGGCGGGAACGGTTCGGTACCAGTCACAACATACGCACGCCGCCGGTAATACTCCGGCAGCTCCTCGCGAATATTCACAACCTTCAGATCCGCGAATCGGCATCCAGCTTTGCGGCAATGTTCCTCCGCCGCGTCCATTAGCGCCCCGCCAATGCCCGACCGCTGCCTGCCCGGATCCACCGACAACAAACCGATGTACGCTCGCTCGCCCGCGGGCGCAACGTACACGCAACCCGCCAGGCTGTCGGCATCGTACGCAACGATGAAACTTCCCTTCGCGGCCATCTCGCGGACCGTTCCGACTTCGATCCGGTCGCGATCGATAAAGAACGACTCCGCTGCGCGAAACGCCAGGTTGATCATTCCCGTCACCGCTTCCAGATTTTCAAGCTCCGCGAGGCAAAACCGCAACGGCACTACCCCGACCTCCGCCAGCTTCAGATCCAAATGTTTCAACGCAGCCTCGAGAGTCTCTTTGTGCCGTGGATGGCGTGCCTGTTCCAGATCGTGCAGAATCCGCGTGCGCTGGAGCAGCAGGCTCGCGCGCTGGCGCTTTCGCTCGGTTTCCACCGGATCGCCCATGGCCGCGCGAGAGGCGGCTTTCCGTGATTCCGCCGATTCGATCTGCGATTCGATCGACTTGCTTTCCCAGCCCCGCGCCATGCTTCTAGTTTGTCACGGCGCGACTCGCGCGGGGAGTGGCATCATATAGCGAGATGAACGTGCAGGCTGAAGATCGCCGCAAACGCGTCGTCATAAATCTCGCTGCGAGTTTCGCCGCCACTGCCCTTGCGACGCTCTCGCGGTTCGCGATTGCGCCCCTTGTCGGCCCGGCGCTTCCATTCATCACCTTCTTCATCGCGGCGCTCGCGCTCGCTTGGTATTGCGGTTTCCTCGCTTCCGCGCTTTGTGTCGTGCTCGGCTCCGCTCTGGGAGCACGCTATTTTCTGCATGGCCAACCGGGCGTGCTGCTCGCGACCCGCAGCGACTGGGCTGCCATCATCGGGTTCGCGCTCTTGAGTTTCGCCGTCAACTTGCTTGTCTCCCTTTTACGCACCGCACTCAACCGCAGCCAAGCTGCCGAGAACGCGGAACGCGAACAGAGGCGCTGGTTTGAAGCCACCCTCGCCAGCATTGGCGACGCCGTGATCACCACCGGCCTCGACGGCCGTGTCGTGCACGCCAATCGGGTTGCCCAATCCCTGCTCGGCTGGTCGGAACAGGAAATGGCCGGCCGCCCGCTCGACGAATTCTTCCGCATTGTGGACCAGTCCACCGGCCAGATTCTGGATAGCCCCGTCCCTTCGGTTCTAAAGGAAGGCAAGCCCCTCGCGCTACCGGAGCACTCCGCGCTGAACGGCCGCAACGGCGCAAAAATCCCCATCGACGACAGCGCCGCCCCGATTCGTGACAGCGACGGTCAGGTCACGGGTACCGTGCTCGTGTTTCGCGACGTCACCGCGCGGCGGCATGCCGAAGAGACAGTGCGGCTGCTGGCCTCCATCGTCGAGTCGTCGCAGGACGCCATCATTGCTCATGATCTGCACGGCCGCTTCACCAGTTGGAATCACGCCGCCGAACGAATCTTCGGCTACACCGCCGCCGAAGTGATCGGCCAGCCGGCGTCTCTGATCGCCGCGCCCGAGTCTGGCGACGAAATTCCCGGGGTGCTGAGGCGCATCCAAGCGGGCGAACGAGTCGAGCAATACCAAGCCGTGCGCCGAACGAAAAGCGGCCAAACCATCGAGGTCTCGATCACCATCTCTCCGATTCGCGACGAACTCGGGCGCATCGTCGGCGCATCCAAAATTTCGCGCGATATCAGCGCGCAGGTTCGCGCGGCCGAACAGCTCGCTGAAGCCAACGCCGCTCTGCAGCATTCTAATGAAACACTGGAGCGCTTCAATCAGGATCTGGAGCGCTTCGCCTTCGTCGCCAGCCACGACCTGCAAGAGCCTTTGCGCATGATGACGGTATATTCGCAGCTTCTGGTCCGCGCTTTTCCCGGTCAGCCCAGCGCCGAAGCCGCCAAGTACGCCGAGTACATGCTGGGAGGCGGGCGGCGGATGCGCGAGCTGCTGGCCGACCTGCTGGCATTCGCCCAACTCGGCGCGCGTGGTCAACAGCAGCCCGTCGCCTCTACGGACCTCAACGTGGTCCTGGACAAAGTCACCCAGAACCTCAAAGCAGCCATCGACGAAAACGGCGTCACCATCCAAGCTGAGCGCCTGCCCGTAGTGAATGTCTACGAAGGGCATTTCATCGCGCTGTTCCAGAATCTGATCGGGAACGCGATTAAGTATCGCGCCGACGCTAAGCCGGAAATTCGTGTGTTCGTCGAACAGAATAACGGCGATTGGCGCTTCGCTGTCGCGGACAACGGAATCGGGATCGAAAGCGAGTATCTGGAGAAGATCTTCGCGCCGTTCAAGCGCCTGCACGGTGGCGACATTCCCGGAAGCGGCATTGGCTTGGCGATCTGCCAGCGCGTGGTCGAGCGATACGGCGGCAGAATCTGGGCGGAATCGGAACCCGGGCGCGGTTCGACGTTCCGCTTCACTCTCCCAGCCGGCGCGCGCGCAAAAGCGGAGGGCTCATGATCGATGGAGCGAACAAGAAGGTCCGGATCTTTCTAGCCGAGGACAATTCCGGCGATGTCGAGCTGCTTCGCATGGCTCTTAAGACTGCGGAAATCGATTGCGAGCTGCTGGTGGTCAGCGATGGCCGAGAAGCGCTCGACTTCGTCCGTCAGCGGGGCAAGTACGCGAATCACCAGCCGCCGGATCTCGCGGTGCTGGATTTGAACCTGCCGAAGAACGACGGACTGGAAGTGCTCGAAGCATTGCGCGCGAACGCCGCGTTTTCAGGAGTACTGGTGGCAATCGTAAGCTCGTCGTCGGCCCCGCACGAGCTGGCCAGGATGCAGGCTTTACGGGTCGACCGGTTCATCCCGAAGCCGGCAGATCTGGATGAGTATTTGAAGATTGGGCTGACTTTGAAGGAGCTGCTGGCGCGCTAAAGCTGCCACCAATGATGCTTTTTCACGCGTATGGGTTCGAAGTCGAGCTTCCGATTGCCGTGCGCGTCATAGATTTCCTGCCGGCCGGAACCACTGCCCAGGGATACGATCTCGCCCATGATCGCGGGCACTGTCATCGTCGCGGTAAGTTTGACTTCCGGCTCCGCGCCGAGTGTCAGGTCTTTTCGGAGGGTCGTAAATCCGGCTACCTCGACTGCGAATTTGTACGAGCCGCTGCTTACCGATTCGATTCGAAACTCGCCCCGGCTGCCTGAAGTCGCTATGTACTTCTTCCCGGAATTCCCGTCCAGAATGGTAATCTGCGCATTCGGAATCACTGCGCCGGTTGGATCTTGCACAACGCCCGATATGGTGTGTTGAAAATCGAGTACCTGCGCAGCCGTGATGGGCATCAAGGGTACCTGTGCGTAAGCCACGGTGGCCATTGCCATGGCTGCGCCAGCCCATCGCGAGACCTTCGCGCCGATCGCGCGAAGACCGACAGAGCAGTTTTCCGTCAGGATCGTTCCATCCGTCCGGCGGTAGAGCCGTGCGCACAGACGTCCCTCGGTCTCGCGAAGCAGTTTCCCGGCTTCGCGTTGCGTCATCGCCGAAAGATTGTAGACGTTCTTCGCGCATTGGGAGCAGTGCCGGACGCGATCCGTTCCTGGCATGCTGTCCCAGTCCGCCGAACATGGTGCAGCGATAGAAACTCGTTGTAGCATCGGCATCTCAGCGTTTCGGCTCTGACGTGAGCTCTTGCGAGATCGGCATCTTGAGTGCATCGATCCCGACCGCACCTCCGCCCACGGTCCCGAGCATCAGTCCAGCGGTAATGCTCACCTCTTTGGAGTTTCCGACGAGCCTTCGCTCGTGGAAGGTCGAGAATCCTGACAGCTCGACCGTGATTTCGTAAGATCCCGCTGGCAGCGACCCGAGGCGGAACTTGCCATTCGGATCGGACGAAACCCGATAGACCTGGCCCGACCCATCTCGCTTAACAGTAATCGTCGCGTCCGATAAGGTCATGGTCCGGGTTGAGTCCGGAAGACCAACTCGGACTACACCCGTAATCGCGCCTTCCGATTTTTGCTCCTGCCCGGACGCGATTTGAACCAACGGCAAAGTGGCCGTCGACAAGGCCATTGCCGCCGAGATTGCGGCCCCGGCCCATCGCGAGACTCTGGCCCCGATTGCCCGTAAGCCGGCCGGACAGTTTTCTGTCAGGACTGTCCCGTCGGCCCGACGATAGAGCCGCATACACAGGCTTCCCTCGGTCTCGCGAAGCAGTTTCTCCGCTTCGCGTCGCGTCATCGCCGAAAGACTGTATACGTTCTTCCCGCATTGGGAGCAGTGCCGGACGCGGTCCGTCCCAGGCATGCTGTCCCAGTCCGCCGAACATGGTGCAGCGATAGAAATCCCCTCAAGCATGCCCGAATTCTATCACCGGGTGCGCAGGACTTCTAGGCTAGGGTGTTCACGCCCGCCGGATGAGTTGCCTCGAATGCCGCGATCGCGGGCCCTTGCTGCAGTATGTAACCGAGCTCGTCTATTCCTTCGAGCAAACAGTGGCGGGCGAAGCTATCCACCGGAAATTCGACCGCACGGCCGCTCGGGAGGGTCAGCGTCTTTGAAGCGAGATCCACTTTCACCATCGCACCCGGGTTTGCGAACAACTCGGCATGCACATCGCGCGGCACCACGATCGGCAGCAGCGCATTCTTCATCGAATTCTGCTTGAAAATATCGGCGAACGATGTGCTGATGACGGCTCGAAAACCGTATTGCGTCAGCGCCCACGGGGCATGCTCGCGCGAGCTGCCGCATCCGAAGTTGTCGCCGGCGAGGAAAATTTTCGCCGCCTTGGCTTCAGGCGTGTTCAGGATGAAATCCGGCTTCGGCTTGCCCTCGGAGTCGTAGCGCCAATCGTAGAAAAGCTGATCGCCCAGCCCGTCTTTAGAAATGGTCTTCAAGAATCGCGCCGGGATGATCTGATCGGTATCGATATTGTCGATCGCGAGCGGAACCAATTTGCTCTCGAACGCACTAAATTTCGTCATCGCATCAACTCCCGAACATCGCTCACTGTTCCGGTAATCGCCGCCGCTGCAGCGGTCAGCGGACTCGCCAAGAACGTTCGTCCGCCCTTGCCCTGCCGTCCCTCGAAGTTGCGATTGCTGGTCGACACGCTGTATTCGCCCGGCTGCAATTGATCGCCGTTCATCGCGATGCACATCGAGCAGCCGGCTTCGCGCCACTCCGCGCCTGCATCGCGGAAAATCTGGTCGAGACCTTCAGCCTGCGCCTGCTCCTTCACCTGGTGCGAGCCGGGCACCACCATCACGCGAACATCCGCATGCACCTTGCGGCCTTTCAGCAATCGCGCGGCGCTGCGCAGATCGGAAATGCGCGAGTTAGTACAGCTTCCGATGAACACCACGTTCACTTTGTGCCCCAGGAGCGGTTTCCCGGGCGCGAGATCCATATAGCGGAGCGCCTTGGCCAGCGTGTCGCGCTCCAGCGGATCGCTCATCGACGCCGGGTCGGGAACCGGCGCAGTGATCGGAATGCCCATGCCCGGATTCGTACCGAACGTAATCATCGGCTGCAGCTCCGCGGCGTCGATAGTGATGCTCTTGTCGTAAACCGCGCCGTCGTCGGTGGGCAGCGTGCGCCAGCGCGCGACCGCGGCGTCCCAGTCCGCGCCCTTCGGTGCATAGTGACGACCGCACACATATTGATACGTCGTATCGTCCGGCGCGATCAGTCCAGCGCGCGCCCCCGCCTCGATCGACATGTTGCAAACCGTCATGCGCTCTTCCATCGAGAGCGCGCGGATCGCAGGACCGCAGTATTCGAACACGCAACCGGTCCCGCCGCCAATTCCGATCCGAGCGATCAGCGAAAGAATAATGTCCTTCGCCGTGACGCCCGCCTTCAGTGAACCCTCAACCAGCACCTGATACGTTTTGGATTTATTCTGCAGCAGGCATTGCGAGGCGAGCACGTGCTCCACTTCGCTGGTCCCGATGCCGAACGCGAGCGCTCCCAGTGCGCCATGGGTGGCAGTGTGGCTGTCGCCGCAAACCACCGTCATGCCCGGCTGCGTGAGCCCCATCTCCGGACCGATCACATGCACGATGCCTTGCTGGTCGCTGTTCAAGCCGAAAAACTTGATCCCAAACTCGCGACAGTTCGTTTCCAACTGCGCCACCTGCGCGGCTGCGACTTTATCTAAAATGGGCAGCGATCGCGGCGTGGTTGGCGTGCTGTGATCGGCCGTTGCGACGGTCCGGTCCGGCCGCCGTACCTTGAGCCCGCGCTTGCGCAGTCCATCGAAGGCCTGGGGCGATGTGACCTCATGAACCAGGTGCAGATCGATGTAGAGCAGCGGCGGCGCGCCCGGCTGCTCGGTCACGACGTGCTGATCCCAGATTTTTTCGATGATGGTGCGTGCTTTCATAT
>Ga0335078_10006135_pt1 | contig 17803 bp, 14 predicted proteins | sample Lox_Sample_32_FD_206711 | JGI IMG/M metagenome (GOLD analysis project Ga0335078, IMG submission 206711) | Soil microbial communities from Loxahatchee National Wildlife Refuge, Florida, United States - Lox_Sample_3.2 | ecosystem: Environmental > Terrestrial > Soil > Wetlands | place: USA... | reverse complement strand
CCGCATGTGCTGCGGCGGACCCGGATCGGAGGGGTCTGGGTCGGCCTGGCTGCGGCGATCGTGGTCCTGCTGCTGCTCCTGATCTTCATCCTGGAGAACGGGCACCGCGCGGACATCGCGTTCTTCGGGGCGCATGCCAGCCTGCCGCTAGGCGTCGCGCTGCTGCTGGCCGCGGTGGCCGGAGCGCTTATCGTCATCATCCCGGGCACCGGGCGCATCATCCAGTTGCGCAGCACTGCCCGCCGCCACCGCCGGATGGACGCGGCGGCCACGTCGGCTGCTCCTGCGTCGGCCACTCCCCCGCGTGCCGCCTCGCCGTAGCCGCCCCGCCTCAGGTCGCCGACCGCCCGCCTCAGGCCGGGCAGGGTCTCTCTCTGACGGCTGCCACGCCGGGCCTTTTCGGTCTGCGCGCTGGGTCCTTTTCGGCCTGCCCGCCAACGCCATTTTCGGCCTGCCTGCCAACCGTGTGGATGGCGCCGCCACTGTTGCTGTTTCAGCAGCAAACTTCCAGCCATGCCCGGGCCGGCCCGGGCCGGCCCGGGCCGGCCGGGTCGGCCGGGTCAGCGCTGACCTTTATGCCCATTAACATCCAATATGAGGAGTGGGCGTGAGCGTGCCTCAAGCCTGGTTCTGGTGCGTCCCGGGTTTCGGCCCACTGCTACAGACGCATGCTCGCGTCCGATTCCGGCACCGCTTGACCGTAATGCAGGGGGTGCGTGCGCTTAGGCATGACTTGACCGTAATGCGGGAGGTGCGTGGGCTTAGGCGTGCAACATCCGCGGCGCCCGGAGTGCCCGGGCCGTTACCGCGGATGTCGGCGGGCCGTTACTTCTTGAAGGCGTCCTTGACCTTCTGTCCCGCCTGCTTGAGACCGCCCTCGGCCTGGTCGGCGCGGCCCTTGGCCTCCAGATCCCGGTTGCCCGTGGCCCGGCCGACAGTCTTCTTGACCTTGCCCTTGGTTTCCTTGACCTTGTCGGCCGCCTTGTCCTCGGTTGCCATGACGCCGCTCCTCTCGATCGTCGGACCAAGGGGAACTGTCCACGAGACCTAGCGCTAAACCGCCTGCCGCCAACGGTCGGCCGGAAACCGCACGCCAAGGCCGACGGGCTGCGGCTCACCGAACGCGGGCGGCCAGCTTCTCCAGCCGCCGCGCGGGCCGGGCCAGGCCGTAACGGTGCCGGGCCAGGCCAGCCCACGGGTCGGCGTGACCCGCCCGGTCCAGCCGCTCGCCCACCGTGCGCAACGTGAACCGGCGAGGCGTCAGGCTGGAATCCTCCAGTTCCTCCCAGCTCAGCGGAGTAGCCACCGGCGCACCCGGCCTGGCGCGTACCGAGTAGGGCGCGACCACGGTCTGCGCGTAGGCGTTGCGCATGACGTCGGCATATACCCGGTCACCGCGGCCCTCCTTGCGCTGCTGCGTGGTCAGGAGGTCCGGCTCCCGGGCGGCGACCACCTCGCTGGCCTGCCGGGCGAACCGGCGCGCCGTGTCGAAGTCGTCGCGGGCGGCGAGCGGTACGTGCACGTGCACGCCCTTGCCGCCGGTCGTCTTGACGAACGCGGTCAGCCCGAGCTCGTCTTCCAGCAGCTCCCGCAGCCGCAGCGCCAGGTGCCTTACGTCAGCGAACCGGTCGTCATCGGGCGGGTCGAGGTCGAACACGAGCTGATCGGGACGATCGATCGTCTTGATCCGGCTGAGGAACGCGTGCATCTCGACGCAGGCCTGGTTGGCCAGGTAAACGAGCGTCGCGGGCTTGTCGCAGACGACCTGGAGCAGCGTCCCGTCCTGCTTCTTCACCTCGGTCCGGGTCACCCAGCCAGGGAAGTAGCGCGGGACGTTCTTCTGCACGATCCGCTCGCCGGTGATCCCGTCCGGGTAGCGCGCCATCACCAGGGGGCGGTCCCGCAGGTAGGGCAGCATCCGCGCCGCCATATCCCGGTAGTAGCCGACGAGATCGCCCTTGGTGATCTCGGGATCGGCAAACAACACCTTGCCGGGATTGGTCAGCTCCACGGTGATGCCCGAGACGGCGATCGTCCCGGCACGGCCGGTGCTCACGAGCCAGGCCCGGCGCTCGCGGGAACCTCCCGGGTCACGTCAGCCGGGTCCTTGTCCTGCCGCAGCCCCTGGAACCTGGGATGGCGAAGCTCACCGTCTCTGGTCCATTCGGAAAACCCGACCTGGCCCACCAGCCGGGGCTCAATCCAGTGCACCCCCGAGCGCGGCAGCACCCCCTTGTCAAATGGCGGGCTCCCGCGTTCCAGCGCGACCATGGACTCGTGCAGGCTCTTGAGCAGTTCCTGGCTGAAGCCGGTCCCGACCTTGCCCGCGTAGGCAAGCTGCCCGTCGGAGTCGTAGTAGCCGAGCAGCAGAGCGCCGAACCCGGTCCGTGACCCCTTAGGATCCGTGAATCCCCCGATCACGAACTCCTGGCCGTTCTCGCACTTGAACTTCAGCCAGTCGCGGGTCCGGCCGGCCCGGTAGGGGGCGTTGGCGCGCTTGGCCACGAGTCCTTCCCAGCCGTCGCGGCATGCCTCGCGGTAGTAGGCCGCGCCGTCGCGGTCCCGGTGCTCGGTGTACCGCAGCGGGTCATCGAACCGCAGGACCGCGCGCAAGACCTGCTTGCGCTCACTCAGCGGCATCGGGCGGGTATCCCGCCCGCCGGCGTACAGCACATCGAACAGGTAGTAGGACACGGGCACCTCGGCGAGCAGGTCCTTCCCGGGATTGGCCACGCCGAGCCGCTGCTGCAGCCGCTCGAACCTGGTCTGGCTGCCCTCGAAAGCGACGATCTCCCCGTCGACGACGCAATCCTGCCGCCGCTGCGCGGCCAGCGCCGCGGTGATTTCCGGGAACGTGCTGCTGACCACGTGATGGTTGCGGGTCATCAGCCGCACCTCGCTGGCCTCGACATAAGCCAGGCAGCGCTCGCCGTCCAGCTTGCGCTCGAAGATCCACGCCGGATCGGAGAACCGCTCCCTGGTCAGCGTCGCGAGCTCAGGTTCCAGCCACTCGGGCAGGTCGCTGCCCCCGGTCTGACGCTGCTGCGGATCACCCTCGGGCACGCCTGACCTCCTCGTCACCGGTCCGTTCCGGCGCGGCGGCCGGTCAGCGCCTTCGGCGCCAGCGCCAGAGGAGCCACCCGGACACTGCGACACCCGCCGCGGCCGCTAGCGGCCGAGCGTAGCCTGCCGCCCGGGCGCGCAGGCCGGCGATCTCCTGCCGGGCATGCTGCTCCGCGTCGGCGACCGCCGCCGGGTTTTCCATCGGCTCGGCGAGGACTTCTCGTCCCGCGTCCATGCGCGACCACTACCCGCTAGCCCGCCCGGATACTCCGGAAAGAGCGGGTTCGTCGCCGGCAAGTTCGGCGGTCGGGTACTCATGAGCGAAGCACACGACCGCCGCGCCGTCGCCTGCGGCAAACCGCACGTGCTTCGTCGGACGGCGGCGGCGCCGCCGGCGGCGGCGGAGCATCCGGGCCCGCTAGCGCCGGCCTTCACGTGATCTCCACACGCCCGGCAGGCGCCCTGCACGCGCCTCTGGTCCGCTGCGGTGACGGCACGAGGGAAGCCGTCAGGGGGGAGAACCGGGATGACACAGGCGGTCGGCGAGAAGATCGGGCAGTTGCGGGCGGCGATGAACGGGCCGGTCATCACACCGGGTGACGCCGAGTTCGAGGCCAGGCGCCAGGTGTGGAACGCGGGGATCGACCGGCGCCCGGCAGTGATCGCTCGCTGCACGTCGAGCGCTGACGTGGCGGCGGCGATCGGCCTGGGCCGCGACCAGGGCCTGGAGGTATCCGTGCGCGGGGGCGCGCACAATACCGCGGGCACCGCGGTTTGCGACGACGGGCTGATGATCGACCTGAGCCTGCTCAGGTCGATCACGGTGGACCCGGGCGCCCGGCGGGCCCAGGTGGGCGGCGGGGCGCTGCTCGCCGACCTGGACGCCGCCACCCAGGCGCACGGTCTCGCGGTACCAGCCGGGCTGATCAGCCATACCGGCGTCGGCGGGCTCACCCTGGGCGGCGGCATGGGGTGGCTGACGCGCGATTTCGGCCTTAGCATCGACAACCTGGCCTCCGCCGAGGTGGTCACCGCCGCCGGTGAGGTCCTGCGAGCGTCCGAAGACGAGAACCAGAGCCTGTTCTGGGCCATCCGAGGAGGCGGGGGCAACTTCGGCGTGATCACCTCGTTCGAGTTCCGGCTGCACGAGGTCGATCCGATCGCACAGGTCGGCATGTTCTTCTGGAGCCTCGATCAGGGTCCCGAGGCGCTGCGGGTCGCCCGCGAGATCACCGCGGCGATGCCGCCGCAGATCAATGCCGTGATCGCCGCCTTGAACGCGCCGCCCGCACCTTTCGTCCCGCCGCAGCACCACTTCGCGCCCGGCTACGCCCTGCTGCTGACCGGGTTCGGATCCGCGCCGGGGCACGGCCGGCTGGTCTCCGAGATCCGCGCGGCGTTGCCGCCGCTTTTTGACCTGGTCACGCCGATGCCGTACGTGGACCTGCAGCAGATGCTGGATGAGGCCAATGCCTGGGGCCTGCACTGCTACGAGAAGGGCACCTATGTCGAGGACCTCTCCGACGAGGTGCTCGACGTGGTCACCGACGAGGTTCCCGGCAAGAACTCGCCGATGTCCGTGGTGCTGTTCTACCGGCTCGACGGGGCCTACAGCCAGGTCGGCGACGATGAGACCGCGTTCAGCGGCGGGCGCTCGCCGCGGTACGGCACGTTCATCCTGGGGCTCGCCCCGGACGCCGACCTGATGGCCGCCGACCGTCGCTGGGTGCGCGACTTCTGGGAGGCGCTGCGTCCGCACGCCATCGGCAGCGGCGACGGTTACGTCAACGGCACGAGCGACTACCGGCAGGACCGGGTCCGCAACAGCTACGGGGCGGCCAAGTACGAACGGCTGGCCCGGATCAAGGCCGAGTACGACCCGGACAACATGTTCCACCTGAACGCCAACATCACGCCAGCCTGATCCCGAGGCGGGGCGGGAAAGCCCCTGGCCGGGCAGGCCGAGCGGCCCGGCCGGGCGGGCCGGCCGGGCGCCCCTGGTAAATGGGGAGCCAGGAGGCGCCCGGCCGGGCCGGCGGCGCCCCGGCCCGGGGCGGGGCCGGGCGCCGTTCAGCGGGCTGGGTGCCGGGCTGGCCTGGCGGGGGCGGCCCGGCCCGGTACCCCCGGCGGTGCCCCGGGACCAGGTCCGGGTTCGCGAGCGGGATGGCCGCGGCCAGCAGCACGATCAGGCCGGCCGCGGCCGCCGCGAGCCCTGAGCGGTCCGCGACAAGGATCAGCCCTTGAGCTGCTGGATCTTGTCCCGCAGCAGCGTGGTCGCGATCGTCGCCTTGCGCGGCTGGCCCTTGACGAACGCCTCGGCGAACTTCTTGGCCTGCTGGTACTCCACCTTGCCGGGCAGCGGGGGCTCGTCGGGGTTGACGTTGACGTCCACCAGCGCGGGGCCGTTGTGGCTGAGCGCCTGCTGGACGGCGGTGCGCACGTCCGCCGGGTGCTCCACCTTGATGCCCAGCGCGCCGTTGGCCGTGGCGAGCGCGGCGTAGTCGACGAACGGCTCGGAATAGCGGACCCCGTGCTCGGGGTACCCGAGCACCATCTGCTCCCAGAGGATCTGGCCGAGCGCGTTGTTGTTGTTGATCACGATCTTGACCGGCAGCTTGTGCTTGATCGCGGTGATGAACTCGGCCATCAGCATGGCGAACCCGCCGTCGCCCACGAACCCGATCACCTGCCGCCCAGGCATCGCGTGCTGGATGCCGATCGCGTAGGGCATGCCCGGCGCCATCGTGGCCAGGTTGCCCGACAGGAAGAACTCGCGGCCGCCGCGGATGTGCCAGTGCCGCGCCGCCCAGGTGGCGATCGTGCCGCTGTCACAGGTCAGCACCGCGTCGTCGGCGGCCAGCTCGTCCAGCACGCTGACCAGGTACTGCGGGGCGATCGGGTCACGCTTCACGTCCTGCAGGGCGGCCATGTTCTCCCGCCACTTGCCCATCGCCTTCTGGCACTTCTCGAGGAACGAGGTGTCGGTCCGCTGCTTCAGCAGCGGCAGCAGGCTGTGCAGGGCCAGCTTCGCGTCTCCCACCACGGGCACCTCGGTAGGCACCCGGGCGCCGGCCCGGACGGGGTCGGCCTCGATCTGCGCCACCCGTACCTTGCCCGGGGCGGGCAGGTGCTTGGTGTACGGGAAGTTGGTGCCGACCATGAGGAGCGTGTCGATCTCCTCCATGAGCTCCTCAGACGGCCTGGTGCCGAGCAGGCCGATGCCGCCGGTGGTGTACGGCGAGTCGTCGGGGACGGCGGCCTTGCCGGACAGGGTCTTGACGATCGGCGCGGCCAGCGTCTCGGCCACGGCCAGGAGCTCCTCGCGCGCATGCCTGGCCCCGGCCCCGGCCAGGATGGCGATCTTGCTGCCGTCGGCCAGCAGGCTGGCGACCTTCTGCAAGTCCTCCTCGCGCGGCTGGCCGGGCGCGGTGAGCATCACCGGCGCGGTCTGCGGCGGGCGGGCCGGCGCGACGTGCTGCCACGGGTCGGCGCCGGCGTCGGCGACCTGGACGTCGTTGGGCACCGTGAGGTGGGCGACCCCGCGCCGGGCGTAGGCGGTGCGCACGGCGTTGTCCACGACCGTGGGCAGCTGCGCCGGGTTGTAGATCATCTGGTCGTATTCGGCCACGTCCTCATAGAGCTTGTCGAGGTTGACCTCCTGCTGGTAGCCGGTACCCAGGAGTGCCGTCTCCTGCATCCCGGTGATGGCCAGCACCGGCACGTGGTCGAGCTTGGCGTCATACAGGCCGTTCAGCAGGTGAATGCCGCCGGGGCCCGAGGTGGCCAGGCATACGCCGATCTTGCCGGTGGCCTTCGCGTGGGCGGTCGCCATGAAGGCCGCAGCCTCCTCGTGATGGACCAGCACGAACCGCACTCTGTCCTGCTGCCGGCGCAGCCCTTCCATGATCCCGTTGATACCGTCGCCCGGCAGTCCGAAGACGGTGTCAACTCCCCAGTCGGCCAGCCGGCCGATCAGGGCTTCTGACATGATCTCAGCCACGGTGATCCTCCCGCGCTCGCTTCTCATGGCACGCCCGTCTGCCCTAACCATGAGACAGAGCACCAAACATCGGGCGTCCCGCGAGGGGAGTCATCCCAGGCGGTAGCGGGTCACCTGGCCACCGTGGATGGTGACCGGGCCGGCCGGGACGGCTGGATCCGGCCAGATCGTGTAGTCGCCGGCGGCCAGGCCGGGGTAGACGGCGGCGTAGCTGGTCCGGCGCCGAGCACCCGGCGCGAGCCATGCTCGACGCGAGTCACCGAGTAGAACTGCCGGCTGTTCCAGTTCGGGCTGTTCAGGGACTTGATCGGACCGGTGTTGTAGGGAAAGGTGCCCGGGTCCCGCAGCGTGGTCCGGAAGCGGAACGGGTAGCTGATGTCGGGTCGGCCATCGCCGCTGTTATCGACATGGATCTCGTAGAGCACATCGTCGCCGAACTCGTAGAAGTTCGGCCCGCCGGCGGGCTGCTGCAGCGGGCGGGGTGCGGTGGGGCCGCGCGAGGGACGGCGCCGCTGGCGTCCGGGCCCGAGGTTTGCCGGCCGCTGTGCGGGTAGAGGTAAGGGCCGTCCGATCAATGGGCCGTATAGAAAGGAAGTCCAATGGCCGTGATCCTTGTGGCCCTGCTGATCGTCCTTCTGCTGGGCGGGCTCGGGTTCGCGATCCACGTGCTGTGGTGGCTCGCCCTGGTGGCACTGGTCATATTCCTGCTTGGTTTTCTCATCCGCGTGGGAGAGACGGTCGCCAGGCCTCGCCGCCGCCGCTGGTATTACTGGTAGACCTGCCTCCGGCAATCCGTTCGGCCCGTTCCCGACTAGCTGCGGGGGCGGGCCGCTCGCATTCGCCATTGCGCGCGAGTGTGCCTTTAGGCGCGAGGGTGCCTTAGGAGAGCAGACCTTTCGGCAAGGGCCATCCGTTTGATGCGGGTGGCGGTTTGAGGCTGGCCCTTACGGGCAGTGCAGGGCGAACTAATGAGAGCCGACCCGGGAGGAAAGGCAATGTCAACCGGGACCACCGTCATCATCATCATCGCCATCATCGTGGTTGTAGCCATCGTCGCCGGGATCGTGTACGACACCCGCCGTCGCCGGCTCCGGCAGCAGTTCGGCCCCGAGTACGACCGCCTGGTCGAAGAGCGGGACAGCCGGATGAAGGCCGAGACCGAGCTGGCCGGGCGGCAGCGCCGGGTCAGGGATCTCGACATCCGGCCGCTCGACGCCGCGGCGCAGGCCCGGTACACGCGGGACTGGGCGGCCGTCCAGGAGCAGTTCGTCGACGCACCGCAGGAGGCCGTGACCGCGGCGCAGCGCCTGGTCATGACCGTGATGAGCGAGCGCGGATACCCCACGGAGGGCGACGACCAGATGCTCGCTGACCTGTCGGTGGAGCACGCGCGGGTGCTGGACCACTACCGGGCCGCCTACGAGATCAGCCAGCGGGCCGCTGACGGGATGGCCTCCACCGAGGATCTGCGGCAGGCCATGATCCACTACCGGGCGCTGTTCCAGGACCTGCTCGGCACGGCCCCGGCGGCCGAGGCCGGACCCGCGTACGGCGAGCCGGTCGTCGCGGGCGAGCCCGGGGCCGACGCCAGCACGGTCACCGCCAGCGAGCCGATGGCCAACGGCGAAGTCGTGACCGATGGCGAGCCCGCGGCCTACGGCGAGCCGGCCGGCCGCAGGGCCGTGAGCAACGGCGAGCCCGCGGCCGACGAGGTCGGTCCCGGAGGCGCGGCCACCACGACCGACCTGCCGCGGCAGCGGCGGTCCTGAGTACGACGGCCGGCCGGTGCCGACGGCGGTGCCGGCCGGCCGGCACCAAACCGCACCCGGCGGCAGCCAGGCCGTGAGCCCGTGAGCGCGGCCCGGCCAGGGCGCGGGTGCCCGGGATCAGGGAGGCAGAACGATGAGCCAGGTCCAGACGGGAACGATACGCACGAAGGTTCCTGCGCGTCTTGATCGCCTGCCCTGGTCGCGCTGGCATTGGATGATCATCATCGGGCTCGGAACCGTCTGGATCCTAGACGGCCTCGAGGTCACGATCGTCGGCAACATCTCGGCCCAGCTGGCCAAGCCCGGCAGCGGCATCCACATCACCGCAGCGCAGGTGACGGGATTGGGCGCGGCCATGTACGTGGCCGGCGCGTGCGTCGGGGCGCCGCTGTTCGGCTGGCTGACCGACCGGTTCGGCCGCAAGAAGCTCTTCATGATCACGCTCGGGGTGTACCTGACCGCGTCCTGGCCACCTTCTTCCACGTCACGACCGACCCCGGCTACTACTTCGCCGTGATCGCGGTGGGCAACCTGCTCGGCCCGCTGCTGCTGGCGCGGCTGTTCGACACGCTCGGCCGCAAGCCCATGATCGCCGGGACCTACATCGTGTCCGGCCTGCTGTTGCTAGGCACGGCCTTCCTGTTCGACAAGGGCGCGCTGACCGCCACCACGATGACCGCGTGCTGGTGCGTGGTGCTGTTCTTCGCCTCGGCCGGGGCCAGTTCGGCCTACCTGACCGTGAGCGAGGTCTTCCCGATGGAGACCAGGGCGCTGGCCATCGCATTCTTCTACGCCATCGGCACGGCGGCGGGCGGCATCAGCGGGCCGCTGCTGTTCTCATCCCTGGTCAGCACCGGCAAGGTGTCGGACACGGTGCTGGCGTTCTCGATCGGCGCCGCGCTGATGATCCTGGCCGGCGTCGTGGAGATCTTCCTGGGGGTCAAGGCCGAGCGGCAGAGCCTGGAGGACATCGCCCAGCCGCTGACCGCGGAAGACGCCGGGCGGGCCCCGGCCCGGGCCACCACCTGAGGCCCGGTGCCTGAGGACCGGGCACCGGCAGCACAGCACCCGACAAGAGGGGTTCAGCCATGACCGTGTTGGTAGGCGTCGACGGGTCGGCCGGCAGCCACGCCGCCGTCCGCCTCGCCGCGCAAGAGGCGCGGTACCGCTCCGCGCCGCTGGTGGCCGTGATGGCCTACAGCGGAGACCGGGCCCTGGGCGCGCCGGCGGCCCGGCCGCTGGCCACCCTGCGGACCTCGGAGGACGAGCGGGCCGCCACCGAAGCCGCCCTCCGCGACCTCGTGCATGACGCGCTCGGCGCGGACGCGGGCAACGTCACCTGCCGGGCCGTGACCGGCCTGCCGGGCCGGGCGCTCGTCGAGGCCGCCCGGACCGTGAACGCCCAGCTCGTGGTCCTGACCACGCGCAGCGACACCTCGATGGCCCGGGTGCTCGGCCCGGTGAGCCAGCATGTGCTGCGGCACGCGGCCTGCCCGGTCCTGATCGTCCCGGACGGCTGCCGGGCCGGCTGAGCGGCAGGTGCCGGCCGCCGGCCGCCGGCACCGTCACCAGGCCCGTTTCAAAAGCGCTGCCAGGGTAGTTGTCCAGGTGAACCGTGCGGCCGGCTGGGCCGTTGGCAATGGTGGACATACCGGAGTGCAGAGAATGAGCTTGCCAGCTTCCGAGGCGCGGGCCCTGACCAGGATCGAGGAGAGCCTGCTGTCCCGCGACCCCCGTTTCAGGTCGCTGTTCACCATTTTCACCCGGCTGACGTGGCAGGAAGCGATGCCGTCCTGGGAACAGCTCCGGCCGCGCCGCTGGCGGCCGCCGCGGGGGCTGGTGATCGCGCTCGCGTTCGCGCTGGTCGTCGGCATCATCGTGGTCGGCTCGCTCGGCGCCCCGCCGCGCATCTGCGGTCCGGTGCAGACGCGGGGCATGGCCAGCGCGGCCGCCCAGGGCTGCGTGCCCAGGTCGATGACCAGGCAGGGCACGCCCTGACGAGCCTGCGCCTCAGTCCGCCGTCTCGCGGTGCCGCAGAACCATCACCGAGCGCCCGGCGACCGGGATCGTCTGTGAGCTCTCCAGCACTTCTGCCTCCCGGCCGGGATCGGCGGTCTCGGTGACCAGCTCCCACCACTGGCCCCACTGCTTGGGCAGGGTCCAGTCGACGGGCTCGGCGTGGGCGTTGAACAGCAGCAGGAACGAGTCGTCGGTGACCCGCTGGCCGCGGCGGTCCCGGTCGGTGATCGCGTCCCCGTTGAGGAAGATGCCCACCGAGGGCGCGGGCGCGGCGTCCCAGTCGTCGTCGCCCATCTCGGTCCCGTCCGGCTTGAACCACCCCAGGTCCACCGAGCCCCGGATGGAGCGGCCCTGGAACCAGCGGCGGCGGCGCAGCACCGGGTGCTCGCGCCGCAGCGCGATCAGCAGGCGGGTGTACTCGAGCAGGTCCTCGTCGACCTGGTCCCAGTCGTACCAGGAGATCTCGTTGTCCTGGCAGTAGGCGTTGTTGTTGCCCCGCTGGGTGCGGCCGGCCTCGTCGCCGCCGAGCAGCATCGTCACCCCCTGCGACAGCAGCAGCGTGGCCAGGAAATTGCGCTGCTGCCGGCTCCGCAGCGCCAGGACGGCCGGATCCTGGGTGTCGCCTTCGGCGCCGCAGTTCCACGACCGGTTGTGGGATTCGCCGTCGGCGCCGCCCTCGCCGTTGCCCTCGTTGTGCTTCTCGTTGTAGGAGACCAGGTCGCGCAAGGTAAACCCGTCGTGCGCGGTCACGAAGTTGACGCTGGCCCCGGGGTGGCGGGTGTCGGCCTGGTACAGGTCCGAGCTGCCGGTGAGCCGGGAGGCGAACTCGCCGAGCGTGGACGGCTCGCCCCGCCAGAAGTCACGCACCGTGTCCCGGTAGCGGCCGTTCCATTCCGACCACAGGGCCGGGAAGTTGCCGACCTGGTAGCCGCCCTCGCCGATGTCCCACGGCTCGGCGATGAGCTTGACCTGGGAGACGATCGGGTCCTGCTGGATCAGGTCGAAGAACGCCGACAGCCGGTCGACCTCGTGAAACTGGCGGGCCAGGCTGGCGGCCAGGTCGAACCGGAACCCGTCGACATGCATCTCGGTGACCCAGTAGCGCAGCGAGTCCATGATCAGCTGCAGCGTGTGCGGGTGGCGCACGTTCAGGCTGTTCCCGGTCCCGGTGGTGTCGTAGTAGAAGCGGAGGTCCTCGGAGACCAGCCGGTAGTAGGCGGCGTTGTCGATGCCCTTCATGGACAGGACCGGGCCCAGGTGGTTGCCCTCGGCGGTGTGGTTGTAGACGACGTCGAGGATCACCTCGATGCCGGCCTCGTGCAGCGCCCGGACCATCGCCTTGAACTCGGCGACCTGCTCACCCCGCTGGCCGCCGGCGGCGTAGGAGTTGTGCGGAGCCAGGAAGCCGATCGAGTTGTACCCCCAGTAGTTGCGCAGGCCGCGCTCGATGAGATGAGCATCGTGGACGAACTGGTGCACGGGGAGCAGTTCGACGGCGGTGACCCCGAGCCGGGTGAGGTAATCGATGGCCACGGGGTGAGCCAGGCCGGAGTAGGTGCCGCGCTGCGCCTCGGGTATGTCCGGATGCCGCGCGGTGAAGCCCTTGACGTGCACCTCGTAGATGACCGACTCGTTGAGCTGGATGTCCGGCGGGCGGTCGTTGCCCCAGTCGAAGTACGGGTTGTGCACCACGGACCTGGGCACGAAGGCGGCACTGTCGTCGTCGTTGCGGGAATTCTCGTCGCCGAACGTGTAGGGGAAACAGGCCTGATCCCACCGGACGCCGCCCTCGATGGCCTTGGCGTAGGGATCGAGGAGCAGCTTGGCCGGGTTGCACCGCTGGCCGCGGTCGGGCGCCCACGGCCCGTGCACCCGGTAGCCGTAACGCTGTCCCGGTGCCACGGCCGGCAGGAAGGCGTGCCAGACGGACGCGTCGATCTCCTCCAGGGACAGCCGCTCCTCCCCGCCCTCCTCGTCGAAGAGGCAGAGCTCGACTCCGTCGGCCATCTCGGAGAACAGCGAGAAGTTCGTGCCGGCGCCGTCGTAGGCGGCCCCGAGCGGGTAGGGACGGCCCGGCCAGTGCTCGATGGCCCCCCGGTCGGGCGGGTCGGGGGAGGGCGTCTCCCCGGGCCGGTCGGTCATGAAGGGGGAGTCCTTTCTTATCGGACCTGGAACCGGCCACGCTACCGGTAACTCAGGGCCTGGGTGCCTCAGTCACGACGGCGGCGGTGTCGGGCGGCAGGATCAGGCCCTGGCCCGTCCGGGTGACCCGGGCGTCGGAGGCGGCGAGCAGGTCCGCCGCCGGCCCGGCCGGATACGTCCAGTCGCCGGGGCCCAGGTTAACGGCCACGGCGACCGGACCGCGCCGGACCACCAGCCAGCCGGCGGCCGGATCGCAGTCGGTCCGGGTGCGGTCAAGCCGGGGATCGGTGAGCGCCGGCACCCGCCGCCGCAGCGCGATCAGCGTGCGGTACCAGTCGAGCAGGGTGGCGTGGCGTTCGACGTCCCGCTCGGACCAGTCGAGCCGGGAGCGCTCGAACGTGGCGGTGTCCTGCGGGTCGGGCACCCCGCCCGCCTTCCCTGCCCCCTTCTCGTCCCAGCCGAACGAGGCGAACTCCGCGCGCCGGCCCTCGCTCACGACCCGGCCGAGCTCGGGATCGGCGTGACTGGTGAAGTACTGGAACGGCGTGCTGGCGCCCCACTCCTCGCCCTGGAACAGCAGCGGCACGAAAGGCGAGGTCAGCAGCAGCGCCGCGGCGATCCGCAGCCGGCCGTCGCTCATCAGGGCGCTGCTGCGCTCGCCGGCGGCCCGGTTGCCGACCTGGTCGTGGTTCTGCGTGCTGACCACGAACTGGTTACCCGACAGCCCGGCCGGCGAGCGGCCATGCACGCGCTGGCGGTGCGGGGAGTAGGTGCCGTCGTACACCCAGGCCTGGCGCAGCGCCTTGGCCAGCAGCGGCAGCGGCCCGAAGTCCTCGTAGTACCCGTCGCGTTCCCCGGTCAGCGTCGCGTGCAGGGCGTGGTGCCATTCGTCGGCCCAGGCGGCGTCGAGCCCGTAGCCCCCGGCGTCCCGGCTGCGGACGAAGCGGGGATCGTTCAGGTCGCTCTCGGCGATGAGGAACAGCGGCCGCCGCAGGTGCGCGGCCAGCGCCGCGACCTCGACGCCGAGTTCCTCGAGGATGTGCGTGGCCGAGTCGTCCGCGATCGCGTGCACGGCGTCCAGGCGCAGCCCGTCGCAGTGGTAGTCGCGCAGCCAGGCCACCGCGTTGTCGATGACGAAGCGCCGGACCTCGTCGCTGCCGGGCCCGTCGAAGTTGACCGCGTCCCCCCAGTTCGTCCGGTGGCGGGCGGAGAAGTAGGGGCCGAACTCCGGCAGGTAGTTCCCGGCCGGGCCGAGATGGTTGTAGACGACGTCCAGCACCACGCCGAGCCCGTGACCGTGCGCGGCGTCGACCAGCCGCTTGAGCCCGTCCGGCCCGCCGTAGGCGTGGTGCGGGGCGAACAGGTCCACGCCGTCGTACCCCCAGCCGCGGTCACCGGAGAACTCGGCGACCGGCATCAGCTCGATGGCGTCGACGCCCAGGTCGGCCAGGTACCCGAGGTGCTTGATCGTTCCGTCGAAGGTGCCCTCGGCGGAGAACGTGCCGATATGGCACTCCTCCAGCACCGCCCCGGCGAGCGGCAGGCCCCGCCACCCGGCGTCGCTCCAGGCGAAGGCCGCGTGGTCGACCACGCGGGACGGGCCGTCGATGCCCCGGGGCTGGAAGGCCGAGCGCGGGTCAGGCCGCGGCGGTCCTTCGTCCAGGCTGAACGCGTAGTCACTGCCGGGGCCGGCACCGTCCACCGCCGCGGTCCACCAGCCGTCCTCGCCGGGGCGCAGGGGCACCCGCCGCGCGCCGGGCTCCAGGACCACGTCGACCCGGCGGCGGCCCGGGGCCCAGACCCGGAATTCGTGCATCACCCGTCCCTGCCCAGGACCGCCACGGGGAACCGCCGCAGCAGCCGGTCCACGCCCACGGGCCCGCCGCCCGCCTCCTCGCCGGTGAGCACGTTGATCCAGCCGCCGCCGGGGAGCTCGACCTCGGCGCCGGCCCAGTCCCCGGCCAGGGTGGCGACCAGCCGCGGCACCACCACGGCCAGCCCGCCGGAGCGGGCGAACGCCACCGCGTGCGCCGCCTTCGGCCCGGTGACCGGCAGCGGCTGGTACGCCGATCCCGGGCCGTACGCCGCCGGGTTGCGGCGCCGGTGCGCGAGCACGCGGTGGATGAGCCAGAGCTTCGGGCCGCCCTCCTCGGCCATGGCCAGCGCGGTCTCGGGCCCGCCCCCGGCCAGAGTGTCCAGCAGGGCGCGGCGCCGGCGGTAGTTGACCGGGCGGCGGTTGTCCGGGTCGACCAGGGAGAAGTCCCAGACCTCGGTGCCCTGGTACAGGTCCGGGATGCCCGGGCAGGTCAGCAGCAGCGCGGTCTGGGCCAGGGAGACGGCCCGGCCCCGCGCGATCAGCTGGTGCTCGGCCAGGAACGCCTCCAGGCCGGCGACGAATTCGGTGTCAGCGAGCACCCCGGTCACGAACGCGGACAGCGCGTCGTCGTAGTCGGCGTTCGGGTCGATCCAGGAGGTGTGCACCTTGGCTTCCTTGGCCGCCTTCTGCATGAACGCCCCGACCCGGCCCGTCTCGATCGGCCAGGTGCCCACCAGGGTCTGGTAGAGCAGGTACTCGGCGTTGCGGTCCGGCCAGCCGTCCTGCTTGTAGTTCTTGTTGTGGCTGGCCCAGCGCTCGACCGCGCGGCCCCATTCCTCGGGCAGCTCCGACAGCACGCTGATCCGGGCCCGTACGTCGCCGCTGCGCTTGGTGTCGTGGGTCGAGAGGGTGAGCATGGCCTCCGGCCGCCGCCGCGCCGCGTCCGCCATCGCCCGGTGGAAGTCCGCCGGCGGCCGGCCGAGCTGGCCCGGGTCCCCGCCGACCTCGTTGAGGCAGGTCAGCGGCTGATACCGGTAGAACGCGGTGTCCTCCACCCCCTTGGCCATCACCGGCCCGCTGACCTGCGGGAACCGCACGGTGAACGCGGTTTCCTCGGCTCCGTCGAGCTCGCCGGCGAGCAGCTGGCCGATGAACCTGAGCAGCTCGGCGTCTATGTCTTGACGGCGCCGCCACGCTCGGTCTACCGCGGCGGCCACGTTCGCCCGGTCGGCCGGGGTGGCCGGATGACCGGGGCGCACGTACGTGCGGTACACGCCGAAGGCGGCGATGACCTCGCGCAGCGCGTCCCGCAGCTCGCGGCGGGTGTGGTCGCGCTGACGGCGGTGGCGCTCGCAGACGTCGGCCAGCAGCCCGGTCAGGCGCTCGACCTCGGCGACGAGATCCTCACGCATGATCTGGTGCTTGGCCGCGTGCGCGACCTCGGCATAGCTCTGCTGCAGCCCGGCGAAGCGCGCGTAGCCCGCGCGCAGGGCCGGGGCCCCGCGCTCATCGACGAACAGCTGGGTCACCCGGTTCAGGAACTCGTAGCCGGTGGTCCCGGCCACCGGCCACGACGCCGGCAGTTCCTCGTCCCCCTGCAGGATCTTCTCCACCACCACGTAGGCGCCCGACGTGGCGTCACGCAGCCGGGCCAGGTAGCCCTCGGGGTCGGCCAGCCCGTCCACGTGGTCGATGCGCAGCCCGTCGGCGGTGCCGTCCGCGACCAGGCCGAGGATGAGACGGTGCGTGTCGGCGAATACCGCCTCATCCTCGACCCGCAGCCCGGCCAGCGTGTCGATGTCGAAGAAGCGGCGGTAGGAGAGCTCCTCGGCGGCGGTCCGCCAGTAGGCCAGCCGGTAGTTCTGCTGGCTCAGCAGCTCGTCGAGGGCGTCCGGGTCGTGGTTCAGCGCGTCGACCTCGGCGTCCACCGCCTTGGCGACCTCGGGCGCGGCCTGGCACAGGTCGGCCAGCCGGGCGCGGAGCACCTCCTTGTCCCGGTGCCGTTCGACCACGGCGGCCCGGTCGGTCCGGCGGCCGTGCGGCAGCCGGCTGAGCGCCACGGCCAGGCTCTCGAGCTCGGCCGACCCGGCCCGGGCGGCCGCCCGGGTGAGCAGGCCGCCCAGGGTGCGCGGCGAGATCGGCGCCTCGTGGTCGTAATAGCGGACCGCGAACGAGCCGCCCTGCCGCCCGAGCACCAGGTCCCCGGCCTCCAGCACCCGGCCGTAGTGATCGCCCAGCACGGGCATCAGCACGACGTCGGCCAGCTTGCGCTGTGGCGGGTCCCAGTCGATGTCGAAGTGGCCGGCGTACCGGCTCGACGGCCCGTTCTCCAGGACGTCCCACCACCAGGCGTTGGCCCGTCCGGCCAGCGCCATGTGGTTGGGCACGATGTCAAGAACCTGGCCCAGGCCGTCGCCGGCCAGCCGCTGCGCGAGCTTGCGGTAGCCGGCGATACCGCCCAGCTCGCTGTTCACCCGGTCGTGGTCGACGACGTCGTAGCCGTGGGTGCTGCCCGCCGCGGCCTGCAGGATGGGCGAGCTGTAAAGGTGGGTGACCCCGAGCGCGGCCAGGTACCCGGCGATCGCGGCCGCGTCGTCGAAGGTGAACCCGGCGTGCAGCTGGACCCGGTAGGTGGCGGCGCGCAGGCGGTGGCCCGGCGTCGGAGAGGTGGCCATCGGTGCGCGGCTCCAGCAGGCGAGGCGGACAGACGGGCGCTACCGGTTTGCGCCTCACACATCGTGTTCCACCGGTCAGGTGCCCGCCACACCCGGCATCTAACCAAGTGTTCTGACACATCCCGACGCGCCGGGCTGTTACCGCGCTGTTAGCGGTGATGGCGTACACCTGGGTCGCAGGACAACACCCGGCGCGGCCGCGGAGTCGTCTGGCGGCGGCCCGTCATACCCGGGTATGCCACCGGCTCGCGCTGCCCCGGTGGTATGACCGCGAGTCTGGCTCCGGGGTGTGACGACGCGAGCGGCGCCCGCCCGGCAG
>Ga0335078_10006134_pt1 | contig 17806 bp, 16 predicted proteins | sample Lox_Sample_32_FD_206711 | JGI IMG/M metagenome (GOLD analysis project Ga0335078, IMG submission 206711) | Soil microbial communities from Loxahatchee National Wildlife Refuge, Florida, United States - Lox_Sample_3.2 | ecosystem: Environmental > Terrestrial > Soil > Wetlands | place: USA... | reverse complement strand
ACGTTCGATGCCGTGCACGATCCGATCGCCGTGATGCCGTCGACCAGCGCCACTTTACCCGTGGAAGCGCTCATGTTGATGCTGCCAGTGGCGTCGGGCGTCGGAAGATTGATCGTGCCTCCTGCGCCCGCGGCTTCCTGGATCAGAAAATAATGGCCGGGTTGCAGCGTGACGTTCGGCAGCGGCGTGAGTAGGCTGGATGAGAAATTCCCCGCGGCCGAGGCATACTGGACGCTAAGTCCGTTCAAATTGATCGGCGAGCTGCTGATGTTGAGAATCTCAATGAAGTCGTTCTTGAGCGTCGCGCCGGAATTGCCGCCCCCGCCATAGATCTGGCTGATGACCAGCGTGCTGGATGCGCCCAATGCGCAGGAAACAGATGCAATCGTGCTCAGAGCGATAAATAAGGATGATCGCGCTCCTAAGGACATGAGCCTCCTCGGTGAATGAACGACTGACCGAACGCTCATTGTAGACAGCGCATGTTTCGAAGGCGTTTCGAGAATGTAAACAATTTGCGCACGACCCGCCCGGCAGTACTCGCCGTCGCTAGACGCGGCTCCTCTTATTTCTCATCGTCCGCGCGGGACGCTTCGGAGAGAAAGTTCTCGAGCTCGCTTGGAAGTGGCGCGGCAACCGTGATGCGCTCTCCCGTAGCCGGACTCACAAACGCGATGCTGCGGGCGTGCAGAAAAAAACGCCCGAGCTCACTCGCCGGCGCGCCGTACAATTTGTCTCCAACCACGGGATGACGCAAGCTCGCCAAGTGGACGCGGATCTGGTGCGTCCGGCCTGTGCCGATGCGCGCTTCAAGCAGTGTGAATTTTTCGTACCGGCGCAGCACTTTGTATTCGGTCAGCGCGGCTCGCCCGCGCGCCAGCCGCGAGGTCATGCGGGTTCGATGCACCGGATCGCGTGAGATTGGCGATTCGATCCGTCCCCGCTCGGCTTTCACCTGTCCGTGCACGAGTGCGACGTAAATCTTCTCCACCGTTCGCCCGGCAAACTGCGCCGCCAGATCGCGGTGCGCGGCGTCGGTTCGCGCCACCAGGATCACGCCGCTGGTGAAGCGGTCCAACCGGTGCACGATTCCCGGCCTGAGTTCCCCTCCCACGCCAGAAAGCTTCTCGAAGCGATGCAGCATCGCATTCACCAGCGTTCCCTGATGGACTCCCGCGCCCGCGTGCACCACCATCCCGGCAGGCTTGTTCACCGCGATCACGGCGTCGTCCTCGTACAGCACCTCGACCGGCAGATCTTCGGCAGTCGCGCGCAGGGGAGTTGGCTCGGCTGGCTCTACTTGAATCCGCTCGGCGCCGCGCAGCTGGTACGACCGCTTTTGTGCCGCACCGTCCACCCGCACGCGACCCGCGCTGATCCATTCTTGCAATCGCGACCGGCTATACTCCGGCAGCTTCGCATGAAGATACGCGTCCAGCCGCTGGCCGGCGTCAGACTCGGAAGCCTCCAGTTGAATCATCCGCTCCGCGTCACTTAGCGGTCCAGCAGGCGGCGCGCTTTTCAAGGAAAGCGGAGATGCCCTCCTGCGCGTCGTCGGCTAGCGAATTCAACGTCATCACTTCTTTTGCGTACGCGTAGGCTTTGGGCTGATCGAGATCGATCTGCGCGTAGAAGGCCTGCTTGCCCAGCCCGACCGTGAAGCTGGATGCCTGCGCGATCTGGCATGCTAGGCTCCTGGTCTCGGCTTCCAGCTGATCCTGAGGAACGCTGCGATTGATCAGGCCCCACTCGGCCGCCGTCGCGGCATCCACCATCTTTCCGGTGAGCAGCATTTCGAGCGCGCGTTTGCGTCCCACCGCCCGCGTCAGTGCGACCATCGGCGTGGTACAGAACAGTCCGATCTTCACTCCCGGCGTGGCGAACTGGGCGGTCTGGCTGGCGACGGCGAGATCACAGGTCGCCACCAACTGACAACCGGCCGCCGTCGCGATTCCCTGGACCTGCGCGATCACCGGCTGCGGAATGGACTGGATCTTTGTCATGAGCTCCGTGCAGACGTCGAAAATGCGCCGGTAGTCGGCCACAGTGCGGTCCGTCATCTCGCTCAAATCGTGCCCGGAGCTGAAGACCTTGCCGGTCGATGCTAGGATGATCGCGCGAACCTGGGGATCGGATGCGAAGCGGTCCAGGATGGCGATCAGCTCCCACATCACTTGCAGTGACAATGCGTTACGCCGATCCGGGCGGTTCAGCGTCACGATCCCCAGGGGTCCGTCGGTGGAGGTCAGTAGATCAGGCATGAGAGCTCCTATTTGGAGTGTACTCTCCAAGCGATCCAACCTGGGTCTAACGCCTGCCTTAAAAACGGCGCGGCCTCGGCCCTTTGGGGCAAATCCCCCTATTCTCCGTCTTAATATTCAATTTTTGCGGTTGGAGCAGGTCAATCCCGTGGCAAAAAAAGTGCGATCTGTGAACGAGTAGACCGCAACAAACAAGGAGCCGCTAAGAAGATGACCCGAAGGATCGAACGTCTGCTGAGTTCTTTACGGGAAGCGATTCACGAAGCTCTCGGCGAATCGGTTGGCGTCGCGCAGGCGATGGCCGAACTCGAGCGCGCTGGACACTCTCCGTCGGTTATGGTGGACGTCGGCTTGCCTGAAGGCGTCTTGACCGAGACGGAGATCGCCGACCTCGAAGAATCTCGCGACCGGGAACTGCCTTCGCTCGAACTCGTCACTCAGGACGGCCCTCTATTTCTGACGGCCGAGGACGAAGCGTTCCTGCGAGACTTGGGAGTCGCTACACCCTCTTGCCACGCGTCTGGTGCGCGCAGCGACAGATAGTCGCGGCAGCGATCCGCCGTCCGCGCGGCCCTGCAACTCTTGCAACGCCCCAAGGTACAATCCAGCTAGGTTAACGAAAAGCTGTACGGATCGCGACGCTTCGCGCGTCATACGTTCCGGGCAGGCCGCCACGCAGGGGTGCGATTGGCGGCGAATCGTAACGAGGAGACGGGGTGAAACATATGTCCACAAGAAATTTGTTGTCGATAGCAGCACTGGCTTGCGCGTTCGGGCCGCTGAGCGCTCAGGATTTGGAGAGACACGCAGAGATGCGTCCAGGCGGACCTCCGGGCGAAGGCCGCTGCACGATTGAGGTGGTGGTCGACGGTGTCGCGGAGGTTGAAGTGCGCTGGGACAAAGCCGCGATGCGCGATCTTGGTGGCGCCCGGCCACAGTGGCGAAGGTTTGAATGCACGGCTCCGCTGCCTCCCGACGCGCGGGATTTTCGTTACCGCGCGATATCGGGCCGTGGCAAACAGCAATTGCTTCGCGACCCGCGCAACGGCGGCGCGGCTGTGGTCCGCATCGAGGATCCGCAGAACGGCGCGGCCGGATACGTGTTCGAGTTGGCTTGGAGCGGAAACGGTCCGGGCGGACCGCCACCGCCGGAGCGCGGTCGAGAGGCCGACCGGGATCGGGACCGGGACGACCACAACGACCGCGACAGCTTCTACCGCCGCGAAGACTGGCGCCAGCGATTCTTCCAGCACGTTCGCGAGGACGTCGAGCACGTCCGCTCGACAACTTTTCCCATCGGCGCCGATCAATTCCGCTTGGCCCACACGCAGCAGCAACTGGATGAGCTGCAGGACAAGCTGGCTCGTCACTACTACGATGAGCGCGAGTTGAACGATGTGATCGAAGCGCTCGGCCGCGTGCTGCGCGACAATCGCCTATCGGGCCGGGATCGCGACGTGCTAACCGACGACCTCAACCGCATGCGCGAATTCCGCGAGCATCACACCGACTGGGGCGCTCGGTAAGGGTGCGGTGAAGGGGGGCGAGCCGCCTACTCGCTCTCACCGCCGCTCACCTTCAACACCGCCAGGAACGCCTCCTGCGGAATTTCGACCCGGCCCACGCGCTTCATGTGCTTCTTGCCCGGTGGTAGACTACCGCGTGAAGGTATCTAAGCGCACGGAGGGCAATATGATCCGATCAGCCGCGATGGCAGCATTCGGAATTTCCGTGGCGACTCTGTCGCAATTCCCTGCACGGGCCCAAACGTTCGAAAGCTCCTCGATCCGGCCGAGCCCCGCCTCCGAAAAAGGGTTTTCGTTTAAATACGTGAGCACGCGTCAATTCACCGCCAATAACCACACATTAAGAGAATGTATTGGTTTCGCATATGATGTAAACCCTGCACTCGTTTCTGGTGGACCCGCTTGGCTCGATTCCGAGCGTTTCGATATCGCCGGTCTGGTGCCCGGCGATAGCCGGCCACCCACCAGCCAACTTCTGCTCATGCTTCAGTCGCTTTTAGCGGACCGCTTCCAACTCGCCGCTCATCGCGCGCAAGAGGAAGAGCCGGTCTACCGGTTGGTTTTAGGAGACAGTGACTTCAAGCTCAAGGAAAACACTTCTCACACCGAGCAGGGCGCACTTCTTTTCAAGTTCCGGGAGTCCGATCCGTCCGATCGCCGAACCATGGTGCTGCCTGCGCGCAACGCGAGCATGGCGAACTTTGCTTCGTTACTGCAACGCAGCGTGCTCGACCGGCCCGTGTTGGATCGGACCGGACTCTCTGGTCGTTATGACTTTGACCTCGCCTGGAGGATTGACGGCACGAAATTTGACCGGCCCGCGTCTTCGAATGAGAAACCGAGCGATAAGCCCGATATCTTCACTGCTGTTAGGCAACTTGGATTAAAGTTGGACCCCGCCAACGAGTCGATGGACGTCATCGTCATCGATCATGTGGAACGAGTCAACGCCAACTGAAGTCGGCTTGGCTGATGGGTCGTATTTTACCGCCGCGAGACTGGATCTACTCGCTCTCACCGCCGCTCACCTTCAACACCGCCAGGAACGCCTCCTGCGGAATTTCGACCCGGCCCACGCGCTTCATCCGCTTCTTGCCTTCCTTCTGCTTCTCGAGCAGTTTGCGCTTGCGTGAAATATCGCCGCCGTAGCACTTGGCCAGAACGTTCTTGCGCATCGCTGGAATCGTTTCGCGCGAGATCACTTTGTTCCCGATGGCCGCCTGTAGCGCGACCTCGAACATTTGCCTGGGAATCAGTTTGCGCAACCGCTCGATCAACGATTTGCCGCGCTCGTACGCAAAATCCTTGTGCACGATGATGGTCAGCGCATCCACCGGGTCCCCCGCCACCAGCACGTCCAGCTTCACCATCGGCGAGACGCGGTAGCCGGAGAGATGATAGTCGAACGAAGCGTAGCCGCGCGACGCCGACTTCAGCCGGTCGTAAAAATCCAGCACAATCTCGTTCAACGGCAGCTCATACAGCAGCATCACGCGGCCGGTGCCGATGTACTCGAACTTCTTCTGCGTCCCGCGTTTTTCTTCCAGCAGCTTCAGGATCTCGCCGACAAACTCCTCGCGCGTGATCACGGTCGCGTCCAGAATCGGCTCCTCGATCTGCTTGATCTCGGCCGGATTCGGAAATTTCGTAGGATTGTCGACTTCCAATACATCCCCGGCCAGCGTCGTGATCTTATACCGCACGCCCGGCGCGGTGGTAATCAGATCGATCTCGAACTCGCGCTCCAACCGCTCCTGCACGATCTCCAAATGCAGCAGCCCAAGAAACCCACAGCGAAAACCGAACCCCAGCGCGACTGAATTCTCCGGCTCGAAGTTGAACGCGCTGTCGTTCAAGCGCAGCTTCTCAAGCGCCTCGCGCAGCCGCCCATGTTCGTGCGATTCCACCGGGTACAATCCGGCGAACACCATCGGCTTGATCTCTTCGAAGCCGGGCAGCGGCGCGGCCGCGGGATTTTCGACGCCCGTAATCGTGTCGCCGATCTTGGCGTCCGAAACAGTCTTGATGTTCGCGAACAGAAACCCGACCTCGCCCGCGGCCAACTCGTCACAAGGGATCGGCTTGGGCGATTGATACCCAAGACCGTCCACTTCGAAAATCGTCCCGTTGGACCACAGCTTGATCTTCTGGCCCTTACGCAGCCGGCCGTCCACAATGCGCGCCAGGATGATCACGCCGCGATAAGGATCGAACCAGGAATCGAAAATCAGCGCGCGCAGCGGAGCATCAGGCGATCCGGCGGGCGGAGGAACCAGATGCACCACCGCCTCTAGCACATCCTTCACGCCTAGCCCCTGCTTGGCGCTCACTAGAATCGCGTCCTTCGCCGGAAGGCCGACCACCTGCTCGATCTGTTCTCGAATCCGCTCCGGTTCCGCCGACGGTAGATCGATCTTGTTGATCACCGGAATGATCTCGAGGTTGTGATGCAGCGCCAGATAAGTATTGGCCAGCGTCTGCGCTTCCACGCCTTGCGAAGCGTCCACCACCAGCAGCGCGCCCTCGCAGGCCTGCAAGCTCCGCGAAACTTCGTAAGTGAAGTCCACGTGCCCCGGCGTGTCGATCAAATTGAGCTGATACGTGACGCCATCGTCCGCCGTGTAATTCAACCGCACCGCGTGCGCCTTGATGGTGATGCCGCGCTCGCGCTCCAGATCCATCGAATCCAGCACCTGCTCCATCATTTCGCGCTGTGAAAGCGCGCCGGTTACTTCGAGCAAACGATCGGCAAGCGTCGACTTACCATGATCGATATGCGCAATGATAGAGAAATTGCGTATGAACTGAGGATCCATGCGGTAAAATGAGGACCTGAACTTCAGTTTAGCCCAATGAGCGTATCCACCGAGGGAAATTTGAGCGCAAGTGGAATGAAATTCGCCATCATCGTGGCGCGCTTCAACAGTTTCATCACCGATCGCCTGCTCGCGGGAGCCGAGGATGCGCTGAAGCGGTCCGGCGCGAAGCCGGAGGACATCGAGATCGTCAAAGTCCCCGGTTCCTGGGAGCTGCCGCTGGTCGCCAAAACTCTTGCCGCCGCCAAGCGCTGTGACGCCATCATCGCCTTGGGCGCGGTGATACGCGGCGAAACGCCGCATTTCGATCACGTCGCCAATCAAGCTTCCAGCGGACTCGCGGCTGTGCAGCTCGACACCGGAATCCCCATCGCGTTCGGCGTTCTCACTACCAACACTGTGGAACAAGCCATCGATCGAGCGGGCGGCAAGAGCGGCAATAAAGGATATGACGCCGCCATCACCGCCATCGAAATGGCCGACGTCATCCGCAGGCTTCGGAAGTAGAGGAGCCCTTCATGGCGGCGCGTCACAGATCTCGTCAGCGCGCCTTGCAGGTCCTCTATCAGTGGGATTTGCGCAAACAACCCGTCGACGACGCCATCGCATCCTTCTACGACACGCTCTACTCCGAAGAGCACGAGCATAAACCGGGCCGCGACCAATTTATGGAAGACCTCGCCCGCGGCACTTCCGAAATGGCTGGCGACATCGACCGCCGCATCTCCGAAAAAGCCGAAAACTGGAAGCTCGACCGCATGCCGCTTGTCGACCGCAACGTCCTCCGCATGGCCATCTACGAAATGAGCCGCAAGGAAACGCCGCCCGCCGTGGTGATCGACGAAGCCCTCGAGCTCGCCCGTCAATTCTCGGGCGACGAATCGGTATCGTTCATCAACGGCGTGCTCGACGCCGTGCATCGCGACCTGACTCCCGACACTTGATACTGGCATCGAACTAGTCAAAATGAATATTCTTTTCGTGGCTTCCGAAGCCACCCCCTTCGCTAAGACCGGCGGTCTGGCCGACGTAATCGGATCGCTTCCCGCCGCACTTGCCGCGCGAGGCGAACGCGTCGCCGTCGTGCTCCCGGCCTATCGCGAGAATGTCTACCCCACGACTCCCCGCGAAGCCTATCGAAACCTCAGGATCCCGCTCGGCACTGGATATTCCGTCAACATCACCCAGACTGCCCACCGCAGCGTCGAATTTTACTTCGTCGAATGCGCGCCGCTCTACGATCGCGACGGCATCTACGGACATTGGGACGATTTCCTGCGCTTCGGCGTCTTATGCATGGCCGCGCTCGGCGTCGCGCGCCATCTTTTTCAGCCCGACGTCCTCCATTGCCATGACTGGCAGACCGGCCTGCTGCCCGTCTATCTGCGCGAAAACTTCGGCGGCGACCCAACCTACGCCGGCCTCAAAGCTCTATTCACGATCCACAACCTCGGCTACCAAGGCCAATTCGGTCCGGAAACACTCGCGCCGCTCGGCCTGGACCCCCGCTGGTTTAACCCCAGCCAGCTCGAATTCTTCGGCAACGTGAATCTCCTCAAGGCCGGCATCGCCTGGTCGGACTCGATCAGCACCGTAAGCCCGACCTACGCCCGCGAGATCCAGACGCGCGAATACGGCTTTGGCCTGGACGGCTTTCTCGGGGAACATGGTCCCGTGGAAGGCATCCTCAACGGCGCCGACTACGAACACTGGAACCCTGAGCACGACCCCCACATCGCTCGCAATTACTCCGCCGACGATTTGCGCGGCAAGCGCGAATGCAAGCGGCAACTGATCTCCGAGATTGGCCTCCCGCCCGACACCCTCGATCGGCCTTTGGTCGGCATCGTCTCCCGCTTCGCCGCGCAGAAAGGCTTCGACCTGATCGCCGAAACCGGCTCGCGGTTGCTGGCTGAAGATGTCGCTCTCGCTGTGCTCGGGTCGGGGGAAACCGGTTACCAGGACATGTTCCGCTCGCTCGCGCAAACCTACCCGCGCAAAGTCGGCCTGCGCATCGGCTACGACGATGCAGTCTCACATCGCATTGAGGCCGGGGCCGACCTGTTCCTGATGCCTAGCCGCTACGAACCCTGCGGCCTGAATCAGATGTACAGCCTGCGCTATGGCACCGTCCCGGTGGTCCGCGCCACCGGCGGCCTGGATGATACTATTGATGAGACAACCGGGTTCAAATTCCGGGATTATTCCGGAACCGCCCTGCTGGAGGCGATCGGATTAGCTCTTAAAGCCTATCGCGATCCCGGTCGATGGACCGTTCGGATGAGGGCCGGGATGCGCAAGGATTTCTCGTGGAACGCGTCGGCGGCGCAGTACATGCGGCTGTACCGGCGCCTTAAGGGCGTTTGAATCTTTTTGGCTGCTTCGACATCTGATAACAGGAGACATTAAGAACAATGGCTGGTGCGAACACTTTAACCTTCACGGACGCGACTTGGGATAAAGAAGTACTGAACTCGGACGTGCCCGTCCTGGTGGATTTCTGGGCGGAATGGTGCGGTCCCTGCCGCATGATGACCCCGACCATCGACGCGATCGCGAATGACTATGCGGGCCGCGTAAAGGTGGGCAAGTTGAACGTCGACGAGAACGGCGCCACCGGGATGCGCTACAAGGTGATGAGCATTCCCACGCTGCTGCTGATCAAGGGCGGCCAGGTGGTGGAGAGCAAGATCGGGACGACCGGCAAGCCGGACTTGCAGAAGATGATCGACGCGCATGTCGGCGCTGCTGCCGCAGCCCAAAAGCTGGCGTAAGCGCGCCCCAAACAGACTTTTAGAAACGCCCGGGCTCATTGGCTCGGGCGTTTTGCTTTTCTAGGCCGACTGCGCGAGTCTGCGCCGCCAGAACACACCCAACAACAGGGCGCCCAAAATTACCGGCAACGTCGCAGGCTCCGGCGTTTCGACGCCCCCACCAGTCAGCACGATATCGTAGTCCACCAAATCGAAGTCCGTCACCGTAAATGCGCCTCCATCCCAACTATCCAACGGGTTCGATGAAGACGGCCCGACCACATCCGTCGAAAGCAACGGCGCGAAGATCTCATTGCCCATATTGTCCAGTGGGTAGTTCGCGCCGCGCGAAATAGCGAGATAGTAAACTCCATCGCTGACGGGTCCGGCGCCTCCACGATCGTTCGCGCACGGATTGGCCGCATCCGCCGACGGTAAGCAAGAGAAGGTGTCCGCCGGGTTGGCGGGGTCGGCGTCATCATTCAAATACACACCCACACCGCTGCTGTCAAAAAGCGAGAGCACCGTGTCTTGTATGTCGAATGCATTCGAGAAGACGGTCATCGCCGAGAAGTCCGCGGCATCGGTGATGAAGATCTTAAAGAGACTCGCATCGTTCAAATCCGTTCCGCTGAGCGTTCCCTGAATCTCGCTCACGTTGTCGCCGGTGAGATCTTGCGCCCCGGAGAGTGTGGATCCAGCGCCGCTGGCGATTACCAGGTCCCCAAAACACGGCGATACCAATGCCAGGCTCGATGAAATGAGCAGCGTTAGAGTTAGTGTTCGACTCACGATTCCTCCTTGCTAAGCCGACAAAATAAATGACACAAGTCTACTCGCATTAGGCTTGACAAACAAGATGATTCGATTCAAAACGGTACTTGACAAACCGGCTATCTCGCGATTAGATCGATGGCAACCTATGCGTACTGCTGCTAAACTTCTCTGCTGCCTTATGGGCATTTCAATGGCTGCTTTGTCCCAGTCGGGAGGTCCAAAGAACATACCGGATGTTTCCCCGTATGCATACAGCGGTACCGCTAGTACCGCTCCCTATGCGCGGCCTCAGCAAGCTACATTGACCGGCCAAGTCCAGCTCGCCATCAAGCTGCAAGACCCGCCGCTGGTTGTGCAGGTGGGAATCAACGCCAAACAGTCCGGCATTACCATGACCGGCGACCAACAGCGTGCCTACCTGGCGCAGTTGAAACAGAAACAGGACGCGGTAATGTCTCAGATCAACGCACTCGGAGGTGTCGAGCTGGGACGCGTCAGCAAGGCCCATAACGCTCTGATGGTTTCCATCGACGCCCGCCAGCTTCAGGCGCTCCACAACATCAGCGGGGTCGTTGCAGTCCGTCCGCTCGCCGACTACCCGATCTCTTCCACTCCCAATTTGTCCGCGGTACCCGACTTGCCCACTACGCTCGGCTACCTCGGCGGCACGACAGTGCAGAACGAAGGCTTCCAGGGACAAGGCGTGCGCATCGCCATGCTCGACACGGGCATCGACTATACACACTACAATCTGGGTGGTTCAGCCAATGTCGCAGACTACAACGCAGCCATAGCGGTCGCATCGGGAACGCCCCCCGCCAACTTATTTCCAACGACGAAAGTGATTGGCGGCTTCGATTTCACCGGTGAAGTCTGGCCCAACGGCCCGCTGGCCCCCGACCCCAATCCCATCGATCTCAATGGCCACGGTACGCTGACCGCCGACACGGCCGGCGGGCGCAGCCTCGACAACCTCCACTTCGGCACCGCGCCAGGATCGCAACTGTACGCTGTGAAAGTCTGCAGTTCGGTTTCCAGCTCCTGCAGCGGCGTTGCCATGGAAGAGGGCATCGAATTTGCGCTCGATCCCACGAATTCCGGTACTCTGAACAGCGCCGTCGACATCATCAGTATGTCCATCGGCGGGTCGTTCGGACAGCGCGAAGACGACGTCAGCGAGACATTTACCGATGTCGTGAATTTCGGTGTGGTGAGCGTCATTTCAGCCGGCAACGACGGCGATGTTCCGTACATCATCGCGCATCCGGCTTCCACGCCGGAAGTTCTGGCGGTTGCGGCAACCAACAGCGTGGTTGCTTTTGGCATTCCCCTGGTGATCAATTCGCCGGCCAACATCGCCGGCACGTATCCCAACACTGCCACCCTGAGTTTCGCGCCGATCACTTCGACTGTTACCAGCAACATCGTTTACGTCGGGCGCGGATGCCCGGCCGGTTCTATCTCGACCGGAAGCCCAGCTGATCCCTACCTCGCCAACCCCGCGGGCGCCATCGCTCTCATCGATCGCGGATCGTGCGCGGTAAGCCTGAAGATCGATGCCGCAGCAAACGCAGGCGCGGTGGGAGTCTTGATCGGATTGGTCGCGCCCGGAGATGCCGTATCATTCTCGGCAGGCGGTGGAACGAATTTTGTCCCGAGCCTGGTCATCACCCAGAACGATGCCAACACCATCAAGAACGCGCTGACTACGCAGGTCGTGAACGGCACGATCAGCCCGAATAATGCCATCGCGCTATCGGGCAATGTCGCCAGTTTCTCCTCGCGAGGCCCGAACTACAGCTACAACATGCTGAAACCGGACCTCAGCGCTCCAGGTACCATCACCGGCGCTCTGCTCGGCAGCGGAAACGGCCAGACCACGGAGAGCGGGACTTCGTTCTCTGCCCCGCTCACGTCCGGATCGGCTGCCCTGCTGCTTTCGAAGAATCATAGCCTCGCGCCGCTTGACGTCAAAGCGCTGCTCATGGAGAACACCGAACCAGGTATTTTCAACAACGCCGCGACGCAGCCTGGGGTACTCGGTCCGCTGAGCCGCACTGGCGCCGGCGAGCTGCGCATCGCCCGGACCATCGGCTCGACGACTTCGGTGTGGGACTCGAGCGATCCGCTCGCGGTCAGCATGTCGTTCGGAACTTACCGCGTCAGCGCCAATCAGAGCTTCAAGAAGAAAATCATCATTCGCAACTACGCTTCCACCAGCCGTACGTACAGCATTGCGAACACCTATCGCGACGCGCCGAACACCACCGGCTTTACACTCAGCTTCCCATCCACGATCTCCGTACCGGCCAACGGCAGTGCGAGCTTCACCGTGACCGGATCTTTGAATGCTTCACAGCTTCCGGTGTGGACGCTGAACGGCGGGTCGCAAGGTTCGAACGGCGAGCTGCTCAACACCGTGGAATATGCGGGATATCTCACGTTCGCAGACGCCGCCGACACGGTCCATCTTCCGTGGCACATTCTTCCCCACAAATCAGCGAACGTGCAGCTCACCGCCACTTCGCTAGCTCTGAATGGCAACCCCGCAAATCTCCCGATTTCCAACACGCCCGCGCCGCTCAACGGAAGCGTGGATACGTTTTCGCTCACCGGAACTGAAGTGCAGTTTCCCGCCTCGGTTCTCCCGGCCCCTGGCACCGATTTCGCCGTCATCAACCTGCAAGCGGTTGGTGTGCGGCTGGTGTGCATCGCCAATTGTTCGACTGCTCCGGTTTATGGAGTCCAGTTCGGAATCACCACGTGGGGCCAGAGATCGCATCCCGATGTCCCCGCCGAATTCGACATTCTCATTGACACAAATAATGACGGAGTCCCCGACTACGATATCTTCAACGCAGACATCGGCCTGGAAACCACTGGCACTGCGTACAGCGGGCAGAATGGCGTATTCATCGCCAATCTTTCCAGCGGCACGGCGTCCGGTCCTTTCTTCTACACCGTCGCCGATCTCGATTCGGCCAATGTGATCCTCACCGCCCCGTTGTCAGCCCTCACCGGCTCTGGCCCCAGCGTCCTGGTCAATCAGCCCTTCACGTTCGACGTGCTGGCCTTCGACAATTTCTATACCGGGAATCTAACCGATGAGATTACCGGCATGCAATATGAATTGGACATGCCACGGGCCTACACGATTCCAAGCTTTTCGGTAACGGCCGGGACTTCAACGACGGTTCCCGTATTTCCCAACAATGCGGCGACTCCGTACTTTAGCGCCCCCTACAACGGCAATTCGCCATCTCAGAAGGGAATCCTTTTCCTGTACACCGACGGAAAAGCGGGACAGGAAGCCAGCGCGTTAAGCGTCACGCCATAGTTCAAGTCAATTGGAAAGGAAGCGTCGGGTCTGGCTCGTCGCGGCCCGACGCCCACAAGGGCACCAGCAGCGCAAGCTCGCGTTCGTCCATTCCGGCTGGGAGACACCGGTCGGTTGCGAAGTCGATTCGAACTTCGGCTGCGGGGGGCATCGGAATCGTGTATGAGTGCTCGCCTTCGGCAGCGAACGTCGCCGGCTGAACATCGGCGCCGTTCACTTTGGCGCTAAGCGTCACGGGCTCGCTTCCCATCCATCGAAAACCGAAGTGCAGCCGAGAAAATCTCGATTGCGGTTGCCGGAGCTCGATCGCGAACCGTCGCTCCGTCCAACGATAGCTGTTCTGCTCCATTGGATGCCAACCCTCCAGCAGCTTCACCGAATATCTGCGCGCGATACGGCTCTCGATCAGACAAAACGCCCGCTCGTCGCGATCCGTGCGGGCCGGCTCCGAACCGCGTGTCACCCCGGACGTCATGAAGTCGTGTACAATCCATCCCGTCTGCCGCAGCAGCCGGCGCAGCGCTGCTTCCGAAAAAATCCAGTGATTGGTGCTGTCGTTGTTGCACTCATCCGGATCGAGCAGATAGACCAGCGGCTCCTTCTCCATCGGATGCCCCTGCGGCGTTCGCTGCGCGATGCGAGTGCTCAGCAGGCAGTATCGCGTCCGGCTTGCCAGCGCTTCCAGGACGTAATACGGATTCTTCAGGTGATACAGAACGCCTAGAAACAGGGTGAACCCGAACACCTGGTCCGGCAGCGAGAACTGCGAGTCGAGATCCACCGCCTGAAAATCAACCGACGACTGGAGCGCGCTCTTCAACGCCTGAAACCCGCGGAGCTGGTTGTGGTTGGTATGGCAATTGTCGATCGCGAGCACGCGGTGTCCCAGCGATTCGAGAAAGAAAGCGTTCGCCCCATCGCCGCACCCGATGTCCAGGATCGGATCGCCACCCGCTAGCTCTAACAGATTCCGGCGCGCACCCGCCAGGAGCTTGTCGAGAATCGCGAAGACCGTCAGCGTGCGATAGGGATACCAGTCGATTTGCTCGGCAGCGAGTTCCGACTTAACTCGATTCAGCCGCTGCTCGAATCGCCCGGCCTGTTCCTTGAGTTCCCGAAGTTCGTCCACTACGACCGTTGTAACAGCAGCGCGTGCACGGCCGCTCGTTCGGGCGCGGAAGTCTGTGCCCCCATCCGTGTCACCGAAATCGCCGCGGCTGCGTTCGCGAAACGCAGAGCGTCTTCCATCTTCGCGTTTTCCGCCAGCGCCACCGCCAGTGCCGCGTTGAACGTGTCGCCAGCCGCGGTCGAATCCACTGCTTGCACCGCGAACGGCGCCGACGCGATGGTTTCATCGGGTCCGCAGTAAACACACCCCCGATCGCCGAGCTTCACGATCGCGGCGCGTGCGCCGAGCTGGCGAATTTTGTGCCCAGTCGCCGTCGCTTCCTCGATACTCAACCGGACTGGCGGCACACCCGCGAGCACGCATGCCTCGTTCTCGTTCGGCGTCGCGATGTCCACCATCTCCAGAATCTCTTTTGGAAGCGCCCGCGCCGGAGCAGGATCGAGAATGCAAATCGCGCCGGCGCGCCGTCCTTCCTTCAGCGCCTCCGCCACGGTCTCCAGCGGAATCTCAAGTTGCAGCAGAACGCATCGCGCGTCATCGAACACGCTCCGTTGCGACGCAATGTCTTGAATCGAGAGCAGCGCATTCGCCCCGGGCGCCACCGTGATCGAATTCTGACCCGCCTTGTCCACATGGATGCAAGCGACGCCCGTCGCGACCGATTCGGTCTCAAGCACCGAGCGCACATCGACGCCTGCAAGATTCGCCTTGAGCGCGGCACCGAACGAATCCGCACCGACGCGTCCGATCATCCGCACCGCGTTCCCATCGCGCACCAGTTTCGCCGCGGCATATGCCTGGTTCCCGCCCTTGCCGCCCGGCACCGTTCGAAAATCACGCCCTAGGATCGTCTCGCCGGGCATGGGAAGCCGATCCACCGAAAGCACGAAGTCCATATTCAAGCTGCCAACGACCACAATGGAAGCAATCATCCGATTCTCAGAGGCTCGCCGCGCCGATCAGGATCAGCCCAATCACATACCCGAAAAACATCAGTGCGATCAGGTTCCCGGTTCCGCTCGGTGCGCCCACGAATTCGCGCCAGATGAATACACCCCATATGGCTGCCACCAGCGTCGCGCCTTGCCCCAGTGCGTACGAAATCGCCGGTCCCGCTACGCCGGCCGCAAGTACATTCAGGCTGAGCGCTAACATCCAGATGCACCCGCCCAGAAATCCCAGTGAGTGCAGGCGCGCCGGTCCGCGAAAATAGTCGCCGTAACTCACCTTGCCCGCGCGCATGAAAATCGTGTTGAACACGAAATTGCTTGCGAACAAGCCCGCGGAAAATAGTACCAGTGCCGCGTAGGGCGAGAGCATCCCCGGACGAAGTGCGTGAGCCGCGAAATCCGGCGAAATGGCCGCGCTCAACTGCGGATAAAAGAAGCCCATGAGACATCCAGCTACCACGGAGAACGCCAGGCCGCGCGCCGGATTGGTCTGCTTTGCCTGGCCCAATCTCCGGTGGGCTAGTGCCGACATCGCCATCGCAAAAAGGATCAGCACCACTCCCGCTGCCAATAAGCCGACGCTGCCCTTGGGCGAAAGAATATAGCTCTGCAACGTCCCGATCACTAGCGCGAGGCCGATACCGACAGGGAACGCGACCGCCATCCCGGCCGCGTCAATCGCTACAACCAGCAAGATATTCGCCAGATTGAATAACACGCCGCTAACAACGGCTCTCGCAGCCGCGCCGCCCGACATCGCGCGCAGGTTCTCGAGAAACGGCGCGCCCGCTGCGCCCGCGCTGCCCAGTGTGAACGCGAATACCAGCGAGAACGCGGATACGCCGATCGCGAAATCCCAGTAGAAGAGCTCGAACGGCCACCGATCCTTCCCGCTCAGCTTCTGTGTATTCGCCCACGATCCCCAGCCCAGCATCGTGATCACGCAAAACAGAATCGCAATGCCGGTATTGTGCACCACAAACACGCGCGCCTTCTCCTCTGATTTCGATCCGAACAGCGGTAGTATATCAGCCGATGCCCGAATCTTTCCTGATCGACACGGACACCGCCTCGGATGACGCCGTCGCATTGATCATGGCACTGCGCTCGCCGAATGCGCAGGTGGTCGCGATCACTACCGTCGCCGGGAATGTTCCGGTGCAACAGGCGACGCGCAACGCTCTCTACACAGCTGAGCTTTGCGGCGCGGACGTTCCGGTCTATCAGGGCTCAGCGAAGCCGCTGTCACGCACTCTGGTTCCCGCTGATTGGTTCCACGGCCGCGACGGCTTGGGCGACCATCACTATCCCGAACCCCAACGCGGCGCCGCCAATGAGCACGCGGTCGACGCCATCATCTCCACGGTCCGAAATCAGCACGGCCTCACGCTGGTAACACTCGGCCCGCTCACGAATATCGCACTGGCGCTCTCAGAGGCGCCCGGCCTCATCGCGAAAATCGGCCGCACCGTGATCATGGGCGGCGCTCCTTGCTGCGAAGGCAACGTCACGCCCGCCGCCGAGTACAACATGTGGGTCGATCCCGAAGCCGCCCGCATCGTCCTGCGCAGCGGCCTGCCGATCGAATTAGTCGGCTGGCATCTCTGCCGAGGCCCGGCCGCTCTTTCGCCCCCGGATATCGAATTCGCCCAATCCATCGGCACGACGCTCGCGAACTTCACCATCGAATGTAACAGCACCGCGCGGCAAGCCTACAAAATCCAAACCGGCGAAGACGGCATCTCGCTGCCCGATCCCGTCGCAATGTCCATCGCGCTCGACCCAACCATCGGACGCGAATGGGGCCATCACTATGTCGACGTCGAAACCGCGAGCGAGCTCACGCGCGGCATGACCGTAGTCGACCGCCTGGACGTTGCCGCGAACGATCGCAACCGCGCCACCTGGTCCGAACTGCTGGATCGCGTTCACAAACCGAAAATCTATTGGAGTATCGATGTCGCACGCTGGAAGCAGGCCCTCTATTCGGCTCTCAGCTGAACAGCATCGACGGCCGACAACGGCGCCGTTATCGATTCCAGCGATTTTCTTTCCGCCGCCACTCCATGGATCAACTCCTCGATACCGGCCAGGATCATCAGCGCGGCCGCCGCGACGTATCCCCAAAACAAAAGCTCGCGCGATCCGGTTCCAATGAGATAACCGAACAAGGCGGGCGCTCCCACCCCGCCAATGAGCGTTCCAGACGCATAGAAAATCGAAATCGCGAGCGCGCGAATCTCCAGCGGAAAAACCT
>Ga0335078_10006133_pt1 | contig 17808 bp, 15 predicted proteins | sample Lox_Sample_32_FD_206711 | JGI IMG/M metagenome (GOLD analysis project Ga0335078, IMG submission 206711) | Soil microbial communities from Loxahatchee National Wildlife Refuge, Florida, United States - Lox_Sample_3.2 | ecosystem: Environmental > Terrestrial > Soil > Wetlands | place: USA... | reverse complement strand
CGACCGCACCATCGACGCCCTCGGCAGCCTGAACCTGTCCGAGGTCACCCTGGTGGTCACCGGGCTCTCGAGAGGGCCGGAGCGAGAGTGGGTGCGGTATCTGGGGCTCGCGAGGGACAACCAGGACCTGGTCGCCGCCGCGGACCTCGTCGTCTCCACGGCGGGCAAGAGCACCATCGACGAGGCGGCGAGCTACGGCTCGCCGATCATAGCCATCCCCATAAGGCACCACGCAGAGCAGGAGAGGAACGCGTCGGCACTCGGGTTCGGCCACGATGACCTTGGTCGTCTCGGCTCCCTCATCCCCAGATACCTCGGACGCAGGATGGAGCCGCGACGGTACCACGGCGCGGACTCCATCGCCGCGCACCTGAAGGGCCTTCTCTGACGCGACCGGCACGGTCTCCGGCGGATCGCGGTCGGGACGTCCCTCCTCCTGGGGGAGGGTCGCCGAATCGATAATAACGGGCCGCCGGAGGGGCGGAGGAACGCGGATCCCGTTCCGCCAGACCGATCGCATTGGACATTACCCCATTCCTCCTAGGCACCGTGATGGCCTTCTCGTTCGGCACGTCGGACTTCCTCTCCAAGGAGGTCACGTCCAAGATAGGGCCGTATCGGACGACCGTCTACATACTGGCCATCAGCGGCCTGGGAGCGCTCCTTCCGGCGCTCTTCCTCAGGTCGAGCTTCGCGATCTCGACGTTCTTCGCGCTGGTGCTGGTCCTCATCGCGACGACGACCTTCCTCTCCTTCGCTTCGCTGTACAGGGCCTACAACCGGGGGATGCTCTCGCTGACCGCCCCCATAGTGAACTCGTTCCCCACCTTCTCCGTGGTCATATCCCTGGTCTTCTTCGGGGTGACGTTCTCCTTCGGCGCGATCGTCGCCCTTGCGGTCATCATAGCCGGGATAGTGCTGGTCTCGACGAGCCTGTCAGACCTCCGGAGGAGGGTCTCCTCGGGCAGGCAGCCCCTCTCCCCGGGCGTCGGCTCGGCCTTCCTCGCCTCGGTCTTCTTCGGCGTCTCGTGGGCCACCTTCGGGTACGCCACCCAGCACATAGGATACCTCCTTCCCGCCATCGCCGTGAGGCTCGGGGGCGCGGCCGTCGGGGTCGCCCTTATCCCCGTGATCAAGCCGAAGCTTCCCCAGCCCTCAGGGGGGTGGGTCGGAACCGTCCTCGTCATGGCCCTCCTCGAGACGCTCGGGCTCGTGATATTCAGCCTCGGCGTGACGATCGCCCCGTCCCCTTCGACCGTCCCCATCCTGTCGACCTTCGGGGGCATCTCGGCCGCCTTCACGGTCTCCTACGCCATAGTGCTGCTGAAGGAGAGGCTCGAGATCAACCACGTCATCGGCGTGGTCCTGCTGATCGCCGGCGTGGTCGCGCTCCTGTACCTCACCAGCTAGCGGGCTGGCCGGCCGGCCGGCTGCCTCAGCGAGAAGTAGAGCCGCCGGTTGTTCTTGCCCTTGTTCTCGGTCCTCTCGACCACTATCTCGCCGATCTCCCTCGTGTTCCCGACGTGGACCCCGCCGTCGGCCTGCGTGTCCACGTCCCCGATCTTCACTATCCGCAGGACGTCGACCGAGGGCGGGAGCGCGTTGGCTAGCTTGACCAGGCCCGGCATCTTCAGCGCCTCCTCCCTCTTCATGAAGAAGCTGCTGACCTCCAGGCCGCGCGCCACGGCCTCGTTGGCGGCCTTGATGTAGTCGGAGATCCTCTCGCGGTTAAAGTCTTCGAGGTTGAAGTCGATCCTCGATTCGTCCGGACTGATCTGGTTCCCGGTTATCAGGGCGCCGGTCTCCCTGTGGACCACGGCGCAGAGGATGTGGGCCGTCGTGTGCATCCGCATCACCTTGTGGCGCCTGTCCCAGTCTATCGACCCATGGACGGCCTGGCCCAAGGCGAGGGCCCCCGGGGTCTCCACGACGTGGAAGACCTCGTCGCCCTCCTTCAGGACCTCGGTCACCTTCACACCTCCCAGCGTCCCCGTGTCCGAGACCAGGCCTCCCCCTCTCGGATAGAACGCGGTCTGGTCGAGGACGACCCTGCCACCCTCGGAAGCGGTCACGACGGCGTCGAACTCGCGGCAGTACATGTCTTCCCAGTAGAGCTTCCTCGTCAACGGCCCTCCTCGGGCGCCGCGTCGTCTAATGAACCTTCAGTATGCCGTTATCTTGGTCTGCGTGAGCTCCCTCGAGACGAGCACGGAGGTCTCCCGCCACTTCTTGGGGTCTATCCTGAGCTTCGCCAGGGCCGAGGCCAGCGCCTTCTGGAACGTGTCGTGCTTCTCGGGCGGCTGCCTCATCAGCGCGCGGATCGACTCGCGGACGTTCCAGACGCCCAGCGGCATCAGGTACCCGGGGTACGTCTCCCTGAGCACGATCGCGGCCGCCTGCCTCCGCTCGCGGACGAGCTCCTCCGCCACGGCGAGCCGCGTCGAGTAGTAGCACCCGCCGACCCTGGCGTAGGTCTTCCTGCCGAAGTGCTCCTCGTAGTCCCCGATCATGTAGGGCTCGGTCGTGTACTGGTTCCAGGTCGTGTTGGGGAACCAGGCCTCGATCCACTCGAACCTCCACATCTCCGGGAGCAGGATCGCGACGTACTGGTTGTCGTAGACCGAGTAGCCGTAGACCCTGTACTCGTCGATGGTCGGGTTGCCCTTCACCTCCGAGACGAGCCTCTGGCTGACGGTGCTGTCGACCGCGGTTATCGACCAGCGGGTGGGGACGAAGCGGCGCCTGGCCCCCTCCCCGAACATGCCTATGGAGAGCGCCCTCTGCAGCCTGGTGACCAGTATCCCCTCGTTGTAGAGCGAGAAGACGGCGTCGGCCGCGCGGAGGTCCCTGTCGTAGTGGGCCTTCTCGATCTTCTTGTCGACCGAGACGTTCGAGGTCGTGAACCTCTCCATCGGCCCCGAGGGGCCGAAGGGCTGGGTGTCCTCGGAGAGGGACAGGACCTTCCTGGGCGGCTTGGAGAGCCTCAGCTCGGTGTCGACGGGGCGGGCCGCCATCGAGAGCTCCTGGAGCCTCTGCATCGCGGAGGTCGGGTTGGCCGCGTCCTCGACCCTCGCCCTCATGTTCCCCCTGACGAGCGAGTACCGGTAGTCGACGATGGTCTCTATGGGCCTCCCCAGCCACTCCTCGGGGGTGTCGAGTATCGTCGTGTCGCCGTAGCTGGGCGGGACCATCGGGCCTATCGAGACCTTCGGGTAGCCGTACCTGCCGACGAAGACCCCGGGCGGGGACGAGCCCGCGATCCGGTCGGTGAAGGGGCCCTCCCCGGAGCGGGCCATCGACTGGGCCTTGACTATGATGGGGCAGCGGGGCTTGCCGCAGAGGAGCTTGGCCCCCCTGCATGCCAGGCACATCCAGGCGGGGGGCGAGTCGGTGACCTCTATGGTCCTGGCGAGGCTCTCCTCGAGCCCGATGCTCTCTGGGGTCATGACGTTCGAGAGCCAGGTGATCCGTCGCGGCAAGAGGGGGAGACTCACTCGCGCGGTCCGCGGAGGGGTGGAATCTTAAAGCTCTTCCCGCTCGCCCGTCGGCGCTCCCCGCCTAGCGGGAGGCGACGACGACCGTCGACCCGCTCCGGTCCTTGACGACCCTGTAGATCTGGTCCGCGAAGCTCTCCAGCTCCTTGTCGTGCGAGACGATGATCACCTGGGGGCTCTCTACCTCGTCGAGTATCTCCCTCATCTTCCCGAGCTGCTCGCGGCTGAACCCGTCGGTCGGCTCGTCCAGGATAAGGAGATTCGATCTCATCCCGGTGGAGACCCGCCGGACTATCCCGTTCAGCGCCAGGCGGTAGGCCAGCGCCAGGCTGGCCTTCTCGCCTCCGCTGAGGTAGAGGACCTCCTGCTCGTAGCCGTCCTGCTCGACCACGGGGGTGAAGTCCTCGTCGGCCCTCGCCTCCTTGCCCTGGTCGTCGACGAGCGTCGAGAACCAGTCCTGGAGGTGGGAGTTGAAGTCCTGGTTGATGGACGTGAGGACCTGCCTCTCTATCGCCTCGAGCGAGGGCACGAAGTAGCCGTCGATCCAGGCGCAGTGCTCTCTGAGGATGGAGGCCCTGCGCTTCGCCGCCTCCTTGGCGGCCACCCGCTCCCCGTCCTCGACGATCTCCCTGCGGAGGTTCTCGACGTCCCCGAGAGCCCGGTCCGCCACCGTCCGCAGGGACCTCAGCTTCCTCTCGGCTCCCTCGATCTCGGCCCCGAGCCGTCCGATCCTCCCCGAGACGCCGGCGAGCTGCTCGACCTCCTTCTTCGCCTTGAACAGCCCGTCCTCGGTCTCCTCGAGCTCGCTCCGCGCCCGCGCCTCCTTCGCTCGGGCCTCTCCCAGGCCCCTCTCAGCCTCCGCCAGGCCCTCCCGGTGCTCGCCCAGCCTCACGGCGACCGCTTCGTACCTGCGCTTCTCCTCGAGCAGCCGCCTGGTCTCGGCGAGCGCCTTCTTGTGGCTCACCAGGGCGGAGGTGTGGCGGTCCCTCTCCTCCGTCTTGAGGCGCTCCTTCTCGACGAACTCGGCGGCGTCCGCCTCCCTGTCGCAGGTGGGGCAGCTGCCGGTCTGCAGGATCGCCCGGTAGTCCTCGATCTTCACGCTGTCCCTCTCCTGCAGCCTCTCGAGTTCGGTCCTGTGGGACTCCAGACGCCCGACCTCCTCGGCGAGCTCGTCCTCGGTCCTCGGCGAAGGGTCGTCCACCTTCTCCTCATCCGCCACCTGGCGCCGGAGCCTCGCGGCCCTAAGCTCGGACGCCTCGACCTCCCTGCGCAGCGCGCCGACCTCGCGCGACCTGGAGCCCAGGAACCCCTCCAGGAGGGCGACCTGCTGCCTGGCCGCGGCGAGGTCCTTCTCTCCCTGCCGCAGAGCCTCCAGCTCGTCCTTGAGCCCCGCCAGGGCCTTCTCCTCGCTCCCGATCTGCGACGCCGCGGAGGCGGCCTCGGCCTTCCTGGTCTCGAGCCTCGCGGCCCGCTCCCCGATCCTCTCCCTCAGGGACGGCAGGTCGCCGGCGCTCGCCTCCAGCTCCTTCGCCCGGTCGAGGACGCGCCTCGAGAGCTCGAGGCCGTTCTCCTTCGCCGTCTTGTAGTCCTCGATCCCGAACGCCCTCCTGAGCGTCTGCAGCCTGAGGTCGGGGTCCATGAAGAGGATCGCCTTCATCTCCTCCTGGGGCGTGTAGACGGCGTACCTGTAGATCACGCTCTGTGCCTTCGGGTCCGGCGGCTCCTCGAAACCCAGGACCTGCAGCATCCGCTCCTTCAGGTCCTTCGGGGAGAGGCTCTCCACCCCTTGGGGGGTCCTCAGCTCCCCGTCGGTCTGCTGGACCCTGCCGGCCTTCCTCAGGAGGTTCCTCCGGACGGAGTACTCGACCCCCTCTACCTCGAAGACCAGGTCGACCATCCCCCTCTCCTCCGTCGACCTGAGCAGCGACGCGCCCCGCTCCGAGCCGAGGCCGAAGAGCGCGAACTCGATCGCCATGAGGAGCGTGGACTTGCCCGACCCGATGTCCCCCTCGAAGAGCGTCCTGCCGAGGGCGAGGTCCACCGTGGCCTCCCGGTAGGACCGGATGTTCTGGAGCGCGATCCGCTTGACTATCACGGTCCGCCGCTCTCCTCTTTCTTCTTCCCCTTCTCCTCCTCTTCCCCTTGCTCCCCCAGGCCCAGGACCGCCTCCCCGTCGCGCATCATCCTCTCCGTGTACGCCCTCTTCGCCTCGTCGCCCCTGGCGCCCTGCCTCAGCGCCTGGAGCAGGCGCCTCGCGGTCTGCGCCCCGCTCGTCGCGCGGAGTCGCTCGGGGCCGGTGGCGACCGCGCCGATGCCCTGCTCGAAGGTCCTGCTCTCGATCGAGGCCGGGTCCTCCGCCCCGCCCGCCCGGGCCGCGGCAGCGTACTCCTTCGAGGTCAGGCCGTGCCTGTTCACGTAGACGAAGAGGGCGCCCCTCTCCATCAGGTCGGCCCTGATGGAGGACAGGTCGACCTCCGAGGTCCTCCCGCCGGAGAGTTCGCCCCGCACCCGGAGGGCCACGACCCTGCCCTCGACCTGCAGCCCGTCGCACCTCCTCCGGACCTCCTCGGCCGCCTCCGACGCGCTGCTCCCAGTCGCGTCGTACTCGAGGTAGGCGCCCCCGAAGGACTCCATGGGGACGAACGAGACCCCGCGGACGGCATCGTCGAACTCGACCTCGTAGAATCCCCTGGCCTCGCCCCTCGCGGTCGCCTCCACGTCCCTCCCGTAGCCGGTGAAGAGCGGTCCGGGGAAGACGACCTTGGCGTATCCGGGGAGGGAGAACTCGCCCCGCTGGTGTATGTGCCCCCCTGCGTAGTAGTCGAACCCCCTGGGCAGGTACGAGACGGGGACCGTCTCCGTCTCGTCGAGGAACTTCGGCTTGAACTCGGTGATCCCGCTGTGGAAGGCGAAGACCCTGAATCCCTCGAGCTCCTCGAGGGGTCGCCTGTCGAGAAGCTCGTAGCGCTTGGACTCGAGCCCCATCCTGCGGGCGGAGATCCCGCAGAGCTTCGCACCGGTCGATGGGTCCTGGAGGACCTCGAGCTCGATCCTCCCGTCGGCGCCGACCCTCCACTTCGAGACGTTGGTCAGCAGCCCGGCCGTCTCGATGATGTCGATGATGGAGGTGCTCGACGGGTTGTAGTCGTGGCTGCCGTAGATGGCGTAGATGGGGACCCCGGCCCTCTGCACCTCCCGCATCTTCCTCACGGCCCCGTTCACCACCTCCAGGTCGGGGATGCCCACGTGGAAGAGGTCGCCGGAGATCAGCACAAAGTCCACGCCTCCGGCGACGCAACGGTCCATCGCCTCGTTGAAGACCTGTGCCTCCAGCCTCCGCAGCGCGGGCTCCCGGTGCGCGCCGAGGTGCACGTCTGCCATGTGGGCGAACTTCCCCATGCTCCCCGGCACGAGTTCGTGGATTCTATTAATGCTGACGCGCCCGTCCCTCCCTCCCCGCTCCCTCCCTCTGCCCAGATCGGCCGCCGCTCGCCGAAGGGGGCCGATACGGGCTCCGTCAGCGGGCGAGCGATGCCCGATCCGATGGGTTGGCCGGGCGCAGCCTGCATTTCTTCCTTCCCGTCCGTTCGTTGATACGTTTAAACCGCCGCCTCCCGTCGGAATCCCGTTGAAACTCAAGGGCAAGGTGGCGCTCGTCACGGGGTCCGGTAGAGGGATCGGCCGGGCGATAGCGCTCAGGTTCGCGGACGAGGGGGCGAGCGTCGTCGTCAACTCCCTCCACCGAGACACGTCGGAGGCCGTGAAGAGGGAGGTCGAGTCGAGGGGCGCGAGGGCGATATCGGTGGCGGGCGACGTCTCCGACGAGCGCTCCGTGGCGGACCTCTTCGAGACGGTGAAGCGGGAGTTCGGGGGCCTCGACGTCCTCGTGAACAACGCCGGGATCAACATCGTGAAGACGGCCCTGGAGATGACCGAGGCGGACTGGGACCGCATCTTCTCGGTCAACCTCAGGTCGATCTTCCTCTGCTCCAGGGCCGCCGCGGGCATGATGATCCCGAACAAGTCCGGACGGATAATCAACGTCTCGTCGATAGTGGGCATCAACCCCTTCCCGAGCCGGGCGCCGTACGCCACCAGCAAGGCGGGCGTCATCATGCTTACGAGGGAGCTGGCCCTGGAGTGGGCCAAGCACAACATAACGGTGAACGCGATCGCACCAGGGTTCGTCTCCACCGACATGCTCATGGCCCGGATTGCCGAGGGCGCCATAGACGGCGATGCCATCCTGAAGAGGGTCCCGCTCGGGCGGCTCGGGTCGGTCGAGGACATGGCGCACTCGGTGCTCTTCCTCGCCGAAGAGGGCTCCTCATACATCACCGGCCAGTGCCTGACCGTGGACGGGGGCTACACGGCCAACGGCTTCATCGAGTGATGGCCGTGGGCACATAGCCGAGCATCGGCCCGCATCGCAGCGGCCGGAGCGCCCGGGGGACGCCCGCCTCTGCGCGAGCCGGGCAGCGCGCGTATCTCTCCCTCTCTCACTCTCCTCCGTCCTCGCCTCCCGGCCCGTGCAGAGCGCGTCCGCTCCGCGAGCTTTATTACGGCTGATGGGGTGAATCAGACGATGTCATCCGGAGAGAGGCTCTCGTCGTTCCTCAAGACCGGCTCCGACTGGGGGCGGCTCAAGACGACCGTGCCGGGCATCTTCGTCCTCAAGATGCCCGCCTACAAGGCCAGCCCGGCCAGGCTCGCCATCGAGCTGAACCCCACCGACGCGTCCGGGACCCCGACGAAGAAGAGGGGGCTCGTCCTGCGGTCGCTCGAGGAGCTGGAGGAGTACAGGGCGATCTTCCAGTACGAGAGGCTGCTGCCCCTCCTGACCTCGGTCGAGTCGGTCAACCCGCCGCGTCCGAAGAAGCCCGCCGCTTCCGGCAGGGCCGAGGAAGAGGCGCTGCAGATCTAGCGGTGGCGCCTGCGACCGACCTCCACCGCCGCCCGTCCCCGCGTGAGCAGCCTTGACCCGTCCCCCGACCGGCTACGTCTCCCATCCCCTCATCTACGAGGGCGTCGTCGAGGACAGGGAATACCAGCGCGCCATCTCGGATGCGGCCAGGGACAGGAACACCCTGGTCGTCCTCCCCACCGCCCTGGGCAAGACCGTGATCTCCGCCCTCGTCGCGGCCCGCTCCCTCTACGGCGACCGCGAGGGGAGGGCGCTCGTCATGGCCCCCACCCGGCCGCTCTGCGAGCAGCACATGGCGACCTTCCGGGGTATGATGAGGCTGCCAGAGGACGACTTCGTCCTCCTTACGGGTAAGACCGAGGCGTCGCTCCGGGAGGTGGTCTGGAGCGGCAGGTCGAGGGTGGTCTTCGCCACCCCCGAGGTCGTGAGGAACGACCTCCTGGCGAAGAGGATGACGCTCGGGGGCTTTTGCCTCCTGGTCTTCGACGAGTGCCACCGGTCCGTGAAGGAGTACGCCTACACCGAGATCGCAGACCAGTACGCGAGGTCCTCCGCCTACCCGCTCATCCTGGGGATGACCGCGTCCCCCGGCTCGGAGGTCGAGCGGGTGAGGAACGTCTGCGAATCCCTCTTCATCGAGCACGTCGAGCACAGGACCGAGGAGGACCCCGACGTCAGGCCCTACGTCCAGCCCATAGCCGTGGAGGCGGTGACCGTCGACCTGCCCCAAGAATACGAGCCGGCCCGGGAGGTCCTCAGGGGGATGCTCGACGAGAGGGTGCGCTGGCTCCGGAGTCGAGGGTACCTGCGCGGGCCCTACGCCGGAGGGGTCTCGCGCCGCCAGCTCGTCGAGCTGGGCACGGAGCTGAGGTACTCGGCCGAGATGTCGATAGAGGAGGAGAGGGGTCCGATCTACGCGGTCATCTCCAGACAGGCATCGGCCCTCACGGCCTTCCACATGGTGGAGCTCCTCGAGACGCAGGGCGCCCACACGCTCTCGGCCTTCGTCGAGCGAATGGAGGACGACGGGGCCTCGGAGGGAGGCGAGAGGAACAAGAAGGGTCGGAGCGGGCTGGCGAACGACGCCGGTCTCGTCGCCCTCCGGGGCCTCCTGCTGGAGGGGCGCGGGGTCCTCGTCGAGCACCCGAAGGTCGGGGCCCTGGGCGCTCTGCTCCGGGAGCAGTTCGGGACCAACCCGGGCTCGCGGGTGCTGGTCTTCACGCAGTACCGCGACACCGCGACGCACCTGGTCCAGGAGCTCAACCGGGTCCCCGGCGTGAGGGCGGAGAGGTTCGTGGGCCAGTCGTCGAAGGCGCACGACAGGGGCCTGACGCAGGACGAGCAGTCGACGATCATCAGGGACCTCAGGAAGGGCTACCTGAACACGCTCGTGGCCACCTCGATAGCAGAGGAGGGGCTGGACATCCCGCAGGTGGACCTGGTGGTCTTCTACGAGCCGGTCCCGTCCGAGATCCGGTACATCCAGAGGAGGGGGAGGACGGGTCGGAGGACCGCGGGGAGGGCGGTGATCCTCGCCGCGCGGGGCACCTCCGACGCCATCTACCTCCAGGCGTCGCAGGACAGGGTCGAGAGGATGAAGGAGATAGCGTTGAGGCTCAACTCCGTCCTGAAGCCCGTCCTTCGTGTCAGGTCGAGGCCGGGCTCGACCCCGCTATCCCCGGAGGAGCTGGCCGACATCTACGCCAGGGCCTCGCCCAGGCCTGAGAGCGTCGATTCCTCGGCGGGACTGCGGGCGAGGGCGGATGCGGACGTGCGCAGGCTGGTCTCGAGGGCCGAGCGGGCCCTGTACCTTAGGATACTGGAGCGAGGGACGGCGGGGATCGACAACGATGCCCTCTACTCCGAGGTCGAGGAGGAGTACGGCTTTCCGCGCGAGGTCCTGAGGGCAGCGCTGGACCGGCTGCTCAGGGCGAGGCACATCGCCTCACCGGGCGACCTGAGCCGCGGCGCGGCGGGCTCGCCCCGTCCCCTCTCCCCCTCGCCCCTCCGTCGGTCGTCCATCCCGGACCGTGAGATACCGGGGACGAGCACGATGACCATCGAGGTCGAGAGGGTCGCGTCGGGGCAGGCGACCGTCCTGGTCGACGGCGAGCTCCGGGCGAGGCTCCTCCCCGAGAACTACGCCGGGCCGAGGGAGCTCATGAGGAAGGGGAGGAGCTTCGACGCCCTCTGCTCCCTGTACCGCGAAGAGGGGGCCCTGTGCGTCAACGTCAGGCGGGTCCTGCGGTCCAGGTGAGTCGGCGGGTCGAGCGCGACGGCCGCGCGCTCCCGTCGTCCCGTCCAACCCGAAACTGGGGCCGCCCCGGGGACGTTTTCGACACGTGCCGGCCGTAGTCCTCCTTTTGTTCTAGGCGGGATTCAGCTCAGCAGCCTACCCTGGTCTGGTGCAGGCGCGTCCCTGACCACGTTCGGCCTTGCTCTGCATGGGTCGGCCGTTTCATCCCGCTCTCGCCGATCTCGGGATCGCTCCTTCACCGCGTTTGGTGAGGCGGGTCTCGTTTCTGTTCCGTCGCCAACCGTCTCCGGCTACGCCTCTCGGCGTCATGCATCCTGCAGCGAGGGAGGAACTTCCTCAGGAGGTCCCCGTGGCCCACCCGCCGGCTCGTGTCGAGCCACCTCGGTCCCGGAAGCTACTTTAGCCTTTCCTGGAACGCCTCGGGGAAGAACTCGGCCTCGAGGTCCCGTACCTCGCCCTCCGAGCCCGCCCTGCTGTACTCCTCGAGAGGCTCGGCGTTCAGGGTGAGGAAGGTCGGGCCCCACTTGTAGATGGAGAGGAACCTCTTCGCCTCCTCCCTCTCCCCGACGATGTACAAGGAGGCGGCGACCGCCTCGAGCGAGGTCAGCACCCCCAGCCTGGAGTAGTTCGTGGGGTTGCCGGCGAGGAGCGCGGGGAGCCGCCTGTGCTTCCCTCCGAGCTTCTTGAAGAAGACCTCCCTGGCGAGGTTCCAGGAGCAGTCGATGTCGAGTATCCCCTTGCTGTCGCGGTCCTCCGGCGAGAGGACTATCTCGCCGAAGGGGTTGAGCACGAGCAACGAGCTCGCCGCGTGGAACTTCCTGGAGACCTCCGTGGCGAGGCCCATCCTGACCATCTTCCTGGCGGTGCACTTCACCGGGTCATCCTGCGCGTAGTCGATGATTAGGACGTTCAAACCGAACCTCAGGCCGGATCGGCCTCATTATAACATAGACGGGCCGTCCGGACTGCGACGAGGGCGCTGGAGGCCGATCCCCTCCCGCACGCGCGGCCTACTCCCCATCGCCGCGCCGTCCGTCGTCTCGATGCTCGCTTCGGGCCTCAGCCCGTCGACGACGGGGTCCATCGCCAGCAGGGTCATCACGAAGGGCCCGATCGGCAAGCGTCGTCGCTCGCCTCGGCCCGCCTCCGCCCTGACCTACGACCTGCGAAGCGGGCGGGCGGGCGCGCGGGACCAAACCTATATACGACGAGCGCGCCTTCGCCTCAAACAACCTCGAATGGCACGCTTGCTCGCCTTTGTGAGCATATTTGTGGAGTCGTCTCTGATGGACCATGTCGTCGAGGAGCTGAAGAAGGTCTCGAGCGTCGAGAGGATCTACGAGGTGACGGGAGAGTTCGACGTCGTCTGCGTGGTCTCGGCGGCCGACGTCCCGGAGTTCAGGCAGATCCTCGTGAACGAGATACTGAAGATCCGGGGGGTCAAGAGCACGGTCACCGATATCGTCCTGGGCCTCTACGAGAGGCAGAGGTCGGACGGTCCCGTCGCTTCGACCTGGGGACCCTAGTCTGCGGCCCGGCCGAGGCGAAGGAGACGACGTGGGCCCCCTCACCCGGTCCCCGGACCGACCAGGGGACCCCTTCGACGCGTCGAGCTCGCCTCGCAGCCTCCGGGACGGCGAATCTCCGGCGCCTTCGACGGACGGGGCCGCCGCCTCCCGCGGCCCGTCCGGGGAGCGAAGGGGGGCCCCTCGGCGACGCGGCACTAACACTTATTACTGAAGCCTACGGTAGAACAGCGAGAGGTAGTGACATAGCCGTGCCTATGGCCTTCGTACTCATAAACGCGGATCTGGGCGCCGAGGAAGACCTGGTAAAGCAGCTCAAGGAGATCGAGTTCGTGGACGAGGTCTACGTGGTGTACGGCGTCTACGACATCGTGGCCAAGGTCAAGGCCGATACCATGGACAAGGTCAAGGAGACCATCACCTGGAAGGTCAGGCGCCTGGACAGGGTACGCAGCACCCTGACCATGATCGTGGTCGAAGGGGACTCGCCCGCCTAGGACGCGGTCCGCGCCCCTCTTCCCTCCTTCAGGGCCCATTCCTTCACTCCTTAAATCGCCCGCCCCGGGAGCGGCTTCCAGTCCCGCCATGAGGTGCTTTGTCGGCGTCGACGACACGGACTCCCAGCTGGGCAGCTGCACGACCCACCTGGGGTTCCGCATGGTCTCCCGCCTGCTCGGGCGGGGGTGCACCTTCACGACCTATCCCCGGCTCGTCAGGCTCAACCCCAACGTCCCGTTCAAGACCAGGGGCAACGCCGCGGTCTGCCTGCAGTTCGAGACCGACGACCCGGAGGGTGCGCTCGCGGTCGCCGAGGACGCCATGAGGGAGATGTCGGACACCGAGAACGGGGCCAACTCGGGGCTCGTCTTCGTCGACCGGCCCTCGACCTTCGACTTTCGGGAGCTCTACCTCTCGGCGGTCTCCGGCCTCGTGAGCCACAGGGGGACGCTCTCGCGGCTCTCCGAGCGCGGGGTCCGGCACGCCACGCTGGGGAACGGGATGGGGGTCGTCGGGGCCGCGGCGAGCCTCGGGTTCAGCGCGGAGGAGGACGACCACACCTTCGAGCTCATCGCCTACCGGACGGAGGCCTCGTGCGGCCGGCAGAGGCGGGTCGAGGCCGACTCGGTGACGAGGATGGAGCGGGCGACCTTCCCGAGGACCTTCAACAGCTTCGACCACCGCACCGGGCGCGTCCTCCTCACGCCCCACGGCCCGGACCCCGTCTTCCTCGGCATAAGGGCGGACGACCCCGGCGTGGCCGTGTCGGCGTTCGGGATGCTGAGGTTCGAGGAGGAGCTGGCCGGCCACGTCGTCTACCTCTCGAACCAGTGCACCGACGCGCACCTGAGGCGGAGGCTCGGGAGGCCCCTCAAGGCCTACTCGTCCGGCTGGCTCGAGGGCACCGTCGAGGGCCTGGAGAAGGCCGAGGGCGGGCACCTGTACCTCGACCTGGATGCCGCCGGTTCGGCGGTCCGCGCCGCGGTCTACCGGCCGTCGGCCGACCTCCGGAGGGCCGCGGAGCTGCTCGAGCGCGGGGACCTGGTCCGGGTCTTCGGAGGGGTGCGCAGGGCCACGAGCCGGCACCCCCCGATCCTGAACGTCGAGAAGGTCGAGGTTCTCGCCCTGAGCCCCCTGCTGCGGCGCGCCAATCCCCTCTGTCCGGGGTGCGGGAGGGTCGCCAAGTCCGAGGGCAGGGGGAAGGGGTTCCAGTGCAGGAGGTGCGGAGCCCGGTTCGGCGAGGACGCGGTCCGGACGGTCGAGCGGGCGAGGGCGCTCGTCCCTGGCGTCTATCTGCCGCCCCCGGGCGCGCAGAGGCACCTCACCAAGCCCCTGGTCCGCTACGGGCGCGAGCTGGAGGGGAGGAAAGAGAAGGAGGATGGGGGCCCGCTCGTCGACGACTGGTTCCGGCTCGGGCCTAGCGGAGCTTCCTCAGAGCCCGCCCAAAGTCCTCGGACACCCTGATCAGCGTGTCGGAGATGCCTATCCTCCTGCGGTCGCTCGCCGAGAGCTGGGTGTGGGTCATGCTGGCCGGCTGCACCACCAGCGTCTCCACCGCCCCGAGGCTCCCCCCGAGCGTAGCCACCCTCAGAGACTCGGTGAACCTGGTCGCGTCCTTCAGGCTGCCCCTGATCTCGAAGGAGAGCATCCCGCCGTAGCCGCCCCCCCTCATCTGCCTCCTGGCGAGCTCGTGCTGTGGGTGGTCCTCCAGCCCGGGGTAGTTCACCCTCGCCACCCTCTCGTGGGACCTCAGGAACCTCGCCAGCGCCATCGCGCCCTCGCAGTGCCTCTGGATCCTGATGGAGAGCGTCTTGATCCCCCTCAGGACCAGGAACGCCGCGTGGGGGTCGAGCGTCCCGCCGAGCGTGTTCCTCATCCTCCTCACGGCGGCCATCCCCTCGCGCGACCCCACGGCCGCGCCCGCGATGACGTCTGAGTGGCCGGCGAGGTACTTGGTCGCGCTGTGCAGGACGACGTCTGCCCCCAGCGAGAGCGGGTTCTGCCCCAGGGGGGATGCGAAGGTGTTGTCGACCATCAGGACCGCCCCCACCGAGTGGGCGGCCCTGGCCGCCTCCCGGATGTCGACGAGCTTGAGCGTGGGGTTGGTCGGCGTCTCCGTGTAGACCACCCTGGTGTTCTTCCTTATGCCCTCCGAGAGCGCGCGGGGGTCCGAGGTCTCGACGAGGGAGGTCCTGACGCCGAAGGCGGGGAGGAAGTCGTGTACGAGCCGGTAGGTCTCGCCGTAGAGGTCGTTCGTCGCCAGCACGTGGTCGCCCTTCCTGACGCTCGCCAGCACAGCGGTCGAGATGGCCGCCATCCCGGACGAGAAGGAGACCGCCGCGGCCCCTCCCTCGAGGTCCGCCAGCTTCGCCTCGAGGACCCTGGTGGTCGGGTTGTCCCACCTGGAGTAGACGAAGCCGCCGCTCCCGCCCCTGACCGCCCTCTCGACGGCACGGGCGGTCCTGAACCCGAAGGTCGCGGTCTGGTAGATGGGGGTGACCACCGAGCCCGTCCCGGGGTCGATTTCCTCGGTCCCGTGGACCGATCTCGTGGAATCTCTCGTCAAACGCCGCCCGCGTGCTTCCGGCGAGTTGTTAAACCTGATTCCGGGCGGACGCGGCGGACGGAGAAGAAGGAGGACGCCCCTCCGCTCCGGCCCGATGCCGACGGCCACCGAGCCGGCCACCGAGCCGGCCACCGAGCCGGCCACCTAGCCGGAGGGCGCCGGACCGGGAAGCCCTATCCGGATGCCGGAGAGGAGCCTCTCCCAGTCGTACTTGAAGAGGAAGATCCCGAGGACTATGAACACGCCCGTCAGGATGAGCGAGAGCTCGAGCGATGTGAGGCCGAGGAAGTGCTTGGTGGCGTTCACCACCGTGAAGATCCCCAGGAACTCGAGCCCTATCTCAAAGGTGCTCTTGAGGACCTTCGCGGCGATGGTGACCAGGAACATCGGGGCGAGCCTCGTCTTCGCCGCGCCGGCGCCGATGTAGATGTAGTCGTCGAGCGGGAGGACGGGAACGACCGCCGTGACGAAGACCGCGACCAGGAACCTCCTGTCCTGCAGCCACTGCGCGAGCAGCTGGATGTTCTTGTTGCCCGAGAGCCTCCTCTTGAAGCCCTTGGCCGCGCCGTAGATTATGAGCTTCCCGATGGCCGCGCCGGCCGCTGTGACGACCACGACCAGGAAGAATGCCTCTGGGGAGAAGCCGAACGCGGTCAGCTCGGTGGTCGCTATCAGCGTGTAGGACGCCCCGAAGAACGGCGTGGCGTTGGAGACGAGCGAGACGACGAAGAGGCCGGCGAGGCTGAAGACGAAGGGGCTCGGGGTGTGGATGTGGATGGGGAGCGCGAGCACGGTGCCTCCCAGCGCGTAGACGAGGTCAGGTCTCATCTCCGTCGCCTCCGCGCCGGCGACCCGCTACAATGCCAGGGCCCGGCCCCGCTCGATCGCAACCCCCACCCCCGTAAGGCGGCTCCGAGTTGAATGTTCCTAGGTCGCTCCTCCTCTCCCTCCCTCCCTCCCTTCCTTGGCTCCTCCTTTCCCCGGCCCGGGCGAAGCACGCCTCACTCCCTCTCCGGTCAGTACTGGCTCTTGCCGCAGGCCTTGCAGTAGAGGTCCGTGACGGGCTTCGCCGCCCCGCAGAAGCGGCAGGCCGGGACGAGGGCCTTCCTGAGCCTGAGCCTGGTCCTCACCTTCTCCTTCGCCCTGGCGAACTCGGGGCTCGCGTAGAACTCCTCGGCCAGGGCCAGCCGCCTCCCGAAGGTCGGGTGCGTCTGGAACGCCTCGGAGAGCGACCCCCCGCCGTCCTCGGGCACCCCCGCCGCCCCCGCTATCTTGGACATCATCGACCTGAACACCGCCGGGTCGTTGACGATGAGCAGCGCCGCCCGGTCAGCGGAGACCTCGGACTCCCGGTGCCACGAGAGCAGGAGCATCTGGATCGGCATCGCGACCAGGCCCGCCCCGTAGAAGTTGGCCAGCAGCTGCGCGCCGGCCCCGAACGACTCTGCGAGCGTGTGGTAAAGCAGGTGCTTCGACTTGACGTGGCCGAGCTCGTGCCCCACGAGGGCCATGACCTCCCTCTCGTCGAGCTCGGCGAGCGCGGCCGAGGTCACCACCAGTATCGGGCTCTCGTCGCGGCCCAGGGTCGCTGCGTTCAGCGCCTGCGTGGGGACGACATAGGACTCCGGCAGGACCTCGAGGCCGAGGATCTCCCCGCAGCTCCTGATCAGGTAGTCGAGGCGGGACCGGTTCGCGACCCTCATCCCGTTGGTGGCCAGCCAGGCGCGCATCGACCTCTCGCGTCCGCCCGTGACCAGGCCGTCGATGATGTGGGGGAGCGGCTCGGTCCCCTGGAGCATCCCCAGGGTGTCCCTGTCCGCCTGGCAGACGAAGTCGGAGTCGGTGACGTCGTAGGACGTGAGGGGGACGAGCCGCGCGTGGCAGCTCAGGCAGAACGTCCGGTCGGGCCGGTTGTAAGCCTGGCAGAACCTGCACGGCAGCTCCGAGGCGGGCCGTTCCGCGCCCGCCCTGGCGCCGCACCTGGGGCAGTACCGCGTGTACTCCGGGATGCGGGTGCCGCACTTCGCGCAGTAGCTCAAGGGCAGAGACGGCCCCGCCGGGACTCCGTATTCTCCTTTTCCTGCCGACGGCGGGGGAGGTCCCGGCTCCGAGCGTCGTCGCATGAGGGATGGGTCCGGACGGAGGGCCCGGGTCGACGCCACGCCGCTCGCTCCTTCGAAGGAGCCCCGATGGGGCGGGCGCGTACAGCGGGGGACGTTTTGATAGGTCTAAAGAGTTTCGAGGGGTCAAGTAATATTAGATGCATCTAAGTTTAAATACCGAACAACCAGCGGAGAAGGCTCGCCCATGAGCGGACCTCCCGACAGACTCCTCGTGCCCCCGGAGGCGATCCAGCAACCGGAGGTCGCGGAGCAGCGGAAGAACAACCCTCACATCTCCGTCCGCGACTTCTTGACGTACCTGGGCCCGACCCTGATAGTGAGCCTGGCGTACATCGACCCCGGGAACTTCGGGACGGACATAGCGGGGGGGAGCGTCTTCAACTACGACCTGATCTGGGCGGTCTGGATGGCCAGCGTCTT
>Ga0335078_10006131_pt1 | contig 17813 bp, 21 predicted proteins | sample Lox_Sample_32_FD_206711 | JGI IMG/M metagenome (GOLD analysis project Ga0335078, IMG submission 206711) | Soil microbial communities from Loxahatchee National Wildlife Refuge, Florida, United States - Lox_Sample_3.2 | ecosystem: Environmental > Terrestrial > Soil > Wetlands | place: USA... | reverse complement strand
CGGCCACCTGGGTGAGCGTCTCGTACAGAAGGCCGTTCTGCGACAGCGCGGCCTGCTGCTGCTCGGGGCTCACCCCGTTGCCGTCGGGGCCGACCGACTGTTGCACGGTGTAAGGCTGGAAGGTGACCGAGGTGGGTGACTGGCCCGAGTCGATCGCCGACTGCAGCGTCGACTGAAAGTTCACGTCCTCGGGCTGGTAGCCCGGGGTGTCGACGTTGGCGAGGTTGTTGGTGAGCAGCGTGTTCCGCAGGGCGGAGCCGCTCATCGCCGACTCGAGGGCTTGCTGGGTGGTGTCAAGGAGAGACATAGAAAGAACCTGGATTGGTCCGCCCTCCTTGGGCTTTGCTGCGACTCGATCCATCGAGTCTTCCCATGAATCGGCGTGTGGGCGCGATCCTTTAGGGGCGCGCGGGACGTGTTTTTGGGCCTCGCTTCGCTCGGCGTCCCTGGGGCCGTTCCGGCGGGCATCCGTGCCCGCCGGGGTGACCGCGACCTGTCCGGACGGGGTACATGGCCCCACGGACGCCGCCGCAGGCGGCCCCCCCTTAACGCATCGCGCCGGGCGAGGCCACGAGGGCCGCGCCCGGCGCGGAATTGCCTGGATCGGAAGTGACTAGGCGAGGGTGAACTGTGAGACCAGCCGCTCGAGCTCCTCGGCCGTCTTGGCCAGCTGGGTGGCCGAGGCGGCGATCTGCTCGGTCGAGGCGCTCGTCTCCTGGGTGGAGGCGCTCACCTGCTCCGAGGAGGCGCTCGACTGCTCGGCGACGGCCGCCACCGAGGTCATGCTGTCCTGGACGCGGCTGCCGGCGCTGGCGATCTCCTGGATCGAGCCGGCGATCTGCTCCACGCGGGTGCCGACATCCTGGACGGCGGCCGAGATCCGCGAGAAGGCGTCACGCGCCTGCTCGACCGTCGCCGCGCCGTCCTCGGTCTGGCGTGAGCCGTCCTCGACGACCTCGACCACGTGACGGGTCTCCTGCTGGATCTCCTGGATCAGGGTCGCGATCGAAGACGCGGCCGACTGGGACTCCTCGGCCAGCTTGCGGACCTCCTCGGCGACGACCGCGAAACCGCGGCCCTGCTCGCCGACCCGGGCGGCCTCGATGGCCGCGTTCAGGGCCAGCAGGTTGGTCTGCTCGGCGATGCCGGTGATGGTGTCGACGATCTCGCCGATCTGCTCAGACTTGGCGTCGAGGGTGCGGATCGCGTTGCTCGCCTCCGCGCTCGAGTTGCGCACGGCGTTCATCGCCTCGGTGGCCTGGGAGACCGCCTGGGCGCCCTCCTCGGCCAGGTTGCGCGCCTCGGCGGCGGCGTCGGCGGTCTGCTGGGCGCCGTCGGCGGAGGCCTGCGAGGCCATCGCGACCTCGTCGGTGAGGATCTTCGCCTCGGCGATCGAGCGGACCTGGTCCTCGGCGCCGGCGGCGACCGAGCTCACGGCCTGGGCGATCTCGCCGACCGCGCGGCCGGCCTCGTCGGAGACGTTGGCCATCTGCTGGGAGGCCAGCGATAGCTGCTCGGAGGTGGTGCCGATCTCGCGCAGCATCCCGGCCACCTTCAGGCGGGTGGTGTTGTAGGCCTCGACGCTCGACTGGGTCTTCTCGACCATGCCGTTGAAGGTCTGGGTCAGCTGGCCGATCTCGTCGCGGCGGGTGCAGGGGATGGGGTGGGTCTGCGGGGTGACCTCAACCGTGAGGTCGCCGGCGGCGATCGCCTCGAGGCCGTTGCCCAGGTCGGTCACGCAGTTCTCGTCCAGGCTCTTGATGCCCTCGAGCAGCCGGGCGATCCGGCGGCTGAGGTCACGGGCGAGCGCGAAGCTGATCGTGCCGGCGATCAGGAGGGCGACCAGCGCCAGCACCAGCATCAGCGTGCGGGAGCTGGAGGCGGTCGCGGCGGCGGCGTTGGTTCGAAATCGCCTTGCTGGCGTTCTCGACCGCGGTGGTCAGCTCGTCCGCGGCGTCGTTGGCGGCGCCGTTGGCGAGCTTGCCCCCGGCGGTGAGCTTGTGGGCCTTGGCCAGGGCGAGGACCTGGTTATCGATGGCCTCCCAGGCGTCGAGCTTGGCGGTCACGTTGCTCACCGCGGCCTTGGCCGCGGGCGTCGTCGCGTAGGCCTCGAGTGACTGCGCGGTGTGCTTGAAGGTTTGGACGTCACCCAGGTGGTTCTCGATGTTGCCCGGGTTGAGCACCGAGGAGACCTCGGACGCGACCATGTCGCGGGCCTGGCCGCTGGCGGCCTCGAGCGCGGGCAGCTCCGTCGCCCCCGACTGCACCTTGCCATCGACCGACCCGATGCTCGACCAGCCGAGGATTAGCGCGATCAAGAAGACGAGGCACACGGCCACGAATGCGCCAATCAGCTGGCGGCGTACGGATGAGATCAGGAATGACACGGGGGGGAAGTCCTTTCAGGGGGCTGGAACGGTCAGTTGAATCGGCCGCACACCGGGGAAGCTTGAGGACGATCCGAGGGTCGTGGCCTCATGCGGCCTGCACGGCGGGGGCGCCGGGCGCGCGGTTCCAGCCGGCGATCTGGATGCTGCGGTCCTGCTGAAGCGAGAGGTCGAGCGGGGCGTCGGATGCGCTGATCACGCGCACGACCGGGCGGTCGAGCTCGTACTGCGGAACGCTGACGACGATCGCGCGACGGCCGTCGACGAGGTCGACCTCGGTGCCCGCGGGGAAGGGGGCGACGCGACGCGCGAACACATCGCAGATCACCGGGTCAAACTGGGTGCCCGCGCCGGCGACGATGGCCTGCGCGCCCGCGTGGGCGGGCTTGGCGGGCGCGTACGGACGCTCGGAGGTGATCGCATCGAACACGTCGGCGACCGCGGCGATCCGCGCCATCTGGTGGATCTCGTCGGCCACCTTGCCCTCGGGGTAGCCGGTGCCGTCCCAGCGCTCGTGGTGGCGCAGGACGCATGCCTGGACCAGCGGGCACCAGGCGCCGGTGTCGCGCACCAGCTTGACGCCGGCCTTGGGGTGGGTCTTGACCAGCTCCCACTCCTCCTCGGACAGCTTGCCCGGCTTCTGCCGGATCGCCTCGGGGATGGCGAGCTTGCCGATGTCCGACAGGAGCAGGCCCATCCCGAGCCGGAACAGGCGCTCCTCGTGACGGTCGTCCTGGCGCTCGCCCTTGTAGTCGAGCCAGCCGTGCTCGATGATCAGCCGCCGCCCGATCAGCAGGCCGAGCGCGGTGACGTCGATTGCGTGCTGGAGCTCGTACGCGTCGGCGCCGCACAGGTCGGCGAGTACGACCGTCTCGTCGCCGCGCTCCTCGATCTCCTGGAGGATGTCGTCGACGACGTCGCTCAGGTCCTGAGTCGCCCCAGGGTCGAGCGTGCGGCCCGCCGCGAGGGCATGCCTGGCCTCGTCGTGCAACGCGGCGAGCGCCCGCGTGGCCTTGCCGCGCGTGTGGCCGCTGATGACCGGCACCGGGGCGATGCCCTGACCGAGCTGGTCCTCGATCCAGACCGCCGAGATGCCGGCGCGACCGAGATGTTCGACGAAGCGATCGCTCAGCGAGACGCCGGCGCGCAGCAGCGGGGTCCCGTCGCGACCGCTGAAGATGTCGTGCGCGAGACGGGCCTCGGCTGGAAGGTCATGCATTCGTACGAGCCGCATGGCCCGCAAATCGGCACCTTTTCCCGAATCTTTAATCGGTTAGGCGGTGGCCCGCACGTGCGAGCGGTTCTCGGCCGCCGGCGCGTACCCCCGCGCGGTGCGCTCGACCCGCTCGACGGTGGAGGCGTCGACGAGCAGCGCGTCGCGGCGGCGGAGGATCTCGATCTCGACCCGCTTGTTCATCAACGCTGCGCGCTGGAGCGCGGGGCGGGCGGATTCGGGCGGGGTGGCGGGCAGGCCCTGAAGCAGTCTGGCGCGCTCGGCGTGCAGCGCCGGCAGCTCGTCGAAGGCGCCTTCGCCGAGCAACTCGAGCTCCCGCTCGAGGCTGCGAGCCAGCAACTCGTAGGCAGCGGGGCCCATTACGCGCCGATCGCGGCGAATGCCTCGCGGAGCTGCGCGAGCAGGCCGCTGATGTGCTCGAGCGCGGCCGGGTCGCGGTCAAAGCGCGCCTCGCGCAGCTGGCGCAGGCAGAAGACGTAGATCGACTCGAGGTTGTGCGCGATCTCGCCCTGGTCCATGTCGAGGACGTCGCGCAGGTGCTGAAGGATGTCCTCGGCCCGGCGGAGCTTGCGATTGCTCAGCTCGATCTGACCGTCGCGCATCGCCACGCTCGCCTGGAACAGGAATCTCCGAGCCCCGTCGTACAGCATCACGATCAGGAGCTCGGGCGGGGCGCTGAGCACCGCGCTCTCCTTGTAGGCGTTGGGCGAGGCGAGGGTGGTCATCGGGGCAGATCTCCTAAGGGACTGAATGGGGGTGACAGTCTCTTCAGATGCTCGGCAGGTGCGCCCGGCTCTTGAGCCGAGATGGACCGTCGGGAGCTACTAGATCGTGGGCAGCGAGTTGAGCTGACTGGTCAGCCAGTTGCTCGTCGACTGGTTCTGCGAAAGCGCCGCTTCCATCGCCGCGAACTCCTGTACGAGCTGGTTCTGCTTGATCTGATTGGCCTCGGTCAGGTTCTGGATCTGCGTGTTCAGCCAGCTGCTCTGCGAGGTGTCGTTCTGGAGCCGGACGCTGATCGTCCCGCCAGGCCCCGCCTCGGTGTCGACGAGGCTCGTGAACTTGATCGACCAGCTCGTGAACATCGCCTTGACCGCGCTGCCGTTCGTAGTGAGCGCACTGGTCAACGCGTCTGTATCGAGCGTCAGGTTTCCGGCCAGCGCACTCTGCGAGATCGCGCCGGTGCCCGTGCTGGCACCGGTGCTCACGCCCGCATCGAGCATGCTGTTCATGGAATCGGGCAGGCTGCTGATGGTGCTCGCCATCATCTGGCGCATGCTGCCCAGCAGCTGCTGAAGGTCTGTGTCGCCGTAGAGCGTCCCCTGGGTCGGGTCTGAGCTGCTCGGCGGCTGGGTCAGCTGGGTCTGGATCTGGGTGATCGCGGAGTTGTAGTCCGTGATGAACTTCTGCACCGCGGTCTGGATGTTCTGCTGGTTGGGCGCGGGCGAGCCGACCGTGACCGTCACCGGCGTTGATCCGGTCAGGCCATTGAGGCTGATCGTCACCCCGGGAACGGTCTGGGTGGCGCCAGGGGTGTCGCCGCTGGCGCTGGTGACTGCGGCGCCGCCGATCGTGTTCGAGGTGGACTGCTGGGGCGGCCCGTTGTTGATCGAGTATTGGGCATTGGTACCCGCCACGTCGTTGCCGGTGTCGGTCAGGGCGGGATTACTGGGCTGGACGACGACGTACCCGCTCGACGAGGGTGCCCCCGTCTGGCGCTCGGACAGCACGACCAGCTGGTTGCTCGGGTTGTTGGGGTCGGTGCCGAGCACGGTCGCCCACACCGATGCGTTCTTGTCGTTGTTGATCGCGTTGACGAAGTCCTGGGCCGACGCACCGGCGGCCACATTCGTGTCGTGGCCGTCGATCGTGACCGTGTTGGCCGAGGCCTGGCTGGCGAACGAGAACGTGCGTTGCGAGGCGCTGGCCAGCGCGGTCACCGACAGCGAATAGCTGCCCACGACGGCGCCGTTCGACCCGGTCGCGGTGGCGCCAACCAGGGTGGAGTTGGTCGAGCTGATCGTCTGGGTGTTGGCGAACAGCGTCGGGCTGCCCAGCGCCTTGGCATCGTCGGCCACCGTCTGCAGCGCGGTCTGGATGCTCGTCAGCTGCTTGTTGAGCGTCGTGATGCCCGTCTGCTGGTTCTGCAGGTTGGTGACCTGCTGCTGCTGGGCGGCCATCAGCGCCTGAACGATCGCGTTGGTGTTCAGGCCCGAGGCAAGCCCGGTGATCTGCAGGCCCCCGCCGCCGAGCGAGCTCAGGGAGCTGCCGCTGGCGTACTGGTTGCTGCTGGTGGCGGACGTGCTCGAGCTGATCGGCTGGCTGGACATCTCTTCTAACTAATCGGCGCGTAGTCCTCAGGACTGGAGAGCGGCTGGCCAGATGCGACGTCCAGCGCGGTGCTCCCGGGCACGGTGAACATCAGGTTTCCCTTCGTGTCGTGCACCTCGACGGTCAGCTTCCCGGTCGATTCGTTGACCTTGAAGCGCAGCTCCCGGCCGGCGGCCTGAAGGTTGTGGTAGGCGTGGTTGGCGACACCGATCGCGTCATGCACCTCCTCGGGAGGGCTGGCGGGGATCGTGTCCAGGTTGACCGTGTCCGAGGCGTGCGCCGCCTGGGCGGGCGCGGGCGCCGAGGATCGGGCCGTTTGAGAGGGCGTCGTGGCAGGCGTCCGGCCCACCGAACCAATATCGAAGCTCATTGCATTCCTCCTTGGATGCGCAGTTCCTTCCGTGGAACAGGGTTCCTTCCCGTTCAGGCGGGGTAATCGAGCGCAGCGCGGAGAACTTGAGCGCCGACTTGCACCGGCGGTGTGTCGGCTAGGTCAGGCGGCCAGCGTGAGGAGCTCCCTGGCGGCGGCGTTACCCGGCTCGTGCTGGAGCGCTTCGCCCGCGAACACGGCGGCATCGTCGAGCGCTCCGTGGCGCTGGGCCACCCGCGCCAGGCCGACGAGCGCGCGGGCATCGGGCCGCGACTCGCACACCGCCATCCACTCCTGGGCGGCCTGGGGGAGGAAGCCTTGGCCCAGATAGATCGAGGCGAGCTGCTCGCGCTGCTCGCGTTCCGGGAGTGCCGAGTTGCGCAGCAACGGGATCAGGCGCTCGAACGTCTGGAAGTCATGGGAGCGCAGCAGCGTCTCGAGGATCACCCCGAGTAGCGGCGTCGCCGCCACCGGCAGGCTGGGCAGATCGACGTCGGCCGCCGGGTCGGCGAGCGCCAGCCAGGCGGCGAACATCTCGCGCTCGGGCGCCGAGACGCCGAGCCGCTCGGCGCGGCGACTCGCCGCCGCGGCGCCGTCGAAGTCCTCGCCGGCGATCCGGCTCCACAGCTCCACCCGCGCCGCCAGGGGCGCGTACCCGTTGTCGTCGTCGATCTGGGCACTCTCGTCCGCGGCCTCGGCGTAGCGGCGCTGGTTCAGCAGGGCCTCGGCGAGCTGGACGCGCACCTGGGCGCTCGAGGGCCGGGCTTCCAGGACCGCGCGGTACTGGACCTCGGCGGCGGCCATCGCGCCGTGGCGGTACAGCACGCTCGCCAGCAGGTAGCGGGCGGCCGGGGTGAGGTTCTCGATTCGGGCCTCGACCTCGGTCGTGACGGCGCCGGGTGCCGTGCCGCTGCGAAGCAGCGCCGTCGCATAGGGGACGATCACACCGATGAAGTCGGGGTGCTGGGCGATGCACCAGTCGAGCAACTCGCGCGCGCGGTCGAGCTCACCGCGCCGCACGTGCAGCTCGGCCAGGGCGATCCGGGGGCGGTAGGTGCCGGCGCCGATCGCCGCGCCGTAGCGCGCGGGGGCGTCGCCCATCTCGATGCACCGCGCCCAGTGGGCGATCGCATCGTCCGTCTTGCCCGCTTGCAGCGACGCGGCGGCCTGGACGAAGACGAGGTCGGTGAAGCCGGGGAACAGCTCGAGCCCATCGCGGGCGCGGTCGATCGCCGCCTGGGGGCGACCACACTGCCGCAGGGCGGTCACGAGCCGCAGCACCAGCGCGGGCACGTAGTCGTTGCCCTCCTCGCCGTTGGCCTGAACCAGCTTCCAGGCCCGCTCGAACTCGGTGAGCGCCGAGCGGCTCTCGCCGATCGCCGCGTATTCGGTGCCGAGGTTGAAGTGCAGGAAGGCGGATGGGGCGCTCTCGGCCTGCTGGGCCTTGAGCAACTCGAGGTTGCGCCGCGACTTCTCCTTGGCGTCGCGGACCGCGCCGAGATAGCCGTAGTGGTCGATCCGCACCGAGCTCTGCTCGATCCGACCGGCGGCGTAGGTCGGCAGGTTTTGGCCGATCTGCTCGTGCAGGCGCCCTTCGAAGCGATACTGCGGACGGTTGCGGAACACGCGGAGCGCGCTGTTGGTGATCGCGCTGCCGTCGCCCACCTCGCCGGTGTAGCTGGTCTCGACCAGGTAGAACGCCTCACGCCAGGTCTTGCCGGTGAGTGACTTGAGGCGGGTGACGTCGTCGGCGACGAGGACCTCGTCGGCATCGAGGTAGACGATCCAGTCGCCGGTGGCGTTCTCGAACGAGACGTTCCGGGCGTCGGAGAACGAGCCGGTCCACGGCTGTTCGATGACCTTCGCCCCGTGACCGCGGGCGATCTCGATCGTGCGGTCGCTCGAGCCGGTGTCGACGACGATGATCTCGTCCACTGCCGGCGCGGCCGCGGCGAGGCACTTGCCGAGCATCTCCTCCTCGTCCTTGACGATCATGCACAGGCTGAGCGTCATGTCCCGGGCCGGCTGGGCGTTGGGCGCCAGCTTGCGGGCGCGCGCGGCCAGGCCTGGGACCGCGACGTGAAGCGGCTTGTTCGGGCGGTGGCCCTTGCGTCGGCGGCCCAGCTCCTTCAGGTTGCGCTGGAGGTGGGGAAGGGCAGGGTCGAGGCGGCTGGCGGCCTTGAACAGGTCGTAGGCCGCGTCGAGGCTCCAAAGCTCGTATAGGGCGACGCCGGCGTAGTTGAGGAGGACGGGCTCACGCGGCTCGTCCTCGAGCGCGTCGAGGGCGGCGGTGGCGACGGCCACGAACAGATGGGTGGCCTGGGTCTGGGAGGTCGTCTTGCCGGCGGCGGCGAGGCCCTCCTGGATCAGGAGGACGCGGGCGTGGTAGCGGGCGTGGCTGTCCTCATGCTCGGAGGCGCGAGCGAACAGTGCCTGGTAGGGCTCGAGCTGATGGAAAGCGAGGTGAAAGCGCGCCTGGTCGCGCAGCTGGGCGCCGAACGCGGCACCCGAGAAGGCCGCGGAGGTACCGCCGAGGAGCAGTGGTGCGATGCTCGGGTCGCCGCCGGGGTTGGCGGCGCCATCGGGCGTGGGGATGCCGGTGAGGCGAAGGGCCATACGAGGGAACCACCTTCCGAGGGGAGAGGGCTCCCTCGACTATCGGCAGGGTGCGGACGGTCTTTAGGGGTGAGGGCCTGATGCCTGCGCGTCGAGCCGGTATGCCCACGCGAGCGTCTCCGCCACCGCCTTCCACATGGCCTCGGGCACCTCGGCGCCGAGCTCGAGCGCGGCCAGCGCCTCGGTCAGCCCGGGATCGTGGCGCACGGGGATGCCCGCCTCGCGCGCGGCCGCGAGGATCCGGTCGGCGACCAGGCCGGCACCGGTGGCGACCACCTCAGGCGCGCGGCGACCCTGCTCGTAGCGCAGTGCTGTGGCGCGCCGGCGCACGGGCTCTTTGTCGGACTCAGGCATACACGTCGAGCGGTTCGCGCCGGGCGGTGATGTCGACTTTGACCGGCCGGCCGAGCGCCTCCGACAGCGCGCCTGTCAGCTCTGTGGCGTGCGCCCGCGCCCGTTCTGCCGGCTCGCCCGCGCGGAGGACGGCGGTCACGCGCAACGACGTCGGGTCGAGATCGAAGCGAAGATCGACGGGACCGAGCGCGGGGGCGTTGTACACGATCGCGAGCGAGTGACGATCGGCGCTCTTGCCGGCGGCGTGGCTGCGGGCGTCCCGCTCGGTGACCTGCACGGTCCCTCCGCCGGGAAGAGGCGCCGCCGGTGCGGCGGCCGGCGGGGGCGCATGCTGGTCTGACAGGCCCAGCACGAGCTGCTCGGGGCTGACGTGGCGGACGGTCAGCCGCAGCTCCTGCCCGGCCTCGACGCCCGGGGGCAGCTTGGCGTCGATCAGCGCGCCGGCGATGCTCAGCGAGCCCCGCCCGGCAGGGTTGAGGCTGACCACGCGCGCCATCAGCGCGCGCCCCGGGGCGATCCGCAGCTCCGCGCCCAGCACGGCGCGGATCAGACGAATGTCCACGTTGATCGGGTCCACGCCTCAAGGATGATGAAGGACGGGCGACTACCCGGGGCGATGGATACCGGTCTCTACATCGCAGCGTCCGGAATGATGGCCCAGCAGGTTCGTCAGGACCAGCTCGCCAACGACCTGTCGAACGCCTCCACGCCGGGCTACAAGACGGACGGCTCCGTGCAGTCCAGCTTCGGCGCGATGCTTCTCGCCAACACCGCCACCGGCCAGACGATCGGCCCGATCAACACCGGCGTTCAGCTCGGCGCTCCGGTGACCGACCTGACGCCGGCCGCGCTTCACTCGACCGGCCAGCCGCTCGACTTCGGGATCGCCGGCCAGGGTTTCTTCGCGGTGCGCACCCCGCAGGGTGTCCGCTACACCCGCGACGGCCAGTTCCAGGCGGCGGCCAACGGCCAGCTCGTCGACGGCCAGGGCAACGCCGTGCTGTCCCAGAACGGCGCGCCGATCGCGGTCAGCGCCCAGGGCACGGTGCCGGCATCCTCGCTCGGCGTGTTCAACGTCACGGGCGTGGCCAAGCAGGGCGATAACTACTTCACCGGCACGGCCGGCGGCCGCGGCGCCGGGACCGTCCGCCAGGGCGAGCTCGAGGACTCGGCGGTCGACCCGGTCAACACCATGGTCCACATGATGACCGCGATGCAGACCTACCAGTCGGGCGAGAACGCGATCCAGACCATCAGCTCGACGATGCACGAGAGCGCGACCTCGGTCGGGTCGCTCGGAGGCTAACCATGCTCGAAGGTCTCTACTCAGCCGCCTCCGGGATGGAGGCCCAGCAGCAGCAGTTCGACGCCATCTCGGGCGACATGGCGAACCTCGACACGCCGGGCTACCAGTCGACGATCGTCGGCTTCCACGACCTGCTCTACTCGAACGGGGGCTACGGCTCGAACGTCGCCACCGGCGCCGGCACCGCGGCCGCCGTGGTTGGTCGCGACCAGACCCAGGGCGCGATCAACCAGACCGGCGACCCGCTCGACGTCGCGGTCAAGGGCCAGGGCTTCATCGAGGTGCGCCGCTTCGACGGTTCGATCGGCCTGACCCGCAACGGCCGCCTCGAGCTCAACGCCAAGCGCCAGCTCACCACCCAGCAGGGGATGCTCGTCCAGCCTCCGATCACGATTCCCGCCGGTGTGCCCACGGACCAGGTCTCGATCGCCGCCGACGGTACCGTGTCGACCGCGGGCAAGAAGCTCGGGAAGATTTCGCTCGCGGACGTCCCCGCTGCCAACGGACTCGTCGCCGACGGCTACGGCGTGTTCAGCGCCACGGCGGCGAGCGGCGCGATCCGCCCCGCCAAGAACGCCGCCCTCGAGCAGGGTGCGCTCGAGGGGTCGAACGTCAACCTCGGCGACGAGATGGCCAAGATGATGACCGCCCAGCAGCAGTACGCGATGGGCAGCCAGGCGATCGAGTACCAGAACCAGATGCTGTCGATCGCGAACCAGATCAAGCCATGAGCTCGCTCCCCGGAACCAGCCTGCCGCCGATCGATTCCTCGCTCCTGCCGGCGGACATCCGCAATGGCGACGCCAAGGCCAAGCAGGCCTACCAGCAGGCGCTGGGGTTCGAGGACATCCTCGTGGGTCAGCTCACGCAGCAACTCGCGCAGACCGTGGTGAGCCCGAGCGACGACTCGAGCGACGACGGGTCGGGCGACTCGAGCGGCAGCTCGGGCGGGATCCTCGGCTCGGATCCCAGCACCAGCATGTTCGCCAGCATGATCCCGACCGCGCTGACCCAGAGCATCATGTCCGGCGGGGGCGTCGGCGTCGCCGACGGCCTCGCGCGCGCCATCGATCCCGCCATCGGGGAGAAGAAATGAACCAGGCGCTTCTGCACGAGCGCGGCGACGCCGCCCTGACGAACGAAGTCATCGCCCACCTCGAGGCCCAGCTGGTCGCCGCCCGGCGGTTGCTCCAGGTGGTGCTCGAGCAGGGCGCGGCGATCCGCAACCGCGACGTTCGCGCGGTGGTGCAGCTCACCGGCGTGCTCCAGGCCGAGCTCCAGCGCCGCCAGCTGCTCGAGACCGAGCGGCTCGCGCTGCTCCAGCGTGCCGGCGCGAAGCTGGGCGTCCCCGGCGCCTCGGTCACGCTGGCGCTGCTGGAGACGCTGATGGACCCCGATTCGGCCCTGGTGGCGGGCGCGCGCAGCGCCGAGCTGCGCGGCCTGCTCGAGACGGTCCAGCGCGAGCATCACGTCAACCGAGCGCTGATGAGCCAGGAGCTGGCCTTCCTCGACCACCTGCTGAAGCTGGCCGGCGTGGCCGGGCACGAGAGCTACGACGCCGGCGGCGACCGGCTGGCCACCACCGCGGCCGACGTCACCGGGCACCGCGTCTTCGACCTGGAAGTGTGAGCGCGCGATGACGATCCCCAGCTACTCCGGCCTGCAGACCGCGCTCAGCGGCCTCGAAGCCGCGCAGGCGGCGATCGACACGACCGGGCAGAACATCGCCAACGCCAACACCCCGGGCTACTCGCGCCAGTCGGTCAACATGACCGAGCGCGACCCGCTGACGATTCAGAGCCTGTCCAACGTCACCGGCGCCGGCTCGCAGCTCGGGCTGGGCGTCGACATCACGTCGATCGGCCGGATCCGCGACCAGTTCCTGGATGTCCAGTACCGCGGCCAGAACACCCAGACGAGCGGCGACAACACGGCCTCGACGCTGCTCGGCCAGGTCCAGGCGGCGCTCGCCGAGCCCGGCTCGAGTGGCCTGTCGAGCTCGCTGACGCAGTTCTGGCAGAGCTGGAACGCGCTCGGCAACACGCCCACCGGCCAGGGCGGCGCGGGCGCATTGCAGGCGGTGATCGGAGCGGGCCAGACGGTCGCGACCAGCCTGAACACGCTCGGAAACGAGCTCACGACGCTTCAGTCCCAGATCACCGACCAGTACAACACGCTGACCGACCCGAACTCCGGGCCGATCGCCAACGACGCGAATCAGATCGCCTCGCTCAATACCCAGATCGCCCAGGCCCAGGTCAACGGCCTGAACCCGAACACGCTGCTCGACCAGCGCGACCAGCTGATCGACGACCTGTCGCAGTACTCGAACGTCAACGTCACGACCCAGCCCAACGGGATGGTGAACGTCAGCTTCGGCAACGCCGCCAAGGCGGCCGCCGGCGGGACGACCGACGCCGCGCCGCTGGTCAACGGCGGCACGGTCGACCTGACCGACAACCTGACCGACGCCAACCTGAGCGGCTCCGGCGGAACCGTCGGGGCACTCCTGGGCCTGTACGACTCCACCACCAGCACGGGTCAGGTCGCCGGGTATCTGACCACGCTGAACAACATCACGAGCAGCCTCGTCACGACGGTCAACAACGCGATCGCGAGTGCCGACTCGAGCGGCGCCACCGCGCCCCCGTTCTTCGATCCCACCGGGACGACGGCGACGACGATCGCCGTGAACCCGGCTCTGTCCACCGCCACCGCGCCCTACACAGCGGCCGAGGCCCAGGCCGCCGGCGGCCTGAGCGGAGGTGCGGCCGACTCGGCCTACAACGCTTTCGTCACCCAGATCGGCTCGAACGTGCGGTCGACGCAGAACGCGCAGCAGACCGCGCAGTCGCTGCTGACCGCGATCTCCAACCAGCGCCAGAGCGTCTCCGGCGTCTCGCTGGATGAGGAGATGACCAACCTGATCACCTATCAGCAGGCCTACCAGGCCTCGGCGCGGGTGATGAACGCGATCAACGAGACGCTGAACACGCTGATCAACCAGGTCGGGGCGGGCATCTGATGATCGGGCGCATCACCACCCAGATGACGGCGCAGAACCTGCTGGCCAACATCAACCAGTCGCTGGACCGGATCTCGACGACCCAGCAGGAGCTGTCGACCGGCAAGCGCATCAACCAGCCCTCGGACGACCCGTACGGCACGAGCCTGGCGCTCCAGCTGAACGGCCAGCTGTCGGACCTGACCAGCTACTCCAACAACATCACCGACGGCACCGGTTGGGCTCAGACGAGCGACTCCGCGCTTTCGGACATGACCAACGCCGTGCAGCGGATCCGCGAACTGGTCGTCCAGGCCGCCAACGGGACCCAGTCGCAGACCGACATGTCCGCCGACGCCTCGGAGGTCAACCAGCTGATCGACCAGATCAAGCAGGACGCGAACTCCCAGTACAACGGGCAATACGTGTTCTCGGGCTCCGCCACGAGCACCCAGCCCTACCAGGCGGGCTCGAACGACGCCTATGCCGGCAACACCGGCTCGGTCACCCGCACGATCGGCCCCGGTACTTCGATCTCGGTCAACGCGGATGTGTCGAGCGTGCTCGGCACCGGCCAGACCACCGCGGGCCAGCCGGCCGGCGACGGCAAGCTGCTGAACACGCTGCGCAACATCGTCAACGACATGCAGTCGGGCAACTCGACCGCGCTGAGCGGGAACGACCTATCGCAGCTCGACACGAACCTCAACTCGCTGACCGGACTCTCGGCCAGCGTGGGCGCCACGGTGGACCGGCTGCAGATGGCCAGCAGCCGCATCCAGGCGCTCCAGGCCTCGGACACGCAGGTCCTCTCCAATACGCAGGATGCCGATATGGCGCAGACCGAGATCAACTTCTCGACCCAGCAGGCGGCGCTGACCGCCGCGCTGCAGGCCGGCGCCCACATCGTGCAGCAGTCGCTGATGGACTTCCTCAGCGGCTAGAGTGCCGCTTAGTGTCGCCGACGATCGAGAGCTCGCGCTTCGGGCCGGTGGAGATCGACTCCAAGGCCATGCTCGAGTTCCCCGAGGGCCTGATCGGGCTCGACGGGTCGCGTTACGCGCTGATCGGGGACGACCCCGACGCGCCGTTCCTGTGGCTGCAGTCGCTCGAGGATCCCTCGCTGGCCCTGCCGGTGACGAACCCGCACCGGTTCTTCGCGGACTTCGCGGTCGAGGTCGTCGACGAGGACGCTGAGCGCCTCGGGCTCGACACCGCCGGCGCGCTGGACGTCTACGTGACCGTCCGCGCCGCGCCGGTGCTGGAGGACTTCACCGCCAACCTGAAGGCGCCGATCCTCGTGCGCGACGGCCAGGCCTGGCAGGTGATCAACCAGTCGCCCGGTTGTGAGCTCCGCGTCCCGCTGTTCCCGGGGGATTCGTCCGAGGCGGACGGCGCGGGGGCCTGAGAGCGGATGCTGAGAATCAGCCGCCGCGCCGGCGAGCGGATCATGCTCGGCGACAACGTGATCATCGAGATCCTCGAGGTCCGCGGTCAGACGGTCCGGATCGGGATCGACGCGCCGCGGGCGATCCCGGTCTACCGGGAGGAGATCTGGCTCGAGGTCAAGCGTGAGAACCAGGCTGCTGCAGAAGCCGCGGCGAGTGCCGAGCTGCCTGACGTAAGCGGCCGTCTGGGCGGGTAACCGCGTCCGGCTTGGCGCGTAGGGCCCAGCCGGATGCTGGGCCGTGGTGACTGCCGCGCGCGCGGAGCGGTCTCCTCTGACTCATAAGAGCGGAGCGCGCGCGGCCCGGAGCCGGATGCGTTTACGCGGGCTACGCGACCTCTGAGAACAGCTGCTCGTCGACCTCGAGCTCGGCGCGGAGCTTCTTGGTGATCTGCCCGTGGATCTGGCAGACGCGGCTCTCGGTGACGCCGAGAATCTCGCCGATCTCGCGCAGGGTCAGGTTGTAGACGTAGAGCAGCACCGCCACCTTGCGCTCGCGCTCGGGCAGGCGCTCGAACGCCTGACGGAAGCGGGCCTTGGCGTCCTCGCGCATCGCGGCGTGCTCGGGATCGGTGTCGCGATCGTCCGAGTGCAGCGTGTCGATCCGCTCGATCGTCGTGTCGTCATCGGCGAGGACCACGGTGTTGAGCGAGCCGACGTGGGAGCGGGCGATCTCGTCCTGGCGGGTGACCAGGTCCTCGGTCGAGATGCCGAGGGACTCGCTCAGCTCCTGCTTGGTCGGCTTGCGGCCGTACAGACCGACGAACTGCTCGTTGGCCTTGGTGATGTCACGGTCCCAGCGGCGCAGCGATCGGGGAGCCCAGTCGTTGCGACGGAGCTCGTCGAGCACCGCGCCGTGGATCCGGGTCCACGCGAACTGCTCGAGCGTGGCGCCCTTCTTGGGGTCGTACCGGTCGATCGACCGGATCAGGGCCTCCAGGCCGCACGAGATGAAATCCTCGACCTCACACCGAGCAGGGATCTCGCGCGCCTTCTTGTAAACGATGTACTTCACCATCGGGGCGAACGTCAGGACCAGGCGGTCGCGGACACGCTGATCGCCCGTCCGCTTGTACTCCTGCCACAGTTCGAGCGTCTCCTGCGCCGACATCCGGCCCGACTTGTCCTTTGCCTTCCGCATTCGGGGACTCCGTATTCTCGAGGGAAATTTGGGGCCGGGCTCTCAAGTTCCGGCTGCCGGGAATGACATCGGCGGATGGGCAACTGAATACATCCGCGATGACCCGCAACGCAGTCCGTAGTAACCCGCAACGTGGCGCGTAAAAGCTCACTAATCCTCCTTCTCCGTGGGATCAACATCGGTCCGAACAAGCGGGTCGCGATGCCGGAGCTCCGTTCGCTGCTCTCCGAGGCCGGGTTCGACGACGTGCGGACGTACGTCCAGAGCGGCAACGTGGTGCTGTCGAGCGGCCGGTCTCCGACTGGTGTCGCCTCCGAGGCGGAGAAGCTGATCTCAGGACGATTTGGTTTCGACGTCGACGTGATCGTGCGCACGGGCGACGAGATGGCCGAGGTGGTGGCGCGCAACCCGCTGGGCGACGTGGCCGTGGACCCGAAGCGCTACCAGGTCAGTTTTTTGGAGGCCGAGCCCGATCCGGAGGCGGTCTCGCGGATCGCGGGTTTCGCGGCCGAGTCCGAGCGGCTGGTGTCGATCGGTCGCGAGCTGTACGCGTGGCATCCCGACGGGGTCGCCCGCTCCAAGTTATGGACCAGGCTCGCGGGCAACGGGCTCGGGGTGCGCGCCACCGCGCGCAACTGGACCACGGTCGGGACGCTGCTCGAGATGGCCCAGGGCTCATGACCATGTACCGCTACACGGTCGCCGACGTGTTCACCGACGTACCCCTCCAGGGCAACCAGGTGGCGGTGTTCACCGACGCGACCGGGCTGACCGCCGAAACCATGCAGCGCGCGGCCCGGGAGCTGAACCTGTCGGAGACGGTGTTCGTGCTCCGCCGCGAGGATGCTGCGGCGCATCTGCGGGTGCGGATCTTCACGCCCGCGACCGAGTTGCCGTTCGCCGGTCACCCCGTGCTGGGAACGGCGTTCGTGGTCGGGCGGGCGATGGGCTCGAATGTGGTCCGGCTCGAGACGGGGGCGGGCGTGGTGCCTGTGACGCTCACGCGCCGCGATGGCGGCGGCGAGCCCGTTTACGGCGAAATGGCGCAGTTTGTGCCGGAGGTTCAGTCGTTTGAGGCTGTGGACGAGTTGCTCGCGGGGCTCGGCGCGGCTCCCGGGCATGGGTCGCTTCCGATCGAGGCGTATGCCAATGGCCCGGTGCACGTGTACGTGGAGCTGCCGGATGCCGAGGCGGTGGCGGCGCTCCGGCCCGACTTGGGGGCTTTGGAGCGACTCGGCGCCTACGGGATCAACTGCTTCGCGGCGTCGGGTGCCAGGGTCAAGTTGAGGATGTTCGCGCCGGGCCTGGGCGTGCCCGAAGATCCGGCCACCGGGTCCGCGGCGGGGCCGCTGGCCGTTCATCTCGCCCGCTACGAACGGATCGGGTTTGGAGCCGAGATCGAGATCGTGCAGGGGGTCGAGATCGGGCGGCCCTCGCTGCTGCGGGCGCGGGTCGAGGGGTCTGCGGAGCGGATCGAGGGCGTGTTCGTGGGCGGGTCGGCGGTGATCGTGGCGAGGGGCGAGTACCGGCTGGACTGACTGCTGCGGGCTTGTGAGCTCCACGGTCCGGTGGAATACTCGACGCACCGGTCCATCTCTTAGGGAGGTGAGTAATGCCAGAGCC
>Ga0335078_10006129_pt1 | contig 17815 bp, 13 predicted proteins | sample Lox_Sample_32_FD_206711 | JGI IMG/M metagenome (GOLD analysis project Ga0335078, IMG submission 206711) | Soil microbial communities from Loxahatchee National Wildlife Refuge, Florida, United States - Lox_Sample_3.2 | ecosystem: Environmental > Terrestrial > Soil > Wetlands | place: USA... | reverse complement strand
GCACAAGGGACGTGATTAGGATTAGGGCTCGCGGCGCCAGAGCTCCCAAGCGGGTCGTAGTCGGGATCGTCGAGAGCGGCCGCCAAGCCGCGGTTGTCGACGACGCGCTGGGCGTCCCGAAGCTGAGCGCAACCAGCGCACGACACGCCGCAGCCGGCGGCCGGCGGCCGGCGGCCGCGGCGACGAAGAGCACACCTCGGCCGAGCCAGCCGTTGGTCACCGCCTACGGCAAGGCCCGGCGAGATGTATCGGAGGTCGTACCCGTCATCGGCAGCGCCGGCCCCGCCGTTGATGTCCAACTGCTGACACACCGGCGGCACCGCGGGCACGATCACCGGCGTACTCGACAGACCCACCGACCGAGACGATGGTGCTGAACTGCGCCACGCCCGATCAGCGCTCCGCGCGCGACGATGCGAAGCAGAAACCGGACGGGGGAAGACCCAGGCACGAGATCGCGCCCGGCCCCAGATGACTACCGCTCGCTCGGAGCGATGCGGCAGTCACAGGGAGCCCCGTTGGCCTCCGATCGACTTCTCGGATTCGTCCATCCCGGAAGAGATTCGAGGGCTCGATCGGGCGCGTGCTCGGCCTATGAGAGCGACAGTGCTGGATTGCTTGCTGAGCGGCACGAGACAGGTGATCGGCAAGCACCCTCGCGGCTGCACGGTCGCCGCCGGCGTGGTACCCGGGTCCATGCCAAAGCACAACTCCGAGCCGATCGCCGCCGGCGGCTCGACGGGCTTCGACGCGACGCTCTCGAGATTGGGCGAATTGCGGGGCGCGCCGACGCACGGACCGAGGATGCGCTTTCACTTCCGCACGGGTTTCACGAGCGCGTGGCCGTTCCTGTCCGACTGAACATCGGGGGTGCCAACGTCTACCACGTCCTCTACCGGCGACGCACAGCTTCGACGCACTAACGGACTGCTAGTGGTCCACAGCTCGTACGACATCCACCGGCGTCGAAAGCGACGGCCACGGCGCGCGTGACGCTCCATCCCTAGAACGGGACGTCGTCCTCGTGGACGGCGGTGTCCTCGCTGAGCTCCTCCTGACGACGTTCCGCCGGCGGAGACTGGCGCTCACCCTCGAGGCCGAAATCCAGCTCGTCCGGTTCCCGAAGAAGCGTTCGGTAGTACTCAGACGTCACCTCTCCGAGTCGACCAACTCCGATCAGCTGCGGGTCACTACTCCCGTAGTCCTCGAGCCCGCCCCAAGCCTCGGAGATGATCGACATGCACCGATCGCTGATTGATTCACCTTCGAAGTCTCCCTCGGCGTTCCGCCACCAGCTAGGAGCCTCCGCGAACCATTCAACGATCAGAACATCTTCTGCCGGTGAGAGATCATCCTTGGCGAGATCGCTCACATCTCTAGCACCGAGGCCATCGAAGAGATAGACGGCGTGGTCCTCTCGCGCGCGGGCCCAGTCACGGAGCGCCCCCGCATCGAGCGGTCCCTCGGCACTCACACAAATCGGAAGAGAAGCAGTGTCAGCGGCGCAGGCCGCGAGTTTCGCTGCTACCTCGAGGCGAGTACGGAGCGAAAGCTCCATTGTGCTCAGCAGCTGTGCTTGCTCCTCCATCCAACGAGTCAGCGTCGCTTTGGTTGCGATGGGCCGGCCTTCCGTGCGGGCGAGGTTCGGATCTCCGCCCAGAAGCAGACCGGCGATCTCCTCGCATGGAGCGACCCTGAGACCACCGATCACGAGCGCCGCCATCGGCTCGCTCCAGCGCGATAGCTCCGGGAGGAGGGCTGCGCGTCCTACGAGCCTCCCGTCCTGTTTGATGGGCCTGAACAACTCCACGATTTGGCTGCCAACGGCACGTTTCTTCAGGTCCGATACTTGAATCCCGGCCACGCGTGCGACCAGACGTTCGGGCGAGATTCTCTTCCAATCTCCGGCGCGGACAATTTTCCGAGTTTGATGACCTTCCTCAACCAGCAGGTCCACTTCACTGCCCGGCGCTACCCAACCCACAATCAGGTCGGGTTCCGTGGGTGCCTTGTCGCGAGGCTGGTCAGGCCGTTCGTGGCGGGGTGGGTCAAGCGAGCTCAGGTCGGTCGAGGGCAATTTCAGGCGCACGACGGTTCCTTGCGTGGGCAACTGCTCAGAATTGTCCGCGGGACGTAGCACGGGTCGTTTGGTCAACCCGGAGAACTCGAGAACGCGTGTGTCATCGCTGGACCCGAGCCGAGGCCGGGTGATGACGGTCACGTTTTCGGACCACATGAAGGCGGCGAAGAAGCCAATGCCGAAGCGACCGACGGCTCGAAAAGTCGTCCCCTCCAAACCCGGAAGCTGACGGATTTCCTCTTGGGAATCCCAAAACGGCGCTCCGAAGTCGAGCAGCGAACGAGTCAATACTTCTTGGGTCATGCCCACACCGTCGTCTCTAACCTCGAGGAGAGCATCATCGGCTCGACGTTGAAGGGCCAAAGTCACAGAGCCAGAGGTCTGACCCCCATCGAGCATGATCCGCGCCCGCACGGCATCAGCCGCGTTCTGGACGAGTTCTCGCAAGGGCACACGCGGCGTCCCGCCGTAGAGCTGCCGACCCCCTAGGCGCTTAGCTAGTTGCGCGACGTTGCTGATCTGGAGGCGTGCATCGACGGGAAGCCACCCGTCTGTCTTGATGCGTTCAGCGAGACGTGCCGGCGCGTCGGTCCCCGCGACCGAGCGGGCGGCGAACCGTCGTGCCGGCCGCTTATCGGCGAGTAATGCGTCGACCGCTCGCATTTCGCCATCGGCCATTGACAGCCAGTCGAACGCGAGCCACCAAGCATCGATCAGCCCGCGGCCAAACGGACGTGTGCTCTCAAATACGAGCCGGTCGCCTTCCAGGCGAGCAGGATGCAGCCGGCGCTGGAAGTTCCAGTGATCGGACGATTCGCCGGAGGGGCGCTGAATCGCCTGTTGGAGCGCGCTAGCACGACGGCCATCCAGCTGCGCGGCATCGGCGCACCTCAGCAAGCATGCGATGGAGAGCGCGTCTACTCCTAGGCCCCCGAGATCCTTCGGTGTCGGAGCGAGTCGTTCCAACCGTGCATTCACAGTAGTTAGGTCCCAGCCGTGGCTCGCCGCAATTTGGCCCATCAGCCACCCCAGATCGTCCCGCAGCTCGGACTCGTCGAGGAGGTAGAGATCGCCGTCGGGACCCGCGAGCGGGCGGGTGGCGAGGTCAGAAGCAAGCTCTGCGTGCCGAGACCGCAGCACTGCCTCTCGGGCAGTGTTTCGCACCTCGAGTGGCGGGTTGTCGAGTTCAGCGGCGGTCGGCTCGCGTCCCAATTTGACACGGAGTGCTAGCCGAAGCTGATCGGCAAAATCTCGTCCGCTTTCAACGCTATTCGGACCACCGAGGTAGGCGGCTGTCGACAGCGCGAGGTCGTGTAGAAGTGCGGCTCCGCCGAATACGAACGCCTCCGCAGGATTCAGAGTCCAACTCGCACCCACGATCACATCGGCCGTTGACCACAGGGCGTCGATGTGATCGATATCGTGGCCTGTGAACCCGGGGAGGTCTGTTGCAATCATTGCGGCTAAGCGAGCCGCGCGCCGTCGGAATTGATCGAGCGCGGCTACGAGACGCCGCCGGATCGCCGTTCCTGAGCCGTCGGGCGAGTCACCGAGAGCCTCCTGGTAGAGCCGCGTGTCGCGATATTCGGTCATCCCGACCCCGAAATATCACGCATTCCGCGCGACGACCGACGAGTGGGCCACCGATCGCACGAAGGCCAGCACCTGGTGCGAGCCTTGGCGACCACCCTTTCCACGCAACGAGTAATCTCATACGCCGCTGCCGCTCAGCTCAAGCCAGAGCCGGAGGTCCCGCCCGGAAATCCGCACGATCCCTGATCCTCAGGCACGCTCACCTCGCCGCGAGCTCTGTAGCCGACAAGGGATACGCCGATTTGAGGCGGTCGACGCGTAAGCGGGCGATCGCTCCATCCACGCCGGATTCGCCGGTGTTCATTTCGTATCGCTCGGCCCTCGCGTCCGCCAACTAGCGCAATCCGCCGCACGCCAGGGTCCTCCAGGGCGTGGAGCAGCCAGACCCGGTTTCCATGACCATGGTTGGCGGGAACCTGCTCTTCTTTCGGCACGGGTATCTCCGCGCCGTCGGCCGCAGACGCGCTTTGCGCGGGATGCGCGACTCTCATCCGGGCATACCGTCGGGGGAGGCTGGATGAGCCGACTCGTGCGCGGTTTCCGCGCTTAGCGAGGCTGTTGCCGCTCGACTCAAGATGCCCGTATCGGCACGGATGCAGGACTTGCCGATCGGTCGCGTGCTGCTGCTCTACGCCTAATGCTGAATTCTCGCGTCGGCGGCCGCTATGGGATCCGGCGGCAGCCTCGCCGCAAGTCTTGGTCGCTAGTGGGCGCAAACGAACCGGGTGTCGCCCACGAGCTGTCCAGCGCGGAGCGACAGCCTTCCGATGGTGAAGACCAAGTCCATGCCTTGGGTCACACCGGCATGTGCCTTACTCTCGACCGTTAGCCGCGTCGCACACTGTAGTCGGCGCTCCGCGTCAACCACGGTGACGTCAGCGTTTGCGATCAGAGCGCGCCGACGCGTCGTCGATTCTTGCTGCAATCAACGCCACTGAGCCATCAGCCGATCGACGACCCCAGTCTTCGACCACCGCAGGCCTAGCGCTATGATGCAGCACTCGCTTTAGCCCGCTAATGCCAGGCAGTGTGTCGCGTCCGACGACGAATTTGATCCGTTGGCGCGAAGAACAAGTACGCATCTCCCGACCCCCCCGCGGCGAAAGCTGACGCCGGAGACCATGAGCACAATAAGACCGAGAGGCGTCACGAGACGCAAATTGCGCCTAGTCGCCACAACGGCCGCGAGCATCACCGTCCTCTTCGGGGGCGCGCGAAATGCTGCGGCGGATGGACCACCCGGAACGGCGGGCGATGGGAACGGACGAATGGCTCGGCGGGTCTTGACGCGGTTGCCGGGCTCGGTCTTCAGGTGGGTGCGAACTGCGGCGGTCAGGTGGGCGTCGAGATCGCCGAGGTCCGGCTCGTACCGCCGGCGGTGATGCCTGGCACGGCCGGATCGCTGCCGGACGCGTCTACGGGCTGATCGCGGAAGTGGCCGTCTTCCGTGTGGAGAGCGGGCCACACCCTGGTCGGTCCCGTGACTGCTCGCCGTCGAGTGCGGGACGCCTGTTCCCTCCCCTTATAGGGGGGACCCGGGTTGACGCGAAGCACTTCCGCGAGCGCGGCTCGCCCGCCTAAGCCGCGACCACATACTCCGGAGCCTCCGGACACCGTTGCACGAGCGCAGCGTCCGATTCCAGCGCTCGCGAGCTCACCGAGTCCTCGCTCTGCGAGCGCATTCCCGATCCTCGCTTTCGCTTGACGCGAGCGCCTAAGCGGTCGCTGCCGCATTCATCGTAGTCGCTCGCGATGCGCTCATCCCGTGAGCCTCGTGAGAGATTCCAGGACGCGCATGACGCAGAGTCGTTCGGTGGTGTTGCCAGTCGCGTCCATCGCACGGATGTAGAAGGAGAACGTCCCAATCGCCGTTGGGGTGCCGCTTACGGAACCGGCTGGGGAAAGCGTAATTCCGGGCGGCAGGACGCCCTTTGTCACGGAGAACGTAACCGGCGTCACGCCGCAGACGGTCCTCACGTCCTGCGTATATTCCTGCCCGACGCCGGCATGCGGAAGCATCGTCGGGGACGTGAAATACGGTCGTGACATGTCCTTTCCCGCAAAATCTGCGGTGTAGATATCAAAGACCTCCGTGAGCGTCAGGGCTCTGCCGTAGAGGGCCACCTCATCGATATATCCGACGAAGCGCTTGACGTCGGCCTTGTCTGCCCCATTCGAGCCGATCGTGATGGGGCCAGGCGATGGCTCATAAGCTAGCGGTCCTAATCCGCCTTGCAGCGCGACCTGTGCTCCGTTGATGTAAATCGCCTTGGCCATACCGTCGAACGTGATTGCTAGGTGTGTCCATGCGTTGAGCGGAATGGGGCTCGGCGCCTCAAGTAGCATGGCGCCGAATCCGTTATGTTTCGACCGGAAAGACGGCTTTCCGTTGACGATTGCTAGGAGCCAAGTGGCGTCCTCGGCGGCTGACGAGGCTTGAGCAACGATGGCCTGGCGCGCGATGTTGTCCGCACTGGGAAAGATCCATCCTTCGACGGTGATCTCGTCCGGAGCCAGGTCGGACGCGGGCGGCACGGAGATATGTACCGAACCGTCAAATGCAAATGCGCCGCCGACTTTACCTTGCGTGGTAATACGCGCCGCGACAGGAGACATTCCTACGCAAAATACGCCATGATGGCGACCGACGATGTCATTGGCATCCTCCTCGCCACGCCAGAACGCCACCAGGCCCGATGGCGGCGGGACGGGACATGCGAACCGAGCGCGGATAGTCATGTCATGAGTCACGACCAAGCTCATCGGGTTTGCGCTGCCCACGACGTCGCCCGCCCAGCCGACAAACCTCTTCGGTGGAGCCTCCGTAGCCGCTAGCTCGAGCGCGTCGCCAGATTCGTAGCTCCGCTTCAGCGGTGTCACTGTCACTGCTCCTCCGGGGTCCGCATATACGGTGACGCTCAGTGACTCGTCAGCCCGCGCCGGATCATCGAGCGCCAACACGCTTAGGTGCGCAGGGTTGCTTGTTGCGATCCCGAGTGCGGTCGTCACGGTAACGGTGTACTGACCCGCGTCGGCGTCACTGACGTTAGGCAGTAGGAGGGTGTCGGTGGTCGCACCGGGAATGGGTGCGTCATTATGGCACCATTGGAACGTGGTGCCGGCAACGTGGCCGACCACGACGGAGAACGATGCGGTTGCGCCAGGTGCTACGACCTTGCTGGCGGGGTGGTTCTTGATGGTGGGCGCCCCCGAGCCGCCAGGCATACGCCGGATCAGGTTTCCGCTCGGATCATAGGTGAATTGCGTTTGGGGGCACATAACCCACGGGTCGCTAGTTGCAGACGAACCGAGTCGGGTGGCACGGACGACAGGCTGGACGGCATGGTGCTGGCCCCCCCGGGTTACCGGGGCCTGGGCCTCCCGATCCGCCACCTTGTCCGGGTCCGGGCTGGTTGCCTGGTCCGGGTCCGGGCTGGTTGCCTGGTCCGGGTCCCGGTTGGTTGCCTGGTCCGGGTCCCGGTTGGTTGCCTGGTCCGGGTCCCGGTTGGTTGCCTGGTCCGGGTCCGGGTTGGTTGCCTGGTCCGGGTCCGGGTTGGTTGCCTGGTCCGGGTCCGGGTTGGTTGCCTGGTCCGGGTCCGGGTGGACCGAACGGGTCCCGAGGAGGAGGGGGTGGACCATCCATGGGTGGCCCAGGCGGTTCGGGGTCTGCTTGATGAGTCGGCGTGTCCGGGTCAGGGGGGCCCTGCGGAGCATCCTGGGGCGAAGTGGTCTTCATGAGAACGTAAAGCCACCACCAAGCCCACGGGATGGGTGACTGAGCCCCGAGCGGATCGGAGCGGTTGACCGGATCATTCCCGCTGTACGAATAAAGGCACGATCCGTCTCCGGTCTCCGTGGCGGGGAGCGGATCCCGAGATAGCCATCGGCCGATGGACGGATCATAGGCTCGCGCGACTGCCAGCGATAGGCCCGAGTGCTGGGAGGCAACATAGCCTGCGAAGCCCACCTGAGCGACGTCTGTGCCGGCGACCAGACTCGCGCGCCCAAAGGGGTCGTAGTTGTACGACGCTACGAGCGCGCCCGCCTCATCTCTGACCTCTCGTACCGATCCGAGATGATCATGCGTGTAGTACAACCGCTGGCGCCGCGTCCCATCCTCGACGGTCATTCCAAGACGAAAGAAGCGTTTCCTGACGAGACCAGTTGCATCGCGCTCTTCGACGAGATCGGAGCCGTAATAGACGAAGTATTGGTCGGTGGCCGTCCCAGAAACGATGCTACGGACCTTGGCGCGCCGGCCCCTTCCGTCATAGACGTACTCCGTTCTCTCGTCGCCGGTTGTGACCGCCACGAGCCGTTGGTCCGCGTCCCATTCGTACGCCGCAGAGGCGGACGTGTCGCCGTCTACAGCTGTCAGTTGATTGAGGGCGTTATACGTGCCGACCTGTGCTTGGTCGCCGATGACCTCGCTCAGGCGGTTTCCGGCCGCATCATAGGTATAGCTGTAGATGGTCTTGTCCCCACCAGAAAAGGTCTCGGCAGCATTGGTCAGCCGGTCGCACGCGTCGTACCCGAAGAACCACTGCGCAGCCGGGATCGCTTCGCCTGCCTGCGACCAGCCCTGGATGGTTCCGGTGGCGAGGTGGTAACTATCGTAACTATACACAAATTCAGCGTTTGCCTGGGCTCCCTGACTGCTCCGGAGGCGCTGGAGATGGCAGTCGCCCTCTGGACCCATGTACGTAGCGGTAAGCTGTTGGCCGTTCGGATACTGAATAGCTGTGATGCGCCTAGTGGAGCCGTCGTAGCCGTAACTGAATTGTCCTAGCGCGTTGGTGATTTGTGTGGGCCGTCCAACTGCGTCGTAGGCAACGGCGGCCGCGGTCCCGTCGACGTCGACGCTTACTCGCCGGCCGACTGCGTCGTAGGTGAGACGAATCAGAGCAAACGGCGCCGGCCCCTCGAGCGACGCAAGGCGGCCAGCGCCGAGGGTGGGTGCTGGCGCAATGGGGTAGTAGCTATAGCGCGTTGAGCCCATCCCATCCGTCATCACCGTCACGCGTTCGTAGTCCGGGTCGTATTGAAAGGCCACCCCAGGGGTGTCCCGCAAGATGTTGGTGTACGTCTTGCTGCTCAGCGTATCGTCCCGGTTATACGTGTACTGAGTAATCTGGCCTTGCTCGTCAATGCGCTGGCGCAAGCGACTTGTCGTGAGTTCGTACCGAGCCTCGATTTGCGTCCCGTCGACGTACTCCTTCGCCGTAACGCGCCCCTGTACGTCGTAGTGCCATGTGGTGGTGCGGCCAAGCGCGTCGGTAAACGACTTCAAGCCCCCACATTTGCACCACACGAATTGAATTGCCCGCCCCAGTGGGTCGGTCCGCTTCGCTAGCTCCCTGGCAGAGTTGTAGGCGAATGTGGTTTGTCGGCCAGCGCGGTCGGTCACCTCGGTGAGATCTAGGAGGGTGTAGCTGAAGCGGGCTTGCGTGTCATCGGGATATGTAATGGCGGTGACACGGTCAAGGGCGTCATAATCGAAGACCAGGCTGTAGCCGGCTGGGTCGGTGGTCGTGCGGATACGACCCGCCTCATCGTACGTCCACCTCGTTGTGCCTCCGATGGGATCGCGTACAGCGATGCGGTACCCCTGAGCGTCGTATTGGTAGGTCGTCTGCCCGCCGGCAGGATCCGTCACGCCAGTTAGCTGCCCGCGGGCGTTATATGTGTAGGTCGTAGTCTGCCCGGATGCGTCGGTTGACGTCAGTGGCAAGTGCTGATCGTTGTATGTCGCTCGGTACAGTAGCTCGTTCTGCCCGGCTCGAGTTTGCCGTATCTCGACCAAATCAATGTCATTGGCAGCGTAGCTGTAGGCAAAAGTGCGACCGACGGGATCGACAGTCTGCGTTACCTTCCCAAGGCGGTTGTATTGGTTGGTGTACAGCTGCGTGGAACCGTCGTCGAGAACACGGCCGATATGAGCGGTGCGACTGGAACTTCCGGCGACGAGCGGCCCGTAGGGCGTCGTTTGGTCGGGATAGTCATACCACACCCGGCCCTCCAGGGGCTCCTTGGTGCTCTCGAGAATGCCGGCCGCGGTGTGCAAATCGGCCGAGTGGAGCCAGTGGTAAAGCCTTGCCTTCGTATAGTCGCCATATGCCAAAGCGCATGCGAGCTTGTCCCAATAGAACGTGTTTCTGAACACCAAGTAGTCGTTCCGCGTAGCAAGGCCACCGGGCACGCTCGCCGGCGGATCCGACATTGGGATATTCGTCGCCTGATTGAACTCGACGCGCTCACGCTCCCCATCCGGGAATAGCGTTTCAAGAACGCGTATTTTCCCGTCCTCGACCTTTGTGAAGGCGGTCACCCCATATGGTGTCGTGAGGTTGGTAATGAAGTCCCCGGCGTCATATGTAAACTCTGAGGCTAGAGCGAGGACGTCCGAGATTCGGATGAGACGGCCGTGCGTGTCGTACTCGCAGGTCGCAACCCGCCCGAACGGATCAGTTATCTTCGTAATCAGGAAGGCATTAGCGGGGTCGTCGTAGCGAAGCGTGGTCGCTTGGCTCAAAGCATCGGTTAGAGTTGTCAAGCGTAACGCGGTGTCATACGTTAGGGTGACGGCATTGCCCGCGGGGTCTATTAGCTCCGTTAGGAAGACGTTGCGTCCCGAGCCGATCGAACCATCGGGACGCGCAAAGATCATGCGCGTTCCATCTCGCGCCAGCAGCTCGTACGAGTTGGGACTAGTCCGGGTGAGGACCGTCTGGTCATACTGCTGTGGTGCGTACGCTTGGGTAGCTGGATCAAAGCCAGTAAATGTCCTCGTTCCTCCGCCCATCATGTAAAAGGACGCATCGGCTGTTTGCGAACCGGGGTTGTCCTGGATGTAGGAGAGCCAGTCGTGCGTCCACTTAGGCCCGAGGTTCGAATAAGCGGTATTGGCCGGTTGACGTGAGTCGCGCTGGTTATACCGAAGCGTGAAAAGGACGGCAGGGCCAACGGGAGGGGTATAGCCGATTGGCCTATCAACGAGGTTTAGTGAGACCAGGAGCAGGTGGACTCTCGCTCTGGGCAGCCCTCCGCAGACCGGGTCGACCGATGGGCATTCATTATCTCCTCCGGAAGTCGGATCGCATGGGCCGTGAGGGCCGGGCTCTGGGCCCGCGACATTGCCTTTGCCCCAGACTCGTCCTCCCTCCTCGTCGCACACGGTGCGCCAGCCAGGGGGCAGGGGTCCAGCGGGGAGAAGGCAATAGCCGCTGGTTTCGACCTCAAGCGCGGCCCTTGTCGCCCAGGTCGAAGTGCCGAAGGTCGGGTCCTCAAGAACGAACCGGCCGTCCTCCCGATCGACTAGCGCGGCGTAGTGGTCTAGGTTGAAATGCAGCACGCATGGGATAATGAACTCAGAACCCTGTTCGCGGTAGGCCATCTGGAATCCGAGGCCCACGTCGGCTGAGAGCTCCTTTATCTGTCGCAAGGAGAAGCCAGTTTGCGTCGACTCGGCCGCGTGAATGAGGTCGGTCCGCGGATTAGAGCCGGGGGCCCGTAGGAGGATACGGTGCAACGCCAGCGGGCCACACCGAAACGAAACCTCGGGCCGGTGCCGCATGTTGTAGAGACCCTCCCGTGCGCCGGCAATTCTTTCGGTTGCGGGTCCGACTACCGCGCGATTGTGAACCGAGGTCAATAGCGCTTTGAGGTCAGTTGTCCGCCCAAGACGGGCGTACATGTATGCAAGCTCACCGAGCGCGCGATCAGCGAGCGCCTTCGCCTTGGGCTCCGTGGCCGTGTGAGCGACCTCCCACGCTTCTTTCCAGGCAGCGAGGGCGCGCGAGTAATAACCGGTCGCGTAGTATTCGAGCCCGAGGCTGGTGAGAAGCGCTGCGGACCAGTGGGATTGTGGATTGTCTGCGAGGAAAGCGGTTAGGCTCGAGAAGTCATCCGGAGAGGAGCGAGCAGCGTATCCTTGGAGGGCAGCGCGGAGTGCTGAGTTATCGTCCGGTGACGGCTCGCCACCGACCGGCACCAGCGGTTCGTCGGTAACTCGCACTCGAAAGAGGTCTTCTGTGGTCGGGTGCGGCGGAAGATCAACCGGAGTGGTCATCGGCGGAGTATCGGTGCGTGTCTCAGCAGGGGCGTGGTGTGCGGCTAAAGTCGAGGAGGGACCACGACACCCGAACCGGCCGCGGATGAACGCGGTTGTGGAGGTGAGGCACGAATCGACTGCGCACGCCGGCCTGCGTCGCTCGTCCTACCAGAATCGCCAGATGGAAGGCGAGTGCGGTCGTGGTTGAGTCGCGGCTTGTCACGTCATCACAATATGTGTAGGAAACAGTCTTCGCCATTGACCTGTGTCGACAACAGCACTGCTGGTGCGTCTGCAGGTTAGCCCGGCGCGACCGATGGCACACACGATCCGCGCAAGGCCTGGCTCGGGGCAGGCCTATCCTCAGTCTCAAATCGGGCGCGGGGCAAGAGATGAACGTTTCAGCGTGGAGAACCAAAACCCGCAAGAGCTTAACCGTGGTATCGGGAAAACGCAGCCGCCCCCTCGGGCGCGATAAGGGCCGGACCCAGGATGCCGATTCTACGCGCGGAGGCCGCGTCTGTGGGTTTGGTTGGCGTCGTCGCATTTCTATCGTCCGGACCGGGTTGCGGCAGGGCTCGTACCAGCGGCGGAGACGGTAGCTCGGTCAGCAATTGCGGACGCACGGGTTGGCCGAGACCTCAGTGACAGAGGGGGCCACCACGGGTGCTCACGTGATGGTTCTCTCTCCTTCCCGCTGGCTGCCGCTGCGGGCGACCAGTACGCATGCCGTCGACGCCGCGAGGCTGCCCATTCTCGCGGAGGCGGTCATGTCTCGATGTCATCACGATCCGGCATCCGCAGCTGCTTCCGGACCCAAGAAGCCGCTCCAGCCAGGTCACCCCGAATACGCGCGCGAACACGAAAGCAGGGCCGGCCGCCCGCGAGGCAAGAGACCCGAGATTCGCCAATCTCGGGACGCTCGGCGTCGGCGGCCGTTCCGTCGCGGGCGCCGACGAGCTCGGAGTTGCGCTCTGCCATGAACTCGGGTGCGACGCCGGCGCCGACTCCGCGATCACGAAGGTGCTTGCGGATCGCCTGACCCGTGACGGGCAGCAAGCACTCGGCCGCCGTCGCTCTGATAGTCCAAGCGGACACCAGCCCAAGACCGCCGATCTCTTCCCGGTTGGACGAATCTGAGAAGCCCGGCGCCGCTCTGTCGCAAGCCCCGGTTGCGGAAGTGATCGAGACGCGCCCGGGCTTCGGGTGCGCGGTATCCGCATCACGCGGCTATGAATCATCGCGCCCGCGAGCCGGTTTCTCCTGACCCTCGAGGGCAGCACGCAGTTGGGGAAGCGCGGCGAGGTCCTTAGCACGCCCGGCGGCGGTCTTGCTGCGAATGACGTCCTGAAGCGAGGCGACATCGATTCGCAGACCGCTGATGACGAGCTGGGGTTCGGCGTTGCGGCGGAGGTCCTCGTAGCCATTGGTGCCGCTGGGGCGCGTGGTGAGGTCGAGGTTGCCGTAGCGGGTCGTGAGGTTCCAGATCTCGGCCTTGGCAAGCAGCCGGCTGTCGGCGGGGAGGGGGATGGGCGGCTCGTTCGGGACACGGATCGCCGCATCGAGCTCGGCGAGCGCGGCGGCGAGTCGCTCGAGGTTCTCGCCGGTCGTGGCGGGGGTGATGTCGACGTCTTCGGTGGCGAGGTCGACGCCGTGCAGCAGGCCGGCGTAGTTGCCGATCACGACGCAGGCGACGTTGTGGCGTGCGAGCACCGCGAGGATCGCGTTGCCGTCGAACTCAGGCTGCTGCGACATCGCCGGCGGCGCTTATGGTCACGAGCTCGAGCGTGGCACGCAGCGCGGGTACCCGCGCGCGGTCGTGCAGGTCAGTCGACGCTTCCGCGACGCGGACGAGATCGACCAGCGACGCGACCTCGACCCGAACGTTTTCGGCGAGAGAGGTCGTGATCGCGTCGCGGCGGAGGTCGTCATAGCCCCGCGTGCCGGCGGGGGCGGGGGTGATGACGAGCTCGAGGCCGTGGGTGGCGAGCTGCCAGCGCTCGGGCGCGTCGACGGGCCGTTCGGATGGTTCGCTCAGCGGGCTGGCCTGCATGGCGTCTAGCACCGTGTCGAGGTGGGCGCGCTCGCCGGCGCGCGGGACGATCGTGATCACACCGGCGGTGGGCATCAGCGGCGAGCCGTGCAGGACCTCGGCGATCTCGCCGGCGAGCACGTATGCGAGGTTCGCGTCCGCGAGCGCCTGGAGGACGCCGGGGACGTCGAGCGCGGCGGGCGGCGGCGCGCCAGCGGCAAGCGCACGTGCTCGGCGGCCGCGGTCTGCCGCTGCCAGGCTGCGCGCCAAGCGCTCGCCGGCCGGGAGTCCGAACGCCGCGGTGATCGGCGCGGTGTAGGAGTCGTCGGCGGCGGCGAGCCCGACGGTCAGCTCGAGGCCACAGGCAGCTACGACGTCGCGTAGTCGCTCGAGCGATGGTGTGACGTGACCGCGCTCCCAGCGCGCGATCTCGGCCTGCCGCTTGCCCAGCCGCAGCGCCAGCTCGCGCTGCGAGAGTCCCGCGCGCCGGCGCGCCTCCACGATCAGGCTTGCGCTCAACATTGCGTTATGATAGCACTTCCGCGATACTGCAATAACGTATCTGTAGTCATAACGGACATTTTCGAGCGTGGATCAGAAGGGAGCTGGCGCGGATCCTCGGGTAGGTGCCGCAGGAGTGCGCGGCAGCGAGGACGAAGGTCAGGAGACGGGAAGCAAAGGGTTCGGCCGGCGACAACGATTTGTCTGCCTGACTCGACCGTGACCGCCTCGGCCTGGCCGGCGTTTAGCAAGCTCGTCGTGACGCCGCCGCCGTTGCCGAACGTCCTTGTCGTAGTTGATGTGCTGATGCAGCATTAGCAGGCCTTCTCGGCGGCGCTGTTGGCGTTTGTCCCCACAAGCGCCGATCGTTGTTGGCCTTTAGCAGGGGAATCGTGGCGCAGGGAAGAGATGGGACACATCCGCACCGCCGTGATCACCACGATCATGCGCCGGCCCGCTCGACGGGCCATAAAGTCGCCACCCCCACGTCGACAACCCGGTCGGGGAGGAGGCTAGCCTCGCGCGGTGCCGCCAGCTCGCCAGACCCTGTCGAAATCCCGCGTGACGCGCGCTGGTGAGACTGTGCGACGCTGGTTCCTCGGCGAACCGGCTCTCCCGTCAGACGACGAGTTCGTAGACGCCGTTGGAGTGCTTGTTGCGTGGCGGCAGGCGCACGCGTACCCCCTGTCGCTCGTAACTCCAGGCGTCAGGAAGTGGGTCAGCCAAGAGATCGAACCCTTCAGCCCGGTGGTGGTCGCGCAGAGGTTGAAGCGCCTGGACCGGATGGTTGAGAAGCTGGGTCGACTCCGGACGATCCGGCTCGCTCAGATGGAGGACATCGCGGGGTGCCGTGCTGTCGTACATGACCCCGCGGAGGTTGAGGCGGTCGCGCGTCGGATCTATCGGAAGTGGGATGTGCGTGCTGTCAACGACTACCGAGAGGTCGGCAACCCGAAGACGGGCTATCGAGGACTGCACGTAATCGTCTTGCGGCGGGAGCGGCGAGTCGAGATCCAGCTTCGCACGATTGACCAGAACAATTGGGCGGAACTTGTCGAGCGGACGTCGAGTCGAACGCGATACAACCTGAAAGATGGGGAAGGTCCTGCCGATCTCATCGAATACCTAAGGGTGGCGTCCGACATCATCTGGGAGTACGAGAACGGCCGCGAGGCGAGCGACGAGCTTACGTCCCGAATGAAGGAGCTCCGTAGGACGGCGGGGCACTATTTCCACCCCGGGTCGACTACCAGGCGGCAGAGAGAGGGCTAGGCTACGGTTTCGCGATGGCGCCGATCAACTTTCTTCTGATCTACGACCACGAGCAGCAACACCTGGTCGAGACGCTGAACCTCGGGAACCGGGCCGAGGAAGCCGCTCGGACGTACGCGGAGTACGAGAGGCGCTACCGCGGCCAGAAGAGCATTGAGATCGTGCTCGTGGGCGCCGATTCGCTCGAGACGATCAAGCGCACCCACGCCCACTACTTCTCCGACTCAGCCGCCGATCCGTTCGCGACGCTCGTCGCTGGTCCGTAGGGCGCTCGGCTGGCTTCGGACCTGAGCATGCGGGTGACGTCGGCCACGAGCTGCTGGTGGCCTCGTCGACGGTGAACGTGTACGTTGTGGTCTCCTCGAGCGGCGTGCCGACCATGTACCGGAATGTGATGCCCACGCCGCCGGCCGCTCGTCCGGCTGGGATTCGGACGGCGCGACGTGTCGTTCGAGGTCATGGTCGGCGGGCGAGGCGCACGCGCGACGCGGCTTGCCGACAGCGCTCTGAGCAATACAGCGCCTCGGGCCGCAGCCCTTCGGGCATCGGCCGCGAGCAGTGGGCGCATTTCTCGGGAGGACGAAGTCCGGCGCGTCCCGAGCGCTCGCGCAGCCGGGCGCGCGACGCGGCCTGCCGGCAGACCTTCGAGCAGTACCTCGCCTCTTTGCGGGCCTCCGGGCCGATCACCCGTCCTGCAGCGCTCACACACGCGGGCAGGCGGCACCGGCGCGACCTCCGCTTCCGGGGACGTGTCGCGCGACGTGTCGCGCGACGTGTCGCTGCGCCATGGCGATGGCGTGCGTTCGCGGGGTCTGGGGATGAGCACCTCGTTGAACTCCTGGTCGCCACGTGTGCCCGAACTCACCACCTCTCGCCTGGCGACGTCCCAAACGACGATTCCGACCATCGCGGGTGCCCGCGGAACAGCGCATACCGGGCCCAGATCGGAGCCGCGAGCTCGTCGGCAGCGATCCCTCACCGGAGCTCCACCGCGCCAGCTCACGTCCGCCGGCGCCCTCAAGCGTGACCGCAGCGATGCTCCCGGGCTTGCCGGCGCCGCCGGAGAAGCGGACGATCGCGACCGTGGCGCCCCAGTGCTCGAGCTCCCCCCAGACCCCAGGCGGTCGTTGGCCCGTGAGGGCCGTAGCGCAGCCGAGCGGTGTGCGGCTGGCTGGCGCGCCTGCCGGTCGGCGTCTTGCACAGCTCTCGCCTGCGCCTTGCAAGTCGGGCACGCGCGCTGGCGCCAGCCGCGTGCCCCGTGAAGCCAGGACAGCGGCTTGCCCTTGTAGGAGCGGGTCTGGCACCAAAGCCCTGGAGCCGCTCGACAGTTCGGGCAGACCTCCTCGAGCCAAAGGAGACGATCGCTCACGATTGAACCTTCCGGCTCACGGAGTAGCGGTCAGATCGCTGCCGTCGGCGATGAACACCCGCCGGGGGAGGGACCTTGGTGATAACCGAATCTGGGGTTCGTGCTCGCAGCGACAATCCGCGGTCCCGCGGCCCAGCACCAGACTCTTGACGGGTTCAACTGCCTCCAAGATGTAGACGGCGACCGCGCCCGGCGCGTCCGCACAAGCATTTCAGGCTCTCCATGGATGATCGTAGGTGAAGTCACTGGCCGGTTCGCTGGTGTGGAAGGGTGAGAGTGACTGGGCCGCAGGTGAGGAGGATGAGCGCAAGCGCGGCGCGGGCGGAGTGGAACCCGTAGGCGCGGCGGACGATCAGCTTGCACTTGTTGTTCAGCGCCTCCGCCCGGGCGTTGCTCAACTTCAGGCGTCGGGCGGCGAGGATGCCCTCGCGGTGTTTGCGGATCGTTCTGCCGAGCCGGATGAACGGCTTGAGACGGCAGCGGGAGAGGCGGCTGAGCAGCCGGTCGATCAGTTTGGTGACGGCCGCGACGGTCAGGCGCGGCTTGAAGATCTCGCGGACGATCTCTTTCATCGCCCAGGCGCGTGCGAGCGTGCCGCCGCCTTGGCGGATCGCGGCAAGGACGGCGGCTTGGTGGTCGGTGAGCTCGTCGGGGTTCTTCAGCAGCGCCCAGCGGTCATGCTTGGTGCCATTGTCACACTGCCTCTTCATTCATCGTGGTTGTGTCAAACAGTGACTGGTCACGGGAAATCACCTGGATTCGCAGGCCTTTTCGTCGTCCATTACGCACGTGGATGGCCTGCAGCTCGCCGCGCTTTACACGCTGCAACACGGTCTGGCGGGAGACGCCGAGGATACGCATCGCGTCGAGGATGGGAACGTAGCCGGGTGGTGAGTCTTCGACGAACAGTGCGCGTAG
>Ga0335078_10006128_pt1 | contig 17815 bp, 16 predicted proteins | sample Lox_Sample_32_FD_206711 | JGI IMG/M metagenome (GOLD analysis project Ga0335078, IMG submission 206711) | Soil microbial communities from Loxahatchee National Wildlife Refuge, Florida, United States - Lox_Sample_3.2 | ecosystem: Environmental > Terrestrial > Soil > Wetlands | place: USA... | reverse complement strand
CGATGCCGGCCGCCTTGCGCACCGCGCTCGCCGAGCCGTCGCACGCAACGAGATAGAGCGCCTCGATCGCGACCGGCTCACCCGAGGCGAGATCGGTCGCCGCGGCCACGATCCGGTCGGGATATTCCGCGAAACCGTCGAAGCGGCAGGAATAGCGGATGCTCACGCCCGGCTGCTCGCCCGCCGCGCGCGCGATGATTGGATCGAACAGAAGCTGCGGGCACCAGGTGCGCTTTTCCGGGCTTTCCGGCGGCGGGCGCTGATCGCGCTCGGAGGGATATTCGTCACGCTCGAGCAGGTGGCCGGCGAGGCTCGTGCAGAACACCATGTCGAGCTTGTAACCGGGCGGAAATCCGGAACTAACGATACGGTCCTTGATGCCCCAGCGGCGGCAAAACTCCATCGTCCGTGCCGCGACCATGGCGCCGCGCGGCAGATCGATGCTGCCGTCGCCCTGCTCGATCAAGAGGCATTCGATGCCGCGCCAGCCGAGGTCGAGCGCCAGCGTCAGGCCGATCGGCCCGCCGCCGACGATGAGGACTGGGACTTCGATCCGGCGCGTCATTGGCCGCCACCCGCAAAAAGCCGAACGCTCGCGCGACGCCGCATGTCAGCGCACCGAGGCGAGATCGTCGCGCAGCCCGTCCGCGCCGCGATTCTTGACCACGCGCTTCGTGATGATGTCGGAGACCGTGACTGCTCTGCCGTAATAGGCGTGGTTCCAGCTTGGCCGCGGCGCGATGATTGAGCCGTTGACCGAGATGCCGGCATAGGCGCCGCTGGCCGAGGCCCAGACGACGATGTCGGCGCCGGCCGCGCTCGTGGTCGCCGCCTCGGCGCTCGAGCCGAGCGTGACGATGGCGAGGCCCGCGTCGGCGCCGACCTTGAACTTGTTGCGCATCACCGCCCGCAACGCTTTTTCGTTCATGATGATCATGATGACTTCGGCCTGTTCGAGGCCGATTTGCAGGCCGAATGAGGCCGAGGCGAGGGTGTAGAAGGCGGGATAGCTCCAATAAGCGCCGCTCTTGCCGAGGAGCACGCCCGATCCGCCCTCGCCGCCGAAGAAGAACCCGCCCTTGAGCAGGGACGGCACGATGAGCGCGCCGCGCGCCCGTCGCATGAGGGCCATGGCGTTGCCGAACTCCTGATCCTTCTTGAGGTTGTCGATTGTGATTCGCGCCTCGTCGACCAGATTTTGCTGGTCCGACGCGGCGCGCGCCGCCGGCGCCAGCAGGAGCGCCGCCGCGGTGACGGCGGCAAGGGCGAAGGTCGAGAGCCTGAGCATGTTTTTTACCTCCCTTTCACGCCAGAGACACCGCGCCGCGACCCTGGAGTCAAGCCCGGCCGCGGCCTAACATCTTCGTTATGCGTCTCAATGCGTTCTTCCCGACCCGCGATATCGGCCGCGATCCGGCCAAGATCCGCGACTGGGCCCAGGCAGCGGAGGATCTCGGCTACGAATATATCGAGGTCGCCGATCACGTGTTCGGCGCCACCGCGCGCGACGGCTGGACGCCGCTCTACAACGAGACGGATCCGTTCCACGAAACCCTGACGACCCTCGCGTTCCTCGCGGCCGTGACCAAGACGATCAAGCTGTCGAGCGGCATCCTCATCCTGCCGCAGCGCCAGACCGGCGTCGTCGCGAAACAAGCCGCCGAAATCGACATCTTGAGCGCGGGACGCCTGCGGCTCGGCGTCGGTGTCGGCTGGAATCATGTCGAATACCGCTCGCTCGGCGCCGACTGGGCGACACGCGGGGCGCGCCAGGCCGAGCAGGTCGCAGCGCTGCGCCGCCTGTGGACCGAGCCGCTCGTCACCTTCGCCGGCCGGTTCCACGATCTGCACGAGGTTTCCATCATGCCGCCGCCGATCCAGCGGCCGATCCCGATCTGGTTCGGCGGTTCGTCGGACAGCGTCGTGAAGCGCGCGGCCCGGCTCGGCGACGGCTGGATGCCGATCCTCGCGCCGGGCGACGAGGCCGCGGCGAAACTCGCCGAGCTGAAAGGGCATCTGCGCGCCTTCGGGCGCGATCCCGCCGCCTTCGGCCTCGAGGCCTGGCTGCGCATGACCGAGCGCGACCCGCAACACTGGGCCGCCGCGGCGAATGGCTGGCGCAAGCTCGGCGCAGGGATGGTGATGCTCTACCCGATGTTCCGGATCTATTCGTTCGACGAGCAGATCGAGACGCTCCGCCGCTTCACGGACGTGGCCGGGGCCGATCCTTGAGCCTTGGCGCGCGCGCCGGCGCCGCGCTAGGCTCGCCGCCGCTATCGGGAGAGTTCATCGGATGGAATTCGGCATCTTTTCGAACAGCCGCCGGCCCGCGCGCACCAGCGGCGACGCGTGGGACGAGGACATCACCGAGATCGTCACGGCCGACCGGCTCGGCTTCTCCGTCGCCTGGATCAGCGAACACCAGTCGCCGGCCGAGCTGATCATCTGCAAGGCGGCCGGATTGACCGAGCGCATCCGCCTCGGCTCGGCGGTGCGACCGCTCGCGTATTACCATCCGCTCCAGGTCGCGATCGAGGCGAATGCGTGCGATCACCTGACCGGCGGGCGTTATCAGCTTGGCGTCGGCTTCGGCTTTTACCGCTCCAACATGGAGCAGCGCGGGCTCGATTTCGACAAGACGCGCGAGATGATGCACGCCTCGATCGACCTCATCCTGAAGCTGTGGACGAGCGACAAGCCGGTCGATTACGACGGTCCGTTCTGGACCGGCAAGGGCATGGTGGTGAAGCCCGAACCGGTGCAGAAGCCGCATCCGCCGGTGGGCATCGCCTGCGCGCAGTCGGTGGGCTCGGCCGAGCTTGCCGGGCGGCTCGGGCTCCTGCCGCTCACCGGCGATTTCATTCCGATCGAGCGGCTGAGGCGGTTCGGCGACGCTTATGTCGCAGGCGCAAGAGCCGTGGGGCGTAAGCCCAGCCGCGCCGGCCTTCATGCGACGCGGGTCATCTATGTCGCCGAGACTGACAAGGAGGCACGCGACGACATGCGCGAGTCCTATAACGAGACGATCCGTTGGGAGATCGCCAATACGCCGCACCATCAGGTCGAACGCATCCCGAAAGGCGGCACATTCGCCGACATCACGTTCGATTATCTGTGCGACACCGCCAACATCTTCGTCGGCAGTCCCGACACGGTCTATCGCCGGGTGGTGGACTTCTACCGCGAGACCGGCGGATTCGGCGTGCTGATGTTCCACGCGGGACGCGATTACGCGACGCGCGAGAAGCGTCAGCGCTCGATGCGGCTCTTCATGGAGGAGGTCGCGCCGCGCCTGCGCCAGCTTGACCAGGCGCAAGCGGCGTGAAGTTCGGCCTTTTCTATCTGCCGACCTACCTGCCGGACGCGCGCGATGTCGCGACGCACTTCGACAACATCGTCGAGCAGGTGTGCTTCGCCGACCGGGCCGGTATCGACTATGCGTGGATGGTCGAGCACCATTTCGTGCGGCATGGCGGGTTGTGTGCCGGGAATTTCGCGTTCCTCTCCTATCTTGCGGCGAAGACGAGCCGCATCCGGCTCGGCACCGGCGCGACCGTGCTGCCTTTGAACGATCCCGTCCGGGTCGCCGAGCAGGCCGCGACGCTCGATCAGCTCTCGAAGGGGCGGTTCGATTGGGGCGTCGGCCGCGGCTTCCTGCGCGACGAGTTCGACACGTTCGGCATCGACATGCGCGAGACGCATGACCGCGTCGCCGAAGGCGTTGATCTGGTCCGGCGCGCCTGGACCGAGGCGCCGCTCACCTGGAAAGGCCGCTTCCGGCCGCCGATCGACGGCATCACCATCCTGCCGCGCGTCTATCAGAAGCCGCATCCACCCATCTGGAACGCCTGCTTCCTGACGCGCGACAGTTTCGAGTGGACGGCGCGCGAAGGCCTGAACCTCCTTTACGTCGCCTATCACGTGGATACGAAGACGGCGGGCGAGCGCATGCATTGGTACGTCGATGCGCTGCCGCGTTTCGGCCGCAAGGTCGCGGATCACGAGGTTGCCTGCTGCTATCACGCGCATTTCACCGCGACCGCGGACATCCCGCGCCTCAGGTCGATCGTCGAGAAGCCGATGTCGGAATATACCGGCGCCGGCGTCGAGGCGGCGAAGAAACCGCCCGATCCCGAAGCGTACAAGGGCTATGCCGCCCGCGAGGACTATCAGCGCCAGGCCGCATTCGACCTTTATTATCCAGACCGGGTGGTGATGGGCGATCCCGAAAGCGTCCTCGCGCGCCTCCGGCATTTGCGATCGCTTGGCGTGACGCAGCTCATGATGGTGGTCGATTTCGGCTCGCTCAAGCAAGCCGACATCATGCGTTCGCTCGAAGTGTTCGCGCGGGATATCCTGCCGCGCGCAAGGGCCATCTAGCCGCGCCTTCGCGCGCGGCATAGACTGCGCCCGATCTGATGGAGGACCTGGCCATGGATGGAGCAGGAAGCAAGACGAAGCTGCCGCTGCGGCTGCACCACAACGCCTTCGTCGTGCGCGACCAGGAGGAGAATCGCAAGTTCTTCGAAGATATTCTCGGCATGCCGCTGGTCGCGACATGGTGCGAGAAGGCCTTCATGCCGAATGTCGGGCGCGAGGTCGAGTATTGCCACACCTTCTTCGGGCTTGCCGATGGCGGCGCCCTCGCCTTCTTCCAGTTCGGCGATCCCGAGATGTACGCGCGCACGAAGGCGATCTTCCCCGAGCTTCCGTCCTTCAACCACATCGCCATGAAGGTCGATGCCGAAACGTTCGACGCGATCGAGGGGCGGCTCAAGAAGGCGAACGTGGCGCTGCGTGTCACCGATCACGGCTATTGCAAGTCGATCTATGCGACGAGCCCGGACGGGCTTCGCGTCGAGTTCACGGTCGATCCGCCGCATGTCGAGGAGATCAACGAGATGCGCCGCTCCGATGCGCATAGCGAGCTCGCGCGCTGGCTCAAGGGCGATCACCGGCCGAACAACCTCGACCGGCACTGATGGCGTCGCTCCCGCTTCTTCCGACGACAGTCGTCGGCTCCTACCCGCAGCCGGACTGGCTCATCGATCGCGCCCATCTGGGCGTGCCTCGCGTGCGTGCGCCGACGCTGTGGCGCGTCGGCGCGAACCTGCTCGAAGGGGCGCAAGACGACGCCACCATCCTCGCGATCCGCGACATGGAGCGCGCCGGCATCGACGTCATCACGGACGGCGAGATCCGCCGCGAAAGCTATTCCAACCGCTTCGCGACCGCGCTCGACGGCGTCGATATCGAGCATCCCGGCACGACCATGGGTCGCACCGGAACGGCAAGCGTCGTGCCACGCGTCGTAGGTCCGATCCGGCGTCGCCATCCGGTCGAGGTGCGCGACGTGGAATTCCTCCGCGCCAACACCGATCGCGTCATCAAGATCACGATCCCCGGTCCCTTCACCATGACGCAGCAGGCGCAGGACGATTACTACAAGGACGAGGAGGCGCTCGCTCTCGACTATGCCGCGGCCGTCAACGAGGAGGCGCGCGACCTGAAGAGAGCGGGCGCCGACATCATCCAACTCGACGAGCCTTGGCTCCAAGCGCGTCCCGACCGCGCCAGGCGCTATGGCGTCAAGGCGATCAACCGCGCGCTCGCCGGCATCGCCGGCCCGACCGCCATTCATCTGTGCTTCGGCTATGCCAATGCGGTCAAAGACAAGCCCAACGCCTATTCCTTCTTGGCGCCGCTTGCCGACAGCACCATCGATCAGATCTCGATCGAGGCGGCGCAGCCGAAGCTCGATCTCGGCCAGCTCAAGGACATCGCCGGAAAGCAGGTGATCGTCGGCGTGCTCGATCTCTCGACGCCGCGCGTCGAGACGGCGGACGAGGTGGCAGGCCGCATCCGCGCGGCGCTCGCTTATGTTCCGGCCGGGCGCCTCAGTCCCGCGCCCGATTGCGGCATGAAATACCTGCCGCGCGCCGTGGCGTTCGCGAAACTCAAGGCGCTGGTCGAAGGAACCGCGCTCGTGCGCCGCTCGCTCGGCTAACCGAGCCGGGCGACCCGGCGCGAGCCCGCCCTGCTGGGGGAGGTCATCCATGAAGCGTCGAGATCTTCTTTGGATGCTTGCCGGCGCGATAATGGCGCCGCCGCTCGGCGCCGGCGCGCAGACGGAAGCAAAGACCTATCGCCTCGCGTCATTGACGGCGGGCAGCCCCGCCGGCGCGAAAAGCCCCAACGGCGCGATGCTCTTCACGGCGCTGGCGCAGCACGGCTACACGCTTGGCCAAAACCTGGACTATCAGCCCTACGGCGCCGAGATGCAGCCTGACCGGCTGCCGCAGCTGGCGCGGGACATCGCGGCGAGCAAGGCCGACGCGGTGGTTGTTCTCGGATGGCCCGCGACCGCGGCGATGAAGGGCACCGGCGTTCCGACCGTAGTTGCGGTCGGCGCCGGCGATCCCGTCGCCACCGGCATCGTCGCCAGTCTGGCGCATCCCGGCGGCAACGTAACCGGCATTTCCGACAACGCGACGACGCTGAGCGCCAAGCGTCTTGAGCTGCTGAAGCAGGCCGTGCCGAACATCCGCAAGGTCGCGATGCTGTGGAACAAGAACGACTACGGCATGACGCTGCGCTACCAGGCATCGGCCGACGCCGCCAAGCGGCTCGGCGTCACCGTCGAAGCGCTCGGCGTCGCCGAGCCCAACGACTTCGGCGATGCATTCACGACGATGGACCGCGATCCGCCCGACGCGATCCTCATGGTTTCCGATACACTGACCATTCTCAACCGCCAGCGCGTGTTCGACTATGCCGCCGCGCACCGCCTGCCGGCGATTTACGAGAACGATCCCTACGTGCGCGCCGGCGGCCTCATGTCCTATGGGGCGGACGTGAAGGAATCGTTCGAACGCGCCGCCGCTCTCGTCGCCCAGATCTTCGAGGGCGCGAAACCGGCCGATCTGCCGTTCGAGGAGCCTTCCCGCTATCTCTTCGCGATCAATCTCACGACGGCAAAATCGATCGGTCTTCAATTTCCGCCGACCGTGCTCGCGCTTGCCGACGAGGTGATCGAATGAGCGCCCGCCGCCCGCCCGGCTAGCGTTTCTGCGCCCGCGGCATGGCGTCCTGGCCGTGCGTGCCTTCGACCGATTTCCACACCGGGCGCTGCACGTTGAAAAGCTCGCCGAGCCGCGCATAGCCCGATCCCGAGAGGCGGCAGACCGGATCGAGCAGGCCTGGATCGACGCGCCCGTCGCGCCATACCGACGGATCGACTTGGACGTGCACGATCCGGCCGAGCACGATGTGCGTGTTGCGGTCGTCCACGATCTGCACGACCTCGCATTCGAGATGGGCTTTGGCCTCGCCCACCCGCGGGGGCCGTACCTTCGCCGCCGGCATCGGCGTGAGGCCCGCCCACGAGAATTCGTCCTCGGCGCGCGGGAAATCAGTCGAGGTGAAGTTCATCTTCTCGAGGAGGTGCATGGTCACGATGTTGGCGACGAATTCCGGCACCTTGCGCAGGTTGCTGACCGTGTCCTTCTCGGTGGTCGAGCCGAACGCGACGTAGAACGGGTCACTGCCCATCAGATTGAAATAGGAATAGGGCGCGAGGTTGCGCACGCCTTCGGGCGAAAGCGTCGAGATCCAGCCGATCGGCCGCGGTATGACGAGCGCCGTCATCATCAGATAGAAGTCGCGCTCGGCCCAGTCGCCGGGGCTGACTTCGAGCGGCGTGTCGAGCGTGTGCGGCGGCGCGGGATGGGACGCGGTCATGCCCGCCTCGCTGGAAAAAGCCCGTGCGTGGTCAGAAACTCGATCATGAAGCGATCGAACAGCCATGGCTGCTCAATCTGGCAGGCATGGCCAGCCCCCGGCAGCACCTTGAGCTCGCAGTTCGGGATCCGCGCCTGCAGCGCGAAGGCGCTCTGATGCGCGCCGTCCTCGCTGCCGGTGAGGATGGTTGTGGGGCAGGCGATCCCCTCGAAAAATCCCGACGGCTCCGGTTTCGCGAGTGCGCGGAACTGGTGGAGAATGGTTTCTAAATCGGCGCTGTCGTTCCGCTCGGCGAACAGCTCGGCGAAGTAGTGTGCAAGGGGTGTCGCGCGAAAGGCCGGGCTCAGATCCTCGAACGTATAGGCCCAGCGGAAGCCGATGCCGTTCTTGGTATAGGACTCAATACGGCGCTGCGCAAATTCCTTGCCTGGATTGTAGCCCGTGCCCGACATGATGATCGCCGGGGTCGTGCGCGGGCGCTGATGGTACATAAAGGGGAGAATGGCGGACCCGACCGAGCACCCGACCAGGATGGCGCTCTCGCCCGGGAGCGCGGCGTCGATCGCCTCCCAGCATGCTTCGGCCATGTCGTCCATGGTGAGACCGGCCTGCGCCCTGGGCGAGCGGCCATAGCCCGGAATGTCGATGGCGATGCAGCGGAACCAGGTCGAGAAATGCGCCATCTGGAAGATCCAGCACGACTGGTCCATCGGGTTCGGATGGACGAAGGCGATTATCGGACCCGTGCGGCCCATCCGTTCGTAATAAAGCGGTCCCTCGATATGATGTGCCATGCTGACCCCCATTCCATGATAGCGGAAAAATTCCGGGGCATCGAATGATCGGCCGCGTACTCGCCGCTCTCGCCGTTGTGCTGGCGGTCTCCGCCGGCGCGCGCGCCGATCCGGTGCCCGGCAGAATGAGCACCGTCGCCGATCTGAGGAGCGGCCGCGAGCCCTACAGCGCCGTCACGCTTCTCGGATATCGGCGCGTTGGGGATGGCGGCGAGGGGCTCCTCACGTACGTCGCGGGCGATACGGCGTCGCCGGACAATGGCTGCACGATCTTCGTCGATGCGGCAGGACACCGCTACCGCCGGGAATTTTCCGGCGCGATCCGGCTCGAGCAATGCGGCGGCAGCGCCGACGGCGTGACCGACAATCTTGGCGCGATCGACGCGGCGATCGCCGCGTGCGCGCCCCGCGGCAACGGCACCAGTCAGGACGGGTGCGCGATCGCGCTGCGGAACGGCATCTACTGTTTCAGCGGCACCATCCGGCTGACGGCGCATCATGGTCTGTCGCTCGTAGGAAGCGGGATGCTGGCGACGGTGGTCGCCGCGTGTGGCGGCGGGGCCGATTACCCGCTGATCGAGGATGCGGGCTCGTTCCGGGCGCCGACCGGCAAGATCGCCATCCGCGACCTTTGGGTCCAATGCGGCGGCATGGATCACGCAAACGCCAACGGCATCGAGCTCGCCTACACCAACACCGGCCTCGTCGAGAATGTGTTCTTCACCGGCTGCAATCACGCGATCGACCTGACCGGGGTTTGGCAGACCCGGCTCCTCGACAACCGCATGGACGGCGCCGGGCCGGCGCGGAACAAGGTGTGCGTCTTCATGAATGCGCCCACGCAGGCCGCCGACACCGAGCACAACAACACCGTCGTCGCCGCGGCAAACGTCTGCCAGAACCCGGCGGAGTACGGGCTCCGGTGGCTCGACGCGCAGGGGTCGCTCTTCATCGGTAACCAGTGGATGCTGGGAAAGGATGGCGTCTATGGCTGCGACCCGCCCGCCGCGACCTTCGCCGACGGCAGCCCCTATCGCTGCGAGTTCGTTTCGTTCCAGGGCGATCAGACCGATTCGACGGGCGCGCAGGGCTGGCTCATCCGGAAGGGCCTGGCGCACGCGCTCGGCTATGGCGTTACGCTCAACAGTCCGTGGGCCGGCAACAGCGGTACGGCTGGGATCGACATCGAGGGCGCCGATGGCGTGCAGGTGACGGGCGCAGACGTCGAGAATGCCGATATCGCCATCAAACTTGTCGGTGACCGCGCGATGCGCGTCTCGGGGCGCATCTTCGACTACAACCGGAACGACACGGGCGCTGCGGCCGTTGCGCTCGATGGCACCACCGCCAGCACGATCGAGGTCACGACTGAGGGGCGGCACCCCGTCGGCTATAACGGCGTCGTCGAACTGCAGGGCGCCACGGGAAACGGGCTCTACGGGCTTGGCCGGGCGCCCTGCACGATGGGTCTTGCGCTCGGCGGCGCGGCGAACGCCGCCACGGGCGCAGACCTGTGCTGGTACGAGGTGGACGGGCTCAAGGTCCACGTCGAATACCAATTCGATTTCGCAAGTCTTCCGGGAAGCGGCGCCGCGGTGCTGTCGGGCTTGCCGGTCGCGGCGGGGACGGGCGCTGCCAATCCCGTCCTCTGCACGCAAGGGTGCGCGGACTGGCCGGCGACGGTCTATGCCGAGACCGCTCCAGGCAGCACGACGGCGGCACTTCTTGCGCAAACCCCGGCCCGCGCCGTCCCGCTCACCAACGCGAATTTCAACGCCTCGAGCGCGACGCACACGCGGCTCACCGGCGCGCTCGATTACTTCAAGAATTAGCGGCTGGCGATCGCCGTCAGGCTTCCGGCTCCATCGAAAGCGCGGCGACGAAGGACCGGTGCCACGTCGTGACGGTCTGGGTGTTGACTGTCGCCCACATTCCCTCCCATCGCTCGCGGCGCTCCTCCACTGTCATCTCGAGCGCGCGCTTTAAGGCTTCGGCGATCTCGTCCACATCGAACGGATTGACGACGAGCGCCTGATGAAGCTCCTGGGCGGCGCCGGCGAGATGCGACAGGATCAAGATTCCGGGATCGTCGCGATCCTGTGCGGCGACGAACTCCTTCGCCACCAAGTTCATCCCGTCGCGGAACGGCGTTACCAGCGCGATCCGCGCCAGGCGGTAGAAGCCGGCGAGCGTGCGCCGCGAGAAGCTGCGATTGATGTAGCGGATCGGCGACCAGTCGAATTCGGCGAACTGGCCGTTGATGCGCCCCGCGGTCGATTCAAGCTCGCGGCGCATCGCGCGATATTGCGCCACCTCGCCGCGCGAGTGCGGCGAGATCTGGAGATAGTTAAAGGTTCGCCGGAAATCCGGCCGCTGCGACAAAAGACATTCGATCGATTCGAACCGCTTCGGTATGCCCTTGGTGTAGTCGAGGCGATCGACGCCGATGATGAGCCGGCGCCCAGCGAGACTTGTCTTGAGGCGCAACGCTTCAGGCGAGGCGGCGGCGCGCAATGCGCTCGCCGCGAACGCCTTGGTGTCGATCCCGATCGGGAAGGTGAGGGCGCGGCCGTGCGCACCGAAGGCCTCGAAGCGCCCGTCCGGCCCTGCGTTGCCGCCCGCCAGCGCGGTGATGCAACCGAGGACCGCGCGCGTCGTCATGTCCGTCTGGAAGCCGAGCAGGTCATAGGCGCTGAGCGCGCGCAGCAGCGTCGCGTGATGCGGCAGCGCGATCAGCACGTCAGCCGGCGGGAAGGGCGTGTGCAGGAAGAAGCCGATGCGGTTGCTCACCCCGAGCTTGCGCAACTCGGCGGCAAAGGGAAAGAAATGATAGTCATGCACCCAGACGAGATCGTCGGGCTCGAGCCGCGGCGCCAGGATCGCCGCGAGCTTGGCATTGACGCCGAGATAGCCTTCGAACTCCTCGCGCTTGTATTCGAGGATGCCGAGCCGGAAATGCAACAGCGGCCAAAGCGTACTGTTGGCATAGCCGATATAGAAGGCCTGATGATCGGCATTCCCAAGATCCACGGTCAGATATGTGACGCGACCCGCATGTGCGACGTGCGGCTCGGTGGCCGTCGTGCCGGCGACGTGTCCGCTCCAGCCGAACCACACGCCGCCGCGCCGCTCAATCGCCTCGCGCAAGGCTACCGCAAGGCCACCGGCCTGGTTCGAGCGTTCAGTCGGAAAGCTGACACGATTTGAGACGATCACGAGCCTCGGCAAATATGAACTCCCAGTTGTTCCCCCGAGTCGAAACGCGAACGCGGCCGCAAAGTGCGGCGCGTTCACGCCACGCGCTGCTGCAGACTATAAATCTATTTTACCGCTTCTGCTGCGGGCGGTTTTGGGTCGACAGTTCGGCGGCCCAGCGCGCGGCGCCAACAACGTGGCGCGGGGATCCTTGACGACGCGACCGGGATGTTGCGCAGGAACCGCTCCAAGCGTCCCTTGTCGGTGAACGCATCGCCAAAGGCGCGCCAGCGCAGCGCCGGCAAGATCTTGGGCGCGATCCCGCCGCCGATGAAAACACCGCCGGTCGCGAGAAAGCGCAGCGCAAGACTTCCCGCCTCTGCGCCCAGGATGGCGACGAACATCTCGATCGCGCGGGCGGCGGTGGCGTCGCGCCGCGCGATGCCGGCGGCCGCCACCGCGGCGGCGAACAGCTTGGCGCCGGCGCGCGCCGGCCTTGGTGCGGGCGATGTCGGCATCCGCGCCCGCGGCTCAGAACGCCTCTTGCCACCGCCGGCTCAGCCGCGCGGCGGAGTTGAGGAGTCCGACCATCGAATAGGCTTGGGGAAAATTTCCCCATAATTCGCCAGTTGTGGGGTGGATGTCCTCGGACAGCAGTCCGAACGAATTGCGCCGCCGGAGAATGGCCTCGAACAAGACCAGAGCCTCCTTTTTCCGGCCGAGCGATGCGAGTGCATCGACGTACCAAAGCGTGCAGATAGTGAAAGCCGTCTCCGGCAGGCCGAAATCGTCCTCGACGGCATAACGCAGCAGGAGATCGCCGCGCTTCAGCGTCTTGCCGACATGTTCGACCGTGGAGACAAAGCGCGGATCGTCGGCGGACAGAAAATCGAGCTCGTGCAGGAGAAGAAGGCTGGCATCGACCTCGTCCCCGTGCCAGGTGGAGACGAAGCTCTGCAGCTTCTCGTTCCAGCCGTGCTGCGAGATGCTGGCGTGCAAGCGGTCCGCCTCGCCCCGCCAATAGCTTTCGCGCGCCGGCAAGGCGAGGATCGTCGCGATCTTGGACAGACGATCGCAACCGGCCCAGCACATCAGGCTGGAAAAAGTGTGGATGGCGAACTTGCTGCGCAGTTCCCACAAGCCGGCGTCGGGCTTGTCGAAGACCTGTAACGCCTGGCGGCCCAACACCTCGAGCCGCTCGTAGAGCTGCAATGTTCCCGTGCGGATGAGCCGCTTGTCGAAGAACACGTGCGTCGCGGCGAGAATGACGCTGCCATAAACGTCGTTCTGAACCTGCTCGTAGGCCTGGTTGCCGATCCGCACCGGCCCCATGCCGCGATAACCCGCAAGCGCCGGCGCATCGCGCTCGTCGAGATCGGTCGAGCGCGTAATGCCGTAGACTGGGCGCAGACTGCCTTCGCCGCTTTCGCTCACGATGTTGGTGATGAAGCCGAGATAGTCTTCCATCGTGCGCGTCGCGCCGAGCCGATTGAGCGCGTGCACCACGAAATAGGCATCGCGCGGCCAACACAGGCGGTAGTCCCAGTTGCGCTGGGTTCCGGGCGCTTCGGGGATCGAGGTGGTGAGCGCCGCGACGATGGCGCCGGTCTCCTCGAAATTGCAGAGTTTGAGCGTGATGGCGGCGCGGATCGATTCTTCCTGCCAGTCGAACGGAACCGACAGCGAGCGGACCCAGTTCTGCCAGTAATCGACCGTCCGCTCGTAATACATTCGCGCGGTGTCCTCGATGCCCGACTGGAGCGTTTCATCCAAGCCGAAGACGAGATTGATGGGCATGTCGAGGACGAACGATCTCTCCTCCACGATGTAGGAGACGGGCGCGTCCGTTGTCAGGCGCAAGGTCAGATCGTCGGAGAGATAGCGAACGTGGTTGCTGCCCGACGAAATGCGCGGCCGGACGCTGCCCCAGCCGAAGCGCGGCCTGAGGCGAATGCGGACCCGCGGCTTGCCGTTTAGCGGAAAAATCCGCCGCACGATCTGCGGCGGACGAAACAAGCGCTCGTGGTGCATGAAGCGCGGGACGTAATCTATCACTTCGACCACGCTGTCATCACTCGCGTGAAGGCGGGTGCAAAGGACCGCCGAATTCAAAACGTAGGACGACTCGCTGCGGGTCTGATTGACGAGCTCGACCGCGAAGTAGCCGCCGTTCGACGGATCGTCCGGGCGATAGGGTTCGGTTCCGCCGAGGAGCGCGCAGAAAATCGGCTCGCCGTCCAGCCGCGGAAATCCGCCCCACATGATCCGCGCGGCGTCATCCACCAGCATGGCGATGGAGCAATTGCCGACAACGCCGAGATTCAGATTCGTCATCGTGTCACCTGACCGATCTCGCCGGCGGGGTTCGCGCGGGCCAATCTATCGAGCCACGCCGTGGCCGTGGCGACGTCGGACGCGCGATAACGGGCGGCGGATTTGCCGTCGTCGCCAACGCGGATGGACAGGCCGTTGCGGTCGTTGACTTCACGAAATCCCTCCTCGTCGGTCACATCGTCGCCAATGAAGACCGGTGTCCGCCCGGCATAGGGGGGGTGCTCGAGGAAATAGGCGATGGCGCGGCCCTTGCCCACACCGGAGGGCAGTATTTCAACAACCTGCTTGCCTTCGAGCAGGCGAAATCGTCCGCCATCGTCCGCGACCGCCTGTTTGACGAGTTGCTGGGCCTGGTGGGAATCGAGCGCGGGCGGGCGATAGTGGAACGCGATCGAGTGGGCCTTGACCTCGACCATGGCGCGCGGGAAGGCCTCGGCGCGGCGGGCGAGGCGCTCGGCGATATCGGGGATGAGCGCATCGCCATCCGTGAGGACGGCGACGCCACCGTCGATGCGGATTTCGGCGCCGTGACATCCTGCGGCATCGAGGCTCGTATCTCCCAGCAAGACGTCGAGCGCGGCGAGATCCCGCCCGCTGATCAAGGCGAGTGCGCCGCCCAGGGCCTTCTTCAGCCTTCGCAAAAGCGCGACCAGCCCCGTCGGCACCACGACCTTGTCCGGATGGTCGGCAAGCTCGAGAAGCGTGCCATCGACGTCGAGAAACAAGGCGCACGAGCGCTTCTGAAAATCGGGGATCGGCGGAAGATCAGGCATTGATCGCCGCACTGCAGCCGATCGAAGCAATGGTCCGGTCGATTCGGTTGTGTTTGCGAATTTGCATCGCGCTGGGAAACATCCGTCTTGCTCGGTAAACAAGTCGCTCTTGCCGGCCGACGCGCATCGGCCGCTGTGCCCTGCGGCCGTTATAGCGTCCTGAGTTTGCCGTCGCCGCCGCAAACTGTGGACGGCATCCCCCAGAAGGGGGAGGATCGGCACCGTACCGCGCGCTTTGCGCGCGGCCATCCCGGTGCTCGTCATTACCCGCGCGCCGGGGCCCGGGGTAAAGTGCCGCAGGAGGGAGACTTGCCATGCCGGATCATGCCGGGGCGCCGGCGCAGCAGGGCTGGATCGACGTCAAGCGCGGCCAGGTGAGCCGCGAGGTCTTCGTCAGCGACCAGATCTACCGCCTCGAGGTCGAGCGCATCTTCGATCGGACCTGGGTCTTTCTTGCGCATGAGAGCGAGATCCCGGCCGCCGGCGACTATGTCACGCGCATGCTCGGCAGCGCTCCGGTCATCGTCACGCGCGACAAGGATGGCGTCCTTCACGCGCTGCTCAACAGCTGCCGGCACCGGGGAACGAAACTATGCCGCGCCGAGTCCGGCAATGTCCGCCATTTCGTTTGTCCGTATCACGGGTGGAGCTACGAGCGGAATGGCGCCCTCATCACGACGGCCTTCGATCGGCATTTCCCGGAGGGAACGGATTTCACGCTGCTCGGCCTCATTCGCGTGCCGCGCGTCGAGTCGTACAAGGGGCTGATCTTCGGCTGCTGGCATCCCGATATCGTGGCATTGCCAGACTATATCGGCGACTTCCGATGGTATCTCGATGCGTTCTTCGCGCGCTCGCCGCAAGGGATGGAGGTGCTGGCGCCGCCGCATCGCATGCGCGCCGCCGCGAACTGGAAGTTGGGTGCGCTCAATTTCATCGGCGACAGCCAGCATGTGCTGACGACCCATGTCGGGCCGACGACGCTCGATCCGCTGCGTTCGGCGCAGGCGGGCCTCTTCACGCCCGGCAAGGACAGCGTCCAGCTCATCACCGACGAGGGCCACGGCTGCACGCTCACCTATTTCAACGAAGGCCTGCCCGAGACGGTCACGCAGAGCCATCCGCGCGACCTCGAGCTGCTGTTCGAGCAGACGCTCGAGCCTCGCCAGTGCGCCCTTCTGCGCCGGCTCCGGGTCGCCGTCGGCAACGTGTTTCCCAATTTCTCGTTCATCGAGTCGCTCGTAGGGCCGGCGCAGCGGGCGATCATCATCCGGCTGTGGCAGCCGGTCAGCGGCACCGAGATGGAGATTTTGAGCTGGATCTTGGTCGAGCGCGAGGCCGACGCGGCCTACAAGGCGCGCGCTCTCCGGATCGGCGCCCGCACGTTCGGCATCGCCGGCGTATTCGAGCAGGACGATCTCACCATCTGGGCGTCGGCGACCGCCGCCAGCGACAACCGTATCGCGCAACAGCACGCCTATGGCTTCCAGACCAGCCTGCCCTACCGCGATACGCCGTTGACCGATTACAACGGTCCCGGCCGCGCCTTCAGGCCCGTCACGACCGAGGTCGTCCAGTTCGAATTCATGCGGCACTGGGATCGAGTCATGAAGTCGAACGTCTGAGCATGAACGATCGGCCGGCCGCATCCGCCGTCAGCGCCGACGTGTACGGCATCGTACAGCGCTTCGTTTATCGCGAGGCGGCGCTGCTCGACCGGCGCGACTATCGCGCATGGCTGCGTCTTCTGACCGACGACATCACCTATCGCGTGATGGCGCAGACGACGCGCGACGCTGCCGATGCTGCGCGCGAGTACGCCATCATCGACGAGGATGCCGCCGGCCTCAGATTGCGGGTCGAGCAGATCGCCACGCCGCGCCTGACGCACGCCGAGAATCCGCCGTCGTTGACGCGGCGTTTCGTCTCGAACCTGATCGTGGAGACCGCGGCCGGTCCGGACGAGTTCTTGATCGAAGCGAACCTGCTCGTCTATCGCAGCCGCGTCGGCGTTCCCGAGGGCGGCCTTTATTCCGGCGAGCGCCGCGACGTGCTGCGGCGCGTCGCGGGCGAATTGCGCTTGGCGCACCGTCTCGTCCGGCTCGACCAGACGGTAATCTATGGGGGACCGGTCAGCATCTTGTTCTAACCGTCGGTCCCGATGGGGATCGAGGAGGGACCATGATCCAATCCATTCCGAGCGCCGAGGAGCCCTCGGCCGAACTCGTCGCGCGCGTCATCGCCGAGGCGGGCATCGAATATGTGTTCGGCATCTCGGGCGGACACACCGGCCGCATCGTCGCCGCGCTCGCCAAGGTGCAGAACGCGGTGCGGATGATGCTGGTGCGCGAGGAATCGCTCGCAGGCGTGATGGCGGAGGTCTATGGCCGCTTGACGCGGCGGCCCGGAGTGATGATCGGGCAAGGGCCGTGGGTGCTGGGGAACGGCATGATCGGCATCCTCGAGGCCTTTCTCTCGGGTTCGCCGATGCTGCTCCTGAGCGATCTGAGCGACGCGCCGCGCTTTCCGCTGCACGCGCCCTACCAGCAGGCGACCGGCGATTGGGGCTCGTGGGACGCGCGCCGCGCCTTTGCCGCGGTCACCAAGCAAGTGATCGAGGCGCGCGATCCCGTCGCCGCGGTGCAGGCGACGCAGCTCGCCCTGAAGCATGCGCTGGCGGGACAGCCGGGGCCGGTGGCGGTGCTGTTCGCGCACGACGCGCTCGCGGGGTCCGTGGCGCCGGGCTCGCAGCCGGCGCTCTACCCAACGCGTCACTACCTGCCGCCGCCGCCGCCGCCCGCGGATCAAAAACGCGTCACCGCCGCCGCGGCGGCGCTTCGAGCGGCCGAGCGCCCGGTGTTGATCGCCGGCGGCGGCGTGCGTGTCGCGGCGGCTTATGAGCCGCTCCAGGCGATTGCGGAGGCGGCCGGACTGCCGGTGGCGACCACCGCCGCTGGCAAGGGCACGTTCCCCGAGACG
>Ga0335078_10006126_pt1 | contig 17818 bp, 19 predicted proteins | sample Lox_Sample_32_FD_206711 | JGI IMG/M metagenome (GOLD analysis project Ga0335078, IMG submission 206711) | Soil microbial communities from Loxahatchee National Wildlife Refuge, Florida, United States - Lox_Sample_3.2 | ecosystem: Environmental > Terrestrial > Soil > Wetlands | place: USA... | reverse complement strand
GCCCGATGATCGTCGGAAAGCGCTTGGTCAACGCTTCGATGACCTCTTGCGAGTCGTCGAGGGAAAGCGTCGTCTGGGTGACATAAGCGAGGTTCTCCTCCTCACTAAGGGCGAGCGCCTCGACGTCGGCGACGGATTCGACGAGCACCACCGCGCCGTCGGGCAATTGACCCATTGTGCCGACGACCTCCGGGTGCCCCGCGTGACCGACGAGCAGCACGCGTCGTCCGCGCCGATTGTGAATCTCGGCTTCGCGATGCACCTTGGTGACGAGCGGGCAGGTCGCGTCGATCGCGAGCAGATTGCGCTTGGCGGCGTCGGCCGAGACGGATTTCGGGACGCCGTGGGCGGAGAAAATGACCGGCGCGGGAGTGTCCGGCACCTCCGCGAGCTCCTCGACGAAGATCGCGCCCTTGGCTTTCAGCGCTTCGACCACGTAACGGTTATGAACGATCTCGTGGCGCACATAGACCGGGGCGCCATAGACGGCGAGCGCGCGCTCGACCGCGTCAATGGCGCGCACCACGCCGGCGCAGAAGCCGCGCGGCGAACAGAGTAGTATCTTGAGCGGCGGCTTCTCGATGCGGGACTGCGCGTTCATCGTGGCGCTCTTTGCGAAAGCTTGGCGGGAACCGCGCGCGCGGCGCAGCCGGGACGGCGTCTCGCGACGCCTTTGGCCGAACTGATGTCGCGCGCTCGACGAAACCTGTCAAGCGAGGCCAAGGGAGGGCTCATTCGACGCGGCCATGCCCCGCGCCGCCCCTGCTCGACGAAAGCCAGCAAGCTTTCCGAGCCGCTGGCCTCAAACGCCGTCGGGAGTATAGACGCGCCCTTCCACAAAACGGCGGCGGCGCGATTGGACGAAGGGGTCGAAAACGACATGCGCAGCAGAGGAGCGCGAGTCGCCAAGAGTGCGCTCCTTGCGGGGCAAATGGGAATTTGACGACGCAATGTCGCGGTCGCCTCGCGCGGATCTGAAGGAGCCCCCGAATTCGACAAACTTCATCGTCGTACTCCAAAAACAGCAGGAGAGCGCCGCGGAGGAGCCGCGCCCGCCCGTGGGCTTGGGCGGGAAATGCATACACCAGGCTTAGGCCTTTGGCTGTTGCATAAATGCCACAGTGGTAAACAAAATGTTTCCCGCGCCGCCGCCGCTCTCTTGCGAGCCGCGCTCACCTAACCCCTGTCTTCTTTGGGGTCAGAATTTGCTTCAGCAATTTGTTCTGGCGCGATTTCTTGGCGCTTGGGCGATTCCGTTCGAGCGGAAAGCGCGCTAGGTTGCGCGCGCTGCGTCGGGCGATTCACGCTTCGCGCAAAAAGGCTGCCGATGCGCGTTCTTGGGATTGAAACCACCTGCGACGAAACAGCCGTCGCCGTCGTCGAGGAAAAATTGGGCGGCGTGGGCGCCGAAATTCTCTCCAATGAGGTGATGAGCCAGATCGCGCGGCACGCGGCCTATGGCGGCGTCGTGCCTGAAATCGCCGCGAGAGCGCATATCGAGGTTCTCGACAGGCTGATCGGACGGGCGCTCGCCGACGCTCGGACGGAGATCGAGCGGCTCGACGCAATCGCGGCTGCCGCTGGTCCCGGCTTGATCGGCGGCGTGCTGGTCGGACTGACGGCCGGCAAGGCTTTGGCGCTCGCCGCGAAAAAGCCCTTCATCGCGGTCAATCACACGGAGGCGCATGCGCTCACCGCGCGGCTCACCGAGGGCCTAGGCTTTCCCTATCTGGCCCTGATCGCCTCGGGCGGACACACGCAGATCGTCGCGGTGCGCGGCGTCGGCGACTACGAAAAGCTCGGCGCGACGGTCGACGACGCGGCGGGCGAGGCTTTCGACAAGGTCGGCAAGATGTTGGGCCTAACCTACCCCGGCGGCCCCGAACTCGAGGCGCTGGCTCGCCATGGCGATCCGCAGCGCTTCGATTTTCCGCGCCCGATGATCGGCCGGCCGGACGCCGACTTTTCCTTTTCCGGCCTCAAGACCGCGGCCCGGCAGGCGTTGCAGCGCCTCGGCGATGCGCCGAGCGAGAGGGACAGGCGCGATCTCGCGGCTTCCTTCCAGGCGGCGGTCGTCGACGTCGTGATCGATCGCCTTCGGGTGGCGTTGCGCATTTTCGGCAAGACCGAAGAGCGGCCGCAAGGCCTGGCGATCGGCGGCGGCGTCTGCGCCAACCAGGCGCTGCGTCAGGCGCTCGCGCGTCTTTGCGGCGAGGCTGGGCTGCGGCTCGCGACGCCGCCTCCCGAGCTTTGCGCGGACAATGGCGCAATGATCGCTTTCGCTGGACTCGAGCGTTTCAAGCTCGGACTCGTGGACGGTCTCGCATTTGCGCCACGACCGCGCTGGCCCCTCGGGGCTGCGAACCGCGCGGCTCCGGCCAGGGCGCTCGCTCAACCATGACCCGCGCGCCCGTCATGGCGCTCGGCGCCGGCGCCTGGGGGACGGCGCTCGCCAATGTGGCGGCCGTCGGCCGCGGGCGCGTTCCGCTTTGGGGCCGCGATCCAGCCCAAGTCGCCGCGCTCGCCCGGGACCGCGAGAACGCCCGCTTTCTTCCGGGCGTGCCGCTGGCCGAAGCCGTCGCGCCGACCAGCGACCTCTCCGAGCTCGCCACAGCCGAGATCGTGCTCTGCGCCGCGCCGGCGCAAGCTATGCGGAGCGTCGTCAGGGCGGCGCGCCCACATCTCGCGGCGGGATCGGCCTTTGTCATCTGCGCCAAAGGAATTGAGCAGGGCACCCGCGCTTTCATGAGCGAAGTGGTGGCTGAGGAAGCGCCTCAGGTCGAAATCGCCGTTCTCTCCGGCCCGAGCTTCGCTGCGGATGTGTGCCGCGGCCTTCCGACCGCGGTGACGGTCGCCGCTCACACACAGGCGCTCGCGCGGCGACTGGCGGAGCAGTTGTCGAGTCGCAGCTTCCGGCTCTACCACTCACAGGATTTGCGCGGCGTCGAAATCGGCGGAGCGACCAAGAACGTGCTCGCGATCGCCTGCGGCATGGCCGCCGGGCGCAGGCTTGGCGCCTCCGCCAATGCGGCGCTCATCGCGCGCGGATTCGCCGAGCTCGCGCGCCTCGGCGCCGCCTGGGGCGCGCGAACCGAAACCCTGATGGGGCTTTCGGGGCTAGGCGACCTGGTGCTGACCTGCGGCTCCAATCAGTCGCGCAATTTCGCCCTCGGCGAGGCGCTGGGACGCGGCGAAGCGTTGAGCGAAGCCAGCCACGGCAAACTCGCGGAAGGCGCCTTCACCGCCTCCGCCTTGATGGAGATCGCCCGCGATCGATCTGTTGAAATGCCTATCTCTCAATCGGTTGCAGCTATTCTCGCCGGCAAGATGGACGTCGAGGCGGCGGTCGAAGCGCTCTTGATGCGGCCGCTACGGGCCGAGGGATAAACGAAACATGGGGACGGTCGGATCTCAATCCGATCGTTCTTCGACCGCCGGCTGCTCATCGTTTCACGCGGTGGCGATATACTGGTGCAGCGCCCGACGCTCCGCGTCGATCGTGTCGATGCGATATTTCACAGCGTCGCCGATCGAAATAAGGCCGACGAGGCGCCCCTCACGCAGAACCGGCAGGTGTCGGCGCCGCTCGATCGTCATGGTCTCCATCGCGTCGTCGACGCTGTCGTGCTCGGAGAGGAAGCGGAAATTGCGACCCATATGGCTTTCCACGCGCTCGTTCAGCGCGTCGGCGCCGCGCGCGGCGATCGCCGCCAGAATGTCGGTCTCAGAAATCACGCCGGCGACTCCGCCCCAGCTATCGATCACGACGAGGGCGCCGATCCCGCGCTGTGCGAGTTCCGCCGCCGCTTCCTTCAAGATCTGCTCCGGCGTCGTCGTAAACACTTCGGCCCCTTTTAGGGCGAGAATACGCGCAATGCTCATACTGCGGATCTCCCTCACGGCGATTGCCTCCCCTTTTGGACGCAATCGGAGTAACAGGCTTAACGCCGCCGGCTCTCAACCGTTCCGACCGACACGATAATTTGTTCAGCGCTCAGCAAATTGCTTAACGCGCCCGCTGCGCTGCAGCGAGGATCGGGACAAGAGCGCATTCTTTCCCTAGAAGGGAGCGCATGATCCGTGGAGGCGGCCAGATGCGGTCCAGGGCGAGAAACAGCTTCGACGAGCTCAAGCTTGGTGATTTCGCCGAGATCACGCGCAGATTTGGGCAGGCGGAACTGCCGGCCTCCGCCGCCGCGAGCGAAGCCGCCGGCGAGGGTCACGCGGATCATCTCGTCGCGCAGGGCGCTTGGCTGACGGCGCTCGTCCTCGAGGTCATCGACGCGCATCTGCCCGGCCCCGGCGCGGGCCTCATCGGACACCGCCTGGACTTCGAGCGTCCCTTCGCGCCAGGCGAGTTGGTGACGGCGCGCGTCACGCTGCGCGAGAAGGTCGCCGCGCCACAAGAGCTCGTTCTCGATTGTGTTTGCGTCGATCAGGCGAAACGAACGCTCGCCCGCGGACGGGCGCGCGTGATCCCGCCGATCCCGCCATCGCAGAGCCCGGCCGTGGCGCCAAACCCGCCATCCCCTAAGGTCGGCTCGCGTTACCGCGAATTGATCACCGCCGCCAAGAGACTGCCGCCGATCAGAACAGCCGTCGTCCATCCTTGCGACGTGGCTTCGCTCGAGGGCGCTCTGGAGGCCGCGGAGGAAGGGCTGATCGTTCCAATCCTCGTGGGTCCGGAGCCGAGGATCCGCGCGGCGGCCGAAGCGGCCGGGCGCAGTCTCGATGGCGTCGAGCTCGTCGCCGCGCCCCACAGCCACGCCGCCGCCGAGCGCGCCGCGGCGCTGACGCGCGAAGGCGGCGTCGAAGCGCTCATGAAGGGCGCGTTGCACACCGACGAGTTGATGGCGGCGGCGCTCGACCCCGCGATGGGGTTGCGCACCGAACGACGCATGAGCCATGTCTTCGCGATCGACGCGCCAAATTATCCAAAGCCGCTCTTCATCACCGATGCGGCGATCAACATCTATCCCGACGTCGAGACGAAGCGCGACATCGTGCAGAATGCGATCGACCTCGCGCGGGCGCTGATGATTGATCCGCCCAAGGTCGCGATCCTCTCGGCGGTCGAGACGGTCACGCCGAAAATCCCTTCGACGATCGACGCGGCGGCCCTTTGCAAGATGGCCGATCGCGGCCAGATCACTGGCGGGATCCTCGACGGCCCGCTCGCCTTCGACAACGCCGTGTCCAAGGAAGCCGCGCGCGCCAAGGGGATCGTCTCGGCCGTCGCCGGCGACGCCGATATTCTCGTCGCGCCCGATCTCGAAGCCGGCAACATGCTGGCGAAGCAATTGGTCTATCTGGCCGACGCCGGCATCGCGGGGCTCGTGCTCGGGGCGCGGGTCCCAATCATGCTGACGAGCCGGGCGGACGGCGTGCTGTCACGGCTCGCCTCCGCGGCGCTCGCGCAGATTTTCGCGCATTGGCGCCGAAGAGGAGGCTGGCGCAAAACCGAGATCATGGTTGAGGCTCGGGAATCTCAAGGCGATCAGGCGCCGGGATCGTAGAGGCGACGAGACGCTCGGGCTCAGCCAAAAGTCTGTTCCGATCGTGAGCGCGCCAAAAAAAGCGCCTTCATGTTCGCCGCTGGAACATGAAGACGCTCTTGGGCGAAGAAGCCGCGGAAAGCTTTTACGCCGTAATGCGCTCGTCGGCCTCGGAAGGCTCACGCAGCACATAGCCGCGGCCCCAGACCGTCTCGATATAGTTGCGGCCTTCGCTGGCGTTGGCGAGCTTCTTTCTCAGCTTGCAGATGAAGACGTCGATGATTTTCAGCTCCGGCTCGTCCATGCCGCCATAGAGATGGTTGAGGAACATCTCCTTGGTCAGCGTCGTGCCTTTGCGTAACGAGAGCAGCTCGAGCATCTGATATTCTTTGCCGGTCAGATGCACGCGGGCGCCGCCGACCTCGACGGTCTTCTGATCGAGGTTGACGACGAGGTCCCCCGTCGCGATGACCGACTGGGCGTGCCCTTTCGAGCGGCGCACGATCGCATGGATGCGGGCGACGAGCTCGTCCTTGTGGAAAGGCTTCGTGAGATAGTCGTCGGCGCCAAAACCCAGTCCCTTCACCTTGTCCTCAATGCCGGCCATGCCGGAGAGAATAAGGATCGGCGTCTTGACCTTCGCGACGCGAAGCGTGCGTAGCACCTCATATCCGGACATGTCGGGGAGGTTCAGGTCGAGCAGGATGATGTCGTAATCATAGAGCTTGCCGAGGTCGATCCCTTCCTCGCCGAGATCCGTCGTATAGACGTTGAAATTTTCGGACTTCAGCATGAGCTCGATGCTTTGAGCCGTCGCGCTATCGTCTTCGATCAGTAAAACGCGCATGTCAGTTCCCCACCGAGCCCCTGCCTAGCCTGCGACGACCCATTGCCGGAGCCTGCCGGCGCGTCTTGCCAAACCCCAGTCGAACGCCACTGTGCCGATTTAATTAACCCTAACTCCCCAATGGTTAAGAAACCCTCACTGAGGCTCGACAATCGTCGACCCAGCGCTCTCACTTCCTCCTTCCCTCGAGACCGTCTTTTTTGTCCGGGCTTCTTATTAGGCGAGACGAAAACTTTTCGCCTCGCCCGGCCCGAATCACTCGCCAACAACTGTATAACCCGCGATAGCTCCGACGTGAATCCGGACAATCCTCAGGCGCGCAGTTTGTGAGCGGAAAAGCGCGACTTTGAACGGGCGAATGATCTTATTGCGTCGCAGCAAGCAGCAAGTCGAGGCGGCCGGCCTGCTCCAAAGCGTAGAGGTCGTCGCAGCCGCCGACGTGGCTCTCGCCGATGAAAATCTGCGGAACGGTGCGACGCCCGCCGGCGCGCTCGCTCATTTTCGCGCGTTCAGCAGGATCGCCGTCAACGCCGATCTCCTCGAAGCTCACGCCCTTTTGCGTGAGAAGGCGCTTTGCCGCGATGCAATAGGGACAGCTGGAGGTGGTGTAGATGACGACCTTGGGCATCTCTGCTTCCGAGTTTCAACGAGGCCTCGCCCTGGATATCGCGATATCCAAGCCCATCGAGGCCGCGAGGGGTGAGAAGCTCTTTGGCGGCGGCGGCTTGAAAGGGCTCGTGACGCCGCCGGCGCTTTGCAGCCTAGCACGGCTTTGTTCGAATTTGGAGGCGCGGGGAATGCCTGGTTCGGGATCAAGCCCTGCGAATCGATCCTCAGCCGCTTTCCCACAACCAGGCGGCGCCCCGCACGCCGCCGCTGTCGCCGTGGCGATTCTTGACGATCGGCGTCGCCAGCGTGTCGGTGAAAGCGTAACTTCCGACGAGTCCCTCCAACCCCTCATAGAGCCGATCGATATTGGAAAGGCCGCCGCCGAGCACGATCACATTGGGATCGACAACATTGACGACCGAGGCGAGCGCGCGCGCCAAGCGGTCCCGACAGGCGTCGAGCGCCCCTAGCGCCAGAGGATCACCGCTGTCGGCGCGTCGCGCAACCTCTTTGGCCGCGACGACCCTTTGGCCGCTTCTTCCGCCATAATCCCCGGCGAGAGCGCCGCCGGAAAGAAAGGTCTCGATGCAGCCGTCGCGCCCGCAGTAGCAGCGGGGGCCGGGAAATTCGTCGGGCCGCATGCGCGGCAGCGGATTATGGCCCCATTCGCCGGCGAGCGCGTTGGCGCCCTTCAGCAGCCTGCCGCGCACGATGAGCCCGCCGCCGACGCCCGTGCCCAGAATAACCCCGAAGACGACCTCCTTGCCCTCGCCGGCCCCATCCGTCGCCTCCGACAAGGCGAAGCAATTGGCGTCATTTTCGATCCGCGTCTCGCGACCGAGCGCCCGCCCGAGGTCTTCGGCCAAGGAACGGCCATTTAAGACGAGCGTATTGGCGTTTCTGATGAGCCCGCTCTGCGGCGAGATCGAGCCCGGCACGCCGACTCCGACCCGCGCTTCTCGGCCGATCTCGGCTTCAATCGAGCGGACGAGAGCAGCGATGGCCTCCACTATGGCGCCGTAATCGGAAGCGGGCGTGGGCACCCGGCGGCGAAGCAGCGTCGCGCCGAACGGATCGAGCGCGATCGCCTCGGTCTTCGTTCCGCCGAGGTCGACGCCGACGCGCAGCCAGCCTGATGATGTCATCGGGTCCGCGCGCGATCGAGGTTTTTGGCGTCCTTTAAGGCCGGTTTAGCGGACTCGTCGATGCGCGCCTGGTCGAGATCGAGATCCATCGCCCTCACGCCGTCCCATTTCGCTCCGGTGAAGTCGGCTCCCGACGCATCCGCGTCCTCGAGCGCCGCTCCTGAGAAATTGGCCCGCGCCGCGCGCAGTAGCTCAGATTGGCCGCCGTGAAATCGGCGTCCTCGACGTTCGCCGTGCCGAGGACGACGCGCATCAACCCCATCGACTGATTCTTCATGTCCGAAGAGAGGTCGGCCTCGACGAATTTCGCCCGGCGTAGGCTGGCGCCGGTGAGGTCGCCGGTGACGCGAGCGTGCGAGAAGTCCGCGTCATCGGCGCGCATGCGCTGCATTTGCGCGGAGAAAAGATGCGCGTTGACGAGGGACGCTCGGCTGACATCCGCCTCCAGCAGCCATGCTTGATCGAGAATCGCATGGTCGAGCTTCGCGCCCACGAGTCGAGTCTTCACGAGGCGGGCCGCGTGCAGATTCGCATTGGAGAGATCGAGCCCCGAGAGATCGAGGCCGTTGAGGCTCCTATCCGAGAGATCGAGCGGCGCGTCGCTCTTTCTCGCTTTGAGGGCGGCCTCGATGGCTTCGCGCGTGAGCTCGGCTTGGGAATAGGCTGGCTGCGCGAGGTCCACCCCGCGCAGCATCTCCTGAGCGCGCGACGGCGCCGTCGCGACGAACAAAGAAAGGATGGCGCTCGCCGCAGCCCGCCGCCAAAAAGCGGGAGCCGGCTTTTCGCGCAAAACGAGCTTCATGGTCTTGGAATGGATCACTGTTTAGAGCTTTGGCGCTGGTGCGCGACCAGGTCCCGCGCTTGCTGAATCCATTTGCCGCGCTCGATTCGGCCTGGAGTTGCGAGCGCCGCGCCGATCCATCGCGCATGGTCGAGACTCCAATCGGCGATTTGATCGAAGTGGTAAACGCCGAGCGCGTTGAGCTTTTCCTCGCTCTTGGGCCCAATTCCCTTGATCTTCTTAAGGTCGTCCGCGCCGGTGCCCCGCGGCGCGGCCAGCGCCTCCGGCCGCTTGCCGGGCAGTCCCTTCTCGCCCGTAGGCGCCGTAGCCGCGGAGGCATGGCCCCTCCTCGGCGCCGCCGCGACTCGCGCCGATGGCGTAGGGGTCGCCTCGGCGGGTCGGACGACTCCGCCGCTATGAAGCAGGAAGGTCGGGACGACCGCCTGTCGCGATTTCGGCCTTTCCATCGGTTGCGCCAATGTCCCGGTTCCGATGGCGCCTCCGCTCAAAACGCCCAAGAAATAGGCGCAGCCCGCCAGCAAGGCGACATCCAAGGTGAGCGCCGCCCGTCCCTCGAATTTCCCGGCCAAGACCGCCGCGACAAGCAGGATGAGGATCGCGGTTCCGAGCAGCGCGAAACCCGTGTTGGGACTAAGGCCCGAGCCATGCGGCTTCGTCGCCGCTCCGACGACGAGCCCGAGCGCGACGGCGCCGATGAACCAGGGCCAACCGAGTGTCAGCAGATAGAGCATGCGCCTTTTTCTCCTCCCTCGCGAAGGCCAGGCTTGGCGTTGCAGGCCAGAGATTTCAGGGCGTTGCGGCGGCAGGCGTGGTCAGCTGCAAGACGAGACCGTAACCCTGCGGCAGCTTCATGGCGAGCGGCGCGCCGGGGTTGCTGGCCGGTTTCGTCTCGCCTCTCAGGGTGACCAGCCGATCGGAGATGATGAGATCGCCCTGGCGAAGCTCGGCCAGCGCGCCGAGGCCCGCAGCGATCGCCGCTGAAAACTCCCGCGGAGCGCCGCCTGACGGCGCGAGCGCGTCCGAGATTGCGGCTCCCTGACAGAGGCTCGGCGCCAGAGCCCGTATTTGCTCCAGATCCTTGTATGGGGCCGACCCTTCCATCTTGAGCGAGCCCGAGCCGAATTTGGCCGAGAAGACGAAGGGTGACACCGGCGTCGGCGCGACGTCCAGCTCGACAGTCTTCGCGCCGGCGGGCGGAGCAGCCGCCGCGGCCAGAAGCTTCCCTTAATCGACGCCCGGCCGAGCTTCGCCGCGCAGCGACAGGGTCGCGTCCGAGAGCTTAACGACGCCCGGATCGAGCGCTCCGAGCTGACTTGAGGCGAAGGCAGCGAGGCTTGCGAAGACGGCGGGCGCGCCATTCGCCCATTCGGCGCGATCCTCAACCTCGAGCCCGAGCTTCGCGAGGCCCTGCCGTATCTGCGCCCTGGCCGGGCCCGGGGGGGCGAAACCGGTGATGACGACCCGCGGCCCCTCACGCTGCAAGCTGAGCACGAAGGGTTTCCGGGTCTCGAGCAAACGCGTCGCGTTGATTGCTCTTTCGACCCCCGGAAGGCTCGAGATCGCCCTCATCGCACGATCCTGGTCAGCCTGCGAAAGAGCAAAGCCTTCGATCGTCACATCGCGGCCGGAAGCCAGGGCCCTGGCACTGAAGATTCCGTCGCCGAGGCCTGAAAGCGCTTGACTGGCGCTCTCGCCGAGATCGGCCTCGACCTTGGCGGCGAGCGACTGCGCCCCGAAATAGATGATCCCGGCCAGAATTGGCAGCCCTATCAGTCCTTTCAGCGTCTGGAGCATCCGCCTTGCATCTCCCTTGGCAGGCTTGAGCCTCCTCACGCCCGAGCCTCAGGCCCAACCTAAACCCGAGCCAAGGCGGCGTGAACCCACAATTAACCGAGGGGCCGCGCCCGCCAACCTCAGGCCACGCTTTCTCCACGATTATCGGGTTACGTGACGCGGAGGTTTCCGTCGGCGTCCGTCGCAAAGGCCGCATTCCCAGGGAACCCGGGATTTCGAAGAATCTTCGAGCGGCGAGGCCAGCGCGCGAGCGCTGCTCGACCTGCGCGAAGGAAGGGAGAAGACTCTATGAAGAAGCTTATGGCGCTGGCGCTGGCTCTAGCTTTGGGGGGATGTTACACCCCGCAAGATCGAGCCGTTGGCGGCGCCGCGATCGGCGGCGTGACCGGCGCGACCATCGGCGCCATAGCATCGAACGGCCGGGCCGGGGGAACGCTCGCCGGCGCAGCGCTCGGCGCCGCGACGGGAGCCATTGTAGGGGCCGCCACCACGCCGCCCCCGCCGCCGCCGCCTCCCCCGCCGCCGCGCTGCGCGCGTTGGGGCCGCGACTATTATGGCGAGCCCGTCTGCCTCGAATTCTACTGACGGGGAACACCGGCGGAACGATGAAGATCACCGGCCCGGGCCTAAAACGCCCGGGCTTTCGCCGTTCGGAAGCCGCGCCAACCGAACAAGCGCCCGGCGGGCGGAGAACTAAAATCCCGGCAGCCGCAACTCCGCTCTCAGCCCCCCGCTGGGGCTGTCCGTTAATCGCAACGAGCCGCCGTAGGCCGCAGCGAGATCGGCGACGATCGATAAGCCCAGCCCCGAGCCGGACTTTGTCTCGTCGAGACGTCGCCCGCGTTGCGTGGCCGCCTCGCGCAGCTCTGCGGCAAGCCCGGGCCCATCGTCGTCGATCCAGAGACGGAGCGCGCTGCGGCCGTCCCCCGTTACGTTCGCCACCAAGGCGGCCTCGACGCTCACCCTCTCCCGAGCCCATTTTCCGGCGTTGTCCAAGAGATTGCCGACCATTTCATCGAGATCCTGAGGCTCGCCGGAGAACCAGAGCGAATCGGGAGCGAGAGCCGCGAATTGAATTCCCCGCGTCTCGTAAAGCTTCGCGAAGGTGCGCAGCAGCGCCGCAAGAGCGGGCGCCACGCGGGTCGAGGACCCCATGGCGCCGGCCCGAGCGGCCGCGCGGGCGCGGTCCAGGTAATAGGCGACCTGATGACGCATGACCTGCGCCTGCTCGCTGACCTTTTCGGAAAGAGGCGAAGGAGCGGCGTCCGCTTCATTGATGATCACGCTGAGCGGCGTCTTCAACGCATGAGCGAGATTGCCGACCTGCGTTTTCGCGCGCTCGACGATTTCTCGGTTCGCGCCCATCAATAGATTCAGCTCTTCCACGAGCGGCGCGACTTCGCTGGGATAGACCCCCTGGATACGGTCGCGGGCGCCGCGCCGTATTTGCCCGAGCTCCTTTCGTAGAATTCGCAAGGGCCTCAGCCCCACCCGCACCTGAATTGCGGCCGCTGCGGCGAGAGCGACGCCCAGAAGCGTGAAGGCTCCGATCAGAATGAAGCGAAACCGTTCGATTCTCGGCGCGATCTCGTCGAGGCTCGCGGCGACCTGGAGGAGATAAACGCCCGCGTCCCGGACGTTGGTTCGCGATTCGACCATGTAAAGCCGATCGCCGCCCGGTCCTTCGACTTCCCCGCCGTGGATTCCTGCAAGGTGACTTCCCGAGGGCGAGGGGGCAAGCGTTGGTAGTTGCTCGGTGAAAAGCGAGTGTGAGGTGACGATCTCATGAGGCGTCACGTCGGTTCTGGTCACTTGCCAGTACCAGCCTTTGAGCGGGAGCTCGAATCTCGGTTCGGGGAGCTCGATCGAGATTTCTCCACCCTCCTGAGCTGAATCTTCAACGTCCTTCCCCATTTTCTTCAGGTAGCCCTCAAGCTTCTGCTCAAAGTTCTCGGCCTCGCTACGACGATAGAACTCGGTCAGCAGAATCGAGGCGACGAGGAGCAGCGGAAAGCTTAGCGCAGCGGCGGTCAAAAAAAGGCGACGCGCAATCGAACCCGCAGCGGGCAGCCAAACGCGCATCGTCGGCTAGCTTTTCCTTTGATCGCCCGGGGGAACCGCAATATAGCCCAAGCCTCGGACGGTCTGAATGAGCTCGACGCCGAGCTTCTTGCGCAAGCGGCCGACGAAAACTTCGATTGTGTTCGAGTCTCGATCGAAATCCTGATCGTAAAGGTGTTCGATGATCTCCGTGCGAGAAATGACCCGGCCGGCGTGGGCCAGAAGGTAGGCTAAAAGCCTGTATTCATGAGAGGTGAGCTTCACGGGCGCGCCGTCCACGACGACGCGGCCGGCCTTGGCGTCGAGAGTTACGGGTCCGCAGACGATCTCATCCGTTGCGCGGCCGGAAGCGCGTCGCAAGAGCGCCCGCAGTCGGGCCAGCACCTCCTCCATATGGAACGGCTTAGCGACATAGTCGTCGGCGCCGGCGTCGAAACCCTGCACCTTGTCGCTCCAGCGATCTCGGGCGGTGAGGATCAGCACGGGAGTGAGACGGCCGGACTTGCGCCATTCCTGCAGGACGCTGACGCCGTCCTTCTTGGGCAGGCCGACGTCCAAGACGATCGCATCGTACGGCTCTGTATCTCCCAAGAAATGTCCCTCCTCGCCGTCGAAGGCGCGATCGACCGCGTAACCAGCTTGCTGGAACGCTTCTACGAGTTGCCGATTCAAGTCTTTGTCGTCCTCAACGACCAGCAGGCGCAATTGCGTCTCCCTTGCCTTCGGCCCTAAGGGCGTTTTTCGCGCCCCGGATGAAGTTCACCGTCGGCGGCGTTTATGGGAACGCGCTCGATCCGCCCATCCCGACGCATGACGGTGATGTCGTAAATGAACACCTCGCCCTTTCGGCACAGCCGCGCCGCCAACGGTTCCCCCTGGTTCTCGGAGCCCGCCTTGCGGAGTAGCGGGACGGGGTCGGCCAATCCATGCTGCGCGATTTTCTCGCGGGTCTGCGCCACCGTATAGCATTCCGTAGCGGGCCCCGTTTCCCCGCCGCGAGCGCTCGCGGAGCACAAGAGCGCCGCGCCGGCCGCCAATAGCGTTGCTGTGCGCTGGAACAGCACCACGAACTCTCTCCCCGCGGACGCCTACAACTCGCCCCCTGAACTTCGGATGAATGGAGGTCGAAGTTAGCGCAAGCGGCTTTCGCGCCAACTCCTCCTCAACGACCCCGCTTAGGCCAAGACTTGGGCCATCGGCGAATGAATCTTGGCAGATCGTCGATCTCGACCTCCCGCTCGCTCGCCTCCACCCGCCCCTTGACGGACATTCCAGCCTTATGGACGCTTTCCGGATCGCCCGTCAGCAGGGGATGCCACGGGGGAAGATCCTTGCCCTCGAGCCGCAGCCGATAGGAGCAGCTTGGCGGAAGCCACCGGATCTTGGCGAGCCTTGCCAGCGTCAGTCGTACACAATCGGGCACGAGGGCCCTGCGTCCTTCATAATGAGAGCAACGACAACTGCGAGTATCCAGCAATCGGCAAGCGACGCTGGTATGATGAATTTCTCCAGAGTCCTCATCCTCCAACTTGACGAGGCAGCAACGCCCGCAGCCGTCGCAAAGCTTTTCCCACTCCGAGCGGGTCAGCGAGGAGAGGGGTTTTTCCCAGAATCGCCGCGAATCAGCGCTCATGAGCACGTTCTCGACGACCTCCCCTGGCGCCGCCCAGGCAAAGCCTTATCTTCGGTGGGGAGCCAGACCGTCGTCAACAGCCTTCGAGAAGTGCTAAGATTGACCTCCATGAAAGCTCCCTAGCGCGGGGATATTCCCATCTTGTGGCAAAAACTGAAAAACCTTCCCGTCGTCAAGCGCGCGCAGCGAATGCTGCTCGCAATCGACGCTTCGATCGACTGGGGCATGTTCGACAGCGGTCGTCGGTCGCGGGAAAGCTACGAGAAGTTCTCCAACTTCATGTCGCGCTTTCACGTGTCAGGCCCGGTGCGGCTCGTCGTGGAGTTGCTTTGCGAGACGCTGACGCTGGGCTTCGCTGCGGGCCTTGTGGCGCTGACCTTGGCCCTCTCGGCCTTCCGCCTGACGAGCGAACATGACTGGCTGAAACGCGCCGATCTCGCCGTCACCTTCTTCGACCGCTACGGGGTCGAGGTGGGAAACCGCGGCATCAGGCATGACGACGCCGTGCCTTTGGAGCAATATCCTCCCCATCTCATCAAGGCTGTGCTCGCAACGGAAGACAGGAGGTTTTACGAGCATTTCGGCATCGACGTGATCGGGACGGCCCGCGCCTTGACGGTGAATGCGAAGTCCTCCGGCGTCGTGCAGGGAGGCTCCTCGATCACGCAGCAGCTCGCCAAGAACCTCTTTCTTTCTAACGAGCGGACAGTCACGCGCAAAATTAATGAAGCGTTCCTCGCCCTCTGGCTCGAGCACCATCTGACGAAACGCGACATTCTTCAGCTTTATCTCGATCGCGTCTACATGGGCGGCGGCACCTTCGGCGTGCAGGCGGCCGCGGAGTTTTACTTCGGCAAATCCGTCAAGGACGTGACTGTGGCGGAGGCGGCGATGCTGGCCGGCCTTTTCAAGGCGCCGACCAAATACGCCCCTCACGTCAATCTGCCGGCCGCGCGCGCCAGGGCGAACGACGTCCTGAACAATCTCGTCGAATTCGGCTTCATGTCCGAAAGCGAGGTGGCGCAGGCCAAACGCAATCCGGCGACGCCCGTGGCCAGACAGGACGACTCGAGTCCCGACTGGTATTTGGACTATGCCTACGGCGAGGTGCAAAAACTCGCCGAATCCGGCAAGCTCGGCGAGGAGCGCATCCTAAACGTGCGCCTTGCTCTCGACTCGAACGTGCAGAAGCGGGCGGACTCTGTCATCGAGGACAATTTGCGCCTGAGCGGAAAATCCTACCACGTCAAGCAAAGCGCGATGGTCGTGATGGAGCCGGACGGCGCGTTGCGCGCGATCGTGGGCGGTCGCGACTATGGCGCGAGCCAGTTCAATCGCGCGACGGAAGCGTTGCGGCAACCCGGCTCCTCCTTCAAGCCCTATGTTTACCTAACCGCGCTGATGACCGGCAAATTCAAGCCGACGACGATCGTCGTGGATTCGCCCGTCTGCATCGGCAACTGGTGCCCGCATAACTTCGGCGGCTCTTACGCCGGATCCCTGCCTCTCGCCAATGCCTTAGCGCGATCACTGAACACCGTCGCCGTGAAGCTTTCCATCGCGATCGGCAACGGCAATCCCAAGCTCGGCCGCGCCAAGATCGTCGAGACGGCGCGCGCTCTGGGGATCACCGCGCCGCTGACGGATACGCCTTCCTTGCCGATCGGCGCCTGCGAGCTGACGGTGCTCGAGCATTCCGCTGCCTATGCCGCTTTCGTCAATGGGGGAAAGCGCGCGACGCCCTATGCTGCGGTCGAGATTTCCAACCGACGCGGGGACGTCCTATACAAGCACGATCGGGACGCCCCAAAACAGGTGCAGGCCGTCCCGTTCGACAAGGTCGTCGAGCTCGGTTCGATGATGCACAAGGTTGTCCTAGAGGGCACCGGAAGAGCCGCCGACCTGGGGCCGGGGATCGACGTGATCGGCAAGACGGGCACGACCAACGGGTTCAAGGACGCTTGGTTCTGCGGCTATTCGGGCACGATGGGCGGCTGCATCTGGTTTGGCAACGATGATGGCGAACTCATGAACAACATGACGGGCGGCTCGCTGCCCGCACACACCTGGCATGATGTCATGGCCTATGCGCACCAGGGAGTGCAGATCAAGCCGATCGTCGGGATGACGCCCTCCGCCCCGCCTCAGACCGCGGCGAATGAGGCGGCCGCGAACAAGGCTGCCGATCCCGGGGCCCCGCAGCGGCCCACCTCCCTGTCGAAGGGCGCCGCCGAGGCGCTTTCGGCGATCGCCGCCAAAGCGAAAAACCTTCCGCTCGGTAAAGGCGCGACGATGGAGGAGCCCGCGCCGATACGGCCCGCGCGAGCCGCGGCGCAGAATTTACCTCCCGGCGGCGGCGCCTTAGAATGAGTCTCGTCGAATTCCGGCTGCGGCCAAAGGTTGAAGCTTTGCTCCAGAGATCGTCGCGCCCCGCCGGGGCGCAAGAAAAGCTCGCCTCCGCCTCGCGGGATCCCCACCGGATTTATTTCAACGCCTTTGTGACCATGGCGTGCGGCTTGGCGCTCGGTCTCTTGGCGACATGGGCGGCTCTCGACGCCGGTTACGGATTCGGGCCCCTCGTCGCTGGCCCTTGGACCGCGTGGCCACAAACAGGCGCTCCGGACATTGATCCCTATGCTCGGGCGGCGCTGGCGCGACGGGGAGAAGCGCCGCTGGCGCGCGAGTTAGGGCTATCCTTTGTCGCCCGGACCGACTCCAGCGGCGAGCCGCTCGACGGACGTTGCAATTATCGCATCAGCTCGCCTGCGCCGCCGGCCCGCTTCTGGTCGTTGGGTCTTTTCGACCCGAACGGCGCGCCGCTGGCCAATGACGCGCAGAGATACGCCTTCACCTCAGGGGAGATCCTGAGGCGCGAGGGCGGCGGCTTCGATATCGAAGTGGGGCGAAGCGCGCGTCCCGGCAACTGGCTCTCCCCGGGAAAGGCTCATTCCTTTGTGATCGCCTTGCAACTTTACGACACGTCGGTCGACGTCGCGGCCAAGCCCGATCCTTCAGCTTTCCCGAGCATTGTTCGGGGGAGCTGCACATGAGCCTCCAGGACAGAATCCTCGACTTCCTGCCTTGGTCGATCGCGGCTCTGCTGCTCGCAGGGGTCGTTCACGTCGTCTCCATCCTGCTCATGCCTTACGTCGCGCCTAACGACGCCTATCATCGCCTCCTCGCGGCGGCGAAGTCCCAGCCCCCGTCGCCTAATGGCGTCGTGCTGCTCGACGCTGCGGCGCCGGATAACCAGCTACTGCCCTTCCAGGATCGCGCGCTAGCGGAAGGCGCGTGCGTTTACGATCTCTCGGGCGGGCTGCTGCGGCTGACCGCTCCCAGCGACGGCGAGAACTTCCTGGGGATTTCCTTCCATAACGCCGTCGGTCCGGTGTTTCACGCGGTGACAGACCGAGCCGCCAACAAAGGCAAGAT
>Ga0335078_10006125_pt1 | contig 17820 bp, 9 predicted proteins | sample Lox_Sample_32_FD_206711 | JGI IMG/M metagenome (GOLD analysis project Ga0335078, IMG submission 206711) | Soil microbial communities from Loxahatchee National Wildlife Refuge, Florida, United States - Lox_Sample_3.2 | ecosystem: Environmental > Terrestrial > Soil > Wetlands | place: USA: Florida... | reverse complement strand
GAAGCTCAGCGGCCTGATGAACGATGAGACGATCGCGCAGCTCGCCTCCGGCGTCCGCATGAAGCGCGGCGACGAGGCGCGGCCCGTCTCGGTGCGTCGTCTCGAAGATCGCGGGAAGTACACCTGGCTGGAAATCGTGCTGACGGAGGGCAAAAACCGCGAAGTCCGCCGCATGGTGGAAGCGGTCGGATTCAAGGTTCTGAAGCTGGTGCGCACCTCGATTGGTCCTCTGAGGCTCGAAGGACTCGAAGTGGGACGCTGGCGCGCCCTCACGCCCCAGGAACTCAGCGCATTGCGCCAACCCTCTCGGGCTGGAGTCGCCGCGCCGTAACGGGGCTCAGCTCTCAACCGTCAGCGATCAGCTCGCAGCCAGTGTGGAGCGCCGGAAGCATGGCGACCTTGGGGTAGATAGCCCCCTTATGTAGCCCAGAATCCTCAAGACCTGATTCTGGCGAGTGTCGCGTTGGGCGGGTAGGTTCGTTTTCGGCCGAATTAAGCGGATTAGGCCATTTTTCGGGGTTTGATTAGGTTCGTTTAGGTTCGTTTTTCTGGCGCTTTTGTTGATTCTAAAAGGCTTTCTAGGTTCGTTTGGGAAATTTTAGGGTCTTTTTTTTGCCGAATTTCGCGAGTTGTTCGAGCGGCGATCGAGCTTTGAGATGCCAGGCCGAGAGTCGCGCTCCGATCCGCTTGTCTCCGGGTGGAACATGCGCAAGACCATCGAAGAACCTCAGCCCTGAGTACTACCCTGCTACATACCATTCAACAATCAAAAAGTCAACTACAATCGAACACTCTTAACTCCGTAGATAACGGCTGGCGTACACTCCGCAAGATGGACGCGAGAGCGGGTGCGGGCGGGCTCTCCCGCCAGAATCGAGAGTAGAGCTGGGGTGACAGTTCCGAGGGGGCGGGCCAGCTTAGCCCTGGGCAACGCCCATCCAAGTCCGCCCGCAAATCGTGTGTAGCTCTGAAGGGGCGCGCCGCGTACACCCGCCCCCAGGGTATCGCCCTTTCAGGACTCGGGCTTCTGCTTCTGGCACTCAGCCCAGGCCGTTTGCCTGGGCTGTGATGGCTCGCCCCGTGGGGGCTGTCAGTGCCAGGACCCTTGACCCCTAGCCCCCGGTCCCTGACCCCTGATCTATTCGTGCCGCAGCGCCACCATGGGATCGACTTTCGTCGCGCGGCGCGCGGGGATATACACGGCCAGCAAGGCTGCGGCGATGAGCACAAACGTCAGAGTGAAGAAGGTCAGCGGATCCCTCGGCCGGACTCCATACAATAATCCGGTCAGCACGCGAGTGAGTCCGAGCGCGGCCACGGTTCCTATGGCGACGCCGGCCAGCGTGAGAAGCAGTCCCTCTCCGATCACCATCCGGAGGAGATCAGCCCGCGTGGCGCCGAGAGCCGATCGAATGCCGATCTCGTGCGTGCGGCGGCTGACCGAGTACGAGAGCACGCCGTAAATGCCGATGGCCGCCAGAACGAGCGCGATGGCGCCGAAGATGCACATCATTGAGGCGGAAACGTGCTGCCGCCAGATCGACTCGGAAATCACCTCTTCCATGGTGCGCAATTGGATCACCGGCTGGTCACTATCCACCTGCCGCACGGCCCGACGCACAGCCGCGGCCACGGTCAGGGGATCGGACGCGGTGCGGATGGCGAAGGTCACGAGGAATGACGCCCAAGCGTGCTGCGCGTAGGGCTCGTACAATTCGGGTTCTGCGGGCGAACCGACCACGTCCTGCTCGGAGTTTCCCACCACGCCCACAATGAGTGCAGTCGCGTGCTTCGGGCAAGCGCCGAGAATCTCCCTGCCCAGGGCGTTTTCTCCAGGCCAGTAGCGGCGCGCCAACGCTTCGTTCATGATGCGAACGCAGCGGGCGCCCTGTTGGTTGTCGGCAGCGGTGAAATCACGCCCGCTCTTGAGCGAGATTCCCATCGCCTGAAAATAGCCGGGGCTGACGCTGCGGCCGTCAACATAGATGCTCTTGCCGGAGCCAGCCGGCGACTCCGGACTGCTGGGGAAATCGAGCGTGGTGTGAAATCCCGTGAAGGGCAGATTGTTGGCCATGCCGGCGGCTTTCACACCCGGAATCGCCCTGATCCTTCGCAAAATCTCGCGATAGAACGCCGCCGATTGTAATCCCTGCGAGTACTTGTAGTTCATCAGCGGCACGCGCACGGTAAGGAGATGGTCGGGATCGAATCCGGTGGGAGCCGAGGCCAGCCGCTCGAAGCTTTCGATCATCAGCCCTGCGCCAATCAGGAGCACAAGAGCGAGCGCGATCTCCGAAACGACCAGCGCGCGCTGCAGGCGCGATCCGCGACTGCCTGATGAAGTCCTGCCGTGCTCCTTGAGCCAGTCATTGATGTCCACTCTGGAGATTCTCGCGGCAGGCAGCAAGCCGACCACGATACCGGTCAGCACCGAAAGCGCTGCGGCAAATCCAAAGACGGCGAAATTCATGGAGATCTGGTGCAGGGCCTGGGTCTCAATCAGGTTGTACGTCGGAACCAGATCGATAATGGCGTCGAGGCCCCAGCGTGCGAGGACGAGTCCACCGGCCCCGGCAGCGGCAGCCAGCAGGACACTCTCGACCAGCAACTGCCGCATCAGTCTCGCGCGACCGGCGCCCAGCGCGGCGCGGATTGCCATTTCGCCCTGGCGCGTGGTGCCGCGCGCCAGAAACATGCTGGTCACGTTCGCGCAGACGATCATCATCATAAAGACGACGGCGCCGAGCAGTACGAGAATCGCCGCGCGCAGAACACCCTGCACCTCCGGCGCTTCGAACGGAGCCACGGGAGCGCTCCATCCGGCGTTCGTCTTCGGATACTGCGCTGCCAACTGGCGGGCAATGACATCCATCTGCGCCTGAGCCTGCCTGAGCGTCACCCCGGGACGCAGGCGGGCGATCGTGCTGAGCTTGCGATCTTCATGGTCGGCCCTTTCCGCGGCGGTGAAAGTGAGAGGTACCCACATCGCCGTGTTGGCCGCCGGAAACTCGAAATCAGCGGGAGCGACGCCAATCACCCTGTACGGCTTGCCGTCGAGGGCGAGAGCCTTCCCGATTAGCTTGGAATCGGAGGAAAAGTGACTTTCCCAATATTGATGGCTCAGGATCAGGACGCCCGTCTCGTTGGGAGCGAAAATGCGTCCGTGGACAACGTTGACACCCAGCAGCCGGAAAAGATTCGACGTCACGGGCGAGGCCCAGACTTCGTCGGGCTCGGGACCGCCGCTCAAGGCGTGAAATTCCATTCGTTGATAAGCGGCGACGCCCTGGAACGCCGGCGCTTGCTCCTGCCAGGCCGTGAGATCCCCCGGAGATACCTCATTGATCTCGCCGGCCGCGGTCCCGGGACCTCTTTCAGTGATCGCCACGAGTTCGGATGGCGTCGCATAGGGCGTAGAGCGCAGCAGGACCGCATCGACGACGCTGAAAATCGCTGTGGTAGCGCCGATGCCAAGCGCCAGCGTCAGCACGGCAGCAGCCGTAAAACCTGGCGCGCGTCGCAATTGCCGCATTCCATAGCGCAGATCCTGGATCGTGGTCTCGATCAGCCTCACGCCGCGGGCCTCGCGGCACGCTTCCTTCACCTGCTCGCTGCCGCCGAATTCCAGCCGTGCCCGTCGCTTGGCTTCCTCCGGGGCCAGTCCCGACCTTATGTGCTTCTCGACTTGGCGCTCGAAGTGCGCATGCAATTCCTCGTCCAACTGGGAATCCATCGATTTGCGCCGGAACAAGGCGCGCAAGCGATAAAGAAGGTCGCTGATCACCGTGGCTCCTTTCTCGCCACTTGTCACTTGCCAGTCGCCACACCTCTATTCGTGCCGCAGCGCCACCATGGGATCGACCTTGGTTGCTCGCCGCGCTGGAATGAAGGTAGCCAGCAGGGCAACCGCCGCGAGCAGGACAATCGCTCCTACAAAAGTCATTGGATCGCTCGGAGCCACGTTGAACAGGAGGGCCTTGATCGGCCGCGTGAGTGCAAGGGCTCCAGCCGTGCCGGCTGCCATCCCGGCAAGAGTTATGGCCGAACCGTGCCCAATAATCAGACGCACGATATCGTAAGGATGCGCCCCCAAAGCCATCCGCACGCCGATCTCATTGATCCGCTGCGAGACGGAATAGCTGGCCAACCCGAAAATGCCCACCACCGCCAATCCAAGCGCCAATGCTCCGAAAACGCTGACCAGAAGCGCATAGAAGCGTTGCCGCCCCACGGAATCTGACAATACGTCGTCCATCGCGGTGATAGCGACCGGCAGATCAGGATCGAGACGTCGAACCTCCTCGCGCACGGCGGCAGCGTGACTCAACGGCGGGCCGGTGGTTCTCACCACCAGCGTCATCGCGCTCCAGGGTTCCTGCAGATACGGCAGGTAGATGTGAGGATAATAGGGAGCATCGAGCGAACCGTGCTTGACGTCCCCCACTACGCCCACGACCGTGATCCAGGGGCTGAACAGCAGGCGAAAGCGCCGCCCGATCGGATTCTGGTTCGGCCAGTATTGGCGGGCCATGGCTTCACTGACGATTGCCACCGGAACGGGCTGGGGTGCGTCGAAGTTCGCAGGGTATGGCTGGGAGTCGTACCACCGGATGACCGGCACGGAGATTCGTTTGTCGGCCTCGCTGAAGAATCGGCCCCTTCGCAGGGGAATTCTCAGCGTACGGAAGTAGTCCGTTGTAACCACGCGAAAAGCGGCGGTGGGTTCCTGCCCGGGAGGCAAGGGCGGACGCCCTTCAATCGAAAACGGTATCCAATTGTCTCCGGCCTGCAAGGGGAGATTGGTGGTCGCGCCCACCGATTCCACGCCCGGCAGTGCTTTGACGTGTTCTACCAGCTCGGCAAAGAACCTGCGGTCCTGCTCCTGCTTGGGGTATCTTGGCCCCGCAAGTGCGACTGACGCCACCAGAACATTCCGCGTGGTGAACCCGGGGTCAACACTGACGAGCCGGATGAAGCTCTTCATCATCAACCCGGCGCCCACCAATAGAACAAACGCGAGAGCGACCTCGGCCGCGACCAAAATCGCGCCCAACCGATGCCGGCGGGGTTCGGCGGACAAGCGTCTCCCTTCCTTCATCCTCTCGATCACCTGCCTCCTGGAAGCGCGGAGAGCCGGCGCCAGCCCGCAGGCGACGCCGCTCAAGAGCGCCAGCACGGCCGCCGCGGCGAGCACTTGCCAGTCAATGGCGACCGTTTCCACAAGCGGGATGTTCACTGCCCTGATTCGCGGCAGCAGCACCGTCAACCAGACGGCCAGGCAAACGCCAATACCTCCGCCCATCCCGGCCAGCAGCAGGCTCTCGGTGATAAGCTGGCGAACCAATCGAATACGGCTCGCCCCCAACGCCTGCCGGATGGCGATCTCCGTCTGGCGCCCGGCTCCTCGAGCCACCAACAGACTAGCAACGTTGAGGCAAGCGATCAGGAGCACGAAGCCTACTGCTCCCAACAGGGCGAGCAGCGCCACGCGCATATCGCCGGCAACGTCTTCGCGCATGGGCAGCACCTTAACGCGGTGCCCGGTATTCTGTTGCGGAAGCCGCTGCTCCAGCCTGCGCGCCGCCACATCCAGGTCCGTTTGAGACTGCTCGAGCGTGACGCCTGGTTTGAGGCGGCCAATGACGTTCAGGCTGTGCCTGCCCACTTTTTGCGCTTCCGAAGGCAAGTCCATGGGCACCCACAGGTCCGGGGTCAACGATTGCGGGAGAGGCGGCATGACGCCAATCACGGTGTAAACGTCATCGTTCAACGTCAGAGATTGACCGACGATGGAGGCGTCGCCGCCGAAGCGGCGGTGCCAGAAGCCATCGCTCAGGACCGCAACCCGGTCGCGCCCGGAACGGTCTTCGCCAGACAGAATCGTCCGGCCCAGGGCAGGCCTTATCCCCAAAACCGGGAAAAACTCCGCCGAGACGCGCAGAACGCCTATGGACTCCGGCTCTCCGTGGCCGGTCACGGTGACGTTGTCCGTCGCGTAGAGCGCCATTCGATCGAAGGTGTGGCTCTCCTCACTCCAAGCCACAAATTCGTGACCGGAGACGGGGATGTTAGCTTCGCCGCTGGCGGACCGCCGCTCCCAGATGGCGACCAGGCGATCCGGGTGCGGAAAAGGCAAGGCCCGCAGAAGTACGGCGTCGATCAGGCTAAAGATCGCCGCATTGGCGCCGATGCCGAGTGCCAGCGTGAGGATCGCTACCGCGGTAAATCCGGGTGATTTCCTCAGCATGCGCAGGCCGTAGCGAAGGTCCTGAATCGTGGTCTCGATGAAGCCTACGCCGCGCGCCTCGCGGCATTCTTCTTTCACCTGATCGAAGCCACCGAACTCCAGCCGCGCCCGCCGTCGCGCTTCCTCCAGCGGCAGTCCCGATTTCATGTGCTTCTGCACCTGACGCTCAAAGTGCGCGCACAGCTCGTCGTCCAGGTCGGATTCCGTCGACCTGCGTCGGATTAAGGCGCGCAAGCGATATAGAAGATCGCTAATCAATGGCACCTCCAAGGGGCTTTCAGCTTTCAGCCACCAGCCCTCAGCCGTCAGCTTTCAGCCATCAGCTTTCCCTGACCCCTAACCCCTGATCTATTCGTGTCGCAGTGCCGCCAGCGGATCCACACTTGCCGCTCGGCGCGCGGGGATGTAGCACGCGCACAGAGCCACGACGGCCAGGGTGAGAGAAGCGGCGAAAAACGTCAGCGGATCCGCGGGCTTGACGCCGTAAAGAAGATTCGTAAGGAGCCGCGTGAGACCGAGAGCGCTCAGCAGGCCAATGCCCAGCCCGACAAGGGTTGACCTCATCCCCTGAGCCACCATAAGCCTGATGACGTCGCCCTGTCTCGCTCCTAAAGCCGTGCGAATGCCGATCTCGTGGACGCGCTGTCGCACGCCGGCGGAGACCACCCCAAAGATGCCCACCGCCGCCAGCAGCAGCGCAATACCGGCGAAGATGTCGAGCAGCAGCAGATCAAAATTGGCCTGGGCAGTCGAATCGCGCATCAATTGGTCCATCGTCTGTACCTTCGCGGCCGGAAGCTGCAGGTTGAACAGAACCTGCTGTGCAGCTCTGCTGACCGAGAGCGCCGCCACTCCCGGCCTGGTACGGACGATGATGCCCGAGGGAATCTGGCCGTTGACCAGTTTCATCGCAGCATCCGTGACCTGCGACTGCATCTGGTACATCGTGGGCGGCGGGGGCCAATCCAGCCGGTCGCGCATGTTGCCCACAAGACCTACGACCTGGACAGGGCCCTCCTCGAATTGCGCGCCAAGATGCGCGCCGATCAGGATGACCTGCCCGATGGGATTCTGGTGGGGCCAGAAGCGGTCGGCGAACGCCTGGTTGATGATGACGGTGCGCGCAGGTTCATCCGCTCGCAGCAGCCGCCCGGCGAGCAACGGAACGCGGAGCGTCTGGAAGTAATCGGCCGAAACAAAGGCCCACAGCTGATCGCCCGTGAATTGATACCCCTTTTGCGGCGGCCTGCCGGGGATATCAAAGACCATGTCCATGTTCTGAGCGAGCGGCAAGCCACTGGTTACGGCGGCAGACTCCACTCCGGGTATGCGCTCCAAACCTTCCGTGATCTGCCGCGCGAGCCGATCGACGACGCCCGCGCTCGCGTACGCGGGTCCGTCCAGAGAAACGGTCAGTGTCAGCACATTCTGCGGATCAAACCCCGGATCGACGCGATGCAGCGCCGCCAAGCTGCGGATCAGCAGCACTGCCGCGCAGAGTAGGAGCATCGCGACGGCCACTTCGGCGGCGACGAGCGCACTGCGCATCCGGCTGAGCCCCAGGCTGGTACCGGTTGGACTGGCGGACTCCTTGAGCATCAACGCCAGATCGGTCTGCGAGAGCTGCAGCGCAGGAAGTATCCCGAAGAGAACGCCCGTGACCGCCGAGAGGAGGATCGTAAAGCTCGCCACCCACGGATTGAGCGCAGGAACAGATCCTATTTCCTGAATCCGCGGCAGATCGCCTGGCGTGAGGGCGAGCAGCACCCTCACACCCCACGAGCCAACGGCGAGACCCAACGTGCCGCCCACGAGGGCCAGCAAAACACTCTCGGCGAGCACTTGCCCGACGATGCGTCTGCGCACGGCCCCGATCGCGGCGCGCACGGCCATCTCCTTCTGCCTTTCGGCGGCACGCGCCAGCAGCAGATGGGCCACATTCGCGCAAGCGATGAGCAGCACCAAGCCGACGGCGCCCAACAGGATCATCAGCTCCGGACGAACATCGCCGGTCATCTGCTGTTGCATCGGCACAACTACGACATCGCCGTCGTTTCCCAAGTCCTCCGGATGCGACTGCATGTAGCGCTTACCCGCGATCGCCATTTGCGAATTGGCCGCAGCCAGTGTCACACCTCTACCGAGGCGCCCGGCCACAAAGTAGAGGTGCGCCTGATCGGTGCTGGCGGGATCGGCCTGCAACGGAATCCAGACGTCGGTGGAGGGGTAAGGCTGGAAGCGCGGTGACAGTACGCCGACCACGGTGTAGGGCGCGCCACCCAGGTTCATCGTCCTGCCGAGGACCGCGGGATCCGCGCCGAACCGTCGCTGCCATAAGCTGTAACTCATCACCAGACCCGGCAGTCCGCCGGGTTGATCTTCCGCTGCAGTAAACGTGCGTCCAAGGATTGGATGGGCCCCGAAGAGGCGGAAGTAGTTCAACGACACTTTAAGAGCTTGAACCAACTCCGGCCGGTCTCCGCCGGTGAGATTAATGCCGTTGGCCGCACCCTGGTAGCCTGCCAGGTCCTCAAGCCCCGGGTTGCTTTGCCGCCAATAAACGAACATCGGGATGGAGTCGCCCGCGCCGTCCCGGCGAAGGATTTTCACGATGCGATCGGAATCCGGATAGGGAAGAGGGTGCAGCAGAACCGTATTCACTACGGTGAAAATCGCGGTGTTGGCGCCGATTCCGAGCGCCAGAGTCAGGACCGCGACGATGGCGAATCCGGGGTTCCGCCGCAACTGCCGCAAACCGTAGCGCAGATCCTGAATCCTGGTCTCGATGAAGCTCACGCCGCGCGCCTCGCGGCATTCTTCTTTCACCTGGTCGAGTCCGCCGAATTCGAGCCGCGCCCGCCGCCGCGCTTCCTCGAATGCAAGACCCGATTTCACATACTTCTCGACCTGACGCTCGAAGTGCGCGCGCAGTTCGTCATCCAACTCGGATTCCACGGATTTGCGCCGGAACAGGGCACGCAAACGATAGAGAAAGTCGCTGATCATCGGCACCTCCAGGAAGCCTTCAGCTTTCAGCCATCAGTCCCCAACCGTATGCGGGCTCCGGGTTGCCCGGAGGGCAACACCTTGGGTAGCCGCAGGTGCAACCTGCGGAAAAACGGACCCCGCAATTAATGAACGACCCCGAAGGGTCGAACAACACGCCACGGCGGTGCCGCCCCAAGCGGGCCGATTCTACCGGGTCAACCCTTTCAGGGTTGATCGGCCTCTAGGACCATCCCTTCCGTAGGCTACTGCCTACGGCTACTCACGGTCGGCCCCTGACGGGGCCGGGCCGGTTTCGGTAGAATCGACGCTGATAGCTGTCGGCTAAGACCTACCGCGTCAATCTGCAACGCTCAACACCTGGCCGACCGCCGCCGTGAGTTTCCGCCAGTCGCTTTCCTCCGTCTCGAGCTGCCTTCGGCCGCTCCTCGTGAGTTCGTAATACTTCGCGCGCCGGTTGTTCTCGGACGTTCCCCACTTGGCCTTGATCCAGCCGCGCCGCTCCAGGCGATGCAGCGCGGGATAGAGCGAGCCCTGCTGCACGCGCAGCACGTCGCTCGAAATCTGCTGGATGCGCTCGGAGATCGCCCAGCCGTGCTGGGGTTCAAGCGCCAGGGTCTTCAGGATGAGCAGGTCGAGGGTGCCCTGCGGCAAATCGATCCGTTGCTTCATCATCTCGCTCCCCTTTCACTTCGACAACAGGAGTCTAAACCCCTTTTTGTCGAAGTGCAAGGGGAAAGAAGTTGGCGTTCATGCTGGTGGCGACGAGGAGTTGACAGCTTGCCCACCGTGTTGCTCGTGGAGGAACGATGCAGCCCCGTAGGGGCGACGTCCTGTGGCCCACGGCGACTGCAGTTGGAGCCGTGGGACCGGAGAGTCGTCTCTCTTCCTTCGATTCCCTTTCCCGCCCAACGCGGACGCGTCGGGCGGGAGAGGCCGTCCTAAATATAATGCGTGGTTTCTGTCCCCGGGCTTGCGCCCGGCGCTACAGGACTGCGCCCCTATGGGGCTCGGGTTTCGGGTTCGGCTTCCGCGCAGACCGACACAAGTTTTCGGCCTGTTTACAGCCCGTGCGACTTCAGAAATTCGGCGGCCACGTCCCGGGCGTCGCGATGCTGCCCGTCCACCGCGTAGTTCATCCGCTGCATGTCCTGGGCCGGAATTGTTCCGGCCAGATCCTCGAGCGCCTTCAGGACCTCGGGATGGCGCCGCGCGGTCTGGGAGCGCAGAATCGGCACGGCCTGGTAGGGCGGAAAGTAATGGCGATCGTCGTCAAGCACGGTGAGGCCGAGCGCGGAAATCAAACCGTCGGTGGAGTTGCCCGCTACCAGATCGACCTGGTGGCTGGTCAGCGCTTTGTAGAGCAGTCCGAGATCCATGATGCGCGGCTCGGCGCCGAACTTCAGTCCGTACGTTTTCACCAGGCCTTGATACCCGTCCGGGCGCTCCATGAACTCGTAGCCGAACCCGGGACGCCACTGCGGCGTGTAAGCCGCCGCCTGGGAAATGGTCTTGACGTTGTCGCGGCGCGCCTCATCGCCGCGCATCACCAGCGCGAAGGTGTTGTTAAAGCCGAGCGGCGGCGTGACGATCAGCGCAAAGCGCCTGGCATACGCCGTCCGCACTTGATCATAGACCTGGGCGGCATCGCTCGATGCCGGCTGCTTGAGGATGGCCGTCAGCGCGGTTCCCGTGTACTCCGGGTACACGTCAATGCGTCCGGCGAGGATGGCCTGCTGGCAAATATAGGTTCCCGCCAGGTAGAACCGGCGCTCGACGGCGAGCCCGGTGCGCGTTTCGATGTGCTGGGCGATGATTTCGCCCAAGACGGCCTGCTCGGTGAAGTTCTTGGAGCCGACCACGATGCGGTCGAGGCGCGGCGGTCCGCAGCACGTCAGGCTGAAGATAAGTGCGAAGAGGAGTGCGATTTCACAGCAAGTGGCAAGTGGCGAGTGGCGACTGGCGAGCAGTGCGACTTCATCACGGAGATCACGGAGTGCACAGAGAACACCGAGTTTCCTTCCTCGGTGTCTTCCGTGATCTCGGTGGTGAAGCTTTTTTCCATGATGTCTGCAGTGAAGCCTTGTTCTCAGCATGACCCATCCGATGAAAACAGAACCTTGCGGTACCCGCGTTCATCCGTGCGCCCCGGTGCGCGGACGCAGAATGCGTTCGGCGATCCCGAAGACCAGATCGGCGGCTAGAGCCAGCAACGCGGCGGGAATGGCGCCAGCCAGAATGAGGTTGTTGTTCACCATCGCCAGGCCGCGGAAGATAAACTCGCCGAGTCCTCCTGCGCCGATAGCGGCCGCGATCGTCGCCACGCCGATCGAGATCACCGTCGCCACGCGCACCCCGGCCAGGATCACGCTCAGAGCGAGCGGCAACTGGACCTGGATCAAAAGCTGGCGATCCGTCAGACCCATGCCGCGACCGGCTTCAACCACGGCCGGGTCCACGCCGGTGATCCCGGCGTAGGTGTTCCGGATGATCGGCAACAGCGCATACAGGGCGAGCGCCAGAATCGCCAGGCGATCGGCGCGCGCTCCCAGCCACGGCACCGGCAGCAGGAGCCCGAAAAGCGCCAGGCTGGGAATCGTCTCTATGATGTTGGCTCCGGCGAGCACCGGCTTCTCCAGGCGCGGACGGCGCGCCAGCAGGATGCCGGTGGGCACGCCCGCGAGCACGGCCAGGAGCATGGAGACACCGACCAGCCAGAGATGCTCCAGCGTCAGTTCCAGGACCTCGGCGCGGTTGCTGGCGAAATAGTGAATGAGACCCACAGCATCCTCGCTGTAGCGGCGGTGCCCTCACCGCCGTTCACGCGACAATCCAAACGCGGCGGTGTCCTCACCACCGATGGAGCGGTAATCCTTAAGTGCGGCGGTGGGGACACCGCCGCTACAGACGCACGCCCCTACGGTTGAATGGCCGCGGCGCGAAACGCCTTCCGGTAGGCGGCGCAATCCGGATCGCCGCTTTCATGAAACTCCTGCGGCGTATAGACGCCCGTCAGGCGCCCGCCTTCAAACAGACCGATGCGAGAGGCTAGCAAAAGAGCCTCTACGAGATCATGAGTCACAAACACAACCGTTTTGCCAATCCGGGTCTGCAGGTCGCGAAACTCCCGCTGCAGCTCGGCGCGCGTAATGGGATCGAGGGCGCCGAAGGGTTCGTCCATCAGCAGAATGGGAGGATCGGCGGCGAGAGCCCGTGCCACGCCCACCCTTTGCCTCTGTCCGCCGGAGAGCTCGGCGGGATATCGCCGCGCCAGCCCGGAATCGAGTCCGACCAGGCCGAGCAGCGTCCGGACGCGCTCGCGGATCTGCGCGCGCGGCCAACCTTCAATCGCGGGCACCAGCGCGATGTTGCGCTCCACCGTGAAGTGGGGGAACAACCCTACTTCCTGAATCACGTAACCGATGCTGCGGCGCAGCCGGATGGGATCCCACGCGGCGGTGGAACGTCCTTCGACGGAGACTTCGCCGGCGCTGGGATCGAGCAGGCGATTGATCAGCTTAAGCGTGGTCGTTTTGCCCGAGCCGCTGCGTCCCAGCAGCACCAGGGTTTCGCCGCGGCGGATGGCGAGATTGAGCCCGCTGATCAACTCATGACCGCGGATCGCGAAGCGCACGTCGCGGAACTCGATCGCATTGGGTCCATCGCTCGCGGCTGCAGAGTGCGGTTTCATCGAGGTGCGGGGCATCGTGGCTCCGGCAGCTTTGAGTTTAGCGTAGCCCGCCGGTGTCTGCACCGGTCTGCGGCGCCAACCGGCTGTAACACAAGGTTTACAAATCCGTCATGTTGCTTTAACTCGTAACAATCATGCTGGACCGTGCGCGTCTGGCTGAACGGAGATTCACCGAGCGTCAACACTCCAACGCTCCGAAGTCGAGCGATTTTCGGCAAAGGCGGAAAGATGAGATCGAATTCCACTGAGGACGGGGGTGCACCGATGCTCCCTTCGGAGCGCGATTCGGCGGAGGTGCTGCCGTTTCCCGGCCGCGCCAGCGACGCCGAGCGTTATAATGCCCCGGTGGCCGCCCGCATCGTGATCATTGAGGATGAAAAAGACATCGTCGAGCTGGTCCGGTACAACCTCCGCAAGGAGGGCCTCGAGGTGCTCGGGTTCGGACGCGGACGTGAAGGGTTGGATCACATCCGGCGCAACGCGGTTGACCTTGTGCTTCTCGATGTGCTGCTGCCGGACCTCGACGGATTCGAGATTTGCCGGGCGTTGCGGCTCGACGATCGCACGCGCTCGCTGCCGGTGATTTTTCTCACCGCCAAGGGCGCTGAGATCGACCGCGTTGTCGGCCTGGAAATCGGCGCCGACGATTACGTCGTGAAGCCTTTCAGTCCGCGGGAGCTGGTGGCGCGGGTGAAGGCGGTGCTGCGGCGCAAGCTGCCTGCGGAGGCCGTGCGCGAAGTCGCCGAAGGGGGCGAGGTGCGGCTGGATTCGTCCACGCGCGAAGTGACGGTGCGCGGACAACTGGTGGAATTGAGCGCCCTGGAGTTTCGTCTGTTGCACTATCTCGTTTCTCATCCGCGCCGCATCTTTAGCCGTGATCGCCTGCTGGACGTGGTGTGGGGACGCGACCGGTTCGTGACCCCGCGCACGGTGGACGTCCATATCCGGCGGCTGCGAGCGAAGATCGAAGCCGACCCGGACAATCCGCGCTACTTGCAAACCGTGCGCGGCTCCGGATATCGTTTCTTGCCGCAGCCCGAAGCGGCGGAATAGTTCCAACCGCACTCGTTCGATGCCCGTCTCCCGGCCCATTTTCCGCAAGCTCCTGCTGATCGCGCTCCTGCCCGCCGCCTTCGCATTGATCGTTGTTGAGTTCGATTTTGCCCGGCGCGGCGTTTGGGAAGCGGCTCTGGTTGCTGCCGGCGCGGCGCTGGTGATCGCCTATGCTCTTTCCGCTTCCCTGCAGCGACGCATTGGCCGGCTGCGCGAGTTCGCCGAAGGCGGCGTCGACGCACGACGGATCGAACCCGAGAAAGCGGCCGAGGATGAGCTCGGCATGCTGGCCCGGTCGCTTGATGGAATGGCGGCGCGGCTCGGGGGTCTGGTCGAAAGAACCAAGGTGGACGGAGCCCAGCGCGCGGCCATTCTGGCCACCATGGTGGAAGGGGTGCTGGCGGTGGATTCGAAGCTGCGGATCACCTTCTCGAATCGTTCGTTCGCTGAGGCGGTGGGCGCGCAACACCCGATCGGCGATGGCACACCCTTGCCGGAAGTGGTCCGTGGACCGTCGCTGAACGAGCTACTGTCCGAAGTCCTGCGTGAAGGCGAGCCCCAGGAGAGGCGCATCGGGTTGGTGCTGGCGGGCGAAGAACGCGTATTCGTAGCCCAGGCTGCGCCGCTGAACTCACCCGCAGGTCCGGGCGCCATCGCCGTGCTTTACGACATCACGCCTTTGGAACGCCTCGAACGCGTGCGGCGCGACTTCGTGGCTAACGTCTCGCACGAACTGCGGACCCCGTTGACGGCCATTCGCGGTTACGCCGAGACCCTGCTGGAAGGCGGCTTGGAAGACAGCGAGAACAGCCGCCATTTCGTGGAGATCATCAAGGCGCACGCCATACGGCTCGGGAACATCACCTCTGACCTTTTGACCCTGTCAGAACTCGAGTCGGGCGCGGCGTCGTCGCCGCCCGAGCGCGTGTCGGTGCTGGCGGTGGTGGATTCCTCGCTGCGCACGGTGAGCACCGCGGCCCGGCTGGCCGGCGTCCGGCTGGTGCGGGGCGAGATGGAAGAGGCGGACGTGCTCGGCAGCCGCACCCACCTCGAACAGGTGCTGGTGAATCTGCTTGACAACGCCGTGAAGTTCAACCGCGCGGACGGCGAGGTCCGCGTCGAGGCCCATCGCGGCCCGGACGGCAATGTGAGCATCGCTGTAAGTGACACCGGGGTCGGAATCCCCTCCGAGCTGCAGTCACGCATCTTCGAGCGCTTTTATCGCGTCGACAAGGCCCGTTCGCGCGAAGCGGGCGGCACCGGCCTCGGCCTTTCGATCGTCAAGCACATCGTGGAGCGCATGAACGGCACGGTAACCGTAGAGAGCGAGTTGGGACGGGGATCGAAGTTTACGGTGACAATGCCGCGCTGCGCATGAGCGCCTTCTCACTTGCCGAGCCTGGCGAACTCCGCTCGGGCGGATTCAAGCAGGGGCAGATGGGGATCAGCATCCTTCCAGAGCGCGAAGAAATCCTCGTAAGCGGCGCGCGCTTTAACGAGCGCATCGCGCGCAGGCATCGCGTTCGCTTGCGCCTCCTGATTCGACGTGCGGCCCGTCACCGGGCGCGCATCGAGCGCGAAGGCCCGCGCCAGACCGAGGCGGGCGAGAGCGCCGATCGGAGAGTTGCCAACCAAGCCGGGGTGGTCGATGATCTTCTGAAATTCCGCCGCAGCTTCCTCGCCGCGCCCTGCAGCGAGATGAGCCTGGCCGCGAACGTAGACCGGGTAGGCCGTGATATTGAGAGTCCAGAATAGCGTGGGCACTCCCAACTCATGGGCGCGGGCGGCTTCCAGCAGATTGATTGCGCGCGCCGGGTTATGACGTTCAATTTCGCAGGCTCCGTGAATGGCAGGCAGCCAATAGCCATTCAGGCCGGTGTCGAGCGGAAATTGGTGATGGAGTTCATCCGCGAGGGCTTCGGCCCGGCCGACGTCGCCCGCCTGCGCCAGCGACAAGGCAGCCAGGATGCGCACCATCTGGCCCGGCACCATGGCGACCGCCGCGGCCGCTTTTCGACGCGCTCCTGCCGAATCTCCGAACTCCGCGTCGCGCAACGCTCCTTCCGCCAGATAAGTTGCAGCCGACTCATCGCGACCGCCGGCATGGGACGACCCGATGGCGCGCATCGTATATTCGCGCGCGGCGGCAAAATGGCCCTTGTAGGCTTCGCCGTCAGCCTGATACTCCAGTAACTGGTCTTCGGCGCCGGGATGGCCCATGGCGGCCGCCAGCCGGTGTTCCATCTCCACCGTATCGCCGCGCAAGAAGGCGAGTTTGTAGAGGAAGATCTGCATCGCGGGACTGTTCAGTCCACGTTCCTGCGCCTGCTCGAGAATCTTCCGGGCGTCGTCCGATTGATTCAGGCTCAGGTAGGCGTTGGCCAGATTGGTGTAGGTCCCGACGCCGTTGGGGGCCAGGCGCACGCCTTCGCGCGCTTCCTTCAGGATCTCGTCGTACCGGCCCAGCGTATTGTAGAGCGAGCCGAGCATGACGTGGGGTCCGGCGTCGCGAGGATAAGTTCGGCTCCATAATTCGTATACCTGTGCGGCCTTGTCCAATTCACCGGTCACATAGCAGTAGTAGTGGGCGTCGATAAAAAGCCGCTCACGTTCGCTGACCCGATCCCGTAAATGGTAGGCCCGTTCCGTGGGGGCGCTGGCGCGGCTGGCCTGGTTCAAATTGGCATAAAGATTTCCCACTCGAGCCCATGCCATGGCGAAACTCGGGTCGATCTCGGAAGCGCGCTCGAAGAACGGCACCGCAGCAGCGTCGCCATCCTCAGAGAGGGTCTTCATTCCCGCGCTGTAGACCTGGAGCGCTTCGAGCGACGCCGTGGTGGCTTTCTCCACCGGCGCGTCGTACTTCTCAATGCTCGCCAGCGATTCACCGAGCTTGCCGCGCACTCCTGTAGTGGCCTTACCCAGAGCGCCAAGGACGTGTTCACGGCTGTCGGCTTCCGCCAGCGCGCTGCCGAGTGAATCGCCGCTCTGGCAGTCCACGGCACCAAGATTCACAACGTAGTGGGCGCCCAGATTTCCGATCGAGCCCACCAGCATCGCTTTGCTGCCGGTCCGCACGCAAACCTCGCGCGCCACGTCGGCGGTCAGGCGGGTGTCGCGCGGACGACCCATGTAAGGAAGCTCCTGGCTGACGTGCTCGTCTGAGAGAACATTCAGAAAAGGTGACTGTTCCAGTTGAACGCGCAGCGCCTGCTTCAGGGTGTCGTCAAAGACCTTCTCGCCGGTAGTGTTGTTGAAATCAGCGAGGACAATCGTGTCCTCTTCGGTCAGCCCTGCTGTTTGGCGGTGCCTGAAGGCAAGATAGAGGCCCGCCCCGGCCACGATGACGAGCAGAGCGGCAGCAGCCCGGCGCCAGCGCCGTGCGCCGCCCGCGGCCTTCGTCGTTTCCTGATCCTGACGCGCGTGGCGGTTTCTACCGTCCCGGGGCTGCCCTCCCGCTCCAGGCGCGATTTCCTGGACGGCAGCCGCGGCGTGCCCGGAGTCCGAATCGCGCTTCAGGCGTTTAAGCGCCGCTAGCATCTCAGCCGCCGACTGAAACCGAACTTCGCGGTCCTTCTCCAGCGCCGTGAGAATGATCCTCTCGAGTTCCGGCGATATGCCAGGATCAATTTCGCGCGGCGGCTGCGGCGCTCGAGTGACCAGCGCGGCCAGCACGTCGGCTGTAGTGGCGCCGGCAAAGGCCTGCCGCCGCGTGGCCATCTCGTAAAGCACCGAGCCAAAGCTGAACAGGTCCGTGCGGGCATCGAGATCCTCTCCCCGGGCCTGCTCGGGCGACATGTAAGACACGGTTCCGATCGCCATT
>Ga0335078_10006124_pt1 | contig 17821 bp, 14 predicted proteins | sample Lox_Sample_32_FD_206711 | JGI IMG/M metagenome (GOLD analysis project Ga0335078, IMG submission 206711) | Soil microbial communities from Loxahatchee National Wildlife Refuge, Florida, United States - Lox_Sample_3.2 | ecosystem: Environmental > Terrestrial > Soil > Wetlands | place: USA... | reverse complement strand
CGGCAGGCACTCCTGGCGCGCCAGGCACTATAGGCACTCCTGCCCCGAAAGGCACTCCTGCCCCGGCAGGCACTCCAGGTGGCACGATGGACGACGCGCTGCTCGCGCATCTCGGCATGAGCGGGCAGTTGGTGATCGGCGAGCCAGGCCGGCCGATATCCAGCCACGTGCGCGCCCGGTTCAGCTTCACTGACGCTGGACCGGACCTGCGGTTCGTGGATCAGCGCACCTTCGGCCACCTGTGCCTGGTGCAGGGCGGCGCCGACCTGCCCGCACCCATCGCGCACATCGCGCCTGACCCGCTCGAGGCCGCGTTCGATCCCGCGGTTTTCGCCGCGGCGCTGCACCGTAGGCGCACTGGCGTCAAGCGGGCGCTGCTCGACCAGTCACTCGTCAGCGGCGTCGGGAACATCTACGCCGATGAAGCGCTTTGGCGGGCGCGGCTGCACTGGGCGCGCCCCACCGAAACCCTTCGCCGCGGCGAGATCGACCGCCTGCTCACGGCCGTGTTCGGGGTGCTGTCCGACGCGCTGCGAGCGGGGGGGACGTCATTCGACGCGCTGTATGTCAACGTCAACGGGGAAAGTGGCTACTTTGGCCGATCGCTCGCCGTTTACGGCCAGGCGGGGAAACCGTGCCCCCGCTGCGGCGAGGCCGTCCGGAGGGACACGTTCATGAACCGGTCCGCCTACAGTTGCCCGCGATGCCAGCCCCGGCCCCGGCGCGCCAGGTGGTGAGGGTCATGCCCGGATTGTCTGAATCAGGCCAGCCGGCCGGCGAGCCGGGGCCTCGGGTGCGCCTGACGGCGTGGGTCGACGGCTGGGTACAGGGAGTCGGGTTCCGCTGGTGGGTCCGGACGCGTGCGCTCGAACTCGGCCTTGCCGGGTCCGCGACGAATCTGCCCGACGGCCGGGTGCGCGTCGTCGCGGAAGGTCCACGCCCCGCGTGCGCGCAGCTGCTGGCCCTCCTCGGCGGGCCAGCCGCACCAGGGCGGGTCGCCGATATAAAATCGCGCTGGAGCGAACCTGATGATCGTGAGCTTTCCAGCTTCGTGGCCAAGTGAGCGGGCACAGGTGCCGGGTAAATGAGGCACAGGTGCCCTCAACTTGACTGGTCAACGGCTGGGTGGGACCCTAGTACTACTACCCGCCGCGCACCCTTCCGCGTGTTTTGGCTTGTTTGTGCGTGTGCCCACTCTGGTCGCTCAGTGTGGAGGACCCTTTACCATGGCGAAGGCTATACTCGGCCACGTCGGCGGTCCCGATCTCCGCATGGTCGCCGAGATGCGCCGTCTCCAGCAGCGCATACGTGACCTGGAGGAAGAGCTCGTCCGGCTCCAGGAACAAAACGATGCGCTTACCGCTGAAGTCGGCCAGGACCTGCTGGTTCCAACCCGCGAGCCGGTGCTCGCAAGGGAGCCGGCGCTTACCTGACGAAGGTCGCCCGACAACGAACAGGGACGCCGTCGGCGTCCCTGTTCGTTTCGCTCCTGACGCGCGATTCGTTGCCCGCAAGCCGCAGGCGCGGCCCTTGGGACCCCCGCTCGAGAGCTTGTGCCGCCTGCCGGGCATGGCGCGCTGCGAACATGCCCGATCTGGCGAGACCATCACGGTAGGGTGCGGAATTGCAGCGATCGAGCACGGGCAGATTGCAGCGATCGGGCAGCGATCTAGCAGCGATCGGGCAGCGGTAGCTGGCAGCGGCAGACGGCAGCGGCAGACTGAGGGGGGAGTGCCCGCGCGTGTACCTCAAAAGCCTCACGTTGCGCGGGTTCAAGTCCTTCGCCTCGGCGACCACGCTGCGCTTCGAACCAGGGATCACGTGCGCCGTCGGCCCCAACGGGTCAGGCAAGTCCAACATTGTCGACGCGCTGTGCTGGGTGATGGGGGAGCAGGGGGCGAAGTCGCTGCGTGGCGGCAAGATGGAGGACGTTGTCTTCGCCGGCACGTCCTCCCGCCCGCCGCTCGGCCGCGCAGAGGTGACGCTCACCATCGACAACAGCGACGGCGCGCTGCCGATCGACTATGCGGAGGTGACGCTCAGCCGGTTGCTGTTCAGGTCCGGGCAGAGCGAATACGCGATCAACGGCGACCACTGCCGCCTCCTGGATGTGCAGGAACTGCTGTCCGACTCGGGCATGGGCCGCGAAATGCACGTGGTGGTCGGCCAGGGCCAGCTTGACGACGTCCTGCACGCAGGGCCGGAGGCGCGGCGCGCCCTGATCGAGGAGGCGGCCGGCGTCCTCAAGCACCGCAAGCGCAAGGAAAAAGCGCTCAGGAAACTCGAGGCGATGCAGGCCAACCTGACCCGCCTGGTGGATCTGACCGCTGAGCTTCGGCGCAGGCTAAAGCCGCTCGGCCGGCAGGCGGAGATCGCGCGCAGGGCCGCCGTCATCCAGGCCGAGTTGCGCGACGCCAGGTTGCGGCTGCTCGCCGATGATTACGTGGCGCTCCAGGCGATGCTCGACCGCGAGGAAGCGGGCGAGGCGCTCGTCGCGCAGCGGCGCGGCGTCACGGCGGCGGCTCTCGAGCAGGCCAAGCAGCGTGAAGCAGCGCTCGAAACGGCCGCGGCACAGGACGCGCCCAGGCTCACGCGTGCCAGGGACACGTGGTTCGCGCTATCAGCCCTAGCCGAACGGCTGCGCGGGGTCGCCGCGCTCGCGGCCGAACGGCACCGTCATCTGGCTGCCGAGGAGGGACAGCCAAGAACGGGCCGCGACCCGGCCGAGCTGGCGGCAGAGGCAGAGCAGACCCGTGAGCAGGAGGCGCAGCTCACGGCGCGCCTGGACGCCGACCGCGGCAGCCTGGCGGCGTCGGTGCGTGAGCGTGCCGCGGCGGACGCGGCAGTCGCAGCGGCCGAACGGCAGTTGTCCGCGGCCGCCGAGGAGGCGGCGCAGCGGGCCGAACGCGCGGCACGGCTGCGCGAACGGGCACAGGCGCTGCGCAGCCATGCCGACGCGGCGACCGAGGAGGTCGGGCGGCTTTCCATCGCCGCCGCGGAGGCGCAGGCGCGAGCGGCACGTGCCCGCGCCGAGCACGCCGAGCTCGAGCAGCGGGTCGCCGGGCGCACGGGCGACCACGCCGAGCATGAGGCGGCACACGGGGAGGCGAAGGCTGCGGCCGCGGAATGCGCGCAGCGGGTGAAAGAGCTTCGCGGCGACGAGCATCAGGCCAGCAGGGAGCGTGCCGCGCTGCATGCCCGCGCGGAGGCGCTCCAGCTGAGCTTGCGCGCGGGTACCGACGCGGCGGCGGCGGTACTGGCGGATCCGGCCAGCTTCTGCGGCGTACTCGGACCGGTCGCCGCCTTGCTCAGCGTCGACGACGGCGCGCAGGCCGCGATCGCGGCGGCACTTGGCGTCGCTGCCGATGCGATCGCCGTCACCGACCTCGACGCGGCGGCCACCGTGATTGCGGAAGTGAAACGCCATGGCGCGGGCAAGCTCGGCGCGATGATCGCGACTGCTGGGGGCAGTACGGCTGATGCGGGCGAGGTGTTGATCAACCTTGGGCAGCATGCGCATGACGATCGTGTCACCCTGCCGCCGGCCGTTAAGTATGCGGTTGATCTTGTCCGTGCGCCCGCCGGGCTCGCGGGAGCAGCCGCCTCGCTCCTTGCCGGGGTCGTCGTGGCGGCCGACCTGGGCTGCGCGCGCGAGCTCGTGCGGGCGCACCCGGGGTTGCGCGTGGTCACGAGGGACGGCGATGTGCTCGGCGCGCACTGGGCCTACGGGGGGTCGGCGCACGGGCCGAGCCAGATCGAGGTGCGCGCGGCCGCCGACGAGACGATTGCCAAGCTGGCCGAGGCGGACGAGCAGTGCGCCGCGACCGCGCGGCGGCTCGCGGCCGCCGCCCTGGAAGAGGAACGGGCACAGCGCGCGGTCGCCGTGGCCGCGGGTGTCCTCCGTGAGGCGGACGCCGCGGCGGCTGAGGTGTCCGGCAGGCTGGGCCGCCTGGGCGAAGCCGCGCGCGCCGCGACGGGCGAGGCGGAGCGGCTGGCCAAGGCGATCGAAGCCGCCGAAGGGTCGCGCGAGTCAGATCTCGCCAAACTCGCCGAACTTGAGCGGCGGCTCGACGACGTCGAAGCCGAGGCGCAGCTCGCAGAATCGGGCGATCACGCCGAGGCAAGTCCGGGCAGTAGTTTCGACGGTGCCGGCAGGGCCGTCCACACAATCCACGATCAGCTGGAGATCCTCGCCGAGCGGCGTGAGGCCGCGCGTAACGCGGAGATGGAGGCCCGGCTGGCCGTCCGCACCGTCGAGGAACGAGTGCGGGCGATCGCCGGCCGCGCGGACGCGCTCGAAACGGCCGCGGCAACGGAGCGGGCCGCGATCGAGCAGGCCAAGCGGCGCCGCGAGCTGCGCGCACAGCAGGCCGTGACCGCGGGCGCCGTCGCGCAGGGTGCGGCTTATGCGACATCGCTCATCGATGCGCACGTCGCCGCGGCACTCGCCGAGCGTGAGGCCGCCGACGCGGCGGGAAGTGTACGCGCGGCCGAGCTCAAGGAGGTACGTGAGCAACTGCGGCAGCTCGGTGCCGAACACGACAAGCTGATCAACGCGGCACATACGGCGGAGATCGCGAGGGCCGAGCAACGGCTGCGGCTGGAGCAGCTCGAGGGGCGCGCCGTGGAGGAGTTCGGCGTGCACGCGGAGGCGCTCGCCGCCGAGTACGGGCCTGACGTGCCCGTGCCGCCGCCCGCCGATGCACCGGAGCCGGCGACGCCCGGGGTCTACGAGCGCGAGGCAACCGAACGCCGCGCTGGCATCGCCGAGCGCCAGCTCGCGAGGCTCGGCAAGGTCAACCCGCTCGCGCTGGAGGAGTTCGCGGCCCTGGAGGAGCGGCACACTTTCCTGTCCTCGCAGGTCGAGGACCTGAAGAAGACACGGCGTGACCTGCTCACGGTGATCAAGGAAGTGGACGACCGGGTACAGCAGGTGTTCGCTGCCGCCTACGAGGACACCGCACGGGAATTCGAGCACATTTTCGCCCGGCTGTTCCCCGGCGGCGAGGGCAGGCTGCTCCTCACCGCGCCTGACGACATCCTCACCAGCGGGGTCGAGGTCGAAGCCCGCCCGCCAGGCAAGAAGGTAAAGCGCTTGTCACTGCTGTCCGGCGGTGAACGGTCGCTGACCGCGATCGCCTACCTGGTGGCGATCTTCAAGGCGCGCCCGTCGCCCTTCTATGTCCTCGACGAGGTCGAGGCCGCTCTCGACGACATGAACTTGCAGCGGCTCCTGCGTATCTTCGAGGAACTCCGGGAAAGTTCACAGCTCATCGTCATCACACACCAGAAGCGGACGATGGAGGTCGCCGACGCGCTCTACGGCATCACCATGCGTGGCGACGGCGTGTCCGCTGTGGTGAGCCAGCGCCTGCGCGAGCCTGCCACCGCCTGAGGCCATACCGGCGCAATTGGTAGCACTGTGCGCACTCTTCCCGTTACTCTGGCATAGGTTTGGCGCCAAAGCGCTAACGGGAGAGTTGCCATGAGGGGCTTGACGGCTGATTTCGACGCGTTGGACAGGTGCCGTGCCGCCATGCTGGCGCAGGCGGGGCAATTCGGCGGGATCGCGGACGGATTCTCCAGTCCACAGATCGATTCGCGGATATTCGGCACCCTGACGGCTGGCCACCAGCTCGCCGGTCTCGCCGGCCAGACCGACGAAGTGGCGGATGCCGAATTCGGCGCGGCGGAGGCGTTCCTGCGCGCGGTCGAGCGGGCCCTCGACGCCGTCAGGCATGGCGTGAGCGCGGCCGAGCAGGCCAACGTCAACGCGATCCAGTCCATCAGTTGAGGTCACATGAGTGCTTCTGAAGAGGTCGCGGGCCTGCCGGGCGGCGAGGCCCTGGCGGCGCTCGCCGCGCAGGTCGATGCGAACCCGGCAGCGATACGTTACATAGCCGATCGCTGGTCGGTGGCGGCAGGTAACTGCGGCACCCACGCGGGGCACGTGCGAGCGGCAGTCACCGACGTCGGGCAGGAGTGGCAGGGCACGTCAGCTACCGCGTTCGCCGCCTTCATGGGCAGGTTCGGCGCGGCGGGGCGCGACGCGGAGCAGGCACTCGACGCGGCCGCGCAGGAGTTACGCCGGGCCGCTGGGGCGCTCGAAGAGGCACACGTATCGGTCGAGAGCATCTGCGAGAACCTGCTCGGCGAGGTGGCACAGCTCAGGGCAGCCAACCCCGACGTGGCTTCGGCCGAGCTCAGCGGGCACATAAGCGGCCTCACCGGGGAGGCGGCTGCGGCCGCAGGGTCCCAGGTCGCGCAGGCGCAGCAGGCACTGGCCCGCGCCCAGGCGGCCCTGGCAGGGGATCTGAGCCGGCTGAACCGGACGTTCACTGCGCTGCCCCAGGCCGGCGCACCCGGCTTCCTGCCAAGCTGGGCAACACCGGGGGGCTGGAGCCCGCCGCCGCGGCAGAGCCCGGGAAGCCCGTCAGGAACGGGCGGGCAGGCGGGCGCGCCACCCGCCGCGGCCGCCGGCGGCGCGCAGGGCTCGTCGGCTTCGCACGGTACGTCCGCTGCAGCGGGTGCTGGCGGCACGCCGGCATCCGGTCACCACGACGGCCCGCCCGCATCGTCAGGCGGCAGCGCGCAGACGGCCGGCGCCGCCGCCCCCATGGGCACGCCGTCGGCCACGGGCGGCCCTGCGCCTTCGCCGCAGGTCAACGGGTGGATCGACCAGGCAACCAAGATTCTCGAGGCGCAAGGCGTCCCGGCGTCCAAGCTGAGCCCGCAGGACATCTGGATCATCATCCAGCACGAATCAGGCGGCAATCCCACCGCCGTCAATGGCTGGGATTCGAATGCTGCCGCAGGTACGCCGTCGATCGGAATTATGCAGACGATCGGCCCGACCTTCAATGCGTATGCGCTGCCGGGGCATGGCAACATCTACAACCCGGTCGACAACATCATCGCGGGCGTGCGCTACGCCCTGGCGCGTTATAACTCCCTGGACAATGTTCCAGGTGTCGCCGCTGTGCACAGCGGTCAACCGTATGTCGGCTACTGACGGGATCGGCTGGGCCCAAGGGATTGCGGCTGCTGGGTCAATGGGGACGGCTGCTGGGTCAAGAGAACGTCGCCAGGTATGGCGGCGACCCGTCAGCCGACGGCTGGCTGGCATGGTCGCCGTCACTCAGCCCGCCTAGTGCCCGTTCAGCCGTGCAGGTGGTGCCCAATTATTGCCACGACAACGATCAGCGCCACGATCCAGAATAAGCAACCCAGACAGCCCTGACCTGCCTTTTTGGGCCCTCTAGTGCGGTTATACGCGGGTGATTCTGATTTCTTGGGCGGATCGTCCCAAGCAGCGCACCCCATGTGTCCATGTTATGAACCCGCAACGGGCTCTGTACAGGCCTCGGATGGTTGGCCTCGGATGGTTGGCCTCGGATGGTTGGCCTCAGGTGGTTGGCCTCAGGTGGTTGGCTTGGTTGGCTTCAGCCGCCTCACGGCGAGGCTGGCATTACGGCCCGCGATTTTGATCAACTCGGGTTGTACAAGCCGATCGTGTACTCCATCGGCGGGTTTGCGGCACGCGCCTGCGCCGGCTGCCGACTGCCGGAGTGTGAGATCACTGTGGTACGGGCGGCGAAGGCAAATTTGCACGTACGCCGGAATCGCACCAGGACCGGAGCCCAGCGGCCGTCCCGTCCGAACCCGGCGTCTGCGAGACTAGGACCGTCATGGCTTATGTGATCCTCATTATTGCTATCTGTGTCGTGCTCCTCGTCGGCGGCGGGGTGTACTTCCTGAGTCCAAGCAGGAGGCACCGCGCTGTGCCGCCGGCGCCGCCTGCGCCGCCCACCGAGGGGCGGCGGGCCGGCCCCGAGGTGACCGGCGAGGCCGTCGGCACGGGCACCATCGCGCCCGAGGCGCCGCTCGTGCCAGACGCCCTGGTGCTACCGGAGATCGAAAGACCGCCCCCGTCGGCCGGGCGGATGGTACGGCTGCGGGCGAGGCTGGCGAAGTCGCAAGGAGCGTTCGGGTCGGTACTCCTCGGCCTGCTGTCCAGGGACGCCCTGGACGAGGCTGCCTGGGAGGAGATCGAAGACACTCTGATCACCGCCGATGTCGGCGTGACGCCAAGCCGCCATATCGTGCAGGACCTGCAAACCAAGGTGAAGGTGCTGGGCACCCGCAGCCCGGCCGAGGTCCGGGCGATGTTGAAGGCCGAACTGCTCGCGCAGATCGACATCGGCGACGAGCGGACGCTGAGGCTGGACCCTGGCGGCACCCGGCCCGCCGTGGTGCTCATGGTCGGGGTAAATGGCACCGGCAAGACCACGACCTGCGGGAAGCTGGCGCGTGCGCTGGTAGGGGACGGGCGAACCGTGCTCCTCGGCGCGGCGGACACGTTCCGCGCGGCCGCGGTGGACCAGTTGCAGACCTGGGGAGCGCGCGTCGGCGCCCAGGTCGTCAGGTCCGACCGTGAGGGCGCGGATCCGGCGAGCGTGGCCTACGAGTCGGTGCGCGAGGGGATCGTGGCGGGCGTCGACGTGGTCATCGTGGACACCGCAGGCCGTCTGCACACCAAGACCGGGCTGATGGATGAACTCGGCAAGGTGAAGCGGGTGATCGAGAAGCAGGTGCCGGTGGACGAGGTGCTACTCGTGCTCGATGCGACGACCGGTCAGAACGGCCTGCGGCAGGCGCGCGTCTTCGCGGAGGTCGTGGACGTCACCGGGATCGTGCTGACCAAGCTGGACGGCACGGCCAAGGGTGGAATCGTCATCGCCGTTCAGCGTGAGCTCGGTGTTCCCGTCAAGCTCGTGGGGCTGGGCGAGGGCCCTGACGATCTCGCCCCGTTCGAGCCTGAGACTTTCGTCGACGCGATCCTCGGCGGCTGAGCCGTCCGCTGGACACTAACTAGGTCAGGAAGCCGACGGCACGTTGCGCGCGCTGCGGCCCTCATCGATGCCGAACGCGACGATGCGGCTCGGCGTGATGCGGATCAGTTCGGGTGCGAAACCGGGACCAAGTTCCTCACCACCCGACTCAAGCGCCTCCGCGGTACCGCGGATCTCCATGAACCGGGGTGTCCATGGATGGACCGAGGCGAGGTCGTCGACGACGAAGGAGACGCGGGCGTCACGGCGCACGTTGCGGAACTTCTGGCTTCTGCCGAGGCTATGGCCGCCAATGTCGATGGTCCCGAGATCGTGGTTGAGGTGGAAACCGACGGGAACGTTGCGTGGTCCTCCGTCCGGGCCGATCGTGGCCAGCCGCCCCAGCAACTGGCTGTCGAGGTAGGAACGTTCCTTGTCGGTAAATGTCATAGTCAGCCTCCTTGCCACCACCACATCGGTTGCCCACGATGCCCGCGGGCATTGTTGCCGCGTCCTGGCCGGTCCGCGCGCCGGTGTTGCCAGCGGCACTGGCGTCCGCGGCACTGGCGTCCGCGGCATTGGCGTGAACTCGCATCCCAGCGTAATCGTATGGCCGCCGTCCGGCAGTTGATCAAGCCGAGCGTTGCCGCGCATCCCGCCGCGTCACGCGCGTCACGCGCGTCCCGGACCGAGGTCCCGCGCGTCCCGGCGTCCCGGACGGAGGTCCCGCGCGTCCCGCCGGACGGAGGTCCCGCGCGTCCCGGCGTCCCGTGCGTCCCGGGCGCCCCGGACGGAGCTCCCGCGCGTCCCGGCGTCCCGCGCGTCCCGGCGTCCCGTGCGTCCCGGCGTCTCGTGCGTCCCGGACGGAGGTCCCGCGCGTCCCGCGCGTCCCGGACGTCCCGGCGTCCCGTGCGTCCCGTGCGTCCCGTGCGTCCCGTGCGTCCCGTGCGTCCCGTGCGTCCCGTGCGTCCCGGCGTCCCGGACGGAGGTCCCGCGCGTCCCGTGCGTCCCGGGCGTCCCGGACGGAGGTCCCGCGCGTCCCGGACGTCCCGGCGTCCCGGACGTCCCGGCGTCCCGGACGTCCCGGCGTCTCGTGCGTCTCGTGCATCCCGTGCGTCCCGTGCGTCCCGCGTCGACACTGCAAGACCGGTGCATACCAATGATCGCGGTGGATTCTCCGTCAATATGACAAAGATTCCATCGCGATCATGGAAGACCGTGGCTCGGATGGAGGGAGTTCGGCCCGTTCCCGGTCTACGGCCCCGTTCGCGGTGGGCCGTGCCGACCCACGGATTCGTTAGCCATCACGGCCCACCGCTCCGAGGGGCATTATCACCTACGGTCACAGCCGACGACTAGAGTCGAAGGGCCTAGATTGGCCGTTCAACCGGCGACCCTGCCGCCTCACCGACCGCGCGAAACACTGACGAAACATTCCAGCCGCTGGTTTCACACGGCCGAAACACGCCGCGGCACGTGGCGAAACGCCGCTGGCAGAAAGTCATGGCAGGCCGCAGGACGGCGCCACGCATGAGCGTAGACCACCCCTGACGTGGATGCGCGTGAATGCACGTGCCAGGGTTGCGGTTGACCGGTAGCGTCGATGCGTCCGCTTGCGGGCAGGTGGTTAGGCAGCAGGTCGCAGGGGCAGCAGGTTAAAGGGCAGAGGAGCTGGTGCAGGGATGAGGCTCATCACGGCCGTCATCAAGCCGTTCAAGCTCGATGAGGTGAAGGCGGCGTTGCAGGCGTTCGGTGTGCGCGGCTTGACGGTCACCGAGGCCAGCGGATACGGCAGGCAGCGTGGTCACACCGAGGTGTACAGGGGCGCCGAGTACCAGGTGGACCTGGTGCCGAAGGTGCGCGTCGAGGTGCTCACAGATGACGAGGACGTCGATGATCTGATCGACGTCATCGTCAAGGCAGCGCAGACCGGCCGGATCGGAGACGGAAAGGTCTGGTCCGTCCCGGTCGAGTCCGTGATCAGGGTCAGAACTGGAGAACGCGGGCCGGACGCTATCTAGGGCCCAAGGCTTTCGTGCGGTCACCCCCCACAGTTGGCCGTCTGCATGTGCCATGGGCAGCGCGGCCTGTGGCCTGTAATAACTACAGCCAGGTGGGGGGAGCAGTATGACCGTCAGGGGTACCACCAGGGTGTCTTTCGCCGCCCAGCGCGCCCAGCGGACAGCGGAAGCCGACCGGTGGATTGCGGGCCTGCTTGGCGCGGAGCCGGCCGTGGCGCTCGTCGCCGTGGGTGGTTACGGCCGCCGCGAGCTTGCCCCTGGCAGCGATCTCGACGTCATCCTGCTGCACGCCGGGCGCCCCGACGTCGGCGCGCTCGCGGACCGGATCTGGTATCCGGTCTGGGACTCTGGAGCCCAGCTTGACCATGCGGTCAGGACGGTGCCGCAGGCGAGAAGGGTCGCACAAGCCGACCTGAAGGCCGCGCTCGGCATGCTGCACGCACGCCACATCGCGGGTGACGGTGCTCTCACCGCACAGCTACGCGAGGCGGTGCTCGGTGACTGGCGGGCCGCGGCGCGGGTCCGCCTCGCCGAACTGGCCGCGATGGTTTCGGAGCGCGCGCAGCGCTTCGGTGAGCTTGCCTTCCTGCTCGAACCGGACCTGAAGGAGGCACGGGGCGGCCTGCGCGACGTGAACGCCATGCAGGCCGTCGCTGCGGCATGGGTAGCGCCGGCACCCGGCCCACGGGTGCGCGCCGCGTACGAATTGATCATGGATGTTCGGCATGCCCTGCACGAGGTGAGCGGCCGCGGCGCCGACCGCCTCGTGCTGCAGGAACAGGACGAGGTGGCGCGCGCCCTCGGCCTGCTCGACGCGGACGCGCTGCTGCGCTCGCTTGCCCAGGCCGGCCGGACCGTCGGTTACGCCATAGATCACACCTGGTGGCAGGTGGACCGCAGCATGGCCAAGCGGCCGCGCGGCAGGCGCAGGGGCGTGGCCCTGCTTGGGTCGGGCCAGCGCGGTGGAACAGAACGCCGGCCGCTCGCCGAGGGTGTGGTCGAGCAGGATGGCGAGGTGGTGTTCGCTCGTTCCGCCGATCCGGCGAGCGACCCGAGCATGGTCCTCCGCGCCGCCGCCGCGGCCGCGCGGAGCGGGCTGCCGCTCGCGCCAGGCACCCTCGCCAGGCTGCGTGACTGCCCGCCGCTGCCGGTGCCCTGGCCGGACGAGGCGAGGGACGCGCTTGTCGCGCTGCTCGGCGCGGGGCCCGCCGCGATCAGCGTGTGGGAGGCACTCGATCAGGAAGAGCTCATCACCGCGCTGCTGCCCGACTGGGAACGGGTACGCAACAGGCCGCAGCGCAATCCGCTGCACACCTTCACCGTCGACCGGCACTTGGTGGAGTGCACCTCGGCGGCCGCGCCGCACGTCCGTGACGTCGCACGTCCCGATCTGCTGCTGCTCAGCGCGCTGCTGCACGACATCGGCAAGGGCTGGCCGGGCGATCACAGCATTTCCGGCGCGGAGGTGGCCCGTGACGTCGGCCACCGGCTTGGGCTGCCGGCCGAGGATGTGGAGACGCTGGCGGCAGCCGTTCGGCATCATCTTCTGCTGCCGCAAACGGCAACGCGGCGCGACCTGGCTGATCCGTTGACCGCCCAGCGGGTCGCGAAGCTGGTGGGCAGCAGGCAACTGCTCGAGTTGCTGCACGCGCTTGCCATCGCGGACGCGCAAGCCACCGGCCCTGCCGCGTGGAACGAATGGAAAGCGGGTCTCGTTGCTGAGCTGGTGGACCGCACCGCGGCCGTGCTCGCGGGTGACGAGCCACCGCGGCCCGCGCCGCTGTCACCCGCGCAGGCGGAGCTTGCCGCGCGCGGCGGCACGGCCGCGGTCGTGCGCGACTGCGAGGTGACCGTCGTCGCCCCGGACCGGCCTGGGCTGCTGTGGCGGGCGGCCGGCGTGCTCGCCTCGCATCGGCTGGCGGTCAGGTCCGCCACCGCGACCGCGAAGGATGGCATGGCGGTCACCGTGCTCACGGTCGCGCCTGAGTTCGGGGCGCCGCCCGACGCGGCGCTGATAGAAGGCGAGCTGCAACGGATGCTGGACGGCCGCCTCGACGTGGCGGAGCGGCTGGCCAGGCGGCAGCGGGCATATCGACCGCGTCCTGGTGTCCCGGTCGCGCCACCCAAGGTAACCATGGTGGACGACGCATCACACAGCGCGGCCGTGGTCGAGGTCCGCGCGCACGACGAGCCCGGCCTGCTCTGGCGGATCGGCCGTGCCCTCGGCGAGTGCGGCCTTGATGTGCGGGCGGCCCGGGTGGAGACGCTCGGCGCCGAGGCGGTGGACGCGTTCTACGTGGTCGACAACACGGGCAAGCCGCCCGTGGGGGACAACGTGCGGGCGCTGATCCGTGAGCGGGTGCTTGCGGCCCTGACCCGCGGCACCAATCCGCCTGACGGCCAGGGCGCTCATCCGCCCTCGACCGGATAACCTGGGTAGCCGGTCCGCATTACCCGCCCGAGGACGGCAAAGACACGTGTTCGAAACCCTTTCCGATCGGCTGACCCAGGTTTTCTCCTCCCTTCGCGGCAGGGGGCGCCTGTCCGCGGCCGACATCGACGCGACCTGCCGCGAGATACGCATCGCGCTGCTCGAAGCGGACGTTGCGCTCCCGGTCGTCAGGGAGTTCGTCGCGCGCATCAAGGAGCGGTCGCGCGGTGAGGCCGTTTCCGCCGCGCTCAACCCCGCGCAGCAGGTCATCAAGATTGTCCATGAGGAGCTCATCGAGATCCTCGGCGGCCAGACCCGCAGGCTCGAATTCGCCAAGACGCCGCCAACAGTGATCATGCTTGCCGGGCTACAGGGCTCAGGCAAGACGACGCTCGCCGCCAAGCTCGCACTTTGGCTGCGCGACCAGGGCCACACCCCGCTGATGGTCGCGGCCGACCTGCAGCGACCGAACGCCGTCGGGCAGCTGCAAGTGCTCGGTGAACAGGTCCGGGTTCCGGTCTACGCGCCCGAGCCTGGAAATGGTGTCGGCGACCCCATCGCGGTCGCCCGCCAGTCCGTGACAGAAGCGAGGCTCAAGCTGCACGACATGGTGGTGATCGACACCGCGGGTCGCCTCGGCATCGACGAGGAGATGATGGGCCAGGCCGTCGCGATCAGGGATGCGGTGCGGCCGGACGAGATCCTTTACGTGGTCGACGCGATGATCGGCCAGGACGCCGTGAGCACCGCGCAGGCGTTCCTTGACGGTGTCGGATACGACGCCGTGATTCTCACCAAGCTGGACGGCGACGCACGCGGCGGCGCGGCACTTTCCATCGCCGAGCTCACCGGCCGGCCCATCATGTTCGCCTCGTCCGGCGAGAAGCTCGAAGAATTCGACCTGTTCCATCCCGACCGGATGGCGTCGCGGATCCTCGACATGGGCGACATGCTCACCCTGATCGAGCAGGCCGAGCGGGCCTTCGACGAGGATCAGGCCGCCGATATGGCGGGCAAGCTCGTCTCGGGCGAGGGCTTTACCCTCGAGGATTTCATCGACCAGCTGCTGATGGTCCGCAAGCTGGGGCCGATCGGCAACCTGCTCGGCATGCTCCCTGGCGCGGCTCAGAACAGGGAGATGCTAAGCCAGATAGACGACGCCCAGCTCGACCGCGTGCTCGCGATCGTCCGCTCGATGACCCCTGACGAACGGCGCAACCCAAAGATTATTAACGGCTCACGCAGGGCGCGTATCGCGGGTGGTGCGGGCGTCAGCGTCAGCGAGGTCGGGGACCTGGTCCTGCGGTTCTTCGAGGCGCAGAAGATGATGCGCCAGATGCTCGGCGGCGGTATGCCCGGTATACCAGGCATGCCAGGCATGCGGCGCAAATCGGTCAAGAACGCCCGCGGCAAGAAGAACAAGAAGAAGCCAAAGGGCGGGCGCCCGGGCGCGCCGGACCGTGCCGCATCTGCCGGCGGCGGGTCTGCCGGCGGGGGGTCTGCGGGTGGCGGCGGGTTTGCGCGCGGGGCTGGCCAAGGACTGCCGCACGGGCTGCCGGGGATGGGCGGTGCCGGTGCGGGCACTGTTGGTCCTGGATCGCACGGCAGTTTGGGCGATCTGGCCGCGGGGTTGCCAGGCGGCCTCGGCAAGAGGGCGCCGAGTCCCGCGGACCTGCCGGACCTACAAGATCTCCCGGCAGCGTTCAAGCTGCGCGGCGCTGCCAAAGCCAAGAATCAGAAGCGCAAGTAGCCGCCGCGGTGTCTTCGGCGGGGACCGTGCGCAATCTGGCGAACCCAGCCGTTCATGAATGCCGGGCGGCAAAGCATGAAATCTGGCTGGACGTCAGCGGCCCCGGGGGCGACCCCCCGGGCCCCCGGCAGTCGATGCCGCATCCGCGGCAGCCGTTAGGGATCTGTGCGTGCCCCCGGGTGCGACCCGCCGGGGATCCCCCCGCGGCAGCCGGTGCCGCATCCGCGGCAGCCGTTAGGGATCTGTGCGTGCCCCCGGGTGCGACCCGCCGGGGATCCCCCCGCGGCAGCCGGTGCCGCATCCGCGGCAACCGTTAGGGATACGGATGGAGCTACTTGCCCCCTGCGTGCAACTGAGCCGGCGGCGATTACGCGTCGGCATGAGGTGTCTGGCACAATGTGACCGCGACCACCCGGGCTGCGGGACCCTCTCACACCCGCGGGGCCGGGTAACCGCCTGAGTGGCCTCACCGGTCCCCACCCGGCAGGGCGCCACTCGTACCGAGATTCCTGGGAGAAGACCACACCCGTGGCTGTCAAGATCAAACTCAAGCGTATGGGAAAGATCCATGCGCCGTACTATCGCGTTGTTGTCGCTGACGCCCGCGCCAAGAGAGACGGGCGGGCCATAGAAGAAATCGGCAAGTACCACCCTAAGCTGGAGCCGTCGCTCATTGAGATCGACTCCGAGCGCGCGCAGTACTGGCTGTCGGTCGGAGCGCAGCCGACCGATCCGGTTCGCAGCATCCTCAAGATCACCGGGGATTGGCAGCGGTTCCAAGGTGAGGACGGTGCGGAGGGCACGCTGAAGACCGCGTCACCAGGGGCGGACAAAAAGGAAGCCTTCGCGGCGGCACTGAAGGAAACCCACGGCGAGTCCGAGGGCGCTTCCACCACGCCGAAGGGGCGCGGCCGTAGGTCAGAGCCGAAGGCTGACAAGCCAGAAGCGCGGTCTGCCAAGGCCACCAAGACCGCGGGGCCCGATGCGGGCACCGGGGGTGCCCAGGCCGGTAAGGCCGGCCCTGGCACGGCTGAGGCCGAGGGCGATAAGGGCGAGGGCGGCGCGACCAGGCCGAAGAGGGCCGCCGCCAAGGCGGACAAGGGCGAGGATAAGGCCGCCGACGAGGCCGCCGACCAGGCGGCTGACGCTGACAAGCCTGGACAGGTGGCTGAGGATGGCAACGCTGCCACCGCGACCGATCAGCAGACTGCGCCCGAGGCCGGTGCCACTGCTGATGCCACCGCGCCCGCTGATGCCGTCACGGCCGATGCCGCCGCCACGGCCGATGTCGCTGCCACCGCTGATCCAGGGGCGGCAGTCGACGAGGCCGGTGGCGGCGTTGACGCGGCGGGCAGTGGCGCCGACGAGGCGGGCAGCGGCGCTGACCAGGCCGGCGGCGGAGCCGACAAGGCCGGCGGCGGAGCCTGAGGTGCTTGAGGAAAGTCTTGAGCATCTTGTCCGCGGCATCGTCGAGCATCCGGAAGATGTCCGGGTCTCCAGCCGCGGACTGCGCCGTGGCAAGGTCCTTGAGGTGCGCGTCCACCCCGATGACCTGGGTAAGGTCATCGGCCGTGGTGGCCGCACCGCACGGGCCCTGCGCACAGTCGTAGGCTCGCTCGCCGGAGGCCGCTACGTCCGGATCGACCTGCTTGATCTGGACGAGATTCGCTGACGGGCATGCTCCTGGTCGTTGGCCGCATAGGCCGCCCGCACGGAGTCCGCGGTGAGGTCGCCGTTGATGTCCGCACCGACGACCCAGGTCAGAGGTTCGCTTCGGGCTGTGTGCTCGCCACTCAGCCCGAAGCGCTCGGCCCGCTGACCGTCGTGGCCGCCAGGCCGCACGCCGGCGGCCTGATCGTCAGCTTCGCCGGAATATCGGACCGCGACGAAGCGCAGCAGGTGCGCGGCACGTGGCTGGTCATCGACTCTGCCGACGTACCCGCGCCTGACGACCCGGACGAATACAACGACTATCAGCTGATCGGGCTGGACGTGGTCACCGTGGCCGGCCGTCATGTCGGGACGGTGGCCGACGTCCGCCATCATGGTCAGGACCTCCTGGTGGTACGGACGGCGTCGGGTGCGGCAGAGATTCTCGTGCCATTCGTCGCCGCTATCGTGCCTGAGGTCGATGTGCGGGCCGGGCGTCTGCTCATCGACCCGCCGATGGGCCTCCTCGAGCAGAACGAACCGGCCTGACCGTCATGCGGATCGACATCATCACCATCTTTCCTGGGTATTTTGAGCCGCTGCGCATGTCGCTCATCGGCAAGGCGGCAGCACGTGGTGATATCCGCCTCAACGTGCACGACCTCAGGAACTGGGCGCGCGATGCGCACCACAGCGTCGACGACACGCCGTACGGCGGTGGTCCAGGGATGGTGATGAAAGCCGGGCCGTGGGGTGACGCACTGGATGCGGTCGCGGCAGCCGGTCCGGACGCGGCGCAGCGACTGGTCGTGCCAACGCCAAGCGGTCGCCCGTTCAACCAGCAGGTTGCGGCGCGCTTTGCGCGCGCGCCGCAACTCGTGTTCGCCTGCGGTCGCTACGAGGGCATTGATGCGCGCGTCATCGACGAGGCTAGGACCATGATGCCGGTAGACGAGCTAAGCATCGGTGACTACGTCCTCGGTGGCGGTGAGGCCGCCGTGCTGGTCATGGTGGAGGCGATCTGCCGCCTGGTGCCTGGCGTGGTCGGGAACGCGGAGTCCCTCGCGGATGATTCGTTCGGCGGGTACGGTGTGCCACCTTCCTGGCCTGGATCTGGGCCCGGTCCTGGGCCTGGGCC
>Ga0335078_10006122_pt1 | contig 17827 bp, 17 predicted proteins | sample Lox_Sample_32_FD_206711 | JGI IMG/M metagenome (GOLD analysis project Ga0335078, IMG submission 206711) | Soil microbial communities from Loxahatchee National Wildlife Refuge, Florida, United States - Lox_Sample_3.2 | ecosystem: Environmental > Terrestrial > Soil > Wetlands | place: USA... | reverse complement strand
TTCTCTAATACCAGACTAGGATGGAAATTCTCCACCTGCAAATACCACTCGGCGGTCATTTCGAGCGCGCGCTTGGGAATAAGGCCCACGATTTCGCTGCCGACGATGGACGCGCCGTACCGGGCGGCCTCCGCGCGCACGGTTTCGAAGACGCGGTGGATGGGGGTCTGCTCGAAATCGGTGAGGTTCATGGAGACCTGCGCCAGGTTGCGCGAGGCCAGCGGCACGCCCATCGACTTCACGTAACGGAAGCCGCCGGAGGAGAAGCGGATGGCCTTGGCGATGCGCTTGGCGATGTCCACGTCGGCGGTGTTCAGGTTGATGTTGTACGCAATCAGGAATTTGCGCGCGCCTACCACGGTGGCGCCCGCGCTGGGATGCAACTCGGCATCGCCCAAATCGGGGCGGCGTTCGGGATTGGTGCGCACTTCTTCGCGCAGGCCTTCGAACTGGCCGCGGCGGATGTTCTCCAGGTTGACGCGGTCGGGACGGCGGGCGGCGGCTTCGTAGAGATAAACCGGCACGCGGAGGCGTTCCCAGAGGCGTGCGGCGAGCTCGTTTGCGAGGCGGACGCAATCGTCCAGCGTGACTCCTTCGACCGGGACGAACGGCACCACATCACACGCTCCGATGCGGGGGTGGACTCCGGTGTGATGGCGCAGATCGATCAGCGCGATGGCGCGCTCCACGCCGCGGAAAGCGGCTTCGACGACGGAGGTGGCTGGGCCGGCGAAGGTGATGACCGAGCGGTTGTGGTCGGCGTCCAACTCGCGATCGAGGATGGCGATGCCGCGCACGGAGCGGATGGCTTCGATGATGGCGTCGACTTTGGCGGGGTCGCGGCCTTCGGAGAAGTTGGGCACGGATTCTACTATGGTTTGCGGCATGGTGGGGGCGGGGCTAAAGCCCCGCGCGGGCTAAAGCCCGCCCTCCTTTGATCGTTTGATTTACGTTGTTGGTGCCGAAGTAATAGGGAAGTTCGCGGTAATCGGATACATTGAGGATCAGCAGGTCGGCTTGTTTGCCTCGGTCCAGGGAGCCGATGCTGGCGGCTAGACCCAGGGCGTGCGCTCCGTTGATGGTGGCGGCGGCTATGGCTTCGGCGGGGGACATGCGCATTTCGGTGCAGGCTAGCGAGAGGATCATCTGCATACTGCAGGTCGGGCTGGTGCCGGGATTGAAGTCGGTGGCCAGGGCTACCGCGGCTCCGGCTTCGATCAGCGCGCGGGCCGGCGCGTAGGTGCGCAGGCCCAGGTGAAAGACCGAACCGGGCAGCAGCGTGGCGATGGTGTTCGATTGCGCGAGCGCGCGGATGTCTTCGTCGCCGGCCTGCTCCAGGTGATCGGCGCTGGCGGCTTCCAGTTCCACCGCGAGGCGCGCGGCTCCGGTGCGCGCGAACTGCTCGGCGTGGATCTTTAGTCCGAAGCCGAGGCGGCGGGCACGATCCAGGTAGCGGCGGGATTGATCGAGCGTGAACGCGCCCTGGTCGCAGTAGACGTCCACGAAGCGCGCCAGCTTGCGGCGGCGGATCTGGGGCATCATTTCGGCGGTGGCCCAGTCGACGTAGGCGTCGGGTTGGCCGCGATACTCGGGCGGCGGGAGGTGCGCGCCTAAAAAGGTCGGGACGATATCGAGGGGGTCGCCATTCAGCCTGGCAAGGAGGCGCAGGGTTTTGAGTTCGCCCGCTTCATCCAGCGCGTAGCCGGACTTGGCTTCGAGCGTGGTAGTCCCGTGACGGGTCATGGCGGCGAGCGAGGCGCGGGCCTGGGTTTCAAGCTGCGCGGCGGACATCCCGCGGACGGCTTCCACGCTCGACTGAATACCGCCGCCCGCGGCCGCGATCTCCGCGTAGCTTGCGCCCGCGAGGCGCAATTCGTAATCGACCAGGCGCGGCCGTCCGAAGACGAGGTGCGTATGGCTATCCACGAATCCGGGCATGACCACACAGCCCTCGGCATCGATCTCTCGCGCGCGGCGGGCGGCGGGCAGCTTCTCGATGTGGCGCGCGGCACCGGCGTCCACGATGACGCCATCCTTGATCAACACTGCGCCGTTGGGGACGATGCCGAGGTCGCGCAAGGCTGCGCCGCGCCTCGGCAAGCTGTCGCCACGCAGGGTCAGCAACTGGCTCGCGCCTCGGACCAAGGTCGTCATGCGGCGTTACTCATGACTCCGCATGGGGGCGCGCAGACCGGCACGGCCGGCGAAGTCGATGGCTTCCGGGTATCCGGCGTCCACGTGGCGGAGAATGCCGATGCCGGGATCGCAGGTCATCACGCGTTCCAGGCAGCGGGCGGATTGATCGGTGCCATCGGCCACGGTGACTTGGCCGGCGTGTTGCGCATAACCGATGCCGACGCCGCCGCCGTTGTGCACCGAAACCCAGCTCGCGCCGGAAGCCGTGTTGAGCAGCGCGTTCAAGATGGGCCAGTCGGCGATGGCGTCGCTCGCATCGAGCATGGCTTCGGTTTCGCGATAGGGCGAGGCCACCGAACCACAATCCAGGTGGTCGCGGCCTATGACGATCGGCGCTTGCAGCTTGCCGGTGGCCACCATGCGGTTCATCTCCAACGCGAATTGAGCGCGCTCGCCATAGCCCAGCCAGCAGATGCGCGCGGGTAGGCCCTGGAAATGCACTTTTTGTTGGGCGAGCGAGATCCAACGGGTGAGCGAGGGGCTGGAGGAGAACAGGCGGCAGATGAGCTGGTCGGTGGCGGCGATGTCGGAGGGCTCGCCGGAGAGCGCCACCCAGCGGAACGGGCCGCGGCCCTCGCAGAACAGCGGGCGGATGTACTCGGGGACGAAGCCGGGGATGCGGAAGGCGTCGGCAACGCCGCGGTCGGCGGCGAAGCGGCGGATGTTGTTGCCGTAATCGAAAGTCACTGCGCCCGCGCGTTGCAGGTCCAGCATGGCGCGCACGTGCGTGGCGATGGAATCGAGCGCCCGGTCGAGATATTGTTGCGGATCGCGCGCGCGCAGTTCGGCGGCTTGCGCGACGGTGAGACCTGTCGGGATGTAGCCGTTCAGAGGATCATGGGCGCTGGTCTGGTCGGTAAGCAGATCGGGGACCATGCCGCGGCGGGCGAGTTCCGGGAGCGCCTCGGCGCAGTTGGCAACCAGGCCGACGGACTTTGGCTGGCGCGCTTCGACGGCCTCGCGCAGGATGGCGAGCGCTTCATCGAGATTGTCCGTCATGGCGTCGCAATAGCCGGTTTCGATGCGCTTGCGGATGCGGGCGGGGTCCACTTCGATGCCCAGGAAAGCGGCGCCGTTCATGGTGGCGGCCAGGGGCTGGGCTCCGCCCATGCCGCCGAGTCCGCCGGTGACCACCAGGCGTCCGGCGAGCGATCCACCGAAGTGCTTGCGGGCGGCTGCGGCGAAGGTTTCGTATGTGCCTTGCAGGATGCCTTGCGAGCCGATGTAGATCCAGCTTCCGGCGGTCATCTGGCCGTACATGGTGAGGCCGAGCCTTTCGAGTGCGCGGAACTGTTCCCAGTTGGACCAGTGGCCCACGAGGTTGGCGTTGGCGATGAGGACGCGGGGGGCCTCCTCGTGCGTGCGGAAGACGCCGACGGGGCGGCCGGATTGCACCAGCAGCGTTTCATCCGAGGCCAGCGATTCGAGCTCGCGCACGATGGCGTGGAAGGAGGGCCAGTCGCGGGCGGCTTTGCCGGCACCGCCGTAGACTACCAGGTCGGCCGGACGCTCGGCGACGTCGGGGTCGAGGTTGTTCATGAGCATGCGCAGGGCGGCTTCCTGCTTCCATCCCCGGCAGCGGAGGGAAGTGCCGCGCGGGGCGCGGATGACGGGGGCCATGGGTTCATGGTAACGCGGGGGGGCGCCTGATTTCACGCTAAGACGCCAAGGTCGCGCCAAGGCAGCCAAGAAAGGCTTGACAGCAGACTGGTCTGTGATATAGACTAGTCCACAGAGATTGATATGGCGAATTCACCGTTCATTTCCCACGCCACAGACCCGGACGCGATAGCGACGCGCCTTATGACCAGGGCTCACAATCGCGACGGATTGCCGGAGATTGCAGTGGGGGGGACTTTCCTGCTTGTCTCAGGTCTGAGTTACGCGCAAGTCGCGCTGCCTCGAGGATCGATTGGCTTCAAGGCAGCGGTGACTGCGTTTTCGGTCCTTGTGCCCTTGCTGATACTGGGCTCACCTTGGATCTTGAAACGGGTGAGACGGCGGTATCTGATGGCGCGGGTAGGCTATGTGGAAGCCAAGCCGATGGCCCGGAAACAGATGGCCCTCGGCATCCTGCTGGCCCTTGCGATGGCCGCCGTGGCGCTCCTGGCCGTGACCCGGTGGTCACATCCGGACGGTTGGTTGCTGGCGGGGACAGGGCTATTTGGCGGCGCGCTCGCGGTGTGGTGCGGCCGAGCGCCCCGGTTTGTCGCTGGCGGTGCCTTGATGGCGGCGGCCGGCGTGTCGCTGGCTATCGCCGGAGTCGCGCTTGAAGCAGGGTTCGCGATTCTGTTTGGCTGCATGGGCTTGGCGAGCCTGGTTTCGGGCAGCATCGTGTTCCTGCGGTTGATGCGATGAGCGCCAAGATCCAGCGGCTGGCGGAGGTCGACCGGGTCATCCACGAGCCGTCGCGGCTGATGGTGGTCGCGCTGCTGGCGGCAGTGAAGGAAGCCGACTTCCAGTACCTGCACCAGGCGACAGGGCTGACAAAGGGGAACCTGTCGGTGCATTTGTCCAAGCTGGAAGAGGCAGGGTACATCGCGATCGAGAAGAGCTTCCGCGGGAAATATCCACTGACGATCTGCCGGCTGACGGAGCGCGGGCGGGAGGTGCTGGCCGGCTACCGGAAGATCATTAAGGGGGCGCTGTAAGGCGGCGGCCGGAGTATCCCAACCGGATTGCGTCGTGACTGGGAGACCGGCTTCGGTTTTTCCGCGGTGTCGGAGGGGAAAGCTCACTGTGCGGACTATGCGATTAACGAGCTTGAATGAATTTCTGCGCATCCACCGGAGCACGTTGGTCAACTTCGATTGGATCAAGGAAGTCGCGTCCTTTCCGGGGAGCTTTGCATGTACGTCTCAAGGATGGCAAGGAAACGAACCTGTCTGTTGCGCGCGCGCCCGAGTTCAAGGCGCGGGTGGGATGCTAGTGTTCTGTCCGGCCTATAATTGGCAGTCGCTGGAGGGCGGTTAAGCCACATCTGTCGGTGGGTGATTGATATCATCACATACTGGTCTCAGGAGGAATCAATGAAACGGAAGATAGTCAGGACCATCACATTGGCAGTCTTGGTGTTGAGCCTCGTGTTGAGCGCCGCGGGGCCGGAGCAGGCCAAGCACGCCAAAACGCCGTATCCCAGCATGGCCCCGATGGATCAATATTTGATGGCGACTCGGCATGCCGAGATAACCCTGGCGCGCAGCGCGGCACCGGTATCCATCTCACGCGATGCCGGGGTTTTGGTCCTTGGGGGGCATGGTTACGAAACCGCAGTCAAAGGCAAGAACGTTTCGTGTGCATGGTGCAACGATCATGGACCGCCGGAATCGACGATCCCGACTTTTGGAATCCCAAGCTACGGGCTCCGATCTGCTTCAATCCGGCGGCCGTACGATCCTATCTTCCGCTCCCTATCAAAAAGACTGAGTTGGTACTAGCTGGACAATCCAAAGATCGAATGTTCGAAAGTATAAGAGCCGGGCTTGACAAGAAGGAGTTGCCGGCGCCAGAGCCCGGCGCGATGTGTTACATGATGTCAAAGGAAGGGTACTTGAGCGATCATGACGGGCACTGGCATCCCCACCTGATGTTTTTCGTTCCGCAGACGGACGCTCTAACCTGGGGCGCAAATCTGGCGGGCTCGCCGATTCTAGCCTCTGACGACGCCGCAGACCGACTGACCATATTCCTGATTCCGGTCGCTAAGTGGTCGGACGGCACGGCTGATCACCCGGATATGCACTGGCGTTCGATCTCACCGAGCCATGGGCAGGTGAAGCAGGCCGCCGGACCTCGGATAAGGGAGGACTTCCGGCTTATTAAGTTGCGCGCACGGTCTGGCCGCTGCGCAGCGCCTGGTTGCCCAGGTGTCCCGCGCGCGCGGCGGCTACTCCCACGGCGACCGGCGCATTCGGCGTACTGCGCGATCGGATGCAATCGAGGAAGTTCTCGACGTGCTCGATCGCGCCATCGTGCGCCGACTGGACCTCCTGCGTCACATTTTTCAGATCGGGAAGTTCCGTGTATCGGGGCTGCTCGGGATAGACGGCGAAGCCGCCGCGATGCAGCCGCATCAGGGCCTTAGTGCCGTGGAAGATCAGGCCGCCGCCTTCCAGGTAGCCCATCAGGCTGCAATCGAAGTTCACCAGGAAGTTGCCCGGATAATGAAACGCGGCGTTGACCGTGTCGGGCCACTGCCACTCCGGAATCACGTAATGGCCGCCCATGGCTTGCGCATCGATGGGGGTGTCGCTGGACATTGCCCAGTGCGCGACATCCACCCAGTGCAGGAACAGATCGGTGAGCGAGCCGCCGCCAAAATCCCAGAACCAGCGCCAGTTGCGGAAGCGTTCGGGATCGAACGGCTGATCGGGCGCGGAGCCCAGGAACCTTTTCCAATCGAGCTTCGAGGCGTCGATGGGCGCGCGCTGGCCGCGTCCCAGCAGGTGATTCTGATACCAATACGTGCGGATGAACGTAACCTGGCCGAGGCCGCCCGAGGCCACGATCTCGCGCGCCTGCTGGAAGTGCGGCCAACTGCGCTGCTGCATGCCGGTTTGCACGACGCGCTTCGATTCGCCGACAGCGGTGAGCAGCGGCTCGCCTTCCTCGATGCGGTGGGTGACCGGCTTCTCGAGGTACACGTCCTTGCCCGCGCGCACCGCGTCGATAGCCATGGGAACGTGCCAGTGATCGGGCGCGCCGATCACCACCGCGTCGATATCGGCCTGGTCCAGCAGCTTGCGGTAGTCGGTGAACTCGCGGGCTTCGGGCGCCACCTTCTCGCGCGCCTCCTGGAGGTGCGGCGAGTAAACGTCGCAGAGGGCCATGATCTGGCTGCCACCGCCTTTGTTGAGCAAGCTCAAAAGATACTGGCAGCGTCCGCCGGTGCCGATGCCGCCGATGCGGATGCGGTCGTTGGCGCCCAGGATGCGGCCGTAGGATGCGGCGGTGGCGAGGGCCGCGGCCTTGATGAAATCACGCCGCGCGGCGCGAGCGTCGTTCGCCGGGGCTGGGGGTTGGGGACGATTAGGGGTTGGGGTCATGCTTCTTTGCTCCTGGGCGATCTTGCCGGGCGGAAAACCGGACTTGCAACGAGCCGTCCTCGCGATAGTCGAGGAAGTACTTTCCACCCACGCCGGGATCGCGGGCGTACAGTTCGAGGAGATCCTTCTCGGGCTTCATGATTTCGCATGAAATGTTCCGGTCCCGCCGTAAGAGTTCCAGGTAAGCGCACGGGCCCGCGGTCATCAGCCAAGGCGTACTGTTTCCGCTGGCGATATACACGTGGGCGCCGGTGCCGATGCCGGACAGTTGCGCCACGGCATCGTGGGCGGTGCGGGCGCATGTTTCGCGGACGTTGCGGGTGAAGCCAATCCTGTTACGGGAGTAATCGCTGGTCCAGATGGCATAGCCGCCCGCCATGAGCGCAACGGCAAAGCCGGCGGGCGCTGCCCATCGCCGGGGCTCGGGGACCGGCAGCGCCGCCGCCAGGCTGTCGAGAGAGATACACAGCGCCAGGATCAGAAACATCTGCGGGCCATAAACATATAGGGGCTGGCGAATATTAGGGAGCATGGCCACCGGCAGCAACGTCAGTGCGTAGGCGAGCAGAGCGAAGAGGATCATCCACCTCCGCCGCGCAATTACGGCATACGCAAAAACGAGGGTCAGCCCGAACAAAAAGAGGAATGTGACGTTCCCCCTTAGTTCCATGGTGAATATGAGTGCCGTGTAGTAGGCCAGGGATTTCAGTACCGTGCCCAGGCTGGCATCCAGGTAATACGGGTTCTGGGGCGAGACTGTAGCCCGCATGTGCGGCACGAAGGACAGGTATCGGACGGCGAAAACGGCCAGAATCGAGTAGTGCAGCCACAGGCGCTTTCCAACCGCCGCGCCCGTTTGCCGCCACGACGCCTGGCCCACACGGCCCAGCAGGAGCACGGTCAGCAGCGCCGGAATCACGATGGCAAACTCCTTGGTGCGCAGAGCCAGCAGGAACAGAAACGCGCTCGCAACCCACCAAACCCACTTCTTACCAAGCCCGGTCAGAATACTGCCCAGGAGGAAGAACGTGCAGAGCACGTCAAACGACGCTCCGAGGTACGTCGCGGATGTCGCGGTGGTGCTGAGGCTTCCAAAGAAGCCGACGCCGGCCAGGCTCATCGGCACACCCACGCCCAGGCGTCGAAACAGCAGGAATGCTAGCCCGCAGTTCGCAAAGTGGATGCACAGGAACCAGGCAAGCTGGCGGCGATAGTTGAAACCGAACTGCTCATATAGGATCCGTTCCAAGGCCTGTCCGGTAGGCCGGTCGTTGTAGACCTGCTCCGGCAGAACGTGCGCGATGGCGTCCCACGGCCTGTCGATGCTCCAGAGCACGTTCTCGAGTTCATCGCCAAAAAGGAACAATCCAGGCTGCAGCGCCCAACTCACGCCTTGCCAGCAAAGGAGAACCGCGATGACGGCCAGCGCTCCAATGCCGGCTATCCGCAGCACCGAATCCATGCGATGGGGAGGCATGATTGATTGAGAAAAGGCCGATTGACGATCGGCCTGCAGGTTGACAACCTGCCCCACAAAGCTCGCTACGATCTCTTTCTGCGGACGGGTGTGGCGCCGCAGGTGAGGCCCAAGGACTTCACTTGCGCCTTCGCTTTGCTAGCCAGATCGCTCGAAGGGAAGCGTTTCGCCAGTTCGCAGAACTCCTGCTTGCCTTGCGTGCGCTTGCCGGTCTTCACCAGCGTGGCGCCCTTCATGTAGAGCGCGTCGGGGGTCTTGTTGTTGTCCGGATATTTCTCGAGGACCATGTCGAACTCCTGCAGGGCATCGTCCAGCCTGTTTTGCCGGAAGTGGATTTCCGCGATGTAATACTGGGCGTTGGGCGCTAGGTCCGTGTTGCCGTAGTACTTCAGATAATCGTTGTACTCCTGCAGGGCCACATCGTCCTTGCCGCCATTGCGGTCGCGGTTGGCGTTCTGGTAGAGCGTTTCAGCGGGGATTGGCGGCACGTTGGCGGCTGCTGCTGGGAGAACGCCTCCACCACCCGGCGGGACCGAAGGCGGGGGCGCAGCGGGCGTTTGGATGGTACGAACGGCGTTGCCGATGTCAACCATTTGCTGCTGGAGCTTGCCCACCTGACTCGAGATATCGGCCACGGATTCCCGCAGGGCGTTGACATCGGTGGTCATGGCGTCCACCTTGGCGCCCATATCGGTAACCGTGGTCACCACTTTGGTCTGCTGATCCTTGCTGGATTGCTGGAGGCTGCTCTGCAACAAGGCTACCGAGGTATTGGCCTTATTGGCAGCGTCCAGCGCCTGCTGCACCAGCACTTGAATGGCGCTCAATTTTTCGTCCTGAGAGTGTTGCAGGGTGCGCATCTGTTCCTGCAGGATCGCCACATCCCGCGACAGTTCCACCATTTCCTTGCTGGCCGCGAAGGTCAGGGAAGGACAGATCAAAAGGGCCGGCAGCAGCGTGCGCCAAAAGGTCATAGGATCTCCTCATGAGCGGGACGGAGGGGCCGTCCCGCCAGTTGTGGATGGGCCGGGAGTGCCCGGCCCTTACCAGATTTTACTGCCCGGTGGAGAAGTGCGCGCGGCGGTTTTTCTGCCAGCACGCCTCGTCGTGTTCGGTGCACTGGGGACGTTCCTTGCCGTAGCTGATGGTCTTCAGCTTGTCGCCGGAAACACCCAACTGGGTCAGGAATTCCTTGGCGGCGGTGGCGCGCCGGTCGCCGAGAGCCAGGTTGTACTCGGCCGAGCCGCGCTCGTCGCAATGGCCCTCGATGGTGATGGTGGCATCCGGGAAGCTGGCGAAGATGGCCTTCAGGGCGTCGGCATCCTTGGTGAGGGCGGTGCGGGCATCCTCGCGGATATCGCTCTTGTCATAGTCGAAGTAGGCATCCGCGACGCTGCCGGAGAGCATCTGTTCGATGGTCGGCTTGGGCGCGGCGGCTGGCGGCGGCGGTGGCGGCGGTTCGGTCACGTTGACCGTCGCCCTTGCGGTGCTGGTGCCGCCGGCACCGGTCGCAGTAAGCGTGTAGGTGGTGGAAGATCCCGGGAAGACCCGGCGGCTTCCGTTGGCCTGCACGGTTCCGATGGCGTTATCAATGGAGATGCTGCTGGCGTTGGAAACGCTCCAAGACAGCGTGGACGACTGGCCGCGCTCAATCGACGAAGGCTCGGCCGCAAACGAGGCGATAGTGGGCGCCGCGGGCGGAGGCGGCGCCGGCGTTTCCACCTTTACGGGCGGCGGGGGCGGCGGGGGCGGCGGGGCCTTCTTCTTGCAAGCCGCTGCGAATATCGCCAGGGTCAGGCAGATGCCAATAGTGGTAATTCTCCGTTTATCCAACATGAACTGAATCCTCCTTAAAAGTCGGTGATGGGTGCTCGGTGCTGGGTGTTGGCAAACTCTCCGCAGACGGGAGAACGGTACGCCAGAACCCAGGACCTAGAACCCAGCACCCTATTTTGCCCATACCGGTGTTCCATTCCTTCCGGCCGTGGTCAACTGCTTGAGTTGGGTGCCGTCGGCCAGCATGGTCCAGATCTGGTCGGACCCGCTGCGCGTGGACATGAACGCCAGGTGCCGGCCGTCCGGCGCCCAAGCGGGGTTCTCATTGCGCCCGGCGCCGTAAGTCAACTGGTTAAAATTGCGTGAGGCCACGTCCATCACGAAGATATTGAAATTGCCGGTGGCGAAGCCGCGGGTCCAGGCGAACGCTATGATCTGCCCGTTGGGGTGCCAGCACGGGTTGGACGCTTCTCCCTCGCCATTGGTCAATCTCTGCACGTCGGCGCCATCGATACTCATGTGGTAGATCTGCTGCGGTCCGGACCGGCCCGAGACAAAGACCAGATCGGTTCCGGTCTTCGGATTCACTTTCGGCTCGACCTCCAGGGCCGGGGTATTTGAAATGCGGCGCAGATTGCTCCCGTCAATATTGGCAATATAGATTTGTGCACGGCCACTGGCCGTGGACGAGTACAACAACTGCTTGCCGTCCGGCGTGAAATCCGGGGTTGCGTTCATGGATGCGACTTGATTATAAAACGGCAAGCGCCGTCCGGTATCCGTCGAGAGAATAAATATAGCAGGATTGCCGCGAACGAAGCTAGTAAAAGCGATTTTGGTGCCGTCGGGCGAGACGGCGGGCATAATGGAAAGCGAATTGAAATGGCTGATCTGGCGCTGATTGGAGCCGTCCGGGTCCATAACCCAGATTTCCTTGTGGCCGGTACGATTCGATACAAAATAGATCTTGGTGCCGAGCAGGGAGGTGCCGCCCATCTGGGCTATGATATCGGCGGCGAATTCGTGCGCCGTTTTCCGGGCTCCGGCTTCGTCCGGCGAACCGAAATAGCGCTTTCCTATGACCTGGGCCTGCGAAATCGCGGGCTGGCCCACGTTGAACAGCCAGCCGTAGAGCACCAGCACGTTGTTTTGCACGGCGGTATAGCCGAACGCCAGGTAGTTCGCCGAAACCGGCGGCGAGGACCAGTCCGAGAGCCACAGGCCGCCCCCGTTGCGGGGTTGTTCGCCGGGGCGGGCAGCCTGGGGCGGCGGCTGGTCGCGGAAATCGGAAGGCTGCTGCGGCACTTGCAGGGGGAACATGGTCTTGGGGACCATTTTGAAGAGGCCGGAAGCGTCCAGATCGTTATACAGGGTTTCATTGAAGGCGTTCATCAGCGGCTGCGCCGCGCCGCTGCCGCGCAAATCGGTTACGGCAATGGCGGGGCGGGAGCCGCCCTCCAACTTGATAATCACATCGCTCTGCTGCGCCGCCAGCACCAGCAGGATCCCGGTGAACACCGCGGCAAACCAAAAGACTCTTTTCATTTATCGCCTCAACTCAAACCAGAATTCAATGGTGGCGGCATTCCGTTCATACGCGGCGGGCAGGGCCGGGAACGGTTGGGCGTCATAGATGGCGCGCTGCGCGGAGTAGTCCAGGGCCAGGTTGCCGCTGCCCTGGGCGACACGCACGTTGCGCACCGAGCCATCCCGCATCAGATCGAAAGTGACAATGGCCGGCGGAAGCGTGTGGATGCGCGCATCCACGTCCCCGGTGTGCCACTTCTCCGCGACTTTTTGCCGCAGGATCATCACATAGTTTCCGAACCGGTTCCCGAACGGCGAACCCTGGCCGACGCCCACCCCGCCGGAGCCGATCTGCCCCATCATGGGCGAAACCAAAGCCTGGCCGGCTTCGCTGTAAAGCTGGTTGGGACGGTCCTGCTGCTTCGCCCGCCAGGTGTTCGCCGCGGACCGGGCTACGTCGGACGGCTTGGGACGCGTACGGCTCTTGATGGGAATGGCATCCGGTTCCTCTGCGGGCGCGCGCTTCTTCGGTTTGGCAGCGGGAGGAGGAGTGGGTACCGCCGACTCAGTGGGGTTCGCCAGCGGGTTGACGATACCGCTGCGCGACGGCAGCGGAATCTTGTTCACCACGTTAATGGCAATGCTGCCCGGGCCCCCCGAGGTGGCGTCGCCCCAGCTTTCATGAGGGCCGGAGATCACTACGCCCCAGAGCAGCAGCGTTCCGAAAACCGCCCCATGCAGCGCCAGCGATCCCAACAGCGGCTTGTTGAGCGAATCCGCCTGATCCAGGACGTCGGCATGCCCCGGCATCACTTCCGCCTCTTGTCGGCGGCATCTTCCGGCTGGGTGACGGCATTGACCTGGTACTTGGCCGTGCCCAGCTCGCTCATGACCTGGGCGATGGGTCCCCAGACCGTTTCCTTGTCGGCGCGGAGGTAGACGGCGGTAGCGCCGCTGAAGCGCCGCTGGATCTCGGCTGGAAGCGCGTTGATGTCTACCTCCTTTTCGTTGAGGTACAACGTGCCGTCCTTGGTGATGTTGACCACCGGCAGATCTTTGGCGCTGTCGGCGACCGCGCGCGTCTTGGGGACGTCCACCTGGATGCCGAATTCCATGACGTGGGCGGTCAGCATGAAGATAATGAGCAGGACCAGCATCACGTCGACAAAGGGGGTGACGTTGATTTCGGAAAGCATGCCGGGCGCGGCGCGCCGGCGCGACCGGGAGTTGCCGCCACCATTGATCGCGATGGCCACTGGCTACTCTCCAAAACTCCGCTCGGCCATGTTGAGGAATTCGAGCGCGAAATCGTCCATGCGCGAGCCGATCTCGCGAATGGTGTGGTTGAACTGGTTATAAAAGATGGCGGCGGGGATGGCCGCGGCGAGTCCCACGGCGGTGGCGATCAGAGCATCCGCGATGCCTGGCCCCACGGCGCGCAGGCTGGCGCTGCCTTGCATCCCGAGTTCCTGGAACGCGCGGATGATGCCGAGCACGGTGCCGAACAGGCCGATGAACGGGCTGACCGAAGCGGTAGTGGCCAGCCAGCTCATGTTGCGCTCCATTTTGGTGAGCTCCTCGCTGGCGCCAAGCTGCAGGGAGCGTTCGAGCGAGATCTTATTGGTGACGGAGCCCCGCGCCTGGACCTGGCGGTGGACCTCCTCGTAGCCGAACTCGAAGACGGAGACCAGCGGGGCGGGCTTGAATTGTTCGCTGGCGACCATGACCGCGTCCAGGCCGCCGGCCTTGCGGAAGGCGCGCAGAAAGCGCCGGTCGGCGGAGTGCGCCGTGCGCAAGACGTTCCACTTGGCAAAAATGATGGCCCAAGAGAAAACGGAAAAGAGTAACAGGATAGCCAGAACGGCGATTGTCAGAGGGCCACCGCGGCCGACCATTTGCCAAATGTCGATCTGCAGAAGGAATGCGGGCGCTTCAGGCGTCAAACCATCTCCTAATTTTCAAATCTAACACGAGCCGCGCTCCGCGCGTCGATGGAGAGGCTTCCGCACGCCTGCATGGCATTGCAAGATGCAGAACTTAAGGGAGACGATTGAAGGCCGATATGGCCACCGCCATGCGGGATTCCAGGTAGACGTTGACGCGCGCATCTTCGATCAGGCCATGGACCCAGCGAATGGTGTATGTGACCGGGAAGGTAAGCACGGCGCCGTGGGCCAGGGTCAGCGTAATGTCGGCTTCAAACACCGAAAGGTCGCCGGCGGTCCAGAGTTGTACTGGAGCATGGCGGAGATCGTCCACATCGAGCGAGAACTGCACCAGCACCCGGCGGATAGCGGCGCGCCCTGAAATCGGGGGCAAGCCCGGGAGCCTGACTGTCGCGGCCACGCCAAAGAAGGAAGCCACCGCGTCGGCATCCAGGCCGTCCAGCGCGCCGAAACACCGCTTTACTCGCGCCGGCAGGGACTCGGATTCGTTTGGTATGGAGAGAGGCCGCGGGCCGTCGACTGCTTGCAGAGCTACCAGCAAGTACGTGAGGCGCGCGCCGGAGGCAGATCGTTTCGCGGTGTGTGTTAAGCCTAAGTAAAATCTGGGCGGAGCCTGCCCCGCTCTATCGGCTCTTTCCCACTTCTCTGCGCTTTCTGGCCCAGTCTTCCTTATTCACCTGGCGGGCGCGTCCCACGCCCAACGCGTCCCCGGGCACCCCGCTGGTGATGACCGACCCAGCCGCGATATAGGCGCCCTCGCCCACTTCGAGCGGCGCCACCAGCGTGGCATTGCTGCCGATGAATGCGCCCGCGCCGATTTTAGTAGGGTACTTGCGAGTCCCATCGTAGTTGCAGGTGATGGTGCCCGCGCCGACGTTCACCCGCGCTCCGATTTCGGAATCGCCCAGGTATGCCAGGTGCATGGCTTTCGACCCGGCGCCCAGGCGGGTTTTTTTCAGCTCCACGAAATTGCCGACATGCGCTCCGGCCGCGATGTGATTCGCCATGCGCAGACGGGCGTAGGGTCCGGCGTGCGCCCCGCGCTCTAGCCGCGACGTGCCGATGATGGTGAACGGCCCGACTACCACCTCGTCCGCCAGTTCCGAATCCTGGACGATGGAGCAAGCGCCGATGCGGCAGTTCTCGCCAATCGTGGTGTGGCCCAGGATCTGCGCGAACGGCTCCACAATGGTGTCCATGCCGATGGCGACATCCGGGTCCACAGTCACCGTTTCCGGCTTCTCGACGGTCACGCCGGCCAGCATGAGTTCGCGCACCTTGCGCTCGCGCAACAGGCGGTCCACCAGGGCCAGTTCGGCGCGGTCGTTGATGCCCAGCACTTCGCGCGGGTCGGCGATGCGGAAAGCGGCGATGGCGTGCCCGGCGCGGTGCAGGATTTCGACCATATCGGTGAGATAGTATTCGCGCGCGGGATTGTCCGGCCGGAGGTCTTGCACATGCCGCCAAAACGGCGCCGCGCGATAACAGTACAGCCCCATGTTAGCCTCCCGGATGGCGAGTTGTTCGGGCGTGCCCGCGCGTTGCTCCACCACGCCTGTCACGCGGCCGTCGCGATCGCGCAGCACGCGCCCGTAACCGGTGGGATCGTCCATCACGGCAGTCAGGATGGCGCCGGCGGCATCGGAGGATTGCTGGGCGGCGGCCAGTCCTTCGAGCGTTTGCGGCCGCACCAGCGGGCAGTCGCCGTATAGAATCACCAGCCGGCCGTCCAGGCCCGCGAGCCTGTCCGCAGCGACCATCAACGCGTGACCGGTGCCTTTTTGCTCGGGTTGTTCGATGAAGCCGATGCCGGGCGTCTGAATGGCCGCGCGCACTTCGGCGGATTGATGGCCCACCACCACGAAGATCCGCTCCGGCGGCGCCAGCGCGCGCGCGGTGCGCAATACGTGGTCGATCAGGTATCCGCCGCCGGCGCGGTGCAGCACCTTGGCCTTGCGCGACTTCATGCGGGTGCCGAGGCCGGCTGCCAGAACGACTACCGTCAACGGTGTTTCCACTATTTCCTCCCGCCGGCTTTGATCCTCCGCCGCCGGCCCTCGTGCGCCAGCCGCACGGCCATCGCGGCACTCTGTTCCGGATCGTGACGCACCTTCCTGGATTCCTGCAGCAGCTTGCCGCTCACCACCTTGATTCCCATTTTGGAGATTCGATCCAGGTCGTTTTCCACGGGTAGCGCCTGCTGCCGTTCGTAGCGCTTCCGCGCGGCCATCTGCATGGGTGCGATGTTAACGATGGCGCAATCGATGAGCTTACCGCCCGCATGCTTGTGGATGGCGCGGATATGGTCGGAGGCGGTGAAGTGCATGGTTTCTCCAGGCTGCCACATGAGGTTCACAAAATATGCCTTAAGGGCGGTCGAGCGCCGGATGGCCGCGGAGATTCCCTCCACCAGCAGGTTCGGAATCACGCTGGTGAACAACGAACCGGGGCCCAGGGTGATCAAGTCGGCCCGGGCGATTGCGGCCAGCGTATCCGCCATGGGCTTCACCTTGCGCGGGCGCAGCCGGACGGTGCGGATGGTCCGGCGGCTCTTGCTGATGTTGGTTTCTCCGGTTACGCGCGTGCCGTCCTCCAGGGTGGCCTCCAGCGCCACGTCGGCGGCCGTGGCGGGATAGATCCGGCCGGTGATTTTGAGCACTTCGGAAGACGCTTTGACCGCGTCCGGAAAGTCTCCCATGAGCTGCGTCAGGGCCGTCAGGAAGAGGTTGCCGAAGCTGTGTCCCTTGAGCCCCAGGCCGGCTTGGAAGCGGTGCTGGAACAGGCGCGAAAGCAGGGCTTCGTCGGCGGATAGCGCCACCAGGCAGTTGCGGATGTCGCCCGGCGGCAGCACGTCGAACTCGCGCCGCAGGCGACCGGAGCTGCCGCCATCGTCGGTGACCGTAACCACCGCGGTGATGTCAATCAGCGGAGCGCGGCGGGGGCTGGCGTAGTGCTTCAACCCTTGCAGCAGGGCGGAAAGGCCCGTGCCTCCGCCGATGGCTACGATACGCAAGGGCTCGGAGTTAGACATGGCGGGTTTGGTGGCTCACGCACGCGCGCACGGTCCCACTCAAAGAGTTAAAGCTGCGTCTTCTTGTCCGGATAGAGCAGCCGGTGGAAGGCAGGTTGGCCAGCCATAGCCGTGAAATCGGGGTCCTGGCGGGCAGCCAGCCGGTTACGGGGTTGCAAATCGATCGCACATTTCAGGTTCTCATAAGCCGCCTGCAAATCTCCACCCAGGCTTTGGCAGGCGGCCAGCGCGTAGACTACATGGTCGGCGGCAGGGTCTGCTTCCAGAGCGGCGCGCAGGTGGCTTTGAGCGGCGGCAAGGTCGCGGGAGTTGATCAGGGTGATGGCGTAGTTGTAGTGCTCTTCCGGCGTCTTCAAGACCGGGCCGGCGGATTGGAGGCGCTGTTCGCACATATGCGCGTGCAGGCCGGCACGATGCGCCACGGCGCGGTCGGGCCCGCCGAGGGCCCGCAGAAAGGACTCCCTGGCCGGCTGAAACCGGCGCGCATGAAACAGGCGCATGCCCTCCTCGAACGACTCCATCTGGCTGGGTCCCGTTTCGCGCGGCGGCGCAGGCTGGCCGTTCTTGCTTTCCTGGGCGGGAGAAGCGTTCGCGGGGTTGCGCGTTTCGGCACTCTTCGGCATCGGTGTCTTCTTCTTTACGGGCATAGCGGGGCCCAAAAGCCGACAATTTAAGTCAGTAAGCTCTTATACCAGACCCGCTGCTTCGCATGCAAGTGGCACTGGCGGCGAGCCAGGAACTTCGCATGAAGGGGGTGGCTGGCGATTTCGCAACGAGATGATCGGCGCCGCGGGCAGAATCGCGGCTGGAAGACGGTTGGGAGACCGAC
>Ga0335078_10006121_pt1 | contig 17830 bp, 18 predicted proteins | sample Lox_Sample_32_FD_206711 | JGI IMG/M metagenome (GOLD analysis project Ga0335078, IMG submission 206711) | Soil microbial communities from Loxahatchee National Wildlife Refuge, Florida, United States - Lox_Sample_3.2 | ecosystem: Environmental > Terrestrial > Soil > Wetlands | place: USA... | reverse complement strand
CCCCACCCCCACCGTCCGCGCGATCGCCGAGTTCGATTCACCCTTCGCGGCCAACAAGATCACCCGCGCACGTCGCGCCAAGCTCTGCGGCGTGCCGTGTTCCCGCAGCGGCACATGACGCTGCAGGACACGGCTCCGCTGGTGCACGGCGCTGGCGAGCGGATCGACGTCCGGACCTAGGCTTCGGTGCCGGCTTCTACGGCGATCTCGGGCGCGAACTGCTCGGTTGAGGCGGGCTCGGCGCCGTCGCAGAGCGCGCGCGTCTGGTGCGGCGCGAGCCCGAGCCCGAGCAACATTAGTCCGAGGGCGCTGCCGACGCCGAGCACCGTGCGGGCGCCGAACGTCGCCGCGAGCGGGCCCGCGATCACGTAGCCCAGGGGCATCAACGCGAGCGAGCCCATCCAATCCCACGCGCTCACGCGCGACAGCGCGTTTGGCGGAATGTGGCGCGCGAGCGCTGTCTCCCACCAGATGATCAAGAGCGAGAAGCCGAACCCGGTCGCGAACGCGCACACGCAGACGAGCGCGAGCGGCGCGCCGACCGCGAACACCAGGTCCTGCACCGGCCACGCGAGCACGAGCAGCATCCCGGCGCGCAGCGGCCGGGCAGGACGCCAGCGAATGGCCACGATCGCGCCGAGCACGGCCCCGACGCCGGCGAAGCTCTCGAGCACCCCGAACACGCCGGCGCTGCCGTACAGATCCCGCGCGATCGCGGGCGCAAGCGCGTACCACTGCGAGTACACGCACATCACCGCGCCGGCGAACACCGCGATGGTCACCCACACCCAGGTCCGCGACCGGACCTCGCGCCAGCCGCCGCGCAACCCCGCGCGCAGCGACTCGGGCGCTCGATCGTCGCCGCGCGGCCGCGGCCGAACGCGTGCGAGCAGGACTGCGCTCAGGACGAACGTCCCGGCGTCGAACACGAATGCCTCGCCGGCGCCGACGCCGAGCACGAGCGCGGTCGCGAGCACGGGACCGATCAGGAACGCCACGTTCGCCGTCGATTCGGTCAGCGCTCTGGCGTCCTGGATCAGCGACTCGGGCACGGTCTGCGGGATCAGGCCGCTATAAGCGGGCTGGAAGAACGCCTGCGCGGCGCCGAACAACGCCTCGATCACGATGATCTGCCATATCCGGGCCGCGCCCGCGAATATCAGCACCGCGAGCGTCGCGTGCAATGACGCGCGGATCGCGTCGGCCGCGATCATGATCCGATGGCGCGGGAGGCGGTCCGCCCACACCCCGCCGACGAGCAGAAGCGTGACCAGCGTCAGACCTTGCGCGCCGAGCACCAGGCCGAGATCGGTCGGCGAGCCTGCCCGGATCGTGATGAACAGCGCCAGCGCGACGACGACCACGTGGTCTCCGATCGCGCTGGCTGCCTGACCGGCGAACAGATATCGGAAGTCTCGGTGGCGCAGGATGCGCAGGTACTGATTCACGGCTACTCACTCTCGACACGACGGCAACGACGAAACTGCGGGCAGCCGCGTTAGTTCGGGCGGCTGCGAATGGGCGCTAGCGGACGGCTAGAGCGCTGAGCAGATTCTTCTGTCGAGGCGTAACCAACATCAGCCTCTGAAATCTAGCATGACGGTTGATCGGGTTCGGGCAGTCTCGACGACGCTACGGCCTGTTGAGCACGATGTTGAGCTGGTAGTTCCAGGTCCGTGCTCTCGTCCAGAGCCACTTCGACCCTTTCGCTCTTCGTCGTGTGGACGAAGACACAAGCGGCCATGGTGGGAATCGCCCGGGCCTTAGACCCGCCTGATCTCGACGGCGTCGCAGCCGGCGCCTACTACCGGGTGGTCGCGCTCCTCGCTTCCGCGCCGCCCAGCCGCGAGGTCGTTCCACGGCGAGCACCTCGAACACCCGCGGAGAGCACGAACGAGGCTCTCGTCAACCCCCCACGGGGGCGTGCGGCCAAACGTTCGATCCGGGGTCCAGCGGTCATGTTTAGGCGAGTCGCCGGTCGATCCTGCCGGATGGGTTGAGCCTCCAGGCGTGCAGATCCCCCAGCCATTCGTCGCTGCGGGTCGGGTCCACCGGGGAGGCGATCAGCCGGCGGTAGGCTCCGGAGTGGAAGATGAGGGGCTCGCCGGAACGGTGGGCGAAGTGGAGCACCTCGCCGATGAACAGCGTGTGATCGCCGGCGGCATGGGCGTCGACGACGTCGGCGACCACGTGGGTGAGCGCCCCCTCGACGAGCGGGGCTCCGAGGGTCTCGGCAAGCGCGATCGCGGTGGGCTGCGGGCGGCCGGCGAAGTGGCGGCTGACCGGCTCCTGGTCACGGCCGAGCACGCTGACGCCGTAGCGCCCGGCGCGCAGGAGGATGTCGTGCATGCGGGCGCTGGTGGCGATTGACACCACGACGAGCGCCGGGTCCAGCGAGACCGACATGAAGCCGTTGGCGGTCATGCCGTGCACGAGGTCGTCAAGGCGGGTGGAGACGATCGTCACTCCGGTGGCGAACGTCCCCAGCGCGTCCCGGAAGCGCCGCTGCTCCGCCGGGGTCCCGGCGGACCCCGGCGAAGTCGGAGGATGCATGATTGTGCTCATCGTCGCCTCGGCTAGGCGAACGGGTGACCGGGGAGGCCCATGAGATTGCGGCCGAGGCTGGTTAGCGCGTCGCCGCGGCCAAGCACCATGTGCATGGCAGCGGCATTGGCGTCGCGCCAGAACTGCTGCATCGCCGAGGTCTCGAACAGCGACATTGCGCCTGAGTCGAGGAACAGCTGGTTCGTGAGCTCCGCGCACGTGCGGGTGATGAACGCCCGTTGCGCGAACATCCGCGCGCGTGTCTCGTCGGGGAGCGCGCCGCGGCCCGCCTCGGCCGCCTCCCACATGTCGCGTACATACTGCAGCATCAGAGCGTGGGCGGCGTCCCATTTGGCGATCGCGTCGGCGAGCGTCATCTGCGAGTACGGGGCCTCCTGGGCGGCGGCGTGCTCGTAGGCGCGCACCCGAACCTTCGTCCAGTGGGTGAACTCCTCGATCGCCCGCTGGGCGACGCCGAGCGCGGTGTAGGCGAGGTGGATCGCCGCCATGCCCATGAACGGCAGCTTGAACAGGGTGCCTCCCTCCACGACCTCGCCCTGAGGGACGTTGTCGTGGGCGAATCTGGCGAGCTCGAAGATGCGGTAGCTCGGAATGAAGGTGCGCTCGATCGTCACCTCGTTGCTGGCGGTGCCGCGCAGGCCGACGGTCCGCCAGGTGTCCTGTACGGCCAGCTGCGTGGCGGGGACGAAGGCGACGATCGGCCGCGGCGGGTTCGCGTCCGGGGGCACGAAGGCCAATCCCGCCCACGACGCCCACTCGATTCCCGAGACGAACTTCCAATGACCGCTGAGCATGTAGCCGCCGCCGACGATCTCAGCCTGTCCGCCGGGGACGAGCGAGTCGACGATCAGGCCAGGCTCGGAGTCGCGGACCTCCTCCTGCAGCTGCTCATGCGTGAACGACAGGTACCACTGGTGCCCGGCGGTCAGGCCGTAGAGCCAGCCGAGCGCCGCCGAGCCCCGCGCGAGCTCGCGCCCGACTTCCACGAGGGTGAGCGGGTGGGCCTCGACGCCGCCCATCCGTCGCGAGGTCGCCAGGCGCAGCAGACCGGAGTGCAAGAGCGCCTGGATAACCGCGTCGGGGAGGCGCCGCTGCGCCTCGGTCTCGGCGATGTGCTCCCAGGCAAGCTCACCGAGCGCCCGCGCCCGGGCGATGATTTCGCCCGCGCTCAGCGCGTCGATCGGCAGGTCGGTCGGTGGGTCGGCAACTGTCATCTCTGCATCTCCTCTGGTCAGGAACCTTCGGCGAATGTCGGCGGTGGGATGGCGCCCCAGGCGCTGAAGGCCTTGGGCAGCTCGGACCACACCTTGGTCTCGCCCCTGCCGACGCGGGGCATCTCGGCGGAGAACTCCAGCCGGTTACCCCCCGGCGTCCAGAAGAACAGGTAGACGTTGCCGCCGACGCTGTGGCGCCCCGGTCCGGTCTCCACTTGGACACCGGCCGCCGCGAGGCGATCCGCGGCTTGCTTGAGATGGTCGAAGGACTCGAGCCTCAACGCGTAATGATGGAGCGTCTGGCTCGGTGGCCCCTTGAACATCGCGATGTCGTGGTGCTGGCTGCCCGCTCGCGTCCACGCCGCAGCCAGCACGTCGGGCTGCGGGCGCATCTCGTCCGACACCGAGAAATCCAGGACCGCGCGCAGGAACTCGACCATCTCCTCGGCGTCGGGCACCTTCAGCGTGATGTGGTCGAAGTCGATCGGAGCGATTCCGGCGCGCCGCCCGGCCTGACCCGGGTTCAGATACGCCGGTCCTGGATCGGTCACGACGAGCTCGATCCGCAACCCGCTCGGCGCCGCGAAGCGCAGCGCGCGGCTGACGCCGGAGCGTGGATCGCTGAGCGTCTCGGCTTCGATGCCCCGCTCGGTGAGCCGGCGCGTGTAGCGCTCGAGATCCTCGATCGATTCCACCTCGAGCGCGACGACGCGCACGCCCGTTCCGCCGCCATGCAGCACGAGGTCGCAGCGCCCGTCCACGCCACAGCCAAGGCTGACGTGGTTGTTCTCACGCCCCAGCTGCACCATTCCGACGACATCGGTATGAAAGCCGACCGACCCCTCTAGGTCATCGACTGCCAGTTCGGTGTAGGCCACCTGTGTGATGCACACTCTCGTCTCTCCTCTCTCACTGCTCCAGGAAGCGCAGATGCGCCCGGTGGAACTCGTCGGGCTTTTCCCACTGCGGCCAGTGACCGGCTCCCTCGATCACCTCGATCCGCGCGTCAGGGATCCACTCGCGCAGCAGCTGGGCTTCGTCGATCCCGCCGGTCGGATCGTGGTCCGTCCACAGCAGCAGCGTCGGCGCGGCGATCCGACCGCACCACTCCGATGACCACGCGTACGGCTCGCGGTATGTCCAGTCCTGGACGGCGACGATGTTCGTCATCGCCCGCTCGAAGCCGGACTGGGTGTAGATCGCCAGTCGCAGCGCGACCAGCTCGTCGGTGACGTGGCCCGTGTCGTAGAACAGCCACTCCACCCGGGCCCGCACCGTCTCGGGCGAGGCCTCGCGCACCGCCTTCAGGCTCGAGTCGCGCACGGTCGCCATCACCTGCGGCTTGTTGGTGATGTTGCCGGGCGTGTTTAGCACGAGACGGTCGACCCGCGTGGGCCGATCCGCCGCCGTCCACGCTGCCACCCAGCCGCCGAGCGATTCCCCCGACAGGTGCGCGCGATCGATCTCGAGCGCGTCGAGCAGCCTCACCAGATGGTCGCTGAGCACATCGATCGTGTAGGGCCGGTCCGGCTTGTCGGTGTACCCGTGACCGAGCATGTCGTAGAGCACGACGTGGAAGTGCTCGGACAGCGCGCGGACGTTGCGAGCATAGGCCTCCAGGTGCCCGCCCGTGCCGTGGATCAGGACGACGGCGGGGCCCTCGCCAGCCTCGATCACCCGTGTGCGGATCCCGCCGGCGTCGACGAACCGTTGACGCAACTCGACGCCGAACAGGTCGCCCCAGATGCTCAGGTGGGCGCCGGTGGCCGAGAGCTGTGCCACCGTCGTGCTCATGGACGCCCCCCGTCCTCGGGCAGGATGGCCGCGTCGCCGAACCGTGCCAGGTGCGCCTCCGCGGCACTGCGCGCCCCCTCGGCGTCGCCACGGAGGATCGCGGCGGCGATCGCCTCGTGCTCGTCGTGCGAGAGTTGCAGATCTTCCTGCGTGCGGCGCTTGAGGTAGAAGTCGCTGAGGTCCCAGGCCTCGCGGGCGAGTTCCGCGAGCCGGTGGTTGCCGCCGGCTGCCAGCAACGTGGCATGAAAGCTCTTGTTCGCCGCCTCGAACGCGTGTTGATCGTGCGCGGCCGCGGCGGACGCACTCTGCGCCAGCGCGTCGCTCAGTGCGCGGCGCTGCACGTCGGTGGCGTGCGTGGCGGCGAGCCGTGCGGCGGCGCCGTCGAGCACGCCGGCGGTCACGAAGTGCTCGCGGACCGAGCGACGCTCGGGCATGATCACCCGGCAGCCGACCTGCGCGATGATCTCGATGAACCCGGCCCCTTCGAGCCGGGCCATCGCGTCCATCACCGGTCGGCGGCTGACGCCGAACTCCTCCGCGATCTCGACCGTGTTGAGCATCTCGCCGTAGTCGCGCCAGCCGGCGATCAGCCGCGCCTTCAGCGTCTCGAACACGAGGTCGGCCTTCGTCCCGACGGTCCTCACGGAGGCGAGCTCCAGCGGACCCCCTGCGTCGAGGGCGATCGCGGTTCGCGGCGTCATCAGTGCCCCTCCCCCGGTGCCGCCGGTGCTGCGACCGGCCAGCGCCGCCAGACCCCGTACCAGAGGATCGAGCCCGCGGCGAGGAAGTTCAGCGTGCAGACGGTCATCCACAGGTAGATCGGACTGCTCGGCGGCCACGTGCTGTTCGCATCGCCGATCGCTTTCAGCACCACGAACATCGCGACCGCCATCGCCCCGATCGTGGCCAGCAGCCCGGCGTCACGCGCCGGCCCTGCGGCCAGCAGCCGCGCGGGCCAGACCTCGAAGATCAGCCCGGCGATGATCGAGGCGGCGATCACCGACCCGCACCCGGCCGAGATCTCCGGAACGGTCAGGCTGAGCGGCCCGGATAGGAGCAGGAACGTCCCCCAACCGATCGCGACCACGACGACGGTCCCGGCCAGCGACCGCACCGGCCCGGCGGCGATCCGCGCGAACGGACGGCCGCGCAGCGGGATGAACAGCACGACCGCCCACACCGCCACCGACAGCGTCCACCCGAGCAGGCTGAATGCGCTCACCGGGCCGGCCGGATTGTGCAGCCCGAGGGCGCCCTGCACCGGCGGTGGGATCACCGCATCCCAGTTGGCGAGCAGCTCGTAGGCGGCCAGCCCGACCGCCCACGCCACGACGATCGCGGCGATGCCCGACCACGCGTCGCCGAGCCGGCGCAGCGGCCACCGATCGCAGACGAAGGTCAGGACGATCATCGCCAGGAAGATCAGCCCGGCTAGCGGCAGCGTCCACGGATAGCTCGGGAACGGCGGGCGTCCCGGCCGGTGCCCGGCGGGCGTCGTCGAGAGCAAGTGCGAGAGGTCGCCGCGGCCGACGATCACCTGCGCGAGCGCCGTCAGCACGACAGCGACGCCCGCAATCAGCACGGTGTTGAGCAGACCGTCGAGCAGCCGCGAGCTGCTGCGAACCGGCCAGCCATGCCACCACAGCGCGCTGGCGATCAGGACCGGCAGCGAGAACGTCGTCACCGCCCCCAGGATCTGCAGCGAGCTGAGCGGGGCGACCGCGACCCCGAGAACGAGGCACAGGACGATCGCGATCACCGCGCCCACCACACCGACAGCGGGCTGGCTGCGCAGATCGTTGGCGGTGGCGCCGGCGGGTGCGGCGGACAGCGTGGTGGGTTGAGTGATGCTCATGGGGCGGCGACCTCCTCCAGGTGACGTTCGGTGGCGACGAGGCCGCGGTCGAGCACCGATCCGGCCTCGAGGAACGACGCCGGCGGCTGATGACCCCACCACAACAGCCCCGTCGTCTCGTACTGCTGGAGCGTCCAGTCGATCGGCGGCCGGTCGAGATCGCGGACGTAGTCGCCCGCGTAGAGCTCGATTCGGTTGCCATCTGGATCGCGGACGTACAGGAAGCAGGCGTCGGTGATGCCGTGGCGCCCCGGGCCGTACTCGATAACCGACAGCCCGGCATCCGACAGCAGGTCGGCTGCGGCGATCACCGCGCCGGTGTCGCGCAGCGTGTAGGCGAGGTGATGGAAGCCGATCCGCGTGTCCCGGCCGATCGCCATGTCGTGGCTGAACGGCGCGCGCCGCAGCCAGGCGCGCTGGACCTCGCCGCGGTCGTCGATCTGGCGCTCGGAGGCCGAGAAGCCCAACTCGCCCTGCCAGTAGGCGAGCGCCTCCGGCAGCGTGGCGACGCGGACGTTGACGTGGTCGAGCCGCGCCAGCCCGACGCCTCGCCGGCGGTGCGTGTGGCGCATCGGCAGCTGAGGTCCCCGGGTGCCGTGCGCCGGCACCTCGTCGACACCGTGCTCGTAGTCGACGACGTGGCCGCCCGGGGTGTGGACGCGCAGCATGCGGCCGCGGCCGGGCTCGGCGCCGGCCTGGCGCCAGGCGATCGGAAGCGCCAGACGTTCGTGCAATGCCGCCAGCTCGTCGAGGCACTCCTCGCTCTCGACGCGGAAGCCGAATGCCAGCAGACCGGGCTCGGTGTCCTGGGTCAGCTTCAGCGACCAGACGTCGAACTCGGCCGGAGCCCGCAGCCACAGCGCGTCGCTGCCTTCGTCGAAGACAATCAACCCGAGAAGGTCGCAGTAGAACGTGCTCGCGCGCTCGAGATCGGTGACGGCCATCTCGACGTGGCTCAGCCGGTTGATCACGACCCCAACCTACGGTCGGACGGAGACCGGGACAACGATGTTCCGAACATGTCGGATGCCGTCCTCATGAGCGCTCGCGATGCGACGCATAAGCCACTTCGCCGGCGCTCTCGCGCTCGTTCAGCCCGAGCGCTTCGAGCAGTCGCGAGTTCTCCACGAGCAGCATCCGCACGAGCCTGGTGCCGTCGTTGTAGTGCCGGTGCCACACCCACGGCGGCGTGTAGATGAGGTCGCCCGCTTGCCAGCGCTCGGTCCGCGGGCCGATCTCCGAGTAACCCTCTCCCTCGATCACGTAGTGGACCGACTCGTGCCGGTGGCGCTGCAGATCGCCGGCCGTTTCCGGCGGCAGCTCCTGGACGTAGAACTCCATCGTGCGGGCCGGCACCTCGGGCATCGCGCCGATCCGGCTCGGGTTGCCGGTCATCGCCGGATCGAGCCAGTGCGCGTCGGCGCTCGAGTGCACGAGCGGCTCGGGCAGCGACGCCTCGGGGTCGACGTGCTTAGTCCGAGCCGCCTGCTCGAGCCACACTTCGAACGCACTCATGCCTGGGTCATCCCGCCGTCGATCACATGCACGGCGCCGGTGATGAAGCCGGCGTGCTCGCCGGCTAGGTGCGCGACGAGCGAGGCCACCTCGTCGGCCCGGCCGAGCCGTCGTGCCGGAATCTCCCCCAGCTCCTGCTCCATCAGCGTGGCCACGTCGACGCCGCGGCGCTCGGCCAGGAAGCCGGTGATCTGGCGCCGGCGGTCGGTGTCGATCGGCCCGGGCGCGATCACGTTGAAAGTGATCCCGCTCGGCCCGTACTCGGCCACGAGCGAAGCCGACAGCCCGGCGACGCCGGCGCGCATCACGTTCGAGAGGTGCAGGCCGGACAGCGGCTTGACCACGCCGGCGGTCGAGGTCAGGTAGATGACGCGTCCCCAGCCCCGGTCCGCCATTCCCGGCAGCACCGCCCGGGTGAGCGCGATCGCGCTGCCGAGGATCAGGTGATAGGCGCCGAGCCAGTCGTCATCGGCGAGCGCGGAGAATGCCGAGGGCTTCGGTCCTCCGGTGTTGGCGACGAGGATGTCGACGCCGCCGAGCACCGCGATCGCGGCCCGCGCAGCCTCCTCCGCAGCCGCCGGATCGGTGAAATCGGCGATCGCGTGGCCGGCCGCGCCGATCGCTCCCGCGGTCTCGGCGGTCCGTTCGCTCGTCCCGGTGATGAACACCTCGGCCGCGTGCGAGCGGAGCGTCGCCGCTGTTGCGCGGCCGATGCCGTTCGACCCGGCGGTGACGAGCGCGCGGCGGCCGGCGAGCGCCGCCTCAGACGGCAACGCTCTCCTCCACGGCGGCGCTCCCAGCGGTGGCGAGGCTGTGCGTGATCCTGACCGCCGCCGCACGGATGAGCTCCTCGTAGCGCTGGGCGAGGCGTTGCTCCCCGGCGATCGGCACGCTCAGGCTGATCGCGGCAGTGGCGCGGCCGCGCTCGATGATCGGCGCAGCGTGGCAGCAAATGCCGGACACGGCGCCTTCGCGGTCGTGGGCAACGCCGGTCCGGCGGGCGCCGGCGAGCTCGAAGCGCAGCGCGTCAACCGAGCACACCGTCCGCTCGGTCAGCGGCTCCATCCCGAGCCGCTCGAGCGTGAGCCCGACGGTCCCAACCGACTGGTGCGCCAGCAGCGCCTTGCCGACGGCGGTGCCGTGCAGCGGCAGCCGGCGGCCGATACCCGAGACGGTGATCTGTGGCGCGTTGTCGGGGGTGACCTTGTCGATGTAGACGACCTCGACTTCCTCGAGGGTGGCGAGGTGGACGGTGGCCCCGAGCGTGCGGGCGAGTTTCTCCATCACCGGCCGGGCGTGCACGCGCACGGCGAGGCTGTCGAGCGCCGCGCTGCTGAGCGTCAACAGCTTCAGGCCGAGCCGGTAGCGGTTGCCAGCCACGCGGCGCAGCAGACCGGTGCAGGCCAGCGTATCGAGCAGATCGTGGGCCGAGGAGCGGGGAACCTGGAGCGCGAGTGCCGCCTCGGTCACGCCCCACTCGGGCGTCTGGCTCGTGAACAGGTCGAGCATCCGGCTCGCCTTGCCAACCGTTCTCAACACACCGTCTCCTCTCTCATCTCATATACTAGCATCTTAGTTGGCCGATAGGACGGCCTAGCCGAGCGTAGCGGCCAACTCGTAGGCGATCTCGCCAATCAGATCCTCCTGACCCCCGACCAATCCGCGCCGCCCGCACGTCCGCAGGATCTCCGTCCCAGAGACGTCGTAGCTCTCGGCGGCGCGTCGTGCGTGCTCCAGGAAGCTCGAGTAGACACCGGCGTACCCCATCGTCAGCGACAGTCGATCGAGCACGCAATCGTGGTCCATCAGTGGGCGCACGACATCCTCGGCCGCGTCGACGATCCGGGCGACGTCCACGCCGGTCTCGACGCCCATCTTCTCCAGCACGGCGACGAGCGCCTCGGTCGGCGTGTTGCCGGCGCCCGCTCCCATTCGCCGGGTGCTTGCGTCCACCTGCGCGGCGCCCGCGTCAATCGCGGCGAGCGTGTTGGCGACACCGCAGGCGAGGTTCTCGTGACCGTGGAAGCCGACCTGTGCGCCCATCCCGGCGATCGCCGCCGTGACCGCCGCCACGCGCTCGGCTACGGCGGCTGGGACGAGCGCGCCGGCCGAGTCGACGACGTATACGCACTGGCAGCCGGCGCCGGCCATGATCTTCGCCTGCTCGGCGAGCACGGCGGCGGGCTGCGAGTGGGACATCATCAGAAAGCCGACGCTCTCCAGCCCCAGCTCGCGCGCGATCTGGAAGTGCTGGATCGAGATGTCGGCCTCGCTGCAGTGCGTGGCGATGCGGATGATCGACACGCCGAGCTCGGCGGCCGCGTGGATGTCGTGCGCGGTGCCGATCCCCGGCAAGAGCAGCGCGGCGATCTTCGCCCTCCGGGCGGCGGCGACGGCCGCAGCGATCAGCTCGCACTCCGGCGTGGCCGAGAAGCCGTAGGTGAACGAGCTGCCCCCGAGCCCGTCGCCGTGGGCGACCTCGAGCACCGGCACGCCGGCGCCGTCGAGCGCCGCGACCACCGCTGTGACCTCATCGCCGCTCAGGCGGTGGCGGACGGCGTGCGATCCATCCCGCAGGCAGCTGTCGGTGAGACGGACCGACCTGGTCATCGTTCCGCTCCGACCGGTGCCACCGAGACCGAGGCACGGGCGCACGCCAGCTCCTCGCCGACGCGCACCGCGGCCGCGGTCATGATGTCCAGGTTGCCCGCATAGGGCGCCAGGAAGTCGCCGCGGCCCTCCACCTCCAGGAAGATCGACACACGGTCCTCGCCGAACTGCGGCGGGACTCGCAGCCGGTAGCCGGGGACGTAGGCCGCAACCTCCTCGGCCATAGCGGCGATCGAGGCGGCGATCGCCTGGTGGTCAGAACCGGACGGCAGCGCGCAGATGACCGTGTCTCGCATCAGCGGAGGCGGCTCGGCCGGGTTGAGGATGATGATCGCCTTGCCCGTAGCAGCACCCCCGACCTCCGACACCGCCCGCGCCGTTGTCTCGGTGAACTCGTCGATGTTGGCGCGCGTCCCCGGACCGGCCGACCGCGACGCGATCGAAGCGACGACCTCCGCGTAGGGCACGTCGACGACGCGACTGACCGCGTGCACCATCGGCACCGTCGCCTGGCCACCGCAGGTGACCATGTTGACGTTCGGCGCCTGGAGATGGGACTGAAGATTCACCGGCGGAACCACGAACGGGCCGACCGCCGCCGGCGTGAGATCGATCGCGACGATCCCCGCCTCGACGTACGCGGAAGCATTGGCAGCATGGACCGACGCCGAGGTCGCCTCGAACACCAGCTCGGGACGGCCGTCACGCTCGAGCAGCCATTCGACGCCATCCGCCGTCGTCTCGAGACCGGCCTCGCGCGCCCGCGCCAGCCCGGCGCTCTCGGGGTCGATCCCCACCATCCAGCGCGCCTCGACGACCTCGGAGCGCAGGAGCTTCACCATCAGGTCGGTGCCGATGTTGCCCGACCCGACGATCGCCGCGCTCAGCGTCATCGCACGTCCTCACGGAAGCCGACGCTCACCTCGCCGAGACCCGCGAGGACGCCACGGAAACGGTCGCCCGGGCCCACCGGGACCATCCGGGTGCACGCGCCGGACAGGATCACGTCGCCCGCCTCGAGCGAACCGCCGAACCGCCCGAGCGCGTTCGCCAGCCACGCGACGCTCGCGCACGGATCGCCGAGCACCGCACTCGAGTGGCCCTGCTCAATGAGCTCACCGCCGCGGTAGAGCTCAGCCGCGATATCCGCGACGTCGGCGATCCCATCAGGCCCGAGCGGGCGCGCCGGGGCGCCGAGCACGTAGGCGGCCGACGAGGCGGCATCGGCGACGGTGTCGGCCAACCGGATGCGCCAGTCACTGATGCGGCTGTCGACGAGCTCGATCGCGGGCGCGATCGTGCCGGTCGCGCGGCGCACGTCCTCGGCGCTGACGCCCGGTCCCGCCAGCGGCTCCGCAAGCACAAAGGCGATCTCCAGCTCCACCCGCGGCGCGATGAACTCGCCCGCGTCGACTTCGCCGCCATCAACGATCTCCATCATGTCGAGCAGCGTCCCGTAGTCAGGGTCTGAGACCCCCAGCTGCGCCTGCACCGCCGGTGCGGTGAGCCCGATCTTGTGTCCCGTGACGCACGCGCCAGCAGACAGGCGAGCATCGACGCCCAGCTGCGCGATCGCATACGCATCGGCGATCGTCAGGTCCGGGAGGGTGTCGGTCAGGGGTGCGATCGGCCGCCGCTCGTCGCGGGCGACGCGCAGGTCGGCGGCGTACCGGTCAAGCTGTGCCGGCGCAAGCGTCGTCTGGATCATGGCGAGCATCGTCACTGCTCGCTGCCGGCTGCGACAATCCCATATCCCACTGAGTGGGATCCGATTGCCCGTGAAGAACGCCACAGGTGATGCCGTCCTCGATCGCGCCGTGCGGATGCTCGACGCCTTTCGCTCCGGTGGCCCCGAGCTGACACTGGACGAGCTGGTCGAGCGGTCCGGGCTCGCCCGCTCCACGGCCCACCGCCTCGCCGGCAAGCTGGTGCAGCTGGGGCTGCTCGAACGGTCGCGCCGGGGGTGGCGGCTGGGTCTGGCGCTGTTTGAACTCGGGCAGATGGTCCCACGCCAGCAGCGCCTGCGCGACGTCGCCCTGGCGTTCATGGAAGACCTGTACGAAGCGACCAAGGAGACGATCCAACTTGCCGTGCTCGAGGAGGGCGAGGTCCTCTACGTCGAGATCATCTCCGGTCATCGCAAGGTACCGACGCCGTCACGCCGCGGCGGCCGCATGCCCGCGCACTGCACCGGCCTCGGCAAGGCGATGCTTGCCTTCTCGCCCGACGTCGGCCGATCGTGGATCGCCGACCACGTCCCGCTCGCGCCGCGAACCAGCAACACCCTCACCGACCCTGCCCGGCTCGCCCGCGAGCTTCAGGACATCCGCCGCCTCGGCCTGGCCTACGACCGCGAGGAGGCAACCACCGGCCTCGTATGCGTTGCCGCCCCACTCACTGGCGCCACCGGCGATGCGTGCGCAGCGCTTTCGGTCTCGATGCCCAGCGACGGATCAGTCACTCCATCGCAGGCCGCACCCGCCGTCCATGCCGGCGCCCGGGCGCTCTCGCGACAGCTCCGCCAGCTGCGGTTGGGCTGACATCGCCGTCGACCGCCACCCTGTCGCAACGCGCCGCCACCCGATCTGGTCCCCGTTTTGGTCTCCGAATTGGCGTTGCGCCCTCGCCGAGACCCCCAGCAGATCAATCGGCTCTCATAAAGACGACATTCTTCGCAGGTGGCCTTGAACATTAGGGATCCGGAGACCGACCGGCTCGCGCGCGAACTCGCCGAGCTGACGGGGTTGCCGATCACCGCAGCCGTGCGCGACGCGACCGAGGAACGCCTGGCGATCCTGCGCTCGCACCCCCGGGGGGGACCGCCAGGACTCGACGAGATCATCGCGCGGGGGCGGGCGCGTGCGACTGTCGATACACGTCCTGAGGAAGAGATCCTGGGCTACGACAACCGAGGGCTTCCCGGTTGATCGTCGCCGATACGTCTGCCCTGATCGCCGTGGTCCTCGGCGAACCCGAGGCGGAGCGCTTCCTCGCCACGCTGCGCTCCGACTTGGTGACGATCTCCGCAGTGTCGTTCGCGGAGGCATTGACCGTCGCCGAAGCACGGCAGGGCCCCGATGCCAGCCGAGACCTGGAAGTGCTGGTGGCGGGTGTCGTGGACCGCGTTGTCCCGGTCGACGAGGCGCACGCCCGGGTGGCTACGGGCGCCTGGCGCCGGTTCGGGAGAGGTCGACACGCGGCCGGCCTGAACCGTGGCGACTGCTTCGCCTACGCGACAGCCTCGCTTGCGAACCTGCCACTGTTGTTCAAGGGCAACGACTTCACCCAGACTGACCTTCGCGCTGCCTGAGCGCGAGGCCCGACCGCGACACCCAGGCCGACCACCACCGACGGACCCGAAGGTCGGGAGTTCGAATCTCTCCGGGCGCATTGTCAGGAAAGCCCTGCAACGGAGCCTGTCGCAGAGAGGCGCTCCGCCACCGATTTTGTTGCGGCGCGCAAAATGGGCGGCGGACATGGGCCAGCGGAGGGGCGGTTCACGCCGAGGCCGGCTCGAGAAGCGAACGCACAGGACACTTCTTCGAGCCGGCTCGCGTTTATTGCGGGGTGAGGTTGTACGCGCCCAGCGTCGGCTGTGACTGACTCACGACCCCGATCCTTTGTCGCGCCAGCCTCATTGGCGGGGTTTTCTATGCCGACTCGGTCTGCTTCTCAATGGCCGAGTCTCGAGAGCCGACGCTGGGATTCGAACCGCGCGCACCAAGTAGCCGTCTGGACCGTCCCCGAGCGTCCCGGGATGCCCGGAAGCTGGGTGGGTGTCCTCAGCGTCCCCTCATCGATGGGCCGAAGGGTCAGACAATGGGGCCATGCGGTGCTCGGCTCAGACCGCCGCCAGGCTCGGAGCCGGAGGGCGCCGGCGTGTCCGAGTCGCGTGCGAGCTCGTGCCGGTGATCGGGTTCACCTTTCCGCGCGGTCAGCAGGCCGACGGCTGCGCCGGGCCGCCGCGAGGGGCGCTGCGGCGATCACGGGCGGTGCGCTGGGTGGTAAGTGCGGCACTCGCGGCCGGCGGGCGCGGGGATATCGACAGCGTCGCGATCGCCCCGACCGGGGTCCGCGTCCGCGATCGAAACCACTCAAGGCGTTCAACCCGCACACCCACTTGGGGCGGCTTTGCTGGACCGACCCGCTGGTCCTTGCGATCTAGGACGTGGCCGACTTGGCGATCGCGGTGTGACACTTCGGCTCGCGGCCCAGAGCCAGGTGAACAGCCCGGGCCTCAAAGGAACCCGATGGCACAAACATTGCCATGAGAGTTCTCGACCCCAGGAACGCCAGCGGCGGCCGAAGCACGGCACCAAGGCGCCATCAGTGTGAGCGGGTTCTTCAACCGACCGGCGACACCTCAGTCCGCAACCACCAGAACCAGATGCGGGTGACCAAGTGGAGTAAGCAGACACCGACCTCCCGCTCCACGGGCCCGAGCTAGCGCTGGCGGCGCAGACCGCTACGGCTCCGGCACCCGCTACGCACTGACTTACTCGCAATTCGGCTCGCAGACCGGCGGCGCCGCGCAACCAGAGGGTTCCTGGAAGGACCAAGCGCCCAGTTCCGTCACCCAAATTCGAGGGGTTGGCTGGGTTTGCATATGTCTGCGAGGAATGGTTCCTCTTCCATAGCACCTCTCACGCCCGTGAGTCGAGACTCCCCTGAGTGTGGTCAAATCTTGCACAGGTCAGAGTCCTTCGGCTATGTCATTGCGCTGGTGGAGTCTGTCGGCCGGGCGTGTGCATCGGATCGGGCCTCGGCATGGCCCCGCAGCGCCGAGCACCGCCCGCCGCTCGTCCCGCCGCGGGAAGGGGCTGACCGCGGGTCGGTGCGGGTTTCATCAGCCGCCAGGTGAGCCGCGTGTCAAGCTAGCTCACCAGACGTATCTGATCCTCGTCAGCCGCCGCAGCCCGCAGCGGTGACTGCGTCGTCGACGGCCCGCGCCGTCCACCGGCCTAACTGGAACCACCGAGCGTTTCGCAGGTTCCCGCCTGGTGCCGCGGCGAGCGGCGAGCCGCGGGTTAGGCGGCACGGATTCTTTGCCGTGTGCGAGTGAGCTGACCTACCGACGCGGGCATGGCGGCGTCCGCTAGCTCGATTACGCGCACTTGAGCCTCGCCCGGCGCGGATGGCAACACGATGCCGGAATCCCGAATTGACGCAGGTCGGTAGAGCGCAAGCGGGCGCGCCCCGACTGAACGTGCAACCAGATATGCCCACCGTGCGATGGTGTCGTCGTCGAGCTGGCCGCCGGCGAGGACGACAAGATCGGGGCAATAGACTAACGCGGCGTCGCCGATCCCGCTGACCGCTCCCGCGGGAAGGCTGAGAACCCTGACGCCAGCACGTATACAGAAGAGCTCGAGCGCACGAATATACGGAACGTCGGGATCAAGCTCGTGTCGGGAGGCGTGGGCGAGCACGACTGCCAACCGGCCGCGCGACAGCGTCACCAGGCGCGCGGCTCGCTGCAACCACTCCGCCGCCCAGCGCGCGGCGAATGCCCAGGCGGCCGAATCGAGCCCGTTCCGCCCGGCGATCTCCTCGAGGCTGGAAAGCAGGACCTCCTCGACCGAGCGCTCGACCGAGCGCACCACGAGCGCCGTCTCAATCGCGCGATCCGCACGGTCACGATCGTAGGCACACAGCGCGCGGACAAGCGAATTCGCGTCTGCAGCAACATCGTCGCGAGCACGCGCAACCGCGGCCGAAATCGACAGGCCACTCTGCAGAGCCTCTCGCAGTGCCGCCACTTCACCGTGCGTATACGACCGATGGCCACCGGCTGAGCGCTGTGGCCTGGGGAAATCGAACCTCCGCTCCCACATCCTCAACGTGTTCGGGGCGATCTCCAGCAAAGTCGCCGCTTCATTCGTCTTGAGATAGCGCATGGCAAGACAAGCACCGTGCGGTCAGGATGCGCCAAATCGGGAGCTAATCGCACAGGAACACATTCGCCCCAGATGCTCCCGATCAGGCGTGGCCCAACCCCGGTCTCCGACGCGCAAGTCTGCCAACCCTTCTCGCCCAGATCAACGGGCGATGACAACGATGGTTGCTAACCAACATTCGCCGTATGCCCGCGAGAGTCGGAACGTCCTATCAACTGTCAGAGGTCGCGTGAGCCCTTAGTTGCTTTAGGTAGATGTGATTAATGACCGACTGCCACTGGTCCCAAGACCATATGACCTAACTGCGCGCTCCCGGGAGAGATACTCAGCTGGTCAGCGGATCCGGCGGTAGTGACCGTCAATTCATCTCCAAACCTATG
>Ga0335078_10006120_pt1 | contig 17832 bp, 17 predicted proteins | sample Lox_Sample_32_FD_206711 | JGI IMG/M metagenome (GOLD analysis project Ga0335078, IMG submission 206711) | Soil microbial communities from Loxahatchee National Wildlife Refuge, Florida, United States - Lox_Sample_3.2 | ecosystem: Environmental > Terrestrial > Soil > Wetlands | place: USA... | reverse complement strand
TGGCCAGCCCGGCGAACAGGACGAGCAGCGCCGTACCCGCCCTGAGCTGCCACGGCCAGCGGCGGGACCGCCTGGCCGGCCGGGACACGACGGCCGGGAGTTCGTCCGTCCGGGCCAGCAGCGACACCGGGCTACACCCACATCCGGTCGTAGTAGCTGTACGTCTCGCCGCGGTAGTGGTAGTTGCCGATCTGGCGGGAAACTCCGGCCAGCCAGTCCGTCGAGGCCAGGAACACGTACGGCGCGTCCTCGCCGACGAGCTGCTGTATCTGGGCGTAGATCCGGTTCCGCGCGGTCACGTCGAAACTCGCCTTGGCCTGGCTGGCCAGCTTGTCGACCTGCGGGTTGGAGTAGCGGCAGTAGTTGCTCGACGCTCCGGTCACGTAGAGGGCGTCGACCTCGTCGGCCGGGGTGGGCTGCACCTCGTACCAGGTGTCCGCGGTCATCTGCAGCTTGTGGCCGCCCGACTGCTGCGCCGACTCCAGGCTGTACTGCGCGTTGCTCGACACCTGGTTGAGCGTGACGTGCACCCCGACCGCGGCGAACTGCTGCTGGATCACCTGGCCGATCGCCGGGAACGGCGCGGCCGAGGAGATGGTGAGCTGCACCGACAGGCCGCGCGCATAGCCCGCCTGCGCCAGCAGTTGCTTCGCCCGCTGCGGGTCGAACCCGTACGGCTGGAACGTCCTGGCCAAGTCGGCGGTGTTCTCGGGGAACGGCGCGCCCCACGGCGTCGCGGTGCCGTAGAGGATCCGGCCGAGGGCCGGCCGGTTCACCGCCCAGTTCAGCGCCTGCCTGACCGCCTTGCTGGCGAACGCGGGCACCGAAGTGGGGTACATGGTCAGCCAGATGTTGCCCGGCGACGGGAACGACCTGGCCAGCGGCCGCAGCGACGGGGTGGCAAGCACCCGGCCCGCCTGGGAGGACGGCACGCCGTCGCCGATGATGTCGATGGTGCCGTTCTGCAGCTGCAGCAGCTCGATCTGCGGGTCGATGCCCCACCGGTAGGTGACGGCGTCCAGGTACGGCAGGCCGGGGTAGAAGTAGTCGGCGTTGCGCTCGAACCGCGCCGTCTGCTGCCCGGAGTCGTAGGAGACGATCTTGAACGGCCCGTAACCGACCGGAGTCTGGCCGAAGGCCTTGCCGAGCCGCTGCACCTCCTCCCTGGGCACCGGTGCGGTGACCGGCAGGGCCATCGCGTTCAGGATCGTGAAGTCGGGCTCGGTCAGGTGCACGACCAGGGTGGTGTCGCCCTTGGCCTGCACGCCCTCCAGCGACCTGGTCTTGCCCGCCGCGATCGCGCTGGCCCCGGCCACGGTCGCGAGGTAACTCGACCCCCAGGACGCCAGCTTGGGGTCGAGCAGCCGCTCCCACGAGTACTTGAAGTCCTCGGCGACGATCGTCCGCCCGTTGTGGAACTTCACGTCCGGCCTGATTTGGAAGGTGAGCGTCATCCCGTCCGAGCTGACCGCGGGCGGCGCGGCGGCCAGGTTCGGCACCGGCCCGCCGAACTGCTTGTCGTAGGCCATCAGCCCGCCGAAGAAGACCAGCTCGGTGAGGCAGTCCCAGGCGGGCAAGGTCTGGCCGAGCGCCGGGTCGAACGAGTCTGGCGGGTCGGACCAGGCGACCGCGACAGTGCCGCCGTACCTGCCGCCGGACGCCGGCTGCGGGCCGGGCACGTACTCCTTGATCCGCGCGCCCTTCCCGGCCGACGGGCCGCCGGGCGACGCAGGCGACCCGGCGCACGCCGCGAGCAGCGGCCCGGCGCCGAGGGCTCCGGCCGCCCCGGCCGCCCCGGTGAGCTTGAGGAACCCCCGCCTCGTGGTGTTACTCGCCATCGTTACTCCCCTCCTGCGGGCACGGGCGCGCCCGGCGGGTGCTGACCGCCGAGCCTCGCCGCGACGTAGCGGCCGACGTCGGCGCTCGGCTCCTCCATCGGGGCGAGGTAGCCGAACGCGAACCGGCGCGAGCCCATGCCGTCCTGGACGCGCTCGCAGATCAGCCAGTCCTGCCGGTTGACCAGGTCCCAGAACGTGACGGCGTCGGCGGGATCGAAGTCCGGCCTGGCCATCTCGTCGGGGTGGAAAAGGAACTCGCAGACGACCGTGGTCCGGTCCGCCGCCCGCGGCCACACGGTGAACGCGACCACGTGGTCGGCCGCCAGCGAGAGCATCAGGTTCGGCAGCACAAGCTCGCCCTTGTGCCTGGTCCGCTCCAGGTCGCTGAGCCCGGGCAGCGGGCGCCGCGCCGTCGTGCCGGTGACGGTGAACGTGTAGGCGCCGTCCCGGTGCGGCACCCCGGCGTCCCAGTCCAGGTCCGCGCCACCGCGGGCGAAATCGGGCACGAGCTCGCAGAGCTCGGGATGCACGGGCCCGCAGTGGTAGCACTCGTTGTAGTTCTCCAGGATGACCTTCCAGTTGGCGGCCACCTCGTACCTGACCCTGGCTCCGGTCCGCAGCTCGGCGAGCCCGTACCTGGCCACCCTGGCCGGGATCTCGCCGAGCGCGCCGTCCAGCGGCTCGGCGGCCGGCTCGAGGCGGGCGAACACGAAACCGCCCCAGCTGGCGATGTCCACCGGATGCAGCGACAGCGCGGCGCGATGGTGGCGCAGGTCGGGCAGGAACGGCGCGGAGCGCAGCGTTCCGTCCAGGCCGTATGTCCACGCGTGATAGGGACACCGGATCGCCCCGGCGAAACAGCCCGTGCCGGACGACGTCGACGGGCCGGGCGGGGCAGGCGGCGGCCAGGCGTGCGGGGCGGTGTCGGGCTCGGACAGCTCGGGCGGAGCCAGCCGGGAGCCGCGGTGCCTGCACAGGTTGTAGAAGCCGCGCAGCGCGCCGTCGTCGTCCCGGACGACGATCACGCTCTCCCCCGCGACGTCCGCGGTGAGATAGTCGCCGGCCGCGGCCAGCCGCTCGGCCCGCCCGACGCAGAACCAGCCGGGCAGCAGCACCGCATCCCGTTCCCGCGCGAACTCCGCCTCGTCGGTGTAGCTCGCCTTCGGAAGGCTGAGGTCGAGCGGAACGGCCGCCGGCCCGGCAGCGGCCTGGCCGTCGGGGTCCGCGGGCCTGGCGGCGGCATCCGCCGCCGCGCCACGGGTCTGCACCGTTACCTCCCGGTTCCGTTCGTGGGTCTATGTATATCGACACTCCGCGCTATAAGCCGTCAGTCGTCCGAATAGGCATGCGGAGGGCTGATCGGGGCTCCCTCGGCGAACCGGCCGGGCCGGAACGGGCGCAAATCCACCCGGCTCGCCGAGCCGCGGACGATCAGCTCGGCCAGTGCCTCGCCGACGGCCGGCGAGATCTTGAACCCCATCCCGGAAAAGCCGGCCGCGACGACCAGGCCCGGCCTGCCCGGCACCTCGCCGAGCATCGGCCGCGCGTCGGGGGTCATGTCGTAGACGCCGGTGACCCCCGCCGCGATCCCGCCGTCGGCCAGCGCAGGGACCCGGTGCGCTGCGGCCCCGACCAGCCCGGCCAGCTCGTGCGGCTGCGCGGTCGCCGGCACCCGGTCGGGATCCGCGCCGCGCGGCCCGGTGAAGCTGCCGATCAGGGTGGCCTGCCCGGCTGCTTCCGGCCGGAAGTAAGTCTGGGTGGTCGAGTCGATGCACGCGACCCGGACCGGCGCGGCCGCCGCCCCTGGCTGGCGGACCAGAGCCACCTTGTGCAGCTCGGTCTCGATCGGCAGGTCGATCCCGGCGGTGGCGAGGAGCGCTGGCGACCAGACCCCGGCCGCGAGCACGACCGTGCCGGCCGTGAGCTCCCCGGCGTCGGTTCGTACCCCGGTGATCCGGTCACCGTCGGTGAGCAGGCCGCGTACCGCGGTGCCCGGCAGGTAGCCGGCGCCGTGCTCGCGGGCCGCGGCGAGCAGGTCGCCGGCCACCACCGCGCCGTCGCCGTAGCCGCCGTTCGGCTCCCAGGCCGCGCAGCTGACGTCGTCGGTGCGCAGGCCGGGCGCCAGGTCGGCGAGCTCAGCGGCATCGACCACCGCGGTCGCCGCGCCGCGCGAGCGCTGCATGGCGACGTTCGCCCTCAGCAGGCCGCATTCATCGGGCATAACGATGCGCACGAAGCCGGTCCTGCGCACGCAGGCCGGCCGGCCGGTCAGGTCGGTCCAGGCGTCGAACATGCTGTCGCTGCGCACCGCGAGGTCGACCTCGCCGGGAAACGTGTAGTGCATCCTGACCAGGGCCGACGAGCGACCCGACATGCCGGACCCCGCCGTCGCCCGGTCCATGACGGCCACCGAGCCGGCGCCGAGCCTGGCCAGGTGGAACGCGGTCGCGGCGCCGATCACGCCGGCCCCCACGACGAGCACGTCGGGAGCGGCGGTCATGGCAGCCGCTCCCGGCCCCGTGCTGGCCGGCCCCGTGCCGCTCCGCGCAGGTCGGCGAGCACCTGGCGGGCCGCGTTGTATCCCGGCGCGCCGGTGACGCCGCCGCCTGGATGGGCGCCGGCCCCGCACAGGTAGAGCCCGCCGACCGGGGTCGCGTACCTGGCCCAGCCGGGCACCGGCCGCATGTGGAACAGCTGGTCGAACCTGATGTCGCCGTGGAAAATGTTTCCCTCGGTCAGTCCGTAGGTCCGCTCCAGGTCGAGCGGTGTCAGCACCTGGCGGGCGAGCACCGCGCCCGGCACGTTCGGGGCGACCTGGCCGATCCGCTCGATCACCTTGTCGCCGAGCTCGCCGGCCCGCTGGTCCCAGTGCCCGGCCGCGAGCCGGTACGGCACGTATTGCACGAAGCAGGTCAGGATGTGCCGGCCGGGCGGCGCCAGCGAGTCGTCCACGTTGGAGGCGACGACGCAGTCGATGAACAGCTGCTCCGCGTCGGCGATCTCGCCCCGCTTGGCGCGGTCGTAGCACAGGTCGGCCACGGCCAGGCCGGGCGGCAGCGTGAACAGCGCCCGCTGGCCCGGCCCGGCGTCGGCCGGCATGCCGAGCACCCGCGGCTCGGCGTCCAGCACGAGGTTCACCTTGGCGCACGGCCCGTCCATCTTGATCGCGGCGACGGCGTCGCGGAAGTCCTCAGGCAGCTCGGTCTTGTCCACCAGGCTCAGGAAGGTGCGCTTCGGGTCGGCGCAGGACAGCACCACCCGGCCGGCCAGTTCGGTCCCGTCGGCCAGCGTGACGCCCGCCGCCCGGCCGGACCTGACCGTGATCTGGGCGACCTCCGCCCCGGTCCTGATCTGCATGCCGTGCCCGCGGCCCGCCGCCGCGATCGCCCCGGTGATCGCGCCCATCCCGCCGATCACGTGGCCGGCGAAACCCTGCTCCTCGTGATCGCCGCCGGTCAGCATGTGGAAGACCAGCCCGATCAGGGTGCCTGGCTGGTACGGGCCGCCGTGCTTGCCGTACAGGTTGTTGGCCAGCAGCAGCGCCTTGGCCTGCGGCGAGATGAACCTGCCGTCGATGTAGTCGCCGAGGCTGGAAGAGACCAGCCTGGTCATCCCCTCGATGTCGGAGCCGCGCAGGCCGCGCAGCCTGATGCCGATCCTGGCCAGCTCGGCCAGGCCGCGCAGGCCGCCCGCCCTGGTATCCGGCGGCAGCTCGGTCAGCATCGGCTGCAGCCGCGCGCTGAGCTGGCGCAGCTCGGCGGTCGCGGCCGCGAAGGCGCGCGCGTCGCGCTCGGAGAACCGGCCGATCTCGGCCATCGTCCTGGCCGGGTCGCTCCAGGCGGCGAGCACGTCGCCGCCCTCGAGCGCGACCTGCAGCCCGGGTTCGCACGGCACCATCCGAAGGCCGTGGCTGCCGAGATCGAGCGCACGGATCACCTCGGGCCGCAGCATGCTCGCGATGTACGAGGTGGTCGACGCCCGGCACCCCGGCGCGATCTCCTCGGTCACGCACGCGCCCCCCACGATCGGGCGCCGCTCGAGCACGAGCGTGGACAGCCCCGCCTTGGCGAGCAGCGCCCCGGCGGTCAGCCCGTTATGCCCCGCGCCCACGATGATCGCGTCCCAGCTACCCCCCACAGCCACCCGCCGTCCCGCCCGGGGCCCGGGTTTCATGATCAGGGTTAGTTGTCCGCGTATAACACCGAGAAGTCACCCTGATCATGGAGAACCGGCCTCCTCGACGGGCGCCCGGCACCGGGCGCCGACTCTGACCCGCGAGCCTGACCTGAGAGTTTGACCCAAGAATCTGACCTGAGAGTTTGACCCGAGGTTTGTTAAGAGCCTGGATTTTGCCGAGTATGCAGTGTTACCTTGGCCGATGTCAATGTCTGGATAACGGTGGATTTATGACTTCAGGTCAAACAACAGCCCGTGCGCCGATCCGCGCCGTCGCGCGCCCGCCGATAAGGGCCGGCGAGCGGCAGCGGGCGAAGCAGGACAGGATCGTCGCGATCGCGATGGAGCACTTCGCCCTGCACGGCTACGAGGGGGCCAGGGCCGAGACCATCGCGGCGGCGGCGGGAGTGTCCAAGGGCGCCGTCTTCGGCTACTTCGGCAGCAAGGCGGGCCTGTTCCTCGCGACGTACCAGGCCGCGACCCGCACCTTCAGCAAGTACCTCGAGGCTCCCGCCGAAGTACTCGAGCAGGGATTCTTCGCCACGATCAGCCACTGGCTGGCGCGGACCCCGCACATGATCCACGACGACTGGATCCCCTACCGGGTGGTGCTGATCGGCAGCTACACGGCCGACCTGCAGCTCAGGCGTGAGATCACCAGGTACATGCAGCGCGAGGACCCGTACGGTACCGGCGACTTCGTGCGGTTCGGCGTGCAGCGGGGCGAGGTCAGGAGCGACATCGAGATCGAGCTGATCATCTCGATGGTGGACTGGCTGATCGACCGGTGCCAGGACGCGATTGTGACCGAGGAGCTCGACCCCGGCCTGTTCGGCTACTTCACCCAGTCGGACCAGGTCAGGGAGAAACGGATCGGGCAGTTCGTCGAGTTGCTGCGCAGCGCTGTGTCAGCTCCTGCCGCCGCGAAGGGAACCGCTCAGTGACCGACCTGCACGCGGCCGCGAAGGGAAGCGCCCGGTGAGCGATGATCACGCGGCCACGGTGATCCGCGAGACGTCGATCCCGATGCCGGACGGCGTCGAGCTCGCCGCGACCCTGTACCTGCCGCCCGGCGCCGGCGCCGCGCCGGTGCCGGTCGTGCTCGAGTACCTGCCGTACCGCAAGGATGACTCGGTCGGCCGCAACCTGGAGCTCAACTCCTACCTGACCAGGCGCGGCATCGCCGGCGCCAGGGTCGACATCAGGGGTACCGGCCGCAGCGACGGCGACCTGCCCGCCGGGGAGTACACCGAGCAGGAGCAGGCCGACGCCGAGGTAGTAATTGCCTGGCTGGCGGGCCAGCCGTGGTGCACCGGCTCGGTCGGCATGTGGGGCATCTCCTGGGGCGGCTTCAACTCGATCCAGATCGCGATGCGCCAGCCGCCCGCGCTCAAGGCCATCGTCGCGGTCGAGGCATCGGACGACATGTTCCACGACGACGTGCATTACATCGACGGGCTGCTGCACCTGGACGAGTACTCGCTGATGATCGACCAGCTCAACATGCTGCCGCCGTCGCCGGACTACCCGCTGGACGAGCAGGTGCTCGCGCGCCGGTTCGACAGCGAGCCGTGGCTGATGACCTGGCTCGGCCAGCAGCAGGACGGCCCGTACTGGCGGCGCGCCTCGCTCCGGCCCGACTACTCGCGGCTGCGGGTTCCCGCGTTCCTGATCACCGGGTGGTGGGACGGCTACCGCGACTCGGTGTTCCGCATGACGCGGCACGCGCACGCGCCGGTCAGGGCGCTGATCGGGCCGTGGAACCACACCTGGCCGCACACCGCGGTGCCGGGGCCGGCGGTGGAATGGCGTGCCGACGCGGTCCGCTGGTTCGACCACTGGCTGAACGGAACCGACACGGGCGTGCTCGACGAGCCGATGGCCGCGGTCTACGTGCAGACCTGGCGGCCGCCCGATCCCGGCCTCACCGAGCTGCCCGGGTTCTGGCGGGCCGAGGCCGCGCTGCCGCCGGAGCGGACCAGGAGCGAGGTGCTGTACTGCGGGCCGGAGCGGACGCTGTCGGCGCAGCCGGACGGCAGCGGCTCGGTCCGGCTGCGGTACGTGCCGTCGGCCGGGATCGAGGCCGGCCACTGGTGGGGCGAGCTGACCGTGGACCAGCGCGGCGCCGACGCCTACAGCCTGACGTTCGACTCGGCGCCGCTCGCCGGCGACGTGGAGATCCTCGGCCTGCCCCAGGTCGAGATCCACGGCAGCGCCGACGCGTCGCCGCTGAACTGGTTCGCCAGGCTGAGCGATGTCGCTCCCGACGGCACGGTCACCCTGGTGGCCGGCGGCGGGCGGTCCGACCGGCCGGACCCGTTCCGCGATCCGGCGGCACCGGTGCCCGGGCCGGCCGGCGCCGGCGCGGAGCCGGAGCCCGACTGGCTGCCGCTGACGCTGCACGCCTGCTCGTGGGTGTTCCCGCGCGGGCACCGGATCAGGCTGGCGATCTCCAACGCGATGTGGCCGATGATCTGGCCGACGCCGCACCCGGCCACAGCGACCGTGCGGCTCGGCCCGGCCGGCACCAGGCTGGTGCTGCCGGTCGTGCCCGCGCCCGCCGAGCCGCTGCCCGAGCCCGCGTTCGGTCCGCCGGAAAAGGGAGAGGAACTTCCCGGCGTGCGCGGCTGGGGCGAGGTGCTCCCGGTCCGCTGGACGCTGGTCCGCGACGACACCGGGGCGGCCGCGATCTCCTGGCGCGGCAGCGCGGGCAGCGAGTACCCGTGGGGCAAGGTCGTCGACGAGGAGTACCTGCGCTACGAGGTGCGCGACGAGCGCCCGGCGGAGGCGTCGGCCCGCGGCGAGGCCAGGACCGAGATACACCTGCCGGACCGGCTGCTGATCTTCAGCTCGGTAGTCGAGCTGGACGGCGACACCGAGTCGCTGCGCTACCGGTTCCGCCGCGAACTGCGCAGGGACGGAGAGCTGATCAGGGAGCGCAGCTGGGACCGGCGCTTCCGCCGCGACGGCCACTGAGAACTGTCGGCAGGCACTGCCAGACTGTCGAGATGACCGCAACTGACGAGAAAGCAGACCTGCGCCGCTACCTGCAGACCGCACGTGACGTCATGGTGTGGAAGCTCGACGGGCTGTCCGAGTACGACATCCGGCGGCCGCTGACGCCATCGGGAACCAACCTGCTCGGGATCATCAAGCACCTGGCCAGCGTGGAAATCGGCTATTTCGGCGAGGTGTTCGACCGCCCGTCGGACGAGCCGCTGCCCTGGTTCGCCGACGACGCCGAGGTGAACGCGGACATGTTCGCGACGGCCGCCGAGTCGCGCGAGCAGATCGTCGGGCTGTATCACCGGGCCTGGGCGCATTCGGACGCGACCATCGAGGCACTGCCGCTGGACGCGGCAGGCTACGTGCCGTGGTGGGCCGAGGGCCGCAGGGAGGTGACCCTGCACCGGATCCTGGTGCACATGATCGCCGAGACGCACCGGCACGCCGGGCACGCCGACATCGTGCGGGAGCTCATCGACGGGGCCGTCGGGCACCGGGCGGAGGCCGACAACATGCCGCCCGGGGACCAGCAGTGGTGGCAGGGCTACCGGCAGCGGGTACAGGACGCCGCGCGGCAGGCTAGCGAGGGCCTGAGCTCAGCCTGACCGAGCGCACAGCGCGCATGGTGACCGCGGAATCGCCTGTCCCGCGCCGTCCGGGTAGGTTCGGCATGGAGCAACCCCCGGTACCCGAGGACATGGACTCATGACGCTGGCCATCGAGGCGCAGGGCCTCGTTAAGCGGTTCGGCACCACGCTGGCCGTGGACCACGTAGACCTGGCCGTGCGGCCGGGCACGGTGCTCGGCCTGCTCGGGCCGAACGGGGCGGGCAAGACCACGGTGGTCCGGATGCTGGCCACGCTGCTGCGCCCGGACGCCGGGTCCGCGAGGGTCTGCGGCGCGGACATCGTGCGGCATGCCGAGCGGGTGCGCGAGCTGATCGGCCTGACCGGCCAGTACGCCGCGGTGGATGAGGACCTGACCGGGTTCGAGAACCTGCTGCTGATCGGCCGGCTGCTGGAGATCCCGCGGGCCGAGGCGAAACGGAGGGCCGGCGAACTGCTCGAGCAGTTCGAGCTCGCCGAGGCGGCCAGGCGATCGGTGAAGACCTACTCGGGCGGCATGCGGCGCAGGCTCGACCTGGCGGCCAGCCTGGTGCAGCGGCCGCAGGTGCTGTTCCTTGACGAGCCGACGACCGGGCTTGACCCGCGCAGCCGGGGCGAGGTGTGGGTGATGATCAGGAACCTGGTCGCCGACGGCACCACCGTGCTGCTGACCACCCAGTACCTGGACGAGGCCGACCGGCTGGCCAGCGAGATCGCCGTCATCGACCACGGCAGGGTGATCGCGACCGGCACGTCGGCCGAGCTCAAGGCGAAGGTCGGCGGGCAGACCCTGGACGTACGGCCGGCCGATCCGGCGGACCTGCCGGCTGTCGCCGGGATCGTCACCGCCGCGGTCGGCCGCGGGCCGGCCGGCACCGACGAGGATCCCGGGCTGCTGTCGGTGCCGGTCGAGGACGCGGGCATCCTGGCCGACGTGGTCGCCGCCCTGCAGGCCAGGCAGATCGAGGTGACCGAGCTCTCGGTGCGGCTAGCCAGCCTGGACGAGGTGTTCATGGCGCTGACCGGGCACCACTCGGAGGAAGGCGGCAGCACGTGACGATGACGGCGGTGGCCGCCGAGCAGAGCGCGCCGGCCAGGAGCATGACTCCGGCCAGGATCGGCCGGCACTCGCTGACGCTGGCCTGGCGGGCGCTGGTGCGGATCAGGCGCAACCCCGAGCAGTTGCTCGACGTCACGCTCCAGCCGATCATCTTCGTGACGCTGTTCGTGTTCCTGTTCGGCGGTGCGATCAGCGGCTCGGCGGGCGGGGGCAGGCACGCCTATCTGGAGTTCGTGCTGCCGGGGATCATGGTGATGACGGTGGTGTTCGCCAGCATGGGCACCGGGATCGGGCTCAACACCGACCTCACCAAGGGCATCTTCGACCGGTTCCGCAGCCTGCCGATCTCCCGCTCGGCGCCACTGACCGGCACGATCATGGGAGACTTCGTCCGCTACTTCGTCTCCGTCGCGATGGTCTTCGCCTACGGCTCGCTGCTCGGCTTCCGAATCGCCACCAACCCGGTCTCCGTGCTCTGGGCGGTCGGGCTGATGTTCGTCTTCGGCTTCGCCGTCGGCTGGGTCTGGGTGCTGCTCGGCCTGTACGTGAAGTCGCCGCAGAGCCTGCAGGGATTCGGCTTCATCGTGATGTTCCCGCTTACCTTCGGCAGCAACGTGTTCGTCCAGGCCAGCACGCTGCCCGGCTGGCTGCAGGCGTGGGTCAGGGTCAATCCGGTCACCGCGCTCACCGAGGCGACCCGCGGCCTGATGCTCGGCGGGCCGGTCGCGACCCCCGCATGGCATTCCGTGGCCTGGAGCGTCGGGATCACGGCGCTGTTCGCGCCGCTCGCCGTGCGCCGTTACCGCCGGGTCGGCTGACTGTCAGACCCCCGCGGGACCATGGCTTAGGCCGGAATCACGCGGGAGGACGCCATGGCTGACCAGACGTTCACGATCGAGCCGAGCGGACCGTTCAGCCTGGCCGAGGCGGCCATGTTCGGATTCGGCCAGCGCGGCGGCGAGGCCTTCGACGGCGTGATGCGGCTCGCGTTCTGCCTCGATGGCTACGCCAGCCAGGTCGGCGTGGAGGTGCGCCAAAACGACTCGGGCTTGGTGCGGTGCGCCCTGGCCGGCCCGGCCGGCGCCGACGTCGACGCGGTCCGGCGCCAGGTCGCGCGCGTCCTGTCGCTCGACTACGACGGCACCGAGTTCACCAGGATCGGCGAGCGCGACCCGGTGATCGGCAGGCTCCAGGCGGCCGCTCCCGGGCTCCGGCCGCCGTTGTTCTACTCGCCGTACGAGGCCGCCGCGTGGTGCGTGCTCAGCGCCCGCCGGCCCGCCCGCCAGATGATGACGGTCAGGCAGCGGCTGAGCGAGGCGCACGGCGCGGTCTTCGACCTGGCCGGGCGTCCGCTCGCCGCCTTCCCGACCCCGCAGGCGCTGCTGGCGGTCGAGTCCTTCCCCGGGATCCCGGCGGAGAAGCTCGTCAGGCTGCACGGCGTGGCCGAGGCGGCGCTGGCCGGCCAGCTCGACTCGGCCTCCCTGATGAAGCAGGACCCGGATGCCGCTATGGCGGAGTTGCAGCGCATCAAGGGCATCGGCCCGTTCTACTCGGCGCTGATCGTCATCAGGGGCACCGGGTTCGCCGACGTGCTTCCGGTCGCCGAGCCGCAGGCCATCGCCCTCACGGCGCGACTGTACGACACCGGCGAGCCGCTTGCCGAGACGGCGTTCCGCGCGCTGGCCGAGGCGTGGCGGCCGCTGCGGACCTGGGCGGTGGTGCTGATCAGGGCGGCCGGACCGCGGGTACTCGGCGAGCCGCCGCCACCAGGCCGGCCCGGGGCTGGTCAGCCTAGGGTCAGGCTGGTTACCCGGCCCCGGCGGATCACGGCCCGCACCGCGCTGGCCTCGGCACCGCGCCAGATCGTGTAGGTCCCGGCCACCAGGTGCGGGTACACGGCGACGTAACCGTCCACGCCGGCCCCGCCGCCGGCACTGGCCCCCCCGCCGGCTTTGGCCCCGCTCGCCGCACTGGCCCCGCCGGCGGCACTGGCTCCGCCGGCGACGCTGGTCTGGCCCAGGCCCGCGTAACCCGGGCCGATGTGGCGCCTGCTCACCCTGGCGCTGGCCCGCGGTGACTCCGGGTTCGCATCCGGGCTGATCCCGATTTCCCGGCCCTCGTCCTCGGCCGAGCAGAACAGGACCAGGGCGCCGGTCTCCGTGCCGACACCGGGAGCGGCCGCCACGGCGCCCGGGCCGCCCGTCATGACAACCCCCCGCGACCGTCGGACCCGACACGCGTGCAGGTTCCCGGCATGGCTGTCCCTCCTGCCATGATCAGGATTCCGGATCCGGCCAGGTTCGGCCGACCGGAATGCGCTGATCGCGGCATTCACTTTATGAGTCTGGAGGGCGACTGTCAGTCACGTCTGCGGCGTGTCGCGGGAATTCCCCGCCCGACCCTGAACCTGAGGGCGCCGCGGCGCGTCAAATGGGGTCGGACTGCGGCAGGCAATCAGGCAGCAGGGCAGTACCGGTGGCAAAGGCGAGCCGGAACAGGGATGCCGCGCGCGCGAGGATCGCCGAGATGCGCGCCAGAGAAGTCCGGGCGCCACCGGACCGGAGGGCGTCCCGATCCCCAGCGCGCCGGCGCTCGCGACACCCTCGGCGACTTCTTCGACGAGTGGGGCCAGCCGCTCGGCCCCGGCCAGGTCGGCCCGGCCAAGGGCCACGTGGTCGCCCTCTATAACGACAAGGTCGCTTGACCATCACGCGCTCGGACGCGTCGTTACCGGTCTGGACGATCGCGATGACGCGGTCCAGCCCGCGGGACAGCAGGCCGAAGTCCAGCGCCGCGCTGGCCGCCTCGGTCGCGATCCCGCGCCCCCAGAACGGCCGCCCGAGGCGCCAGGCGATCTCGACGGCCGGCACCTCCGGCAGGAAGTGCGGCACGGCAAGGCCAGTGAGCCCGGCGAGATCGCCGGTGGCCCGCACCTGCACCGCGAAGATGCCGACGCGGTCCTGCTCCCAGCGCAGCTCCGATCACGCGGCACATCCTGCCACTGGACGGCGCCTGACGTTCTGGCAGGCTTGATCGCCATGGCGGCGGACTTTCATTGGCGCGGTGCCTTCACCAATCGCGAGGTCAATGTGCTGCACGCGGAGGCGTTCGGCACGCGGGTCTTCGGCGACTCCGAGTGGGACTGGGTCAGCCTCACCGGCAGGCACAGCCTGGGCTGGGTGGTGGCGCGGGAGAATGGCGAGCTGCTCGGGTTCGTCAACGTGCTCTGGGACGGCCTGGTGCACGCGTGGCTGCAGGACACCATGGTGGCCGCCGCGGCCAGGGGACGGGGAATCGGCACCGGGCTCGTCGCCCGCGCCGCCGAAGCCGCCCGCGACGCCGGATGCGACTACCTGCACGTGGACTTTGACGATCATCTCGAACCGTTCTATCTCGGCGCGTGCGGCTTCGGCCCGACCAGCGCCGGGTTGCTCAGGCTCCGCTGAGGCCGCCGGCCAAAGACCCCGCGCGAGCCGCTCAGCTGACGGCGGGCCGGACGACGTTCGCCAGCGGCAGGCCGGCCAGGTGGCGCTTTGCCTGCTCGAAGACGAACACGGGCGCCCGGCGGGCGAAGTCCATGGTGTCCCCGCCGATGTGCGGCGTCAGCAGGACGTTCGGCAGGGTCCACTCCGGGCGGCCGGGCGGCAGCGGCTCGGGGTCGGTGACGTCGAGCGCGGCGCGCAGCCGGCCGGACGCAAGCTCGCCGGTCAGCGCGGCCCCGTCCACTACCGGCCCGCGGGCTACGTTCACCACCAGTGCGCCATCCGGCAGCGCGGCGAGCACCTCGCGGCCCACCAGGCCGCGGGTCGCCGGATGCAACGCGATGCAGACGACCAGGACATCGGCGGCGGCGGCCAGCGCCACCAGGTCGGCCAGCCCGGAAACCCCGGGCCTGGCGGTCCGCGACACCCGGCTGACGTGCACGCCGAACGGGGTGAGCCGCTGCTCGATCGCGGCGCCGATCGCACCGTAGCCGACCAGCAGCACCCGCTGCCCGGCGAGAGTCCCGGTGCGGACGTGGGACCAGGCGCGCCGCGCCTGCTCGGCCGCGAACCACGGAATCTGGCGCAGGCTGGCCAGGATCAGCGTCACGGCAAGCTCGGCAGTCCCGTCCTCGTGGCCGAGGCCGTGCCCGTTGCACAGCACGGCCCGCGGCGGCACCGCGGCGAGCACGTCGTCCACCCCGCTGCTGAGGCTCTGCACGACCGCGAGCCGCGGCAGACGACCGATCAACTCGACGCTGGCGGCGCTCCCCATATACGGCAGGCAGTAGAAGGTGACCCCGGCGAGCCGGTCATGGCCGGCCGAGCCGTACCTGAGCACGTCCGCCTCCGGCAGGCGCCGGGCGGCGTAGTCCGCCACGCCGTCGGCTTCTGGCAGCAGCAGCGACATGGCATCTCCGCTAGGCGCGCTTGGTCCCCTGGCTGTCGAACGTCATCGCCCGCTGCAGCGCGGCCGCGCGCATGTCGGGTGCTATCTCGGCCGGACCGCCGATCCCGGCCGCGTTGATGCCCGCCTGCGCAGCCTCCTCGACCACTCCGCCGATCAGGATGGCGAGCTCGGGCGTGCGGTGGAACACCAGGACGCCGTGGTTGGCGAGCAGCACGGCCGGGACGCCGGGAACGACCGCCTTCCTGATGCTGGCGACCGCCTCGGCGGACCCGCGGGGGCCGTAACCGGCCACCGGGACGCCGTCCGGGAGGCCGAACATCGCCAGCGCCTCGACCCAGCACCCGATCGGCCGCCGGGCGACCGCATAGGCGGTCGCGTACGGGGAGTGGGTGTGCAGCACGCAGCCCACCTCGGCGGAATCGGCGTACATGGCGGTGTGCATGGCCACGACCGCGCCCTGGATCGGCGGCAACTCGCCCTCGAGCAGCGTTCCGTCCAGGCCCACCCGCACGACCGCGGACGCGGGATGGTTGCGCAGCGAGGGCCCGGCGGTGAAGTACATTTCCTGCGCCCCGGGCACCCGGACGCTGACGTTGCCATGCCCGTTCGCGGAGATCGCGCCGCTGGCGACCACCCGCTGGGCGACGTCCACCACCTGGTTCGCCAGGTCCTTGTCCACGCGACCCCTCCCCTTCGGCCCTGCCGGATCCCGCATCGCGCGGGCGCCCCGGCGTTCGCACCCGAGCCTAGCGCGCCCGGCCTGACGATCACGTTCCCAGCCGCATGTGCACCCGCACGGTCGTTCCGGCCGGTCCCGATCTGATCTGCACCAGATCGCCGACCTGATGCACCAGCCACAGGCCTCGGTGCCTGGTGGTGGCGGCCGGGTCGGGGCGGAGCGTTCCGGCGAGCGGGTCGGTGATCCGGCCGCAATCGCTGACCTGGCAGATCACCTCGGCCGTGGTCGCCCACATGACCAGCGTGCCCGGCCCGTCGGTGTGCATCAGCGTGTTCGCGGCCAGTTCCGCCGCCGCGATGACCAGGTCCCTGGTCCGGTGCTCGGGCAGGCCCGCCCGCAGCGCCTCCGCGCTGACGAACCGGCGCACCGCGGCCTGCTCGTCACGGAAGGCCAGCCTGGCGGCCGACGGTGGCGGGCGGCTCAGCCTGTCGTCGCGCCCCGCCTCGCGGTCCCGGCCGGCGAACGAGCGGCTTGGGCACCAGCGCCCGTCGCGAACGACGACCGGATGGGCGGTCTCCGCCGCCCCGAGCAGGCCCGGGTCCAGCCGGCTGTCATAGGCGCAGAGCAGGCGAAGCCCGGTGCCCGCCAGAGCCATGGCCGCGAGCCGCTCGTGCCGCATCGCCTCGGCGAGTTCCTCCGGCGGCCGGCCAGGCCAGGACTGATCAAGCACGCAGCGCATCGCGCGGCCCGGGTGATCGCACGCGAACATCCGCAGCATCGACAGAACGCGGCCCGGGTTGGCACCGCCAGCGGTGAGGTCGGCCAGTTCCACCTGCGCACCGCGACGATCCAGTCCGGCACGGAGCCCGGCCGCGTGCGCGGCGGTAGACGCGACGAGGACGGGTTCCCCGGCGGTCAGGCCCGAACGGATGAAATCGAGCATGACCGCCGCGTAGTCCTCGGCGGTCCGGTAGAGCACCGCGGCATGGCGGAAGCCGCATGCGTCGGCCTCCGCCCAGTCGCACATCGGGCCGCCCTCCGGCTGGAACGCTCGCACCCGCCTGTCGTCCTCGTCGTCTCAGACAGCGGGAGCAGCATGCTCCCGCCCTGCGCCTCTGCCCCGAATTCGCGACGGGAACCCGCGCAGGCCCGACGACACGCAACGAGAATTGTGGCAAACGCCGGCGATGGGCGGAATCGGCCCCGCGACCGGGCCGGGCGGCAGGCGCGCGGAGGCGTCGCTGCCGGATCAGGGTGCGTCGTTGCCGCCAGGTCCGGGGCCGGGATCGGCCGCTTCCGGCCTCGCGGCTAAGGGCCCGGCGAGCCGGAACCTGGAGCGCCGCACCACCGCGACGAGACGGCGGCCGAACCGCGACGCAGCCCCGATCTGAGACGGCACCTTCCGATGCCGCCCCAGATAGGGCTCCGCCGTCCCCCCACAATCGCCGTCCAACCGCACGGTGGTGTACATCACGCCCCTCCGCTGTAGCAGGACCAGCTTGGCGGCACTGGGCCGGGCCGGGCCATCCCCGAACTCAGGGATGCACGCGCGCGCCGCACCCGCCTACAATGCGCGCTACCGTGCACGGCCGGATTGGGCATGAGATGACACTGGAGTCGACCGCGACGGCAGCTCACGTGACCACCCCCGCAGGCCGAGTGATCGGCATCCCGGACGGCGGGCGGCTCGTGTTCGGCCGCGGTCCCGATGCTGACCTGGTGATCCCGGCTGGCCGCGGGCTGTCCAGGCGGGCCGGCGTGATCACCGCCCTGACGGCGGGCGCCCTGATCACCAACATCAGCAGCACGCACGCGCTGTACGCCGACGGCGACGGCTTCCGGATCAGGCTGCCCAGGACCGACCAGGCCGGCGAGCCGGCCGGCGGCTGGCTGGTACAGCGCGGCTCTGCCCTGATCGGCTCGCGCGCGATGCTGGACGAGGGACAGCCGCTCCGGCTTGTGGTCACCTCCCGGACGGCCGCACGCACCGACCCGGATGGCTCGGCCGCCAGGGGCGACCAGACCCTGCTGCCGCTGTACCTGGACCCGCACACCACGCTTTTCCTGGTCGCGCTG
>Ga0335078_10006118_pt1 | contig 17833 bp, 13 predicted proteins | sample Lox_Sample_32_FD_206711 | JGI IMG/M metagenome (GOLD analysis project Ga0335078, IMG submission 206711) | Soil microbial communities from Loxahatchee National Wildlife Refuge, Florida, United States - Lox_Sample_3.2 | ecosystem: Environmental > Terrestrial > Soil > Wetlands | place: USA... | reverse complement strand
GACGGGCTTCGAGCACGGCTTCGAACTGACTCGGAAAAGGATCGGGTGGGAGGGAGGGCAAGGCAGGTGCGGGGAGTCCCAGGGCGCCGTGGATTTCCCCGAGCAAGGACAGCATGGGGCGCGCGTCCGGCGGCGTTCCCGCGAAGTATCCGCCCGCAAATAAATTGATGTTCAGCGGCTTGTCTGTCAGAAATCTGGTTCGGCGAACTTCGTCCATTATCTGTTCAGGAGTAAGATAGCCGGCCGCGAGGGATCCAAGTCCGCCGGCGTTGCAAACCGCGGCCGCCAGTTCAGGAGTCGATAGCCCGCCTCCCATCGGGGCCTGGATGATTGGAACTTTGATTCCTAGCTTTTTTAGAAAATCCCCGTTGTTCACGGGCGTATCCTCCACACGGTCCTGCTTCAGACTTTCGCGGAAATTGGGAATTGCCGGGAGCCGGCCGCAACTGGATCAAGCCGAGCCGTGGCCGGCACATTTCATCACTCCGAGATATGCGCGCCACGGACCGACGGCGTCCCGATATTGGTAAGCCATGATTCTAGAGATTTGGTGCAGATGAGTTAAATCGTGAGCGGCCCAGGTAGCCAGCAACTCTGACAATGTAACGGCTCCGAAGGTAGGATGCCGCCCGCGCCGGCCGAGGTCCTCGGGCCGCAGATTCAGGGCGCGCAATTCAATCAGATTATCGGAACGCACGAGTGCAAATTCATCCAATAATTGCCCGAGCAGCTTTTCTTGATTCTCTTGCCGGTGTCCCTCGCGATCGAAGGGTTCAAAGGTTCGAGTCTCGCCGAATTGCAACATCATCCGCGCGCGTGGCATCCAATTCGCGCGGTCCGCGTGAATCAGATGGCCAACGACATCGAAGGCGCTCCAGGTGTTTTCCCCTTCATTGCGAAGCGTCCACGATTCCGGCAGATCGCGCAGAAGCGCGTCGAGCGCAGCGGGGATGCGCGTCAATAGCGAAAGGGTGCTTTGCAGATCGTGATCCATTCCCTACCTCATTTCTGGGCATGATTTCTGTTCAGATTGCCAGCATGCAAAGTTTTGGCCTCAAAAATCAGCGCCCCGCGAAGGTCGGACGAGTTTTCTCCAGAAACGCTTTGGTCCCGTTTCGGAAATCCTCCGAAGAAGCCGCCAGCCCAAAGTAATCCGCACCGAGAAGCGCCGACTCCTCTAGACTTAGATTCATGCCGCGATGCATCGCTTCCCAAGTCAATCGGACGGCTACGGGCGATTTCGACAAGATTTCAAACAAGAGATCTTCCGCCGTACCCAGCAGTTCCTCCGGCTCGACAACCTTATGAACGAGCCCTATATGAAAAGCTTCCTCCGCCGCGATCAGCCTGCCCGTGAGAAGAAGTTCCGCCGCGCGTCCCTTTCCGATCAGTCGGGGAAGCCGGGTCGTCCCTCCGAAACCGCCCATGGCCCCGATTCCCACTTCCGGTTGACCTACTTTGGCATTTCGAACGGCGAGGCGCAGCATGCAAGATTCCGCCAACTCGAGCCCGCCTCCCAAGGCATACCCGTTCAATGCGGCGAGGACCACTTTTCCCAGCGTCTCGATCTTATGATTCACGGATACAGCAAGGTGAGCGAATTCCCGCGCTTCGAGCGGCGAGGCTCGATGGAGGAATGCGATGTCCGCCCCGGCGGAAAAAGCCTTGTCGCCCGCTCCCGTGAGGATCACGGCTTTTACCGCATCGTTGGCCCGGGCGTCGTCGAGGAGGGCCGCCAATTCTTGCAGCAATTCCTTGCTCAGGGCGTTGAGCGCTTGCGGCCGGTTGAAGACGATCCGCGCGATGCCTTTTTCCTCGCGGTACAGCAGGAATTCCCTGGCCGGCACGTTTTCCTCCTGAGGGGCGGCTCCGGATCGGCGATCCCTCTTGCCGCGCATCCCGGCTGGCGGCGGGCGGGAGCGCGGTTGCGTGAAATCCCCAGGCGCGCTATCATTCCGTAGCGCACGCTACAGAATGATGGCACGCGCCGCGCCCGCCTGTCAAGACTTATATAGCGGGCGCTACAGAAAGGGAGAAAGATGGCGCGCCTGGGCCGCCCCCGCAGTTTCGACCGCCAACATGCCCTCCTGCGGGCCATGCAGGTTTTCTGGGCGCTGGGATACGACGGCGCCACGCTGGCCGATCTTCAAGAAGCCATGGGCGGCATCACCGCGCCCAGCTTCTACGCCGCCTTCGGCTCCAAGGAAAAATTATTTCGCGAAGCCGTCGAGCTTTACAGCAGGACTTTAGGCGCTCCGATGAGAGACGCGCTGGACCAGCACCCGACGGCCCACGCCTCCATTCAGGCCTTGTTGCACGCGGCCGTGGAATCCTTTCGCAAGCCCGGTGCGCCCCGAGGCTGCATGCTGGTGCTGGCCGCCATCAACAGCACGCCGTCCAATAAGAGCGTGCAGCAATACCTGCGCAGCCTTCGGGCGCGCCGCCAGAAAGCTATCGAGCGACGGTTACGCCGAGGCGTGGCGGAGGGTGAGCTACCGCTTGGCCTGAATGTCGGCGCGCTCGCCTCATTCTACGCGACGGTGGTGGACGGCCTGGCTATTCAGGCGCGCGACGGCGCCACACGCAAAGCCCTCGACTTCGCCGTCGTTTGCGCGATGGCGTCTTGGGACGCGCTGGTTGCGCAATCCGGCCCTTGAATTCGCCAGCCAGCTTGGCCGATCGTGCTGGCTCATCTGGAAAAAGAAATGAAGAAGCAGAAATAAGGATTTGCGAATTGCGCCGTCGATCCGGTTGCGAGGCGCGAATCGTTTTAGATTCGACAAAAGCCGGAAGCAAGCCTATCGCGCGCCCTTGTAATCCACGAAAAGCTCGGGGAATTGCTCCTTGAGCGCCGCAATCTTCGGCAAATCGCAGATTTGGATGTAGGGGTGGTTCGGATTCTTCAGGGCGAAATCCTGGTGGTAATCCTCGGCGCGATAGAAGCCTTTCAGCGGAGTGACTTCGGTAACGATTTTCTTCGGAAAAATCTTCTCGGCGTCCAGCTGCGCGATGTAGGCGTTTGCAATGCGTTTCTGGTCCTCGTTGTCGTAGAAGATCGCGGAGCGATAGGAAGTGCCGACGTCCGGCCCTTGCCGGTTCAGTTCGGTGGGATCGTGGACCGCGGAAAAGAAGACCCGCAGCAATTGCCCGTAGGTGATGCGCGACGGATCGAACACCACCTCGACCGATTCCGCGTGTCCCGTCGTTTCGGTGGTTACCTGGTCGTACGTGGCGGTCTGTGCAGCGCCTCCCGAGTACCCCGCCGTCGTTTTCACGACGCCCTTCACCCGCTCGAACACCGCTTGCACGCCCCAGAAACATCCGCCCGCGAACACGGCTGTCTGTTGCCCCGATGCGCCGGACAAGGAAGCATCCACCTTCGCGGGAGGAACCGGCAACTTGGGCGCGGCCTGCGCAGATAGCGCCACGAACACCAAAGAAAATCCAAAGAGGAAAAGGAAACGAAGTAAGCGGCTGGTCATGAGAAGCACCTCCCTGGGATTATCGTCCCGCATCCCAAAATCCTCTTCATTTATACACCCAAACCGTGAGAGCGCGGTAGGACTCGGGTCAATCATGGGTTAAAGTCGGGAAGCCGCACTTATCGTACCCTCAGAAACACAGAGGCCACTGAGAAACGTGTGGCACAGCATTCGAAATTGAATTCTTTGGCATCTCTGGCCGGTTGATCTTCGACCGGTCCGCCTTCTTTTGTTTCCACTCCCCTTCATTTTTTTAATGTTTTAGGTACAAAGGCCGGTCGAGGACCAGATCGAGTTTCGTGCCCTTCGGCAGATCGATTTCCTGGCCGGTTCCGGAAGCCGCTAGATAACTAGCCACGCCGGCCGCCACGGCGCCGGTGGCTGCGGCCTTGCTATTATGAGCAACGACTCCTGGAGCGCCGCCCTTGGCCGCCCCCACGGCTGTGGCTTCGAGCACCTGGGTTTCCGTGTTGCTGTGCGCCTCGATTTCACCTTCCTTGCTTTCCCCTTGCCGGACGCTGAACTCGCCGGGGACGATCGATACTTCGGCGACGATGGGGAGGGCGCCGCGCTTGGTTTCCATCTCGTCGAAGGTCAGCCACACGCGGGCATGGCCGGTCAGCCCGGCGGGCTCGATCCGGCTAATATGACCCAAGATCCTGGCGCCGGAGGGGATTACGTGGTTTTTGGTCGTCCTCAGGGGCTCGAGCGTTTCCACCTCAAAATTCGAATGGACCTTATCTTTACTGGTATTCATCTCCTGATCGAGGCGGACTAGGAAATGCGTGCCACTTACGACTGCGTCGGCGCCTGCGGGGACGGCCGTACTGTCGTTTTGGCCTGCTGCCGCCGGTGATGGGCACGCGAATTGGGCGCACAGCAGTAGGATGGCCGCTGCTCCGGCGGGCCGAAATGGAAAGGTCTTTCGCATGTTTAAGTCCTCCGGGCTGCTCATACTTGGCGGCTTGCTGAATTTCCCTTCGTGGCGCGGGGATCGAGGCTTGCGGGCAAAGGGACCGACAACACGTATGTTTCTAGGTGGAACGATTCTCGGTCTTCAGGCTTATCCAGCTTACTTGCGAAAACCGACAGGCTGAAGCCCGTCCTACTGTGATGGCAACACAGCCTTCGGGGTGGCCTGCGGGGACTCGCGGAGTAGCAGATCAGGCACCACCTTCCATCTTTGTCAACTCCTTGCTTGCCATACGGGTACGTGGAAAAATTCTTTTGTTGCAGGGGGTGTCCAAAGATATAATGGCGGCCGTTCGGGGTACCTAGGAGTGGGGGGTGTCTGGGATCGGCGCGGAGGGGCCCTGCGCCGGTTAATGGAATCCTATGTAATGGTCCGATGCTCAGGCCTGTAATTGCGCCAATGAAGTGTTCCAATTTGGTCAAGACAACTTTGGAGGTCTGCGTTTATGCTGCGACTGATTATGCGTGGTGTGGGACTTTTGATCTTAATCTTCCTGCTCGTTCCGGCCGGCTTCTCCAAGAATCCAGCGGAGAATACCGATAAAGACCCAAAGAAAGCCGACGACACAACGGTTGCAACTTCTTCTTCCGACGCAACTTCCCCTGCCGATCCGGCAACAGCCGACGCAGCGGGGGCCGCGGATACAAGCTCTGAGGCTGCGCCCGCCGACCCTGCGTCCGCCGACCCTGCGCAAAACGCAGCAAAGCCCAAAAAAGGCACCAATAGTGACACCACGGAGGCGCCGAAATTCACGCCCTTGCCGGCCACGACCGGAACGATTGGCCTTTTTACCCTTGAAACGGGAGACACACTTCCCAAGGGTGGCTTTGCGTTTTCCGGCTTTGGCAACAAATTCGGGCGCATGCCGGGAAGTGTCACGATTTTGGAGCTAGGCGTGGATGCAAGTTACGGCGTAACGGACAATTTCAACATCTATGGGTCCTATGATCCGTATGGGCACGTGCATGTCGGATGCCCCGGGCAGTTGAGCTTGCGGTCGATTCCCTTGTCCACGTGCAACCCGGTCGATACGGGGATCGCGTCATCGAATTCGTTCTTCCCCTCGGTTGCCGGGAGCTCCCCCGGATATGTGGAAGATTACCCGTTCGCCTCGAACGATAATGGCGGGAAGGGCTATGTAACGTTCGGAGCCAAGTATGCTTTTGTGTCGGAGTTGCACGGCGCTCCGTTCAGCTTTTCGGTCCGCGACGATTTCGTGATTTCCACCATCACGGACGTGAACAAACTGCTGAAAAACGGAACGCAGGCCAGCCCGCTCATGGATACGGTGTCCCTGGCGCTGAGCAAGAAATTCGGCAACGCCATCACGGGGGCCTTCAATTTTGGGTATACCTTCGTCCGCGCGCCGCGAGGCACCCAGGACGAGATTCTTATTGTCATGCCGGACCAGGTAAAGGTTGGCCTCGGCTTCCTCTTTTTGCCTGACAGCCGCATCCAGCCCATGATGGAATACTCGGGCACGATTTTTACCAACAATGGCAACACCCCGCCGGATAACTCCTTTGGCGCGCGCGATCCAGTCGAGGGCGTGTGGGGCGTTCGCGTATATCCCTGGAAGAACATTGGCTTCGACATCGGTTATCGGTACATCATGAATCTGCGAAACTCCGTCGATCAGTCCGGATTCGTCCTCAAGATGGGCGGCGTATATTGGCCCGAGCATCCCGCGCCCATCTATCATCCGCCCACGATTGCGTGCACCGAGGATAAGGAAACGGTGTTTTTCGGTTCGGGCGATACGGTGACGATTACCTGCACCGCCAACAATCCGGATAACAACCCCTTGAGTTGGACCTGGACCACACCCTGCGGCAGAGTGGACGGCACGGGGCCGCAGGTTCGCTGGCTTTCCGCCGACGTGCCGGTGGGTTCGTGCACCATCACGGCCAAAGCGGATGACGGCAAGGGCGGCACGCCCAGCGCCAGCGTTACGGTTCGCGTCGAACCGAGACCCAATCGTCCTCCGACGATTAGTTGCTCGGCCGACCGCTCGTCGGTGTTTGTGGGTGAAAGGGTTCACATCACCACGAATGCCAGCGATCCTGACGGCGACCCGCTGACGTACACGTGGCGCACCAATGGCGGCCAGATCGTGGGCAGCGGCGCCGCTGTAGATGTCGATACGACAGGCGTCGCGCCGGGCAATTACACGGTGACGGTGCGCGTGGACGACGGGCGCGGCGGGGCTGCCGATTGCTCATCGACGATCGAGGTGAAGGCCGTTCCTCCGCCGCCGCAAGCCAGCAAGATCAGCGACTGCGCGTTCGGCAAAGCCCTCAGCACGCGGATCGACAACGTTTGCAAGCGCATCCTCGATGACGTGGCCCTGCGCCTGCAAAACGAACCGCGGGGCAGCGCCGTCATCATCGGCTACTCCGATCCCAAGGAAACCAAGACGCCCGACAAAGTCGCGAGCGCCCGAGCCACGAACGCCGTAAAATATCTCGGCGAAAAGGGCATCGATCCATCGCGCGTCTCGACGCGCACCGGCGCAGGCCAAGCCGGCGAAAACAACAACCGCCGCATCGACGTCATCTGGGTGCCAGAGGGCGCGACTTACTAGCTCGGGTAGCGCCTAAGTAGCGCGGGCTTTAGCCTGCGGGGTTTGGTATTGCTATACAAAAACCCGCAGGCTGAAGCCCGCGCCACAAAGGCCCATGCAATTCAGTTCTGCCCGCTAGGAACCCGCCGCAGGACGATGGAATAAACCTGTGCGGCGTCTTCCCGCGTCGCCTTCACGGTTTGCGGTGCCTCGACGACCACATAATTCCCCGGCGCGGTGAATTCCGCAAAGGCCACCTTCAGGCTCAGCTCTCCGGCCTTTTTCACTCGCACCATGAAATTTCCTTCCGAATCGGTAACCGCCAGCTCGGAACCGATCTGCAACGCCGCGCCCGCAATCGGTTCCCCCTGAGGATCGAGCACTTCGCCGCGCACAACGTTTTGTAGAAATGCGCCCGAGAAGGATGTTCCGGGAGAAGAGTTCCCCAGGCCGTGGTAAGCATAGGTGGATCCGTAAGCGGTGTAGCGCACCTGGCCGAGTGGAGTGACGTTGGTATCCATGTTGAATTGCACGCCGTGGGGGAGCTGGAAGTGCAAGCCCAGAACCATGACCTGTTTGAATTGTCCGTGCGAGGATTGCACGAAGGGGAGAAAGACGGTTTGGTAGTCCACGCTTACGGTGGCGAAATTGGAGAGGAAGTTTCCCCCGAAGTCGACCGTGGTCTGGCCGTTGTTATGCGAGATGACCTGGGTCAGGCTGAGCCGTGAGTTCACGATTTCCCGCAGATTGCCGACTGAGGAATGCCCCGGCGCGTTTTTCAAATAGCCGCTGCGCAGAAAATCCGCTCCGGCCTCGAAGTGCCGCGTAATCATATGGCGCGCGCCGAGGGACAACGCTGTGGAGTGCCCTACCGACGTGGCCGAGTCAAACCACGAGCCATTCAACAGAAATCCGCCGGCGCTCGCCCCCGCGCCGACGCCTTGAACCGTGGCGTGCTCGATGCCGCTCGACCCGATCGAGGCCAGATAATTATTGCGGCTGACCACAAAGCGAAAATTCCGTATGGGATGCAGTTCAAGCCGTATGTTTTCTTTGTCGTTTTCCGATAACTGCGGCGTGGCCACCAGCACGCGCTGAAATGCGTCTCCCGCCAAGGCATAGCTGGCGTCGAGGGCCATCCAGCGCTCGTTCATGGAAAAGCTCGAGGCGCCGTAAGGCTGGTTATTTCCGATGCCTCCGGACAGCGCCATTTTAATGTCCTTCCTGGCCGCCCACTCGAGGGCCTGAATGGACGTCTGGCGATCGGAAACAATGTCACGCGAGACAAGGCGCAAGGTCGGACAGAGTTGCCGATCGAAGAAAATCGCGCCGGAGGGCGTATCGTCCCGCGCGAGGTTGAGAAACGGCGCGTAGTAACCGTCAGCGGTAGCGCCGGCAAAAACGAAGAGGTGGCCGTCGGTCAGATTTCGGGAGAAACTCAGCCCGCGGCCCAGAAAATAAAACGAGCGGTCGAATAAATCCGTGGGAAGGACGAACGGAATCTGCTGATCGCCGACGCCGAGAAGGGAGGATTCGAACGGATGCGAGAAAAAAAATCCCAGGCTGGGGCGGCCGAGATAGCCGAGATCGATTCTTCCCGTGTAGTCCGCTCCGCGAACTTCAAGCGATCCTCCCTCCGCATCCAGCAGCGAGGAGGCTCCCCCAGTCAACTGAAAAACCTGCGCGGCCGCCGGGTGAGCAAGGAGCAAACACAGCGCGCAGGCGAGGGCGGCCGGCAAGGCTCTCAGGAAACCGCGCCTTTTTTTTCGCAGACTGCAAACCCCGCGGCCCGGCCTGACGTCCGATCTGAGACCAGATCTGAGGCCCGATCTGTGGTTCAATCTGCGGCTCGACACGGCCTGCGGACCGGATGGAGCCGGCCAGTTCATTGCGTGACGGTTGGTTCTTTCAAGCCGGATTCCATTTTGAAATGGGGAAACTTCAGGACGATTTGTTGCGGAACTCCCGGCTGATCCCAATCGATTTCAATGTCGCGCCGCTGTCCTGGGAAGAGCGGAAAGCCGGCGAAGGCTTGTTTGCCGGAGCTGGAGATGACGTCCACTTCCTCGACGCGCCCATATTCGCCGCCGTGATTTTCCACCTGAGCCGTGATTTGCCGTTTATCGCCGTTCACCGTGAGTTCCGATTTATTCCAGGAGAGATGAGATTCCTCGAGCGATTTATGGCCCAGCAGGTAAACGGTGTGGGGCAGTTCGAGCGCCAGCTTCAAGCCCGTCGGCGTGGTGGGACCGGTGACGGTCGCGTAGATGCAAAACCAGTTGGGATAGGTTTCCGTGGTCGCTTTGTAGAAGACGTAATAGGTTTGCTTGGGCGCGACGCGGAAACTGGTGGCGGAAAGCTCAACGCGGAGTCCGGGATCGAGCTTGCGGAATGTGGCCTGGCCCTTGGAATCCACCGTAAAACTGTGGGGTTCCACCACCACGGTCATGGGAATATCGCCGTCGTTATAGATTTGAAAGCGCCCGTCCGCTTTGTCCGCGTACTCGACGATGACGGGGGAGATGGTTTGAGCGGGCGCACGGGGCGCCAAGAAAAGTAAATAAACAAAACCAAGAAGAATGCGTTTCACTTGATTCCTCCCTCAGAGCTGTTGTTTTCCTGCTTGGCTGGGGATTCCCGCAAACCGGAGGCGCTCTAATTCGCCTGGGCTTGAATGTGCAAGACCCCCGTGTACGTTCCGGCAGGTAATTTCAAACCGGACGTGGCGATTTGCAGGTTCAGCGTATCGCTGCGATTGGCCGGAAAATTTAAGAAAACGAACTGAGTGAACAGAGTGATGCTGCTTCCGGCGGCAAAGGGACTCGTGCCGGTGAAGGCGGTGTAAGCCCCGCCGTCCACGCTGCCCGACACGCTTGCCGAGGGAATATTGTCGCTGGCCCCATCCGTCAGGGCGGCCGACGAGCTGGAGAAGTAAGCGTATTCGGCCACGCTGCCGAGCAGGGTCGTCAGCGTCCAGGTCGTGGTGATGGTGACGGGCGTGGTCCCCGTGGCGACGCCATTGCGAACCAGATTGAAATTCACCAGCCCCGGTGTTGCGGTGATGGTGATGGAGGTATTCAGCGTCGCGTTGAGATTCACGGAAGCGACGTTGGATTTCAACTGCGCGCCGGTTGTCGCGGGCAGCAAGAGAAAACCCGCGGCCAGCACGAGCAGTACGAATCTCCTGCCGGCAACGGACAGTCCTCCACACACCCCGGAATTTATCTGCAAGGCGATCCCCTGTCCTTTACGTCCCGCGAATCCAGCGAAAACCTGGTTCGCGTGCCGCGCACGCACGGGACGAATGACGAGAAAGATTGAGCGGGGCGGCGGACTGCGATTGCATCGCCTGCCGCCCCGCTCCGAGCTCCGACCTTCGGGCGGGCCGAAAACCTGCGAACCGGTTCTGCCGAACCGAGCCGATTAGAGAGCCTGGGCCTGGATGTTAAGCACCCCGGTATAGGTCGTCGCGGGCAGAGCCAAGCCGGTGGTGTTGATCGTGAGGGCGATCGTGTCGGAATGGCTGGAATTGAAGGTTCCCGCGGCGCCGATGGCCTGCGAGAAAACCGTCATGCCGAACGCGCCACCATAGGGGGTAGCGCCGGTGAACGGCGCTGCCGCGGCGCCATCGACGGCTCCGCTTACGGCCGTGTTCGGAATGTTATCTCCGGCCCCGTCGGTCAGCGCATTGGCGGATGCGAAGTAGGCATAAACCTTGAGGCTGGTGCGGGTCTTGGCGAGGGCCCAGGAGGTCGTGATGGTGGCCGGATTGTTGCCCGCGGCCGTGCCGCTCGGAACGAGCGGGAAGGTAATGCTTGACGGCCCCGCGACCACACTCACGGACTCGGCCAGGGATGCGCTGAGATTAATTGTCGAGGCGCCAGAATTGACCTGCGCGCGGGAAGCTTGGCTCATCGCGAGCACCAGTCCTACAGCGCCCAGAACGAGCCATGCTTTTTTGATTGCGTTCATGAAGTTTCCACCTTTTTGGTTGAGGGGGAAGCTTGACCCTCAGAATTACCGGCCCCGAGGGCAACGCGTGCGGAGGCACTCGGGTCCGGTGAAACATTTTTAGCCGAGAACTTTAGCGATTCGAGTGGTACGACCGTACCAATTCTTGCGAAAGCGCTATTGCTCCCGCCCGCTCGTGTGCAGGACGGAACGTCTCGCGCAACGTACTTAACTGTTCATATATATACTATACATTAAATATAGGATATTGAATAAGTAATTCGCGGAATTCCCCGTGAATGACGCTGTCCCGCGCGGCGCGCATCGCGGATGCGCCGATGCGGATCGGCCCGTGACCGCGCGCGGCCTTGTCCCGCGGATGCCTTCTCCGCCGCCCGGAAATATCTCGGCGGCTGGACCGGGGAGAAATGCCTGTACAATAGGAGCGTTTAGGGGCGGGGTGCTGCGATTCCGAATTCGTTCATGCGCAAGGTTTTACTAATCGTTTGGCTGCTTTCTGCCGGCGCCGCGGCGCGGGCGCAATCCTGGAAACCGCTCGGACCGCCGGGAGGCGACGTCCGCGCCCTGGCTGCCGATCCTTCGCGGCCCGCGCGAATTTTTCTGGGCACGGCGGACGGACACATTTTCAAGTCCGAGGATTCCGGCGCGCATTGGACCATCGCAGGGCGGGCCAGTTCGAGACTGGACGCGGTGATCACCGCCATCGTGGTGGACCCGCGGGACGGGAACGTGCTGTTCGCGTCTTCCTGGACGCGAGGCGCCGGCGCGGGAGGCGGAGTGTTCCGCAGCGCCGACGGCGGACGCACCTGGAAGGCGGCCGGTCTTGCGGGCCAGGCCGTGCGCGCGCTGGCGCTGGCGGCTTCCGATCCCAACGTGCTGGTGGCCGGGACTCTAGACGGCGTCTACCGCTCGCTGGACGCCTCCCAATCCTGGCAGCGCATTTCCCCCGAGCATAGCGAGGAAATGCGCAATTTCGATTCCCTGGCCATCGATCCGCGCAATCCGCAAATCGTCTATGCAGGCACCTTTCACCTGCCTTGGAAAACGGCGGACGGCGGGCGCACCTGGAAACCCATTCATGAAGGGATGATCGACGATTCGGACGTGATGAGCCTGCTTATCGATGGCTCCGATTCCAAGCGCGTTTACGCCAGCGCCTGTTCCGGCATCTATCGCAGCGACAACGCCGCCGCCCAGTGGAGGAAAATCCAGGGCATTCCTTACACGGCGCGGCGCACCTATGCGATCGCGCAAGATCCGAAACTCCCCGGCAATGTGTACGCGGCCACTTCCGAAGGCTTGTGGAAGACGGCGGATGGGGGATTGAGTTGGAAGCGCACGACGCCCGAATTTTGGGTGGTCAATACCGTGGTGGTGGCGGAAGGCAAACCGGGGCGAGTTCTGATCGGCACCGAGGAATTGGGCGTCCTGGCGAGCGATGACGGGGGAGAACATTTCGAGGATGCCAACGCGGGATTCGATCACCGGCAAATCCTGGCGCTGGGGCTGGAGGCAAAACGTCCCGGGCGCGTTTTGGCCGTTTTGGCGCACGCCCCCGAACCCATTTTGGCCACGGAGGACAATGGCCGGACCTGGTCGCCGCTCGGGCCGGGACTCCGCGCCGAACAGGCGCTGCGCGTGTATGCCGCCCCGGACGATGCCTGGTGGGTTTCCCTGGCGCGCGGCGGCCTGATGCGCTATGACGCCGGGAAGATGATTTGGAAGGCGGCCGGGAGGATGGTGGGCGAGTCCACGGACGCGGCCATCGGCGCAGGACATGCCTCGCCCTCACAGGGGACGCAGGGCGGCCGCAAACCCTCGGCCAAGGCCAGAAACGGCGCATGGGCTTTGCAAGACGTCGTCACGGACATGGCCTTCAGTTCGAACAAGTGGTATGCCGCGACGAACGGCGGCTTGCTCGTTTCCGCCGACCGGGGAGTGACTTGGAGGTTGAAGCCGGTCGGACCGCTCACCTCGCTGCCGGTGGAATCGGTGCGCGTTTCCGCGGATGGCCGGCGGATCCGGGTGGTTTCGCTGCGGGGGCTGGTTTTTTCCGAGGATGGCGGGGAATCCTGGACTTGGCACGATTTGCCTTTGCAATCGGGCGGCGCGCTCACTTTAGATGCCCGCCCCGGAGATGAAAACACGCTCATCGCCACGGCCCACAATGGTCTGTACATCTCGCGGGATGCGGGGAAAACCTGGCGGCAAGCGGCCTCGGGACTCCCCTCCACTCCGGTGCAGGATTTTGCGGCGACCGGCGGCGTGTTCGTCGCCTCCATGCAGACCGGCGGGTTGTACGTTTCCTCCGATCTTGGGCGGACCTGGGACCGCGTCCCGGGTACTCTGGCCGACGGATTTTTTGCGGCCGTGGCCGCGTCCAACGTGCCCGGGGTGATTTTCGCGGCCTCGGCGACCGAAGGCCTTTATCTGGTCGAGTGGCCCGGATCGACGGCGAGCAACACGGGCTATTCTGGGCGCGGCGAGCAGCAACCCGCGAGGGAAGAGGCGCAGCCGGGAAATTAATGCGTGGCCGCCAGGCGTGATCGCGGGACATCCAGCTTCGACGAACATCGTTTTCCACAGCTTCCTGTTTCGGCAATTTGTTCCGCTTTGATACTCACCCCATTCCCATTCTTGCTTCATGAGCATACGTAAGGAATTAACTGCCACAAGAACAAAATGGGCTTGCAATATTTCCCAATTCGGTAATAGAATCGCGCCCGCATTTTCCGTGTTGTCATCATAAGTGACACGAGTGACCCGATTTATGACTTTCTCCTGAAATGGCACGAGGGTTGCTTCGCGTACTGAAATGAGGTCCCAGCCATGCAAACGGAATCCCAAGCGGAAACGCCTGTTGCGCGAAGCGCCGCCTCCAGCCTCCTGATCGTGGACGACGAGGCCGCCACTCGAAATTTATGCCGGGATGTAGCCGCCGATGCCGGCCTGCAAGTGTACTCGGCGACTACGACCGAGGAGGCGCTGGAAATCCTGGACCAGTATCCGGTCGACATCATGGTCACGGATTTACAAGTGCCCCAACTGGGAGGCCTGGAGCTGCTCAAAAGAACCCGCGCCAACAATCCGGAGATCGCGGTCATCGTGCTGACCCAGTACGGGACCATCGCCACGGCCATCGAGGCCACGCGGCTGGGCGCGACGGACTTCGTGACCAAACCGTTTCACGTCGAGGAGTTGCGCGCCAAGCTGGACCGCCTGATTCATTCCATCGAAATGGACCAGGAAAATCGCCTGCTGCGCGAGGAGTTGCGCAGCCGGCCCGGATTTGGCGGCCTGATCGGCCTGTCGCCGCGGATGCAGCGGGTGTACAAACTGATCCAAAAAGTCGCGCAACACACGTATCCGGTGCTGATTCTCGGAGAGAGCGGGACGGGCAAGGAACTCGTCGCGCGGTCGATTCACTATTCGGGACCGCGCAAGAACAAGCCGTTCGCTCCGGTGGACTGTTCGTCGCTTGTCCCGACGCTGATCGAGTCGGAACTGTTCGGGTACGTCAAGGGCGCCTTTACCGGGGCGCAGCATTCGAAACAAGGATTGTTCGAAGCAGCCGGGGAAGGGACGCTTTTCCTGGATGAAATCGGGGACCTGCCCATCGATTTGCAGGCCAAACTGCTGCGGGCCTTGCAGGAACGCGAGATCAAGCCGGTGGGCTCCAACGAGCGGGTGGGCATCCGCGCGCGCGTGATCGCGGCGACCAACCGGGACCTGGAATCGGCCATTCGAACGGGGGGATTCCGCCAGGACTTGTATTTCCGCCTGAACGTAGTGCAAATCAAGCTGCCGCCGCTGCGGGAGCGCAAGGCGGACATTCCGCTCCTCGTCAACACGTTTCTGGAAAAATTTTTGGATCCCGCGCGGCCGATCAGCGCCGTTTCCGAGGACGCCATGCGCCGCATCATGGCCTACGATTGGCCGGGAAACATCCGGGAACTCGAGAATGCCATCGAGCGCGCCGTGGCGCTCGGTTCGGGGCCGATCCTGCACGTGGGCGATTTGCCCTCGAACCTGCAATACACCTCGTCGGAAAAACTCGCGGACGTGGACGAACTGGTCCCCCTGGAAACCCTCGAAAGACGGGCCATTTTCCGCGCGCTGCAGGAAACCTCCGGAGACAAGCTGGCCGCGGCGCGCCTCTTGGGCATCGGCAAAACCACGTTGTACCGGAAACTTAAGCAGTACGAATCGGGGCGCCCGGAGGCGTGAGTTTTTCGGGCGGCCGCCGCTCGCGCCAGGGCGAGTCGCAGGGAATCGCTCACGCCAATCCCCGGCGCGCTAGCCCCAACTTGCCTACGGCATGACGCATGGAGCACCCGCCGGACTCGACGTTGCCGCCAAGCCACTCCCCTGCCGCCTCTTCACCTGCTGAAAACCACCACTCATTATTTTTATACTAATTATGTAATTCTAACTTTAGTTAACTGAAAACCCAAGCAAAAAAGCCTTGCCGGTCCGCTCGGCGCATATCGACGGCGATTGGGGGCTGAAGATTTACGGGCGCAGGCTCTCGAGGCCGGCGCGGATGCGTTTTCCTATCCGGGAATTGTCCCCGTACAGGGTTTCGGGATGGGAACGCGAGGGATCTGCATGAATTTTCCGCCACCCGTATCCTATTGATTTTTAGCGGGTTACCCATTTCACGGATATTGGCCACCCTGGTGCAATGCAAATCGGCGACAGGAGGGCGCCATGAACCGTCGAACGTACTACTTGCACTACCGGTTGATTCGTGAAGCGATCACCATCTTGGTCATGACTGGGACGGCGTTGCTGGCCAGCTATTGGATTGTTTGGGGCCGGCTGTAGGGGGAGAAATGTCTACGGCCGGGTGGATGCGAAGATGGCGGGGCGGGCGCGGCGGGGAGGAGCGCGTGAGCGCGCCGGTCCTGGCTGCGGCGCGGGGGAAACCGCTTAGCCAGTTGCTCGATCTGGGGGCACGAGCGCTGCTGGGCGCGGCGGGTGCGGATCGCGCGGGGTTGTGGCTCTCCGGGGATCGGAGGGGAGAGTCCGGCGCCGGGTGCGTGGTGGAGGCGGAAGCGGGTCCCATCCCGGAACAGTGGAAGCGGCTCGATGTTTCCACGCCTTTTCTGCGGGCGGCGCTGGAAAGCCCGGAGCCGTTGCGAGTGGAATTTTCCGCGGGCGAAGCGACGCCGCACCTGGGCCCGCTGATCGGCATGCACCGCGCGGTGTGGATTCCGCTGCGGGCGCGCGAGCGCACGTTTGGGCTGGGCATGGTGGGTTACGCGCGGGCGCCGGGACAATTGGACATGGACGCGCTGCGCGCGCGGGCGGATGAGATCGCGCTTGCCGTTCAGCACTATCGGAATTCCCGGCGCGGGGAATTGGCGGCGGAGGAGTTGCGGGAACAATCGCGGCTCTCGCGCGCAATTCTGTGCGGCGTTTCGGCCGGCTACATTTTCCGGCAGATTGCCCGCGCGGCCCGGCATTACACCCCGGCGGAATTCATCGCATTGGGCGCGGGCAATGCGCCGCCCCTCGCCGGAGAGGGATATGACGGGGCGCCCGAGTGGCTGGCGGCCCTGCATCAAGAAAGGCTCTTGCGGCTTTGGCGAACGGTTTTCAAGGATGGGCGGGAATCGGAGATTCCGGGAGAAGAGGCCGTGAGTTTTTTTTCCGGCGCTTCGGCGGATTCTCCCTATCCGGTGTTGGACCGCGTCGCGGCCTTCCCCATCGAGGGGCGAAGCGGGACGCGCGGCGTTTTGATGGCGGGGCTTTCCCAAAGGCCGGAAGATTCCGAAGAGGATTTTCTGCGGCTGGAATCTTACGCGCTGCTGGCCGCGTCGGCGCTGGATCGCGAAGCCGCGCGGGAGGAGCGCACCGCGTCCCACGAGACCCTGCGAAAAATCATCGAGGACAGCCCGGAACATCTGGTTCTCGTCGACGACCGGGGAAAAATTCTGGAAGCCAGCCGCGCCGCCGCGTCCTTGTTCGGCCCCATGGAACGGATGGAGGGAGCGCAGCTCGAGGAACTATTTTCCCCAGCGGAGCGCGAAGCGGTGATCGCGTGGCGGGAAAGCATTTCTTCGCCGGCATTCGCGTTCGAGCAACAGAAAGAGATTTCCCCAGCAGCTCTGGAGGCGGCGCGCGCGGGAGGCGGCGTGGTCCAGATGAGACTGCGTCGCGCGATCGCGGGAACGGACGGGAACCGGCCGAAGTGGCTGCTTCATCTCGAGGAGCAAGGCACGCAAGAAGCGATGCGCGAATCGGAAGAGCGGCTGAGGGCCGAATTGGCCGCGCTGCTGGAATCCATCGAATCGGGGGTGCTGCTGCTGGACGCCGATGGACGGATTCACATGGCCAGCGACCGCCTGGCGGCCATCTTTGGGCTGGAATCGCGCGCCCTACGGGAATTCGGCGGGATCGAAGCGCTAATCGGGGGCCTTTCTTACCATTTTCTGCGCCCGGCGGAAACCGCGGCGCGATGGCGCGAGCACGTGCGCCAGGGGGACGAGGCCAGTTGGGATGAAATCGAGCTGGTTCGCCCGTCGCGAAAGATCGTGGAACGGTTCGCGCGCCCGCTGTACAAGCACGACGGGACGCGTCTCGGCTGGCTGGAAGTGTATCGCGACATTACTGGGCAGAGGCTGATCCAGTCCAAGCTCCTGCAAACGGAAAAGATGGCCGCGCTGGGCCAGCTCGTCTCCGGGATCGCCCACGAACTGAACAATCCGCTGACCAGCATCCAGGGATACGCGCAGCTTTTGCTCGGCCGGCGCTCAGCCACGGACCGGGCCGCGGACGCGACGCGCATCTCGCAGGAAGCCGAGCGCGCCGGGCGCATCGTGAAGAATCTGCTGCTCT
>Ga0335078_10006117_pt1 | contig 17834 bp, 19 predicted proteins | sample Lox_Sample_32_FD_206711 | JGI IMG/M metagenome (GOLD analysis project Ga0335078, IMG submission 206711) | Soil microbial communities from Loxahatchee National Wildlife Refuge, Florida, United States - Lox_Sample_3.2 | ecosystem: Environmental > Terrestrial > Soil > Wetlands | place: USA... | reverse complement strand
TAGGCAAGGCAGGCGTCCCACTCGGGGCGGCTGGCAAGCTTGCCGGAAGCCTTGTCGGTGAAGATCCGCTCGCAGCCTGCGGCTTCCAGGTCGTCGACCTGGCTGTCATCGTTCTGCCCGCGCGTGGAGACCCGGGCGTAGCCGACCTTGCTCATGCGCCGCTGCCGGCGGTCAGGGCAAGCTGCTCGCGCTCCTGGTACGCCTGGTAGAGCGTGTGCTCCGGGTCAACCTGGAGGTAGGGCAGCATGATCTCGTCGAGCGTGACCATCTGCGCGTCGATGATGGCCAGCTGAGCCTCGAGCCAGTCCTTCACGATGCGCCATGCGACTCGCCGGGCGTGCTCATGGGTGGTGAAGCCCTGCCGGATCCTCCCGGCCCGGTACGCCTTCATCAGGCTTTTCTGGACGCCCTCGATGTTGACGGGCAGCGTGAACTCCCGGGCACCGTGGGGGGTGTCGAGGCGGAAGGCCAGCCCGGTCGGCTCGCGGTCGGTGTAGGTGATCGCGATGGCCGACGCGCCCGAGCGGCCGAGGATCGCCAGGCACTCGCCCGCTGTCTTGTCAGCCTTGATCTGCGTCGTGTAGTTCAGGGGTCCGCTCATGACCGCAACTGTACCATGTGCCTACCCTTTGTGGAGCGTAGCCACCGCGACACGCCGCTGGTACACTTCCGGCCGGTTCCCGGGCGCCCATCCGGGCTTCACGCCGCGTAGCGCTGTGCGGTCGTCTCCGGACGCGCCTGATTCCGGGCTTCACCTGGACGAGGGAGTCACGGGGGCCGATACCAGCGTGTCGCTAGCGGCCGGTCAGGGACCAAGGTCCTAAAATGACAGTCGGCGCGGATCCCGGCCAAGGATACCCGCGCCGACAACGAAGCTCGCTGGTGCTCACGCTACCAGGTCACGCCGTCGCCGCATAATATCCTTCTCGGCGTGTCTTACCCCGGATCGTGAGAACCAGCACGGATGAGGGGATACCTCCCGTGCACCGATCTCCCCCCTAGCGTCACCGCACCACCTCATCTGGGTGATCCGGTGCCGCTGACGTGCGCGCCGCCATGTGACGTGGCCTGGCCCGGACCGCTCCCGCTCAACGTCTGACGCGTCCACAACCCGGCATCTTGATCTTGGTCAGGGTGCCAGTGACGTCCACAACCCTGACTAGGTACAGGTGGAAGGAACAACCGGCGATGACCGAGACAGCGTGCTGGGAAGGCCGGTACAAGACCGAGGAGATCCTCGAGGTCGGCTGCCCGCGCTGCGGCGTCCTGCCGGGCCAGTTCTGCGACCGCGACGGCGAGAGGCTGCGGGGCCGCGCGGCGGAGTTGCGGAGCCAGGGCACGCCGCCGTCGCATCAGGAGCGGATGTGGATCCGGCAGGGTCACACCGTGGCCGACCTGGGGCGCCTGCGCGCCAGGAGCCAGCCCGTCCGCTACGACCGCCCCCGTCCCCGGCCGCCCGCAGCCGCCGGGCGGGACAGCCGGCCGCGGTGCGACTGCGGCCGGCTGGCGATGCCGGTCTGCGGGGTGACGCGCGGCGGCCGGGACTTCACCGGCTGGGGCTGCCCCGCACGGGCCTGCGGGTTCGCGGCGTCCCGGTAGCGTCCGCGATGCCCGTTCCGGTGAAAACTCGCCGGCCGATCGTGACCACGGGAACCCGCTCCGGTGCGTCAACCAGCAGTAACGTTCTGTGCAGGACGCAGAACCGCCCCTGCGGCACATGGCCCCGAGGGGGGGCGGGAGTCACATCAGCGCAAGACTTCTGAAAGCGAGTACATCGTGAGACCACGACTCATCCTGACGACGATCGCCGTCGCAGCCACCTCCGCGGCCCTCGGCCTCGGGCTGCTGGCCTCGGGCGCGTCGGCCGGCGTCCGCCCGGCCGCCGGGCCGGTCAAGAACGCGACCATAATCTGCAACAGCTTCTGCAACGACCTCTACAGCCGCCAGCTCAGCACCCAGTTCATCCTGTCCACCGCCGGCACCTACAACGCCCCGGTCACCCTCCAGGAGGCCAGCGACTCGGCGGTCAGCGAGGACTTCAACGCCTACGTCGTCGGCACCCTCGGCCAGCTCATCCACGCCGGGATGATCTCCCGGTCCTCCTATGTCGCGCTGAAGTACCCGCACTTCTGGCCGGTGTTCGAGGACGAGTACAGCCCTGACGGCAACAGCTCCGGGTACTGCATCGGCGTCGCCGGGAAGGCCACCAACGGCAAGGCCGTCGTCCTGCGCGACTGCGGCGCCGCGGCGCACACCCTGTGGGTCGCGGACGTGAAGCATCTGCAGTCCGACCCGAGCAGCGTCTTCCCTCCCGGTGAGGACATCCCGTGGATCAACGCCTCGGACACGTCGCTGACCCATCCGCTGGCCCTCACCCAGCACGGCCAGTTCGCTCAGCTGAGCACCAGCGAGGAAGTCACGCAGTTCGGCTTCGTCGGCGACAACCAGATGTGGGGCGTGGCCGTCGGGCCTGCCGCATGATCTCCTGATCGGCGCCGGCCGTCTTTGTGATGCGCATGGGGACGGCTGGCGCAGGGCGCGCATGACGCTGATCCCGCCCAAGCGCGCCCCCGGAGCCCCGCCGGGCTGCTGATGACCGGCGGGGCTCCTTCATGTCCGGGCATAAAAAAAGGGGCCGCCGCCGCCAGTCCCGAAGGACCAGCGGCGGCGGTTCTGCGCGAGGTCGTGCCGGAGGTGCGCGGTCTTTAGCTTAGGAGCGGGTGCCTGCTTCCGCACGCACCGTCACGGCGTCTTCTTCCCGGGCATCTTCGGGGCCGGCAGGCGCTCGGCCCCGGCGCTGAGCGCTGCCTGCGCCCGGACGATGTCCTGCATCTGCGTGGTGAGCGCGGTGAGCACGTCATCCTGCGCGGCGAGGTGCGCCTGCAACTGCAGGCACTCGTGAAGGGTCGACTCGGCGTCGAGGTAGGTCTGCTCGGCGCGCTTGTCGCCGGCGAGGGCGGCTATGTTCTGCCCGACCATGATCACCGACAACAGGGTGAGCTGCAAGAAATCGGACGAAAACCAAAACAGCAGCCCGATGTTGCCGGGCGACATGGCGGTCCGCAGCCCGGCGATGGCCAGGAGGGCGAACAGCCACGCGCAAGACATCGAGCCCACCCCGGCCGTGGCCCAGATGGCGATCTTCGCGTTGACGCGGGTGTACCAGCCCGACCGCTTGTGCTGGTCGGCGGCCCTGACCGGGCCCTGCTCCTTGCGGGCCGCGATGTGCCAGTGGGGGACGTGCTCGAAGACCGTGCTCACCCCGCACCCCCCTAGTGACGGATAGCGGCGAAGACGACGGCGGCGGACAGGATAAGGCCGATCACCGCGATGACCACGTTGATGTTCAGGCGCGCGGTGTCGCGGGCTTTCTCCGAGCCCTGCCCGGCGCCCTGGAGCCGGTCGAGGCGGCTGCCGAGCGCCTCGAGTTTCTCGCTGACGCCCTGCCGCCAGGCGTCGGTCTCGTTGCGGGGCACCACCACGGCCGAGACCGCTTCCAGGCGCCTGGCCACCTCGGTCGTGGCGGCGGCGAGTGTCTGGTGGGCGGCGTCGTACTCGCGGCGGGTCAGGAGCAGTTTCTCCTGGTCGGCGAGGGATGCCCGGAACTCATTGACCGACTCAAAGCGGCGTTCGGTCGCGTCCTCGGCCTTCAGTGTTGCCTCGTGCGCGGCGGCGAACCGCTGGTCGAGTTCGCGGCGGACGGCGGCGAACCGCTGGTCAAGCTCGCGGCGCAGTTCCTCGCCGCGCTGGGCGCCGAGGGCTTCGATGCGGGCGAGCTGGGCCTGGATATGCTCGCGGAGCCGCTCGTAGTCCCAGGTCTCGCCGGCCACCGCGCCCCCGCCCTGGCGGCTTCAGCGTTCGCGGTGCCGGTGGATGCGCTCGAAAACGATGATGCGCCAGGCCATCACCGGGGCCAGCAGCCCGAACGCGGCGATGTCGGTCCACGCGGCGACGTCGCTGTTGAGCCGGCTGAACTGGAAGAACAGCGACAGGGCGGTCGGGACCATGATGATCAGCAGCAGGATTTCCTGGATCATGATGGTGCGCCCGATCGGGTCCTTGTACCAGCGCGCCAGGCGCGTGTAGTCGACCCCGAAGGCGAAGATCGTCACCGCGTCGGCGACGAGGGCGATCCGCAGGAGCAGCAGCATCCACTGGACCTGGGTCATCTTGCCGCCCCGGGGGAGATAACCGGACCTTGGCCCGCATTCCGGGGGTACGAAACGGCGCTTTTCTTCCCGGCGCACGGCGGCGCGGTCGTAACCTCTTGCACAGGTCATCACCTTGGCCAGTTCAGGTGGTGGCTCAGCCTCCGCCTGCTGTTGTCGCAGCGGGCGGGGGCGCTCGTACCAGCAAGTTACCTCACGGCTACTTCTCGTGACCTTCCAGCAGGCTCAGCCGGATCATGTCGGCGAACCGGTTGCGCCGCCCGGCCTCGGCCAGCGGCTCCACGACGTCGCGGCGCACCGCCTCCAGCCGCTCCCGCGACCGTTCCCTCTCGCATCCCGCGTCCCGGGCCCTGGCGTCAAGGTCGGCGCGGCGGCGGGCGTGGCCCCGCAGGACCGCGGGCGGCCAGAGTCTCACCGGTCCGGCCTTTCGCGGATGAGGCCGCTGCCGTCCCCGGCGGCGCGCCGCTCGCGGTCGGTGCGCCTGTCGTCTCCCTCTTTCTGAGTGGAGATCTGGATCAAGGCCGAAATTAGCTGGTTCGTTATGGTCCCGGTCCGGGCGGCCTCGTCGACCGCCTTGCGCTCGGACTCCAGCGCGCCCTTGAGGTCGTCGTTCTCCCTGGCGAGCTTGGAGAACTCGGCCTCGGAGTGCAGTTTCCCGGTCAGGAACAGCCAGCAGCCGAGGGCCAGGACCACGACCGCGCCGGCGCTGCCGGTGATCAGCGGCAGGATGCTGCCCATGACCCTCCCCCCGGCGCTCAGCCCGCTTCCGGCGGCACGGTGCCGCCGGCTGGCTGCGCGGCCGGGGCCCGGCCGCAGTGCTAACGTTCCGGCATGATGAACGCGGAGTTACCCCGTGATCACCAGACGCTGCCGCTGGCGGACGCTTCCGGCCTGTCCCGCGCGGTACGCGACGGCAGCGCGTGCGTGGTATGCGGCAAGGGGCTGCCCCGCCCGGACGTGCCCGCCGCGCGGACCGGCGCCGGGGAGGTTCTCTACCGGTGCGGGGAGTGCGTGGTCACCCTGGAGCCGGCGGGCTAGCCGGGCGTCAGTAGCCTCCGCAGAAGCACGGCAGCGCCCCGGACGTCACGTTGGATGACGGGGTGATGCTCGCGAGGCTGGTAAGCCCGGTGCCGTTGACCGCGAACCGGTAGCCCGGCGGTCCCTGGTTCGCGTTGAAGATCGAGGCCGGCATTTCGTAGGACCACAATTTCGGCATGACCGGCATGTTCAGCAGCAGCGCCGCCCACACGAAGGTCCCGGCAGTCAGGGACTGCGGCGTGGTAAGGGCCGGGTTCTGCCAGCCGCCGTTCACGAACAAGGAGGAGATGTCCGACGACCCGGTGAGCAGCGTCCCGGAACTGCTGAACAGCCCGATGTAACTGCCCGACGGCGAGGCGTTGGCCACTGCGTAGCCGGTGGCCACGGTGCCCGTCGCGGACCCGCTGACGTAGGCGCAGCCGGTGAACTGGCCGGCCGCGGTGCCCGTGTAGGTGACCGTCGCCGGGGTGTCGGTCGTGGCAACGGTGATAGTGCCTGACGCCGGCCATCCGGCGGTACTGGCCACGTCGAGGACCCCGGCGGACGGCGAGGACCAGGTCGCGACCTGGCTTATCTCGCCGCCGTTCGACCCGGGCGCGACGGTGGTCGACCAGCTGCCGCCGATGTCCACCAGGAACACCAGGTGGCCGATGGTGACCGGGGCGGTGATCTTCCACTTGAACAGGTACAGGGTGCCCGCGGCGGGAGTGAGCGGCGTGACCGCTTCAGCGATGATCCCGTTGGCGATCAGCCACCCGTTGTCGGACGGCACCCACAGGCTCGCCGGGGCCGGGTGAACGTGCCCGGCGTCGGTGCCGAGCCCCGTGCCCCCGGCCGCCTGCGTGCCGTCCGGCTGAATGCCGGACGGCAGCACGTTGAGGCTGGTGCCGCCGCTCAGCCACGACGTGCCGTTGTAAATCCACAGGGCGCCGTTCTGGCCGACCGAGACGTCCCCCGCGGTCCACGTGCCCGTCGCCGGGGCGCCGGAGGCGGTGGCGCCGACAAGCCGCGTGCCTGCCGCCACGGCGCTGCTGAGCCCGGTGACGGACGCCGCCGGGAAGGTGATGGCGTTCGAGGCGCTGAGCCCCTCTTCCCCCAGGATGATCGTGCTGGCGGCGGGGACGCTGTAGTTCGGCGCGGTGTAGATGTGGCCGACGTTCTGCAGCACCAGGGAGCCGTGGATCCCGGTGCAGTACACGTGGTAGTAGCCGGAGGCGACGTCGCCGTTGCTGATGATCCCGGAGTTGCGCACCGTCGCCGTCATGCAGTAGTTCTGGGAGCCGCCGGATCCCTGGATGAACGAGAAGATGTTGCCCTCATACGACGAGGCGTCCTGGCACCAGACGTTCTCGATGACGGTGAGCGCGGCCCCGGCGCACCGGATGAGGCCCCCGGCGCACAGTTCGGCGGTGATGTTGCGGAAGCTGTTGGCGAACTGCCAGGAATTGCCGGTGGACTCGAGGTGGAAGAACGGGACGGCGGTCATGTTGTGGCCTTCGAGCCACAGCCCGTCCCAGTAGTTGGAGCTGATCGCGGAACCCAGGCTCGATGACATGTACACGGGGGGCACGGACGCGGACGGGCTGCATTCGAGGGTGGTGTTGTGGCCTATGGAGCATGCGTACATGTTGCTGGTGACGTAGAAGATGCTCTTGGCCGGGTTGAGCTGAGAAAGGTAGCAGCCGCGGATGGTGGTGTTGGCTACGCCCGGCCCGCTGAAGTTGAAGACGTGCCCGGCTGAGGTGCCGCACATCAGGGCAACGTCCTGGAAGGTCGTGCTGTAGGCGGCGTCCGGGCCGAGGTTGAACATGTCCGTGGTGTTGTTGAGGATCCTGCCCTTGTCGTTCTGGGGGAAGAAGGGCTGGATCGCGCCGCTGACGGTGAGGGCGCTCGGCGGCAGCGTGATCGGCGCCGAGGTCAGGAAGGAATACGAGCCCAGGTAGACGGTCCCGTAGGCGGCCGTCGCCGCGGCGAACGCGGCCTGCACGGCCTCGGTGTCGTCGGTGATGCCGTCGCCTTTCGCGCCGAAGGCGATGGGGCTGAAAACCTGCTGGTAGCGGTCATCCAGCTGCCCGAGGGGCAGGTCACCGGACAGCCGGGTCCAGTAGCCGCCGTTGTACTGCCAGGCCGCGGCCTGGTTCAGCAGAAACAGCGTGGCGGTGGTGGCGCCGCCGGACTGCTCGAACACGTCCCCGCTGGCGCACGCCACGGTCAGGATGTTCGGCGCCCCGGCGGCGACGTTGGCGATGACCTTGGCGCCGACGATCGTGTTCGCGGCCGGGGCGTGCGGGAGGTCGATGGTCCAGGAGCCGCCGGAGATGTCGGCCTTGACCAGGGAGCCCGCAGCGGCGGCGTAGGTGCCGGAGGACTGGGTGACGCTGACCGGGGTGAGCAGCCCGGTCCAGTTCTGCGAGCCGCTGCCGGTGCCGCCGTAGGTGATCGCGAGCGGCGTCTGCAGCGACACGGTCTGCCCGGACAGCACCAGGGGGGCGGCGGCGTTGAACTCCCCGGTGCTGGTGAACTGCTCCCAGTTGATCGCCGTGGTGCCGAGGGTGACGGGGCCGGTGCCCTCGACGATGTAGCCGAAGCCCGCGTTGGCGGAGCCCATCTGCACGAACGTGTAGGCCCCGGGGACCTCGACGGCGGTGTCCATGTCGGAGGACCGGGTGAGGATCCACGGCTCCATGGAGGTGCCCAGTTGCGAAACCACATAAATGCCGTTATTCGCCGGTGCTGAGGTCTCGTTCTTGACCAGGACCCGGTCACCCAGCGCCACGGTGACGGTGTCGATGACCAGGGTGCCGGTGAAGTTCGCGGTCAGCGTGAGCGGGGTCGCGGTGTACGGGGGCAGCGCGGCGGCGGTCCCGGCCTGCACCGCCTCCTTCGCGTTGAGCCCGGCGATGACGCTCTCGACGTAGCCCATGGTGGCCACCTCGAGCGGTGCCGCCGGGTTCTGCGCCGCGTACAAGGGCCCGGTCATCGTCCCGCCGGTCAGCGGCAGGTACGCGGTCATCTGGGTGACCGGCTCGAGCGGGACCAGCTCGGAGATGTCGAGCGGCGAGTCGGCGGACGGCAGGTAGGCGGTGAACGAGTACGGCTGCGTATTCTGCAGCGAGACGGTGATGTTATACGCCCAGCCCTGCGGCACGATCTGGGCCGCGTCGGTTCCCAGCAGGGTGGCGGTGAAGGAGCCGCCCGACAGGTCGTAGACCCGCGTGACCTGCGCGATGACCACCGAGTCACCGGGATCGGCGAGGATCACGTTCGGCACGAAAGAAACGGTGCCGCGTAGCGGGGTGCCCGCCGGGTCCACGAAGGAGCCGGTAACAACCACTTCGGCGAGGTCACCCGGGAGTGCCATCAGCCGGCCGCCGCGATCAGGGCCGACAGGTCAACCGGGGACGGGGTGTGCGGGATCGCCAGGGACCACGCCTGCGGCTGGATGTCCTCGATCGCCACCATCACGTCAAAGTTCCACCCGGCTGGGAGCAGGTCGTTGTCGGTGGCCACCAGAGGGTCGGAGCGGAACGATCCCGCCGTCAGCCAGTAGGTGCGCGGCCCGTCCACCACGACCTTCCCGGTGCTGTCGGTGACCACGGCCGAGGGGGTGAACGTCACGGAGCCGCGCAGCGGGGAGCCGGCGGCATCCTCGAAGTGCCCGGTGCAGATGACCGTCGCCAGGTCTTCAGGAAGCGCCATCACGCCGGGCCCGGGTCAGTAGCCGGCACAAAAACATGGAAGCGTCCCGGTGTTGGTGTTGGACGACGGCGTGATGTTGCTCCCGTTGTTCATGTTCGTGGGGCTGGTGAGGCCGGTGCCGTTCACCGCGAACCGGTATGCCCCGGCGCCGAGGTTCGCGTTGAGGAGGTTGGTGGTGGTCATGTCGTAGCCCCAAAGGTGCGGCATGGTCGCCATGTTCAGCAGCAGCGCGGCCCACACGTAAGTCCCGGCGGTGAGCGCCTGCGGCGTGGTGAGGGCCGGGTTCTGCCAGCCGCCGCCCGTGAATGACGATGAGATGTCCGATGATCCGGTGAGCAGCGTCCCGGAACTGCTGAACAGCCCGATATAACTACCGGACGGCGAGGCATTAGTGACCGCCCCGCCCGTGGCCACGGTGCCGGTCGCCGACCCGGACACGTAGGCGCAGCCGGTGAACTGCCCGGCCGCGGTGCCCGTGTAGGTGACCGTCGCCGGGGTGGTGGTCGTGGCAACGGTCACGGTGCCTGAGGACGGCCATCCAGCGGTACTGGCCACGTCGAGCACCCCGGCGGACGGCGACGTCCAGGCGGCGATGTTGCTGATCTCGCCGCCGTTCGACCCCGCCGCGACGGTGGTCGACCAGCTGCCGGCGTTGCTGACCAGGAACACCAGCCTGGAGATGGTGACCGGCGCCGTGACCTTCCACTTGAACAGGTACAGGGTGCCCGCGACGATGGCTTCGGCAGAAAGCGCCGTCTCGATGATCCCGTTGGCGATCAGCCATCCGTTGTCGGCGGGCACCCACAGGTTCGGCTGGGCCGGGTGAACGTGGGTGGAGATGGCGGCGAGCGCGCCGGTCCCGGCACCCTGCGTGCCGGGCGGCTGGATGTCGGCAGCGGTGCCGTCGAGCTGCAGCGCGCCCTTCGCGCTCGTGGTGCCGGACGGCATGTCGGCGGACGCGATGGTGCCCCACCCCGGGGCCGCGCTCGCGCTCCCGGTGCCGGTCTGGGTGAGGAAGTTCTTGGTCGCCGTGGTGTTCCCGGAGAGCGCGACGACGCCGGAAACGCCGTCCTCGTACAGGGTGTCACCGAGGGTCGCCGTCGGGGACAGGGCGTTCATCGCGAGCTGGCGCGTGATCTGCCCGGTGCCGCCCTGGCCGATGGTGACAGTATTGCCGCCCGCCGGGGTCTGCCCGAACGCCGCGCCGTCCGTCGATGCCGTCCCGTTGGCCAGCGACGTGATCTTGTTGCTGCCCAGGTCGAGCGGGGCTCTCGCTTCGGGCATTTAACCCATCACCACGCACTTGATGGAGCTGGACGCCGGGGCGGTGCCGAACCCGAGGGTGACCGTGTTCGAGTTCGTCGCGGTCACGTCGCACAGCACCTGCACCGGGCTGGCTCCGGACACGTCATAGACCTGCACCACCGGGATGGCGTTGCCCAGGCTGTGGGTGACCGTCAGGCTGGTGGAGGACCCGTCACCGATGGCACCGGAGTTGTAGACCGACCCGAACCCGAGGCTCGCCTTCGCCAGGGCCACGGTGGACCCGCCGGTGCCGCCGTGGGTGACGGTCAGGACGCCGGAGTTCTCGATGCTGATCGTGTTGCCGGACTTGGCCACGCCGTTATTGGCGGTGATCTCCCCGGCGCCGGAGAACTGGGTCCAGGTCTGCGCGGTGGTGTCCACGGTGACCGCGGCCGTGCCGGACAGCACCCACCCCGACGACCCGTACGCCGTGCCGCCCTCGACGAACACGTACGTGCCCGACTGAACGGAGGCCGAGGCGAAGTCGGAGGGCCGCGCCCACGCCCCGGATGCGACGACCCAGATGCCGTTCTGGCTGGCTGTGGACTGCCCGGTGGCCAGCACCCGGTCCCCGGCGGAGGCCGCGTACCCGTCGATGGTCTGCGTGCCGGACAGGGTGAGGTTCGAGGCCCCCAGCGCCTTGACTGACGGCTTGGCGTCCAGGCCCTGCGCGACCCCGTCCACGTAGCTCTTGCTCGCCGCGTCGGTCGCGTTCACCGTGGCGGGGACGGTGACCGTGCCGGTGAAGGTCGGCGAGTTCACCGGGGCGTAGTCGGTGTTGGCGACCGCATTGGAGAAGCCGCCCGAGCCGGAGCCCTTCAGGATCGAGGTGCCCGACGTCGCCGGCGCGTAGTCGGTGCCGGACGTGGCGGCCGAGATCGCGGTGCCGTTGCCCTTCAGCAGCCCCGTAACCGACGTGGAGAGGGTGATCGCCGGGGTGGTCGTGGCGGTGGCGACCGTGCCCGCCAGGCCGTTGGCGGACACCACGGAGACGGAGGTGACCGTCCCCGACGAGCCGCCGAGGTAGAGCCAGGTGGAGGTATTGCCGTCGTAGACGCCGAACATGCCCAGGGCGGTGTCGTAGTACGCCTGCCCGGCGACGGGGCTGCCCGGCGCGCCCGCGGACGGGTGCATGACCGCGTTCAGCAGGGAGTTCTGCACCAGGTTGATCGCGGTCAGGAACTTCGTCGACACGCCGTCCCCCTCAGTTGCAGTTCAGCCGCTGGCCGCCATACCGGCGTGTCCGGCAATGCGGGATGCTTGCCCGTGCTATGCTTGCCGTGTGAGTGACATCAGTGACGCGGCCAGACAGCTATCCAGGCTGGGTGCCAGCAAGGGCGGCAAGGCTCGCGCACAAAGGCTGACAGCCGAGGAGCGTGCAAGCATCGCATCCAAGGCGGCCAACGCTCGATGGGCCAAGGCCAGAGGCGATGCGCCATCCGAGGAGCGCACCCTGCGGTCGGCCGAGACGACGATCGCTGTCAGCGTCTGCACCGCTTGCGGGTGCTGCATCGGCCAAGAGGACGAGGACTGGCTGGCGCACCTGAACTGGCACCGGCTGCTGCGGAACCTGACCGCCGGCGATGAGGCGTCAGGCATCACCGAGACGACGTGATGACCGAGACGGTGCGCTACACCTACCGCCTGCGCCCCGGCGCTCAGGCGGAGGCCGCGCTGGTGGCCGAGTGGCACCGCTGCCGGTGGCTGTGGAACGAAGCCGTTCACCAGCAGCGTTCGCGCCGCCCGGCCTTGGGGGGCAGGCTCAGGAAGCTCCTCACCGAAGCCCGGGCGGCGAATGAGTGGCTGCGGGATGGCTGGCAGGATGCCCAGGCGACGACCCTCCAGGCCTACGCCGACGCGTTCGCCCAGTCATTCAAGGTCAAGGGGCGCCGGTGGCCGAAGGTGAAAGAGCGCCGTACGGCACTGCCATCCCTGCCATTTACTCGCAACGGTTTCCGCATCAAGAACGGCCGGCTGGGATTACCCAAAGGCACCATCATCCCGGTCGTGTGGTCCCGTGATCTGCCATCCGAGCCGTCATCGTGCCGCGTCTACCGCGACAGCCTCGGCCACTGGTACGCGTCGTTTGTCGTCCGCCGCGAGGCAGTACCCGCGCCAGAGGCGACCGGAGCTATCGGCATCGACTGGGGCGTCACCATCACGGCCACGGCCACTGACCCCGCCTATGACCTGCCATACGGCGGCCACCGCAAACGATGCGCCGCCGAACTGGCCAAGGCGCAACGGCGGATGGCCCGGCGGCACAGGCCCGGCGGACGGGCTCAGTCGAAGGGTTACCGGACGGCTAGGCGCGCCGCCGCGAAACTTCACAAGAAGGCCGTCCGGCAGAACAGGCACGCGGCCCGGACGTGGGTCAAGCGCGTCGTGGACGGCCACCAGATGATCGCCGTCGAGGACTTCCGGCCGCTGTTCCTGGCCAGGTCCACGATGGCGCGCAAGGCCAGGGATGCTGCGATCGGCGCGGCCAAGCGCGAACTGATCTACCGTGGCACGCGGGCGGGCCGAGAGGTGGTGCTGGTGCCGCCCGCCTACACCACGATGACCTGCTCGGAGTGCTTCGCGAGAAACAAGCAGCCCCTCGGGCTAGGTAAGCGAGTCTTCCGGTGCGAAGCCTGCGGCTATACCGCAGATAGAGACCGGAACGCCGCCAGAGCGATCCTGGCCACGGCAGAGCGCGGCCGTGCTGGTGCTGACGACGTAAGACATTCGCTGACATCCCCTCGCGGGACGTTCACGGTGCTGTCCGAGCTAGAAATCCCCCGGCTTTCAGCCACGGGAAGCGTTAATTGCAGTTCACGGTCCCGCTGGCCGGGGCGCTGAAGGACACGGTCAGGGAGTTGATGCCGGCGTAGGCGACGTCGCCGACCACGAAGTCCCCGGACGTGTCGGTGATCGACACCGACGGGTACTTGGCCAGGTTGTGGTTGACCGTCACGGTGGTGGCGCTGGCGAAACTCTGCGTGTAGGTGTAGTCGGGGACGGCCTGCCAGGTGGCCGACGTCCCGCTGGTCGCGGTCAGCACGTGCCCCGCAGCGGGGGCGCCGGCACCGGAGACGGCGACGGTCCCCGTGGTCGTCTCGAGCCCCGCCGCGGCGGTGGCCGTGGCCGCGTTCCCGGTGGTGTTCTGGTTCAGCGTCGTGATGCCGGGATTGGGGTACGTGCCAGTCAGCACCCCGCCCGCGGCCCCGGACGGCGGCAGCGACGAGGGAAGCTGGCTGACCGCCACCGCGTCCTGCGGGTTAATCCCGTCCGCCAGGCCGGTGATCTTGCTGTTCCCCATGGCGACAGGGCCGCTCATGGTCCCGCCGGTCTTCGGCAGCGCCAGCGCCTCGGCCGCCTCGGCGCGGGCCGTCTCCGTAGCGACGGCGGAGGTGGCGAACGTCTCCGCCGCCGACTGAGCCGCCGCCGCCGCCCCGGCGACGTCCGCGCCCACGTCCGCGGCGGTCAGCACCACGACCCCGGTCTGGCCGTTCACCGACGTGACGGCGCTCGCGGCGGGCGCTTGCAGCGTCAGGTTGCCGCTGGCGTCGGAGGTCAGGATCTCCCCGGCCGTGCCGGACGGCAGTTTCAGCGGCGGGGAGCCGCCCAGCACGATCGTCCCCGACATGGCCCCGCCGGTCTCCGGCAGGTACGACCCCAGTTCCGGGGTGACCGGGACCACCGGGGTCAGCGCCGACAGGTCCTGGGTGGCACCGCCCGAGTACGGCAGGAAGAAACTCCACGTCACCGGGGCCAGCCCGGCGATGTCCGCCGTGACCTGCCAGGTCCATCCGCTCGGCTGAAGGGACCCGTTATCCGTCGCCAGCAGGGGGATGCTGAACGATCCGGAACTGTTGAGCGCGGCGCTGACGGGGACGAGCTGGATGTTGCACGAGTCACCGATGTCGGCCAGCGGCACGGAGGGGAGGAACGTGACCTGACCCGAGAGCGGATCGCCGTCTCCTCCGACGAAGCGGCCGGTCAGGTCGACGTAGTTGAGCACGGACCACCCCCGGCTGGCTCAGGTGGTCAAGGGCGTTCCGGCTGGCTAGACGGGCGTGCCCGTGGCGTTCACCCAGGCCGACCCGTCCGACCAGACCGGGATGCCGAGGGTCGTGTCGAACCACATCGCCGCCACCCCCGCCGCCGAGGCGGACGGGCGGCCTGTTGTCGGCCCGGACCCGCTGGCGAGGGTGCCCGTGGTGGCCGTCAGCGCCGCCGGGGAGCCGCCGAGGGTCAGCAGCCCGGTCACCGTCCCGCCGGACTCCGGCAGGTAGGCCGCCATCGGGGCGACGGGAAGCGCCGGGGTGAGCGCCGAGATGTCCTGCGTGCTGCCGCTGGTGTAGGGCAGGAAGAACGACCAGGTGTAGGGCGCGAGGCCGGAGATCAGCTCGGTGATGCTCCACGTCCACCCGGCGGGCACCAGGCCAACGTTGTCGGTCGCGTACAACTGGACCGAGAATTGGCCGCCGGAGTTGACCGCCACCACAACTGGGGCCTCGCAGACAATCTCCTCGCTGGTGGCATCGACCAACTCCACGGAGGGAGCAAAGGTCACTTGGCCGGCGACCGGCTGCCCCGAGCCGTCCAAGAAGGTGCCGGTCAGGGTTACGACATTCAGCGACAAGGCGAGCCTCCCCCCGTTGCGTTGCTCAGCGGGGCGGCGCGCAGTGAACCAGCAAGTTAACGGCGAGGCTGGCGCGGTAGAATCGCACTAAGAAACTAAGCGGGCGCGGCCCTTGACGGTGCTGAAGACACCAGGTCGCGCCCTGACGCAGATTGGACCTGCGCTATGAGCGAGTGTCGCACGCCACCGCCCGTACTGCCCTTTGATGAGCCGGAGCGCTGGCTCCCGGTGCCGGGCCATGAGCACCGTCTTGAAGTAAGCGACCAAGGGCGCGTGCGAAGCCTGGACCGGCTCGTTGCAGTCGGGCCCGCGCAGCGGCTGGTCCGCGGTCGCATTCTCAGTCAGCATCTTGCGGGCGCCAGGCTCCGGTACTGGTATGGCAGCTTCAGCGTTGAGGGGCGCACGGTCAACTTCGCCGTGCACAGACTCGTCCTGCTCGCGTTCCGTGGCCCGTGCCCGCCCGGCATGGAAGCGTGCCACGGGCCTGGCGGCAGGCTGGACAACCGGCTCGCAAATCTGTCCTGGGGTACGCACGTGCAGAACATGGCTGACAAGATCCGTGACGGGACGTGGCGGCACGGAGCCCAGATACCTTCAGCCAAACTGAGTGGAGAGGATGTCGCAGCGATCCGGCGGCGGCGGACGGCCGGAGAGACACGTGATGCGCTAGCTAAGGAGTTCGGCGTTCACCCCGCGCACGTCAGCTTGATCGCGAACGGGAAACGCTGGGCGTCCGATGGTGAGCCCGCGCTCATCAGGCCGTCGCTGAGACGGCACCTTCCTGCGGCTGACATCCAAGCCATACGCGCCCGGTACGCAGCGGGAGGCGTACTGCAGCGAGAGCTAGCGGAAGAGTATGGCGTGGGCAAGACGACCATAAACAGCATCATCGCGCGCCGCTCTTACGCAAGCCTGCCCTCTGATGCTGACAACGAGCCCTGATGCGCCAGATAAACGGACGTGCGGCGGGAAGCGGGTTGGCGGCGCCCTCATGCGGTCGCGAAGGTGGCGATGACCCCGGCGGCGGGCTGCTCGGCGCTGATGGTCTCCTGGCACGACTGGGTGCCGGTGGCGGACAGGATCTTGTACGCCTCGCGGACCGCGTTCTGCCCGGCGTAGGCGGCGAACTGGCCGGCGGTGTAACCGGAGGTCAGGGCGCTCTCGGCCTCGCCGCCGTAAACCCAGCCGAGGGCGGCGACGGCCAGCGACGCCGCCACGGCGGTGGGCGCCGTGGTGCCCGTGGCGATCGTCGCGGTGTAGTCGCTGACCGCGCCGGCGGCGGGCCCGGCGGGGCTGGACGCCCACCCGGCGGAGGCGTTCCACTCGCGCGCCGTCCAGGCGACCGAGTGCGGGGCCGCCATGCTGAACGTGAACGACGACGCGCCGGCGTCGCTGGCGCCGACCGCCAGGTAGAAGATGCCGCAGCCGAGGTTGGAGGTGACCGTCTCGAACGGCCCGGCCTGCGCCCACCGCGGCGGCGGGGTGATGGCGGACTGCCATCCTTCGGACAGGCACACGACCAGCAGGTTCCCGAGGGTGGCCGGCAGCCGCAGGGTGACCGCGCCGGCGGCGGCGCGGAAGTCGCCGCTGTTGGACTGGACGGGGGCGATCGCACCGCCGGGTGCCGCGCCTTCCGCGAAGCCCGGCGCGGCCCCCAGGCAGCACCACTGGCCGAGGAACGCGTCGTACTGGAACGTCAGGATGTCGGTCGTGCCGGCCGCCGTGCTGAGCACCGGCTCGCCCGCGGCCCCGAAGGCGTACCCGGAGCCGTAGGCGAGGGTGAACCCGCCGCCGGGCCCCTGGGTGAGGCGGAAGCGGATGACCTGCCCGTCGGACGGCTGCGACGGGTTCCCCAGCGTGGTCGTGGAGTCGGCCACGGTCAGGTCGAAGACGTTCCCCAGGGCGGCGCTGACCGCGGTGGTGCCGCCGGCGGCGAAGGCCAGCGGCACGACGCCCCCGGTGCCCGGTCCCGACGGCACCGCCCACGTCCCGTCGGCGCGCAGGTAGTCAGCCGTGCCCCCGGGCGGCGGTGAGACCGCGGTGCCCTGGATGCTCTCCACGACCGGGTCGGTGACCGTGCCGCCGATGTCCCCGGCCGGGGGGACGATGCCCGCCGAGGCGGCGAGCGCCGCTTCCGCGGCCTCGGCGCGGGCGGTTTCCGCGGCGACCGCGGCCAGCGCGGCGGCGGTGACGGCGGAGTCCGGCAGCATGGTCACGTTCTGCTGCACCGTGAACCCGGACGCGTGCGCCACCGGGGTCGTGGACGCCGCGCCGCGGGTGACCGTCCAGGTGCTTCCCGCGGCATTGGTGACGGCGATCAGCTCGCTCGGCATGGCCGGGTCGTAGACGTGGAACTGGGTACTCCCCGCCACCGCGGCGGGGAAGGGGCCGGATCCGGCGACCGCCCACGTTTCGGTGGTGCCGCCGGCGGGGGCGTCCGTGCCGCCGCTGATGACGGTGGTGGCGGGGAAGCTGGCGTTAGTCTCGACGGGCACCGCTTCCTCCTGTCCGGGGCGTGCCGGGAAGGCGCGGGCCAGTTGCTATGAAGCGACGACGTTGCCGGCGATGAACGTGGTCGCCGTGTTCGTGGCACCGATGGACGAGTTCGCCGAGTCGATCAGGACGCCCTTGAATGCGCCCCCGGCGTTCCAGGCCACGTTGGACGCGAAAATCCCGCCGGTAGGCGTCCCGGCGGTGTTGGTGACCTTCAGCAAGGCGGTAATACCGGAACTGTTAGCATTCATCCAGTTTCCGGTGAACACGATCCGCTGGTTGTTGGTGGTCAGGCTCACCGCGGCGGCAGCTGCCGATGAGGCGCCGATGAGGAACTGGTTACCCGAGAAGATGCCGGTGCTCGCGCCGAGCACGACGGGGGTGGCGGTGGCCCCGGCCGAGTCGAAGTAGTCGCCGTCGACCTGGAAGTTGCTGGCGCCCACGCCGAGGGCCAGGTGCGACCCGGCCGTGATCATGGTCCCGTTGACGAGATGATTGTTCTG
>Ga0335078_10006116_pt1 | contig 17834 bp, 15 predicted proteins | sample Lox_Sample_32_FD_206711 | JGI IMG/M metagenome (GOLD analysis project Ga0335078, IMG submission 206711) | Soil microbial communities from Loxahatchee National Wildlife Refuge, Florida, United States - Lox_Sample_3.2 | ecosystem: Environmental > Terrestrial > Soil > Wetlands | place: USA... | reverse complement strand
TGACTTACAGTCGTGCCCATCAGTGACTCATAGGACGGGCTTTAGCCCCTGAGGTGAGCTTCCCGGGCGAGACAGCGAACCGCAGCGGCTGAAGCCGCGACCTTTGGCGCAGCCGGAGCGGCACGAGCGGAACTCGTGCCCTTCCCTGGTCGCGACTAAAACTCCCGCACCTTCCCCAGTGACTCTACGGGTTCCGTGGTACTATTCCCGCCACCCTTGCCGTCGACTTCTATTCCCCGGAGGTCGTGATGCAGTGGACGCAGGTCTACGATCCGTTCGGCCATTGGTGGCTGTCCACGCTGGTTGCCAGTCTTCCCATTGTCGTTCTCCTCGGTCTGCTCGCCGGATTCAAAGTCAAGCCGCACTGGTGTGCCATCGCCGGGGCGTCGACCGCGGTGGTGGTCGCGATCCTCTTCTTCAAAATGCCTGCCGCGCTCGCCGCCATGAGTTTCGGATACGGCGTCGCCTTCGGCCTGCTGAAGATCGCGTGGATCGTTCTCGCCGCCGTCTACCTCTACGACATTTCGGTCGAGACCGGACAATTCGAGATCATGAAAGAGTCGGTGGCCGGCATCACGCCCGACCGCCGTCTGCAGGTGCTGCTCGTTGCCTTCTGCTTCGGAGCGTTCATCGAAGGTGCGGCCGGGTTCGGCGCTCCGGTCGCGATCGCCGGCGCCTTTATGATCGGGCTGGGCTTCAAGCCGTTCCACGCCGCCGCGCTGAACCTCATCGCAAACACCGCGCCCGTGGCCTTTGGCGCGATCGGCACTCCTGTCCACACGCTGGCCGCCGTCGCAGCGCTGCCAGAATCCGATCTCAGCGCCGCGATTGGGCGTATTCTCCCCTTCACGGCCGTCATCGTCGCATTCTGGCTAGTGAAAACGATGGTGAGTTGGAGGGAGACTTTTGAAGTTTTGCCGGCAATTCTTGTCGTCGGCTTTTCCTTCGCGCTGACGCAGTTCTTCTGGTCGAACTACGTTGACAGCAATCTGGTTGACATCATGGGAGGCGTAGTCTCCATCGTTGCCACGGTGACTTTCCTTAGTGTGTGGAAACCGAGGCGGATCTGGCGGTTCGACTACGATGACAAGCCCGTCCCGTTGCCCCCACCGACCGCTGAGTTCGGCGATCAAATCGGTACCGAGTGGCATGCGAAGGAATACGATGGATATGTCCAACTGCACAAGTACACCACCCCGCAAGTCCTGAAAGCGTGGATGCCGTTTTTTATCCTCTCGCTGTTCGTCCTAGTCTGGGGATTGCCCAAGGTAAAGCTGGCGATGAATCAGGCTACGACGCCAGCGTTCAAGGTGATGCTGCCAAACGGCAAAGTGCGCCCCGGGCCAACGGGATGGGACGTCCCCTACCTGCACAACGCGATCTCGCGCGCCGTTCCAGTGGTTGCGAAGCCTACACCAGAGGCAGCTCGCTACGACTTGAACTGGCTTTCGGCTACCGGCACCGGATGCTTCCTGGCGGCGATCGTCGCGGGATTGTTGTTAGGCGTGGGCCCGATGAAGCTCATGAAGATCTTCTGGCGGACGTGCGTCCGTATGCGTCTGGCGATGGTCGCCATCTCATTCATGCTCGGCCTCGGCTATGTCACACGTTATTCGGGTCTGGACGCGGTCCTGGGCCTGGCTTTTACACGGACGGGATGGCTTTATCCGTTTTTCGGAACATTCCTGGGATGGCTGGGTGTTGCGCTTACAGGAAGTGATACTTCCTCCAACGCGCTCTTCGGGAGCCTGCAGCGCATTACGTCGCAACAACTCGGAGTCGATCCCGTCCTGATGTGCGCCGCCAATAGCGCCGGTGGAGTGATGGGAAAGATGGTCGATGCCCAATCCATCATGATCGCGACCGCAGCGACCGAACAAGTCGGTAACGAAGGCGTCATCTTCCGCTTTGTCTGGTGGCACTCGGTCGCTCTGTGTTCGATCGTAGGAGTGATCGTGCTGATTTACGCTTATGTTTTCCGCGCAGCCGTTCCGCACGGCCTGACATTTGTGAAGTGAATCTTCAAGCAGGCGGGGGAACTGTAGTCTCGGCATGCTAGTGGGGGATCCAGGCGGGACCAGCCGCCGTCAGACTACTGGACGGGGGGTTAAATCAATCCAGCCTTCACCCTTCGCAAGAAATCTTCCCCTTCCATCTTCGCTTGCTCCAGCGTCTTGGGCTGGCCGCGATACTCCAGCGCAATCTCCTGCAGGAACAATTCTACCGCGTCCTTCGGCTTGAATCCCTGCTGAACCAGCTTTCGAATCCGGGCAGTAAAGCTGTCGTGCGCCGCCGGGGCCAGCCGCGCTAGATGGTCAGCACACTTGTGATCTCGGAATTTCGCGGCCGCGAGACGATCGTAAGCCGTCCGCGCATCTGCATCCGTTAACAATGTCGGCAAAGGATAATTCCATTCGCACTGCGAACACGTCCATCCCTGAAACGTAGGATGCGACGTCCAGATTAATTCTCTGGATGTCTTGTACTGAAGCGACCGGTGATCGGTACCTCCAAAAGCCATGAGCAGCACGGCTCCCGCACTAAGCTACTTGTGTGCCCCATGATCGTCCCTTTTGCAGGAATAGTACAGCGGCGCGACCCGTTTAGCCCGTACCTAAGACGGTTCGGGGAGCTGGCGCGTGGGCTGAACGATGGACGCAGCCTGACGTCTGGAATAACTCTCCCAGAAGCCGGCGCATGAGGAATTTGAGGAGGGCCTACTTGGCGAAGAAGTAGTCGAACGACTTTACGGCGGTAAACTCGTCATCCCGAATATCGAAAACCGTATACAGCTTCGTGACATGAAGCACGTCCTGCACCTTCTGGGTCAGGTTCAGCAGCTTCAATTCGCCCCCGGAGTTGCGCACCGTCGTAAAGCTTCCCACGAGCTCGCCGACGCCCGAGCTATCGAGATAGTCCACGTCCGCAAGGTTGAGAATAATCTTCTTCTTTCCCTCATTGACCAAACGACGCACCGCGTCCCGCAGCATATGAATCTCGTCGCCCAGGACAATCCGTCCCTGCACATCCAGGATCGTTACGTGCCCAACGTCGCGACTCTCGATCTTCAAAGCCATAGGCGCAGCCCACCCGAACCCGGAATACTAGTTCCTCCCCCCAAAGCAAGTCAATGCACAGGCTTGTTGGTTTGGAAAAAGCGAGGTGAGAAAGTCTTAGAGCTGCAAAGCGTGGAAGCGGGGAACGCCGTTATGAACTGGCCCCGTGCGGGCGCGCATTCAACTCCAGGGCCGCCAACTGCACATTGTCCCGAATTTCCTGGATGGGCGAGGTCACAATCGGCGTCGGATACTCCGGGTGGCGGAACTCCAGATGCATCCCGCGCCCCACAAACTGCAGTTTCAACATCGACCCGCCCCAGGTTGACCCTGAGATCGCCACCTGCACCGGTTTGGGACAGAATTCCGGATGCCCCGACAGCAGCGCCTCGCTCCCGCCGAGCAGTACCGCGGTGTAGCGGTGATGCAATGTCTGAATCTCCAGCACCGTCGAAGGCGGCAGATCGTTCAGGAACACTCCGCCCTCAATCTCCGATTGGACGATCCCGCGGTTCACTTCGTCAGCGAGGTTCGGGTGAGGGCTAAACATAGAAGACAGGCCCATAGGGTACTGTGTTTCCGGCCCCAGAACAAGAGTCCTTTGGTTGGTACCCAAAAGCGGAAGGCCAAAGACCTTAGACGGGGAATCCCCCAACCCGGTTGCAGGATGTTTTGCTCTTGGGCTCGGCTTCGCCGTCGCGGACGGACCTTTAGGCTGCGCTCGGGGCAGGCTGCCTCCGTCCCCAAACGCTCGTTGTTAGGCCGAGATTTCGCCTCAGGTTACCTGCGTATATCCCACACGCCGAATAACTTCCCCCATGTGGGATAATTACCCATTCGGAGCCAGCCCGAGTCCGCACGTTACTCGCCGGCATCTATACAACGTGGAAAACCTTAAAGATCACGCCCGCTTCTTCTTCGAGCACTACGGCCTTACTGAACGCGACCTGGAACGTTATCTGGCCGCCGCCCTTTCCGCTGGAGGCGACTACGCCGACCTCTATTTCGAGTATCTTTCCTCAACCTCGCTGATGGTCGACGAATCGATGGTCAAATCCGCGTCCCAAGGCATCTCCGCCGGATGCGGCGTGCGCGTCGTCAGCGGCGAACGTACTGGATATGCGTACACGGACGATCTCTCGTCCGACCGCATCCTCCACGCTGCTCGCACTGCCGCTTTGATCGCGAGTGCGCCAGCCAAGGCCACCGTCCAAGGATTCCAGAAATCCCAAGCCCGTAGTCTCTATCCGGTTACGCTCCCGTCCGTCGATGCCGAAATCAGCGCGAAAGTCGAACTCGTGATGCGGGCCGACAAAGCTGCCCGCGCCTTCGATCCACGGATTAAAGAAGTCCGCGCCAGCTACGCCGACGAACTCCGCAACATCCTGGTGGTTGCTTCTGACGGCACCTTCGCCGAAGACTCGCAGCCGCTAGCGCGCATGAACGTTAGCTGCATCGCCAAGACCGACAGCAACTCAGCCCGCGGCACTTCGGGCGGCGGAGGCCGCGTCGCCCTCGACTTCTTCTTCGGGGAGAAGACTCCCGAATATTTCGCCAAAGAATCGGCCCGTCAGGCACTGCTTCAACTCGACGCCCGGGAAGCTCCCGCCGGAGAAATGGAAGTCGTGCTCGGTCCTGGATGGCCCGGCGTCCTTTTACACGAGGCGGTTGGTCACGGTCTCGAAGCCGACTTCAACCGCAAGAAAACCTCCGCATTCGCCGGCTTGGTCGGCAAGCGCGTAGCCAGCGAAAAATGCACGGTGGTCGACAACGGCACCATGCCCTGGCGCCGCGGATCGCTCAACGTCGACGACGAAGGCGAGCCCACGCAAGAAACCGTCCTGATCGAAAAAGGAATTCTCAAGGGATACCTCAGCGACAAGCTCTCTTCGCGCCTGATGGGAATCGCCGACACCGGTAACGGACGCCGCGAGAGCTACGAGCACATCCCCATGCCGCGCATGACTAACACGTACATGCTCGCAGGGCAAGATAATCCAGAAGACATCATTCGCTCGGTGAAGCACGGAGTCTACGCCGTGAATTTTGGCGGAGGCCAGGTCGACATTACCAACGGGAAATTCGTCTTCTCTGCCAGCGAAGCCTACATGATCGAAGACGGCAAGATCACCGCTCCCATCAAGGGCGCAACCTTGATCGGCAACGGCCCGGATGTATTAACGCGCGTCAGCATGGTAGGCAACGACCTGAAACTCGACGAGGGCGTAGGTACCTGCGGCAAAGACGGTCAAGCGGTGCCGGTAGGCGTAGGTATCCCGACATTGAAGGTTGATCGCCTGACAGTGGGCGGCACCGCCCGCAAAGACACCGGCGGATTCATGCAGTAAAACTTTTCACCACGGAGACACTGAGGCACCGAGAAAACCTTTTGATTGTCTCTGTGGCTCTGTGCCTCCGTGGTTAAATCATCTTTTGACATGACCCCAACTGAACTCGAAACTGGAAACCCGAAACTAGAAACTGACCTGCGCGAAGTCGCCCAGGACATCGTTGCCCGCGCCACCAAAGCCGGCGCCACTGCCGCCGAATGCGTCGTCCGCGAAGGCGACGAATTTTCCACGCTCGTCCGCCTCGGTCAGGTAGAAACCCTGAAAGAATCCGGCTCCAGGTCCATCGGAGTCCGCGTCTTCTTTGGACAGCGTGCCGCTTCGACCTACTCCTCCGACTTCTCCACGGCTGGCCTCGACCGCATGCTGAAGTCTGCTCTCGAACTCGCCAAGATCACCTCGGAAGACCCCTTCTCTGGAATCCCAAGCGCAGATCAGTTAGGGCAACTCACCACACCCCTCGATCTCTACCACGAAGACGTATACTCGCTCCCCGGCGCTGCCCGAATCGATTACGCGCGCCGCGCGGAAAAGGCTGCACTCGATACCGATCCGCGCATCAAGAATTCCGAAGGCGGCAGCTTCGATGCCGCCACTGGCCACAAGGTCTTGGCCAACTCCCACGGATTCGTTGGCGAATACAAGCGTTCGTACTGCTCCGTTGCCGCTGTCCCGATCGCCCAAACGCCCGAAGGCGCCATGCAGCGCGACTACTGGTACTCCGTCGCGCGCACGCTAAAGAAGCTCGACTCGCCGGAGCACGTGGGCAAAGTCGCCGCCGAACGCACGCTCCGCCGGCTCGGTGCGAAGAAAGTTAAGACCTCCAAAGTCCCGATCGTCTTCGATCCGATGGTCTCGACCTCGATCCTCGAGCACATCTTCGAAGGCATCAACGGAGACTCCGTCTACCGTGGCGCTAGTTTCCTGGCCGGCAAGCTCGGCCAGAAAATCGCTGGAGACATCGTCAACGTCATCGACGACGGCACCATGCCCGGCGGATTCGGTACCAGCCCCTTCGACGGCGAAGGCATCCCTACCCGTCGCACCGTGGTGATCGAAAACGGCGTCCTGAAGTCGTATCTGCTGAACACCTACACGGCAAAGAAGCTGGGCCTGCAAACCACAGCCAACGCTTCACGAGGCCTTGCAGGCACGCCGGGTATTGGTCCAGGAAACTACTTCCTCCAGCCGGGATCGAAGTCTCCGAAAGATCTGATCGGAGGAATCAAGGAAGGCCTCTACGTAACGGAATTCCTTGGCCAAGGGGTAAACCTGGTCACCGGCGACTACTCCCGCGGGGCCTCTGGCCTCTGGATCCAAAACGGTGAACTAACCTTCCCGGTAGAAGAAATCACGGTAGCCGGAAATTTGAAGGAACTCTTCTTCAACATCAGCGAGATCGCCAACGATCTCGAATTCCGGGGCAGTGTCGCAGCGCCAACCATCCGCATAGAAGGCCTAACCGTAGGCGGCGAATGAAGATTGTGTAGGGGCGGACGCATTCGTCCGCCCCGCGAGCGCCGCAGCCCGCCGGCGGTGGATCATCATCAAACTGGGTGCCCACTTCTCGCCGCCTTGGCGAGAAGTGGGAGGTCTCCGTTCGTTCACCCGCAGAGCGCTTTATCCCCATGTTCTGACGTACAATTCCGCAACGCACCGCCGCTCCGTGAGGCCCATATGAGATTCGCCAAGGTCACATTCTGGATCGCCTCCATCTGGGGGATCCTCGTCATAACACCCCTCTACTTCCTTTACGACACCATCGGCCGCCAGGATCCTCCTCCCATCACGCATCCCGGCTTCTACTATGGCTTTGCCGGATGTGCTCTGGCCTGGCAATTTGCTTTCATCGTGATCGCCCACGATCCTGTCCGCTTCCGGCCGATGGTTCTTCCCTCGGTTTTCGAGAAGTTCAGCTTTGCAGCTGCACACTGCGTTTTGTTCCTGCAGCACCGCACCCATCCCGCCGATCTCGGCCTCGGCGCCATCGATGCTCTCTTCGGACTCCTGTTCCTGATCGCCTTCTTCAAGACGTCGTCGTAGCAAATCTCACAACCGGGAAGGACACGACTTAAAGTCGTGCCGCTAAGCAGGAGCCGTCCGCCCTGCTGTTTTTCCTTGCTTTCTTTTGCCCACCGTCATACAACTTTCTTTTCCTTACGAGATCTTTCGTTTTGCTGAGGAGCCCCATGAACCGCCGCTCATTCCTGAAATCCGCCAACGCCGCCGCTTTTGCCCTCGGAATCCCCTTACACGCACTTGCCGAACAAAAGAAATCCGCGCCCACATCTCCCGCCCAGCGCAACCCCAACACCATCCTCCTGAAGAACTACCGTCCCCAATCCATCTACAGGATTCCCACCACACAAATCGCGAAAGCGAAATTCCCCATCATCGATATGCATTCGCATCCTTATGCCAAAACAGAAGCCGAAATTACGCAGTGGCTCAAGACCATGGATGCAGTCAACGTGGAGAAAACAACAATCCTCACCATGGCTACGGGCAAAGAATTCGACGACATCGCGAAGAAATATTCGAGCGATCGCTTCGAACTCTGGTGCGGCCTCGATTTCTCCCAATACCTGATTAAGGCGCGGAGCGTTCCGGCCTTGGCCGTGAGAGAGCTCGTTCGCTGCCACGAAGCTGGCGCGAAAGGTATCGGCGAAATTCACGATAAGGGCCAGGGGCTTCGCTCCGGCAAAGCCTTCGTGCCAGGCCTCCATCCTGACGATGACCGGGTCGATGGGATCTGGGAAAAGGCGGCGGAACTCCGCATGCCCGTGAGCCTCCACGTCGCCGACCCGATCTGGATGTACCAGCCTATGGACCGCCATAACGACGGCCTTATGAACGCCTACGAATGGCGCTTGGACAACCAGCCCAACATCGTCAAGCTCCCTGGCATGATCGACATCCTCGAGCGCACCGTCAGCCACCACCGCAATACGACGTTCATCGCCTGCCACTTCGCCAATCTCGACTACGATCTTGCGCACCTCGGCGAAGTCCTTGACCGCAACCCGAACCTTTACGCGGACATCTCCGCGCGCTACGCCGAGACAGCGCCAATCCCAAGATTCGCTGCCAGGTTTTACGAGAAATATTCCGCCCGGCTCGTCTACGGCACCGACATGGGGTTCGATCCCGACATGTACCACGTCACCTTCCGGATCCTCGAATCCAGCGATGAGCACTTCTACGAGATCGACCAGTTCAACTACCACTGGCCGCTCTACGGGCTCGGCTTGAATGACGATGTTCTCCGCCGCGTCTACCACGACACCGCCGCCGGACTACTAAAGGCCCGCGATTCTTGACGCCTTGTGATGTGGAGAATTCGTCGCCCTCGAGGAGGGTTAGTTTCTAGTTTCGGTGTTTTCGTTTCTATTTCAGTCGGGGTGATAAGAATCGTTCACCACGGGGCGCACAGAGGAACACGGGGTTTTCAACAGAAACTGCCTGCGAGGCTTCTGGCGCGCAGAACTGATAGGGATCCTTCGACTGCGCCGTGATTCGCTTCGCTCGTCACGGCTTCGCTCAGGATGACAATGCACTTGCTTCAGCGGAACAAATTTCGCATGGACCTTTGCTCGTGTTCTTGGATTACTCCAATTGCTTTCCCTTCGTCTCGGGCAATTGCGTGGTCATCAGCGCTGCCAGCAAGTATCCCGCCGCGCACAAGTAAAATGCCCAGCTTAATCCCTTTGTCTGACCGATGCGACCAATCACCAAGGGGGCGAGGGAACTCATTGCTCGCGCCCCGTTATAGGTGAAGCCCAACGCCCGCGCGCGGACCGAGGTAGGGAAGATCTCGCTGCCCATGATCCCTGACCCCGAAAAGATCCCTGTCCCGAAGAATGCGACAAGGGTTCCGAGCACCAGAAGCCAGCTCTGTGACCGCGCGGCGGCATAGAGGGGGATCAGGACAGCCGCCACGGAGGTGTACAGCAGGAACGCATTCCGGCGCCCCATGTGATCCGCGACCCAGCCAAAGCTGGCATACCCAGGAAACATCCCGCAAAGATTGAGGACCACCATCAGCGTAGTCATTCCGAGGACGCCAAAACCGCGTCCACCCTGCTCGACCGGCAGCGATAAGTACGGCGGAAGCCAGGTAAAGAGTCCCCACCAGGCGAACATCGCGAAGAAGTTAAACAGCAACAAGGCGAACATGTATTTCACATAAGGCGGCCGAAAGAGAGTGCCAAATGTGTCCCTATCGCTAGTGGGTGCGCCACTTCTCTCTGATTTCGAGAGAAGTGGGGATTCTCCTTCCAGAGTCGGAGCCTGGTCCTCGCGCGCCCGCTCCATCCACATTTCTGATTCGGGCACTCGCCTCTGAATCCAAAAAGTGACGAAAGCTGGCACGATGCCGATAAAAAACACCGCCCGCCATCCATAAACTCGCGACACTGGACCGGCCACAAGCGCAGCCGCGGCGAAGCCCAGCGCCCACGAGCTCTGCACAATGGAAATCGCCTTTGCCCGGAACTCTGTAGGCCAGCTTTCCGCTACAAGTGTCGCGCCGGTATTCCACTCGCCGCCCATTCCCAGCCCAAGCACAAAGCGAGCCACCGCCAGCATTGCGATACTGGTCGCCAAGCCAGAAGCGAAGGAGCACACCGAATACGTGAGAATGCTCGCCATCAGCGCCTGCTTGCGCCCGATGCGGTCAGCCAGCAACCCGAAGAGTACGCCGCCAATTCCAGAGGCTAGTAGCGTCAACGTTCCCAGCGAGCCGGCTGTCGTCTTGCTCATGCCCAGATCGCGCATCAGCATCGCCAGGACGAGCGAATACAGCATCGCGTCGAAGGCATCGAGGGCCCAGCCCATGCCTGCGGCAAGCAGCGTTCGGCGCTGCCCAGGCGTAGCCTGCCGTATCAGCTGGATGGGACCAATCGCCATGAAGTTGCGGCGCGATTGTACCGGAGAAATTGCCGATTGTTGATTGTTATGGAAAGCTCTTCAATCACACCATCAGAGATCAATCAGTTCGCGGGGGTTGCGGGTGGTTACTTCCAGTTACTTCGGTGCGTGTGCTGACATCATTTTGACAACATCCAATTCGCTGGTTCGCTACGCTCTTATTACGCCCCCGAACAAAATTCCGAGGTAAATGGCATGAGACTTCGTACGGCGATTTATACGCTTGCATTCTTGTGTGCCACCCTGACGCCCTGCTTCGCGCATCACACCGCGGTCGTTGTCAACAAAGGTAATGCGGTTGACAATGTCACATCCGCGCACCTGGAAAAGATTATTCGCGGGGAAGTCAAGAAGTGGCCCGACGGCAAAAACATCGTCCTCGTCCTCCACAAAGACTCCGCGGGCGAAGCGGAGACGCTAGAGCACTTGAACAGGATGACTGCTGCGGAATGGAAAAGCTTCGTCGCGACGCACCACGAGATGATCGTCTTCGTCGACACCGATGCGGACGTCCTGAAGGAAGTGCAAGCCGAGCCTGGAGCCATCGGCCTGATTGAAGCCCACTCGATCGACAACAGCATTACGGTCGTGCACGTAGACGGCAAGCTCCCGATGGAATTCGGGTATCTGCCCCACTAGAATTTCAGGAAATCTTCACCACTGAGGACGCGAGTGTCACAGAGGAAACTGACGCACTGTGAACCTCTGCGTCCTCTGTGGTGAATTGGTCGCTCAGGTCCGCAGCCCCAGCAAATGAAAATATCTCCGCGCTTTGTTCACATCGCGCGCAATCTGTTCGCGTAAAACCTCCACCGAAGGAAATTTCACCTCATCGCGCAGTCGCTCCAGAAAACAAATCTCCACTTCGGTATCGGGGGTCAGCTCCAGCGGATGGAAATTCAACAAATGCGTTTCAATCGCAAATAACTCTGCCCCGAAAGTCGGCCGATTCCCAACGTTCGTGACCGAATCGAACCGCTCGCTGCCTACGCGAGTCCAAGTGATGTAGACCCCATCTTTGGGCACAATCTCTTCGTATCGCGCGAGATTTATGGTCGGCACGGTGTACTTCGACCCATACCCGCGCCCGCGTCCCGGTACACCCAGAATGCAGAACGGACGAGCCAGCAAGTGCCGCGCACGGCTGACCCGTCCCACCGCGATCAGGGTGCGAATCTGGCTGCTGGACACGGTCTCGCCGCGCAGCTTCATCTCCGGATAGACCTTTACATCAAATCCCATCTCCCGCCCCAGCTCAGCCAGCATGTTCACATCGCCTGCGGCCTTATGTCCGAAGCGAAAGTTGAAACCCTCATGGACTTCGCAAGCGTGCAGCTTCTTCTTCAGGATGCGCTCGGCAAACTGCCGCGGAGTCATCAGCGACAAGTCGCGCCCAAACGGAAGGATTAGTACAGCATCGATCCCCGTGCCTTCCAGCCAGCGCAACTTTTCGGGAGTGGGGGTGAGCAGTTTCAATCCCGCCTCAGGCTTTAGAATTCGCGTCGGATGCGGCTCGAATGTGACAGCGACCGCTTTGCCGCCACTCGACCGTGCCCGCGAAACAATCTGGCCCAGCACCTTCGCGTGCGCCTGATGCACACCATCGAAATTACCCACACTTACAAATGTCGGTCCGTAATCGGAAGGGACGTCGTCGAGTTTGTAGAAGACAAGCAAGTGATCAGTGGTCAGTTGTCAGAAAAAAGCGTCCGGCATGCAAGGTTCTCACTGGCCACTGACCACTGGCCACTAGATCTCAAACTCCAGCTTCATCCCGTCATACGAAAGCCGTACATGCCGAGGTAAGGTGGCATTGGTCGCCTCGTGCGCCAGATCGTGACAGATGTGGGTGAAGAATGCCCGCTTGGGGCGCAGCCGGTCCACAATGGATAGCGAATTCTTCACCGTCGAATGCGTGGGATGCGGCTTGTGCCGGAGCGCATCCAGAAACAGAATGTCGAGCCCTTCGAGTTGATCGAGCGACGAATCGGGGATCTCGCTATGATCGGTCAGATAGGCTGCAGACCCAAATCGATATCCGTAAATCTGGGTCTCACCATGAATCACAAGGACCGGATCGAAGCGCACTCCGAATACATCCACAGGGCCATCAATCGGACGCAGCTCCAGTAGGGGCAGTCCTCCAAACTTGTAATCGGCGTCGAAAATATAGCTGAACATTTTGCGAAGAAAAGCCGCAGAGTCAGGCCGCGCATAGAGAGGAAGTTTTTCCGGCTTGTGCCGGTAACTCAGCGGCCGAAGGTCGTCGATTCCCAGGATGTGATCGGCGTGTGTGTGCGTGTAAAAAACCGCATCGACCCGGCAGATGTTCTCGCGCACAGCCTGCGCATAAAAATCCGGCGTGGTATCGATCAGCACTACTTTTTCGCCGTACTCGAGCATGATCGATGGCCGCGTCCGGCGGTCATGCGGATCGGAGGAATGACATACCGCGCAGTCACACCCCAAAGTGGGGACGCCCATCGACGTCCCGCTGCCTAAAACCGTCAATGTTGCTTTCATCTTTCCTGTTCTTAACGCCCTGTCGTTCCAGTCGCCGGCCCGGCTTGCGGCGGACGCGCGAGCGCGTTGGTTACCTCCACATAGGCCATGCGCAGTTCGTACAAGCTGTTTTGGAGAAAGTTCTCTTCGCTCGCAGTAAGGTTCCCTTTGGTTTTTTCCGCGATGAGCGAAAGGGTGTCGATGGTCTGCCGCGCTCCAATGATGTCGACCTGCGGCTGCCCGCCCTGCTGGCGCATCAGACCGAGCTGCAGCATTGCCGTCATGTAGAGCGAGGCCATGAAGCGCTCGAAAGTGATTTCGAAATCCTTCGCCGAATGTCCACTCAGTTCGACTTCCTTGTCGAGATCTTTGGACGACTGCTTATATGCCGCAGCCTGCGCTTCCTGCTCGGCGCTGGAAGGCGGAGTCGGCATCTCACGATCCGTCGCGTCGGACGGTGCGATTGGTGGCTGTGTCGCAGCAGACTGTTGACCCTTGTCGTTTGCGCGCGCAACTGTTTCCGCCTTTGGCGAGTCAACGTCGTCCGGCACGTCGGAACGCAATTCGCCCTCAGAGGTAAAAAGCCGCCGATCCGTTACTGTGAAGCTGGAATCATTCTTCTTTTCAGCCATAGTCCTGTGCCTCGGTGCTGCCCTCTAGCGAAGTCGCAAACAATGCCTACATCTTACGGAAGGGCAGTTCGCGAACTTCCGCTTTTGTAGATCCGATCTGAACGTCTTTCCCCGGGATGCTGATCTCGCGGCGGATGTAGCCGAGCGCGCACGCAGGCTGTCCAACTCCCAGGGAAGCAATGCTCGTGATCTCACCCACTTCCTTGTCAGCCATCGAGACTTTCGATCCTGCAACCACCCCTGTGTTGGTCTCCATACTAAATCCGGAGAATTTTCGGTGAACCGCTCCGCGCGAACGAATACGCTCCACGATTTCCTGGCCGATGTAGCACCCTTTGTTGAAGTTCAAGGCGCGTGTTTGCTCGGTTTCTTGCGGCAGATCCCGATCGCGTATATCAACTCCGTAGAGCGGAATCCCTGAAACGATCCGTTGCAGCTCCAGCGCTTCGAATCCAACCGGCGACGCGCCGCTGGCGACCAGCGCATCCCAAGTCTTCCGCACTTCGGCCGGGGCGAGCCACAATTCATAACTCTCCGTTGTCGGATTGTCTCCGCGAACCACAGTGCAGGTTACACAGTCGCAAGCGCACGTGCACTTCGCCTCCCCTACTTGCAAGGGCTGCAATTCGGGAATCTGAATCCCCGCCGCCGCCAGCACATTCCGCGAGTTGGGGCCAGCGATCCCGAGTGCCGTCAGTTCATCGCCCAGATTCTTCACTTCGACATCATCCATGATGATGTAGTGGTCAAACGTCGTCAGGACCCTTTCAAGCTGAGAAGACTCTGTATCGACCGTGATCGACTCGCCGCGGTTGTAAGCGTATAGATCTCCCAGAATATGCCCTTGCGGATTGAGCAGAAAGGCATACACTCCATGTCCGACTACGAGGTCACGAATGTTGTTGGTGACCATACCGTTGAGCCAGCGTATGCGATCTGCCCCCGTCAGCGAGATTTTGGCGCGATAGCCGAGGTCGTAAATCCCACACTGGTCGCGCATTCTTCCGAATTCCGCGTCGGGATCGCCGAAGCGTGCTGAGGCCGTGGCTCCGCGATACTCGCCGGTGTTGTATGCCGCGAAAGCCGCGCCCAGTCCCTCGCCGTGTTGTTGAAGAGCCGTCAGCCCCATAGCGTAAGTTCGATTATAGCGAACTGAATATGATGCCTCGACAATACGGGCGGGCTCAGATTTCGTTGGTCAATCTTCAAGTTTCCGCGAGTGAACCGCGATCACGTGCGCATCGAACTGTTTCTGCAGGTTCGCCAAGTACACGTCGCGGTTGGGTTGATGGAAATATTCCCGCGCATCATGCTTGATGACGAACTGCGCATTCGAACATGCAGTGCACTCCGCTTCCAAGGGGATCTCCCGGCCAGGAGTCGTCGATGTCCGCAACCATCTTGTGATACGAAAAGTGGGCTTCTCTGTGCGCACGCCTTTCGATACAGCATACAACGTGGGGCCTTGTGATACTTTTGCTTGCGTGAACGCAACTTCACCCCACAAGCGTATCGCCGTCATCCCAGGAGATGGCATCGGCAAAGAAGTCATTCCACAAGCTGTGAAGGTCATTCAAGCGACCGGAGCCGCTGTCGATCTCACGGAATTCGATTGGGGCGCAGACCGCTTCCTGCGCGACGGAACCACCGTTCCGCCTGATGGATTCGCCATGCTCGCCCGCGACTTCGACGCTATTCTCGTAGGGGCGTTTGGCGATCCCCGCGTCAAGACCAACATCCACGCCAAAGAGATTCTGCTCGGCATGCGCTTCAAGATGGATCTCTACGCAAATGTGCGCCCGGTCCGGCTGTTTGATGCGGCACTATGTCCGCTGAAAGGTGTCGGGCCGAAGGACATTGATTTCGTAGTCCTTCGCGAGAACACGGAAGGCGTTTACACGGATGCCGGCGGGGTCTTCAAGCAGGGAACTGCTGACGAAATCGCCACGCAAGAAGACATCAATACGCGCAAAGGCGTCGAGCGCATCGTCCGCTACGCGTTCGAGTATTGCGTGCAGCACACCAAACTCGATGGCTCTGCCCGAAGCAAAGTTTTGATGTGCGACAAGTCCAACGCTATGACCCACGCCGGTGGCCTTTGGCAGCGCGTGTTCAAGGAAGTCAGCGCCGAATATCCGAAGATCGCCGCGCAGCATATGTACGTCGATGCGCTCTGCATGCAGATGGTTCGCGATCCGCGACAGTTTGACGTTATCGTGACCAACAACATGTTCGGCGACATCATCACCGACCTCGCGGCCGGATTGCAGGGCGGTCTCGGCATGGCGGCCAGCGGCAACATTCATCCCGGCCGCACGAGCATGTTCGAGCCGGTGCATGGAAGCGCCCCGCCGATCGCGGGGAAGAATCAGGCCAACCCGTGCGGGGCGATTCTGACCGCCGCGATGATGCTTCAGCATCTGGCCTTCGAGAAGGAAGCCGACAAGATCGAAAGCGCCGTACTAGAAGCTGTCCGTCAGAAGAAGACCACACAGGATGTAGGCGGTAGCCTGGGAACGCGCGAGGCTGCCGAATGGGTGGCAACTTTCATCGGAAGCTAAAAGAGACTTGCAAGTACATCGCGGAAGCGCCGATTCGATCACCGCTCGCGAACGCAATACTGGATTTCTTTACCGTCTCCCAGCTAACAGCGCTAACTCGCGCCACTTCCAGTGGCAATCAACATCAATAAAGCCAATCTCACGCAGCCACCCTAGCTGCGTCCCCACATCAAGCAGCTTATTCGACGGATCTTCCGTTTCCACCGTGAACCCGATCCGCGACAAAAAATCTCCGTGCAATTTCTGGGTCGGCGACGAAACATGCTCCAGGTTGCAGAAGACCCCTTCCGGGCGGAGCATCCCGAAAACTTCCGCATAGAGCGCCCGCTTCCGCTCGTGCACCAGGTGATGGATTGCAAAGCTCGAGATTACGGCATTGAACTTCCCGAGATCCGGTAGCGGCGAATCCATATTGTGCTCGACGATGGTTACCGCCGGGTCTCCGGCAAAACGCTTCTGCACTGCCTCGAGCATGGTCGGAGAGAAATCCACAGCCACGGCTTCAGTCCCGGGATGCTCCCCACGAACCAGCGCGAGCAGACGCCCGTCTCCGGTGCCCAGATCCAGAATTCTCTGCGCTCCCGCCGGAATGAACTCGAGTAGGGCTGCTTCGCCCTCCGTCCGGTGGGAAATCTGGTCTGCACGCCCGAGATAATCGCGCACATGTTCTGAAGAAGTCCACAAATTTACAGGCCTGGATGCGTTCATGACCGGAGTATATGGAAACGGATACACTCAATCTCAATGAATAGCCTTGAAGTGTCCCCCTCACGGATTGTCCGGTTGCTTTTAGCCGTCGTACTGCTGGCAGTGTGGTGGCCGCCATCGTTGCGTGCACAGGACCAGCCAACCGCGGACAAACCAGCCCGGCAGGAAAATTCCTCTCAGCAGCAGAAGACCAACGAGAACGACTCGCAGACTGACGTCAAGATCACTCCCCGCCAGGCCGAGGAACTTTTCCACTCCGTGGACGAGATCCTGCAATTCGACAGCAAAGAAACCGGCCTGCCGATCAAGCGCGAAGTCAAGCGGAAGTTAATTGGCCGTGACGAGGTCGTGAGCTACCTCACGAAGCACATGAATGACGAAGACACGCAGCGCCTACGGCGCTCGGAACTCGTTCTGAAAAAATTCGGCCTCCTCCCTCGAAACTTCGACCTCGAAACGTTTCTTGTGGCGCTTCTGCGTGAGCAAGTGGCCGGCTACTACGATCCAAAGACAAGAACCGTAAACCTGCTCGACTGGGTCCCGATGGAAGAGCAGGAGCCGGTCATGGCCCATGAACTCACCCATGCGCTTCAGGACCAGGGCGTCAATCTCCAGAAGTGGATGAAGCGCGGCGAAAAGGATCTCGCCGAAATCAAGCACGACCCGACGCCCGACGATATCGAAAACGACGAGATGGACAATGCGCGCGAAGCAGTCGTCGAAGGTCAGGCGCAAGCCGTCATGTTTCAGTATGCGATCGCTCCCACGGGCCACACCATCACCGACTCGCCCGTACTCGTCGGGGCGATGGAAGAGGAGACACTGACCGGCACGCCGAGCACGAAAGTATTCAACGACGCACCCATCTTCATGAAGGAATCGCTGACATTCCCTTACAGCTACGGCATGGACTTCATCATTAAGGTTCTTCAGAAAGGCGGAAAGGAAAAAGCGTTTGCGGGAGTCTTGCAGAATCCTCCACACACCACACGCCAGATCATGCAGCCCGAGACTTATCTTTCGGGGGAGAAAATCGAGCCCATGCATGTACCCGATTTCAAGCGTGACTTCAAGGACTACCAGAAGTTCGACATCGGA
>Ga0335078_10006115_pt1 | contig 17836 bp, 17 predicted proteins | sample Lox_Sample_32_FD_206711 | JGI IMG/M metagenome (GOLD analysis project Ga0335078, IMG submission 206711) | Soil microbial communities from Loxahatchee National Wildlife Refuge, Florida, United States - Lox_Sample_3.2 | ecosystem: Environmental > Terrestrial > Soil > Wetlands | place: USA... | reverse complement strand
TAAAAACGCAGACGTTACAGAACCACAAATCAGACCATAAAAACTGCATCTGCAAAGGACAGCCGTCTCCTGCATCAATATGGAAACCTACTCACGCAATTCAGAATCCATCGCTGAAGGCGGTAGTTTTCTTGCGAGCCTTTTTTATAAAAAAGGATCTCCACTGCCTTGCAAATGGGATATATGTCTGTAGCTTCGATATGATAGCATGGAAAAGTCAGGTCCGTCGACTGGCGTGTCGGCATCTGAGCTGATAACGAAAAGGATCGCCGAGTCCGGGGATTGGCGCGGGGAAACGCTGAGCAGGATACGAAGGCTAATCAGGGAAGCTGATCCTGACGTCGTCGAGGAGTTGAAGTGGGTGAAGCCGACGAACCCCGGGGTTCCGGTGTGGTCCCACGATGGCATCATCTGCACAGGCGAGACCTACAAGAACGTCGTGAAGCTGACCTTCGCCAGGGGGGCTTCGTTGAATGACCCAGCAAAGCTCTTCAACTCCAGCCTTGACGGAAATGCCAGGCGGGCCATAGACATCCACGAGGGTGAGGAGATCGACGCAATCGCCTTCAAGGAGCTGATCCGTGCGGCGGTCGCAGCCAACACATCCGCGGGAAAGCGCGCGAAAAAGTAGCTTCGTTCAATCCCTGAAGAGGCCGGACTTCGGTGTAGCGGAGGCGTTGCTGCCAAGCATTCCTGTTGAGGATGACCTCTACCATTATTGGATTCCGGTTTCGATCTCGCCCGGGCTGTGTTTCTACGAGAAGCGGAGGCGAAAGACAGGCTTATCGTGCAAGGAATCGCAAATTCCTGAGACCACCTTTTTAGCTGAATTATGCCATGCTTTAAGCTGGCCTTCGGGGGCGATCGTTTTATTCTCTACGGAATCATAGTCCTTACAAGGGGTGTCAAAAATTTCGGCGCAGGACACCGAAGGCAAGTCTGATGCGGATCGGATTATTGAGGCCATTCGCCATCTTGAAGCCAGTTTTAACGGTGAGGTACAGGTTAGCATAGAAGACCCCATCCAAACGAGAATAATTCAATCCCTCCCAAAGTTTTTGCGTGCCTTGAGCCAGTCATATCCTTTGGCGGTCCTGACGTCACTATGCATAGCTATTACAGCATTCACTGCGCAGTCCTACCCCCAGGTTCAGCTATACTCAATCACTGCTGCATGCCTGTTTTTGATCTCGTTCATCTCATCGTTCATTTCTAAAATTGTGAAATTTTTTGCCGGCTCTGTAGTAATTACATATGCGGCGACTGGCCTGGCAGTCTCCATGTTTATTCCCATGCTATATGAGTTAGCACTGGCGGTGCGTCGTATCGATAGAGATTTTTCTATAGTCATTGAGCTGTTTCTAATAACAGTGCTTATTGTGATTCCATTCACAGACGGTTTCAGAATTCACAGAAGAGCCAAATCAAAATACAGCACATGGGGCTACATTGGCAACTTGATGATGATGATTGGGGGTTTCATTCTTTTTGCAATAGTGACCATTGGTTTTTTTGACCTAAGCTTCATCAATTGGGGCTATTACGGCTGGATACTTGTCGGCGTTTCCATTTTCGAGTCTGCGGGTGTGATTTTGTCGACAATATCTGTCCTGCCCTTCATAAAGGAGCAAAGATTACGTTCTCGCCAGACTCCAATGAAGTAAATCCGGGATGATCTGCTTCCGTGCACACGGGCTTAATGGCGTGCTGAGTATTGGGGAGTACGCTTGTTGTCTCCAGCCAGTCTGGCTGCCCGCCTGATTGAAGGGAGTGGCAGTCGCAGCCAATTTTTTGGCATGATGGGCGCCCCATTTGTAATTATTCAGGAATGCGTGACAAAGTTATTAAAGGAACTTACGGTCACAGAAAGGGTTCGAGGGTGGCCAGATGATCAAAAAGCCTACAAGCGATGAAGAGATGTATAGTGAATTAAAAATCATCGAATATGAGATAAAAGCAAGTCAGGATTACAACAAAAAAAGAAACCTTCAGATTACGAGTAACTATGCGATTCTCTTTGATGAAGCCCTGAAGGATCTCAGCTCTACGTTTGGCGTATTGCATCGAAAAACACAAACACCGAGTCCGCAGTACACATCGAAGCCTGTCATGAATGATAGAGATTTGCGCGCCAGACTGGATACCATCGTGGATGGACTAAAGAAGTGTGGGGAGTATAAGAAAGTTCGTGGCTTAGTAGAAGCTAAGTCTAGGATCGAAATCATTTTGAAGGACGTGTCAAAATCCATAAAAACCTAGTGCCTTTCCCAATCCCCTAAAAGGAAAAGTGTAGAAAAAACAACGGACCAGCCAGAATGAAGCCCTCATTTCAGCATCCTGTTGCTGTGTTTTTTTATGGGCTCGGCTCCTTCCCCTTCAAGTAACCATTGAAAATTCGCTCGTCACGCCAAAGAGGGCTTTGGGAGCATGCTTCGATGGTCTTGAGAGGGAGCCACCCAGAAGGACACGCCGCCCACGCCGAAGGGGGGCAAAACGGGCAAAGGGAAAGCGCGGGAGGCGTGGGGATGATTAAAACCTAATCCATTTTGTCTACTGGAATCGCGGCCTCGCATTTCCTCAATAGGTCTGAATCCTGAGTAACTAACCTCATGTTTTGTTTTTCGGCGATGTACGCGTATGAGGCACCATAAAAGGTGAGATCTCTTTCTATGGCAATTTCTAAGACGTCAGCTATGGAATCGACCTCTATCTTTCGCAAGGGTCGTATCGCTTCAGAAAAAATCGTTGCCACTCTTCCTGGGTCCTTGAGCTTCCTTTTCCGGCTTTCTTTCCATAATGCGTTGCCGATCTCATATTCAGTTAGTGAGGTCACGGCGCATTCGTCAGCGTTGAAGGGAGTGCCGGATATGAGTATCGGATAAAGTGCCGAGGTGTCCAATAGGTATTTACATCTCGTGCCTCGTTGCACTGACATCGTCTGCCCACTCCTCAGGCTCAACGTTCATAAGGCCCCTCAGTTCTTTTGCGGTTTTCTGAGCATTTGCCTTCTTCTCAGCCACGAGTTCCTCCAAAAGTCCCTCTACAGCCACCCTCAAGTCGATCCCTAGCTTTTCAGCTTCATGTTTCAGGTCTTTCCTGACTCTAACGGATAAAACTTCAGTCATGGTTTACCCACCTTGTATACATATAATAAAAAATGTATACGGCATATATAAGAATAATGTGACCCGGCTTCAACTCCAAAAACCAAAGTCCGATGGAGTTGATGGTAACTAAAAAAAGCGCTTATCATTGGTGGCGCCGTCTCCATGTAATGCGCGAGGGGATCAGAGGTCATATTCTTGCAAGTATGCTGGTGCGCTCACTTTCCAGCCAGCCTTGGAGCGGATAAAGCGCTCTAGGCTCTGGATTGGTTCGTCTTCGCCGTGTGTAAGAAAGACATTTTCCGGCGGGGTTTTAAAATTATTGAGCCAGCGCTCAAGGTCGTTCATGTCAGCGTGGGCTGAGAAGGCCTCTATCTTTTCGATCTTCATTCTGACCGGGTAGGTCTGTCCGAGGATTCTGACCGGAGAAACGCCATCCAGGATTTGCCTCCCCAATGTTCCGGCTGCCTGATACCCGACGAAGAGAAGCGTGGATTCCGGACGGGTTATCTCTCTCGCCAGGTGGTGTTTAATTCTTCCTGCCGTTATCATTCCCGAGCCGGACAGGATTATAGTCGAGCCTTTTATCAGATTGATCGCCTTGGATGCCTCAACAGAATCGGCGAGTTTTAAGCCTGGGAATTCGAAGGGGGACTGACCATTCTGGAAGCATTCCTGTATTTCTTTGCCAAAATCAGCCGGGCACCGTTCGAAGACTTTCGTGATCTCGATGGCCATAGGGCTGTCGAGAAATGTGATGACATAAGGGATTCTTTTCATGCGCGCCAAGCGGTTAAAATGATACAGCAGCTCCTGGGCACGTTCAACCGCAAAAATGGGGATTAGAAGGTTTCCGCCTGCGTTTATCGTGTCGTTTACAACCTTGGAGAGCTTGTCATCAATGTCCTGCGAGTTGTCGTGACTGCGGTCTCCGTAGGTGGACTCCATGACCACGTAATCCGCGTGGTCAAATACGGAGGGGTTGTTGGTTAGGGGCTGGTCCCACCGGCCCATGTCTCCTGAGAAGATTATGTTGTGCTGCTCGTTCCCATCCTGGACAATGACCTCGATCATGGCTGAGCCGAGGATGTGACCGGCGTCATGGAAACGGACCTTTACCCGGTCATTCAGGGAATGGGTTTCTTCATAGGGGATCTCTTTCAGGAGGGAAAGGCACTTCTCGGCATCCTTTACGGTGTAAAGGGGATTTTCGGGGTGGGGTCCGCTCCGGCCTTCCTTCGCGTGGCGTTCTTTCTTGAAAGCCGCATCTTCCTCTTGTATTCGGGCAGAATCAAGAATCACGATCGGGAACAGCATTTTGGATGGAGGAGTCAGCAATATATCCCCTTTGAATCCTTCTTTGGCGAGCTTTGGAATAAGCCCTGAGTGGTCTAGGTGAACGTGGGTTAGGAGAATGTATTGAATTTGCTCCGGAGGGATGGGGAATTGTTCCCAGTTTCTATAGGAGTAGTCGCGTTCCTGAAATAATCCGCAATCGACAAGGATCTTCAATCCACCAGCATCCAGAAAATAGCTTGAACCAGTCACTTGATGCGTTGCCCCCAAGAACTTTATTTTCATGAACATCCACCCACCAGAAGTTTACTGTTCCTTTGCTATCAACCCTTCGCCCAACGCGCAATACTCGCCAATTTTAGTTTTAAGCACGAACAGCAGCAATAGATTGGACGAGAGGGGAACGCCGAATAACTAGGAGTGCATGAATAAGGAGGAGTTGGCGCATGTGTGGTAAAATTTAACTTAATTGAAGGGGAGAGGCTTGAAATTGAAAGCCCAACAGATGATCCTGGCTTCCAAGTTTTGGTTGAATTAAAATCCATGGTGATCGCTGTGTTTTCCGGACCCTAAAAGGCGGTTGCTTATTGCCATCCCCAAAAGGTTATCAAGCAGCTGCCCGGAAAATCAAGCGCTGTGGACGGTAATGAAGAGGCAACTCTGGCTGCTCATTCTCATAATCGTTTTTGGTGTGGCCCTCAGGCTTGCTTTAATCGTCTTTCTGGCAGGCAGCTATAAGCCCATAGATATTCTCATTGTGGACAGGCAGGTGCCAAAACTCATACTGGACCTGCAAAACCCGTACACCCATACCTACCCTGTCGACAACTACACGTTGAGCACATTCGCTTACCTTCCTGTTATTCCAATCTACTACGTGCCCTTTTATCTCCTCGGCGATATCAGATACGGAAACATTTTTGCCGACGTCCTGATAATGCTCGCTGCCTACCTGATTGCCAAACCGCCCAATTTTGACTATAATTGCAAAAACGCCCTCTATGCACCGTTAGTTTTTGCGGTGCTGCCTTTGTCCTTTTGGTTGACGTGCATATCGGCAACAAACTTCATGATTGGAACGGCATTTATGATGCTTGCCCTCGCCTTTCTCATAAGGAAAAATTTTGCGGCTTCAGCCGTTTTTTTGGGTTTGGGGGTTGCGGCCAACCAGTTCATAATTCTTTTACTGCCGCTGTTCGGAGTTTATTACTGGAAGGAGCGCAGGATGGGATCTCTGCTCCTGAGCGTCGCAGTTTCAGCTGCCATAATTTTGCCGTTCTTTCTCGCGACACCATCCAATTTTGTGTATGACGTTTTCACGTTCCAGTTCACGAGGGCGCTCCAATCTAACGGCGCCTTTAGCCTGTACAGCATTGCGACGTCTTTTGGAGTCCAGTTGAGCACCTGGATAAGAATCATAATCTTTGCCGTCCCGTTCCTTGTTCTAACATTCTGGAAAAGACGCAGCCCTCAGACTTTGCTTTTGTCGGCATGCGGCATCATGCTCTTCGCCGCGTTTTTTTTGCCGGTAGATGGTTTCTACAACTATTTTCTGCCAGCGTCCGCCATCGTATGTGCCCTAATCCCCTTGATAATTAACAAAATCCACCTAAAAATCAAAAAACGCCAACTCTTGCCCAAGCACCTTTAGCGATTAGCTTCGTTTCCTTCGAGTTTGCTATCACGGGTAACTAAGTAAGCAAACCCATTGTTTCACTGGGGTGGCTTAGTATCATGGTAGCATCAGCATGTTTAAGTATTCTAAAAAAAATTAATATGTAATGGGCCAATTTTAGGAGGCAAGATAGTGAGCAGCTCACAAACCAAGGAGCTTCTGAAAAAATATTATGATGGTCTCTCAAGCAAAGGCGACTGGCATTCCATGCTATCTGAAGAAATATTGCTCACAGGAACGATAGCAAAGGAATCGAAAGGAAAAGAACCATTTGTAACCAATAATTTTTTCAAAATGGTCAGAAACCTGAAAGTAAAAGAAATGATTGTGGAGAGCGAGATGGCTTGCACCGTTGTCAGTTATGACCTTATGTCCCCCAGGGGCAAAAACTTCTCAAGCGACGTCGCCGAAATTTGGAAAATAAAAGATGGAAAACTTGCGTCCCTGGCGATATATTTTGACACCGCAGCTTTTCAGAAAGCTATGGCTTGACCCCAGTCTAGGAAATACCTGGATATCAAGAAAGGGCAAAATTAAACCAAATCGAGTGCAAAAAAACCGTGAACAGCATTTTCAATCGGGCTCTGAACAAATGCAAAAGCTCCGACAACGTACCGCAAAAAGTTGAGTGATAAATATGGAATTTACTGACAAACAGGATCATGGAAGTCTAAGAATGAGTGAGAGCATGTATGAGGCGATTTTTAAAAGGAAGTCAATCAGGAATTATGACCCAACGCCAATTGACTCAAATCGCCTTGAAGAGATCTCGAGAAATTTGCAGTCATTAAAACCCATGTTAGCAGACATTAAGACAGATTTCAAGGTTATTTCCCCAAATCAGGTAAGTAGAAAAATCAATAATAACGCGCCACATTTCATTGCAGCATTCTCCGAGGCCAAAGGTGCCTACGAAGTTAACATTGGTTTTATGCTTCAGCAGATGGACCTTTATTTTTCAGCTTCCAGTTTAGGCAGTTGCTGGCTGGGCATCCCTCGACCAACAAAAGAAGTGATAGAGTCTTCAAATCTTGAATTCATTGTTTTGATGTCGTTCGGTAATTCTAAGGAAGCACTGTATCGGACCAGCGCGTCAGAGTTTCACAGAAAATCGCTTTCGGACATAACCGATGTCAAGGACGCCGACGACTTATTAGAACCAGCCCATCTTGCTCCATCAGCAGTGAACTTGCAAAACTGGTATTTCACTGGCGACAAGAATGTGATCCATGCGTATTCCTCCAAAGCGGGCTTCCTTAGATCAAGATTAGGCGGAGGTTACTTCCCCATTAATATGGGCATTGCCCTTTACCATTTGAAGCTTGCAGCGGAACACTACGGCATGAAAAACAAATTCATTTTTGACTCATCCAAAGATAAAAGCCCACCCAAGAATCTTGAATACGTTGCCACTTTAGAGATTGAACAGACAAGTCAAGAATAGAAGCGCCTCTCGTCGCGCTCCCGTTTGGCGTTTGATCAGGTGCCTCTTTCCATTCATAACTTCATTCTAACGCCTGCGGCAACTATGCCTTGATCCGGCATTCCTGCCGCGGATTTGGCATCCACCGGAGGCAGGCGGCGCTTTTCGTTCATGAATAACAAGGCTACTGCAGGAAGACAAACAATGGCGCAATTTTTTGGTTTAAGAAAAAAACTTAAGGTGACGTCTTTGCATGGCGGTGCGTGTTGAGGTTAACTCGATCCATTTGAGGGTATGGGAGTTTTTTCTTTTGCCAGCTTCAGGCTTAGCCTTTGGGTGACACGATGAAGGGCACAAGCATGTCGTGGCCATCGGGAACACCAAGTTTTTTGAGAACGTCGGGCTTGGTGCTATCATTCTGATAATCGGGATTGAGATAGAAAGTTCTTGATCTTGCGTCTCACCGTCCAAGTGGTGTAGCAGGTCCTTCGCACTTCTGCAGATATTGCTTAGAAAATTCAATATAACATCGGTATACTGCTCATCTGTAAAACAGAAGCACATTTTGGTGTACGCCATCTAAAAATGGAGCCCATTTTCTATAGGCTTATATACACAAAGAGAGAGATTGTCCCGAGTGTTAAGGGGGGTTCAATTATGAACACAAATGCCATTGTTCTGGGCTTGATAGGGATAATACTTGCGATCCTTGGAGCCGCAGAGTTCGTTGTAAAGGGCATGCCGGGGAGAGGTTCGGGTATCGGAACCTTGATGCTAATCGTCGGCGTTCTCCTGTTAGTGGTCGGTTTCTGGAGAATGAATGCCAAGGCAGCAAAATGAGCTTTTAAAAGCTCTTCCATTTTTCTTATTTTTTATAATGATAACTCGTTGACAGTCGTGATCAACTGCTTGGATTTGTCATGCAGCACTAATTGCCTTTGGCAACTAATTAGGCAAAGGAATTCTGAGCCGCTTGTCTTATTTCGTCAGCAAGATTGCATCAACTTCAAGGTCGATCTTGGTTCCAGAATCCCTGTATGAATCAGGCATGATTCAGAGTATTAGTGGCGTTGATCCATGCCCTGTCCTATGATCATTGAGGTATTCTCTCTTTCCTTTCTTTTCGTTGTAAGGATTTCACATTTTGCGATGAAACCTTTTGGTGCTATTTTCTGGCAGTATTGGGATCATGATGGAGTCTTTATAAGGATGGATCAACATTAACCGGACAGGGCAAAAATTGAAGGAACTAATCAGATTCTTTTGACGAAGGCCCTAAAATCACTAAGGAAGGAGGGAAGAAATTGGGATATTATACAGGAGATCCGCACAGATTTGGCGATCAAAATCGAAACTCAGCCAACTCTGGAGCTAAGCCGGTCGAAGAAGGTAAGGAATACGAAGTAGACATCAAGGAATTGAGCAGGCGAGGCGAAGGCATAGCCAGAGTCGATGGTTTTGTGGTCTTTGTTCCGAATACGAAGGCCGGAGACCATGTTAAGGTTAAGGTCACTAAGGTCTTACCTAGATTTGCGTCGGCTGAAATAATTCAATAAGACGAGAAGAAGGGACTTTTCTCTTCGTAATTTTTTTTTAAAGCAACAGGAATCAATCGTTCCTATATGACTACTAATAGCGTCAACGAGACCGCGTGTTATTATGGAACCGGCTCCGGCAACATATATTGAGGCCGCATTTTGAATTTTTCGTGCAACCTTATCATTGTTATTCAGCTAAATTTGCCGCTGCCTCTATTTGCTGCACTTATCGGGCGCAGCATTCTAGAAGCCCTCAAATAAAAGGGGAAAATATGGAAAATCAATTTTTGAAATTATGTATAATTTTTGGAAAAAAGGTAAACTAGGCTGCATTTGTGGGCACTACAAGAAAATCATTGTCAGAAAGATACGCCGGGCCAAAACCATTCGATTGTCCGTTAATGCTGCAAGCAGCCATCCAGTGATATTCAGATCCTGCTGAACAATCAACATCAAAATAGACTAAATAAGGTCCTGAATCCAAAGTTACATTGAAAGTTCGGGTTGTCGATCCAGAAACGATCCATGAATATCGGGCGTTCGTGTTATGAACCGAACTATTCGTCACGGGCGCATCTATGTTAATGCTGCGTTTCTAGAATAGGGATCACCGTTGGCTTGGGCGGATACTTCGATGGTCACCGTCCTCATCGGCAGGATGGGTTGTTGATTTGTTGAATTCAGCACAGCCGAATAGTTGGTGGATAAGATGTTGTACTGTGCTCAAGTTATCGAACTTTGCTTGTAATGCTGTAAGATTAGTCTGCAGTTGGCTGTAATTACTTAGTAATGCATTATCTTGAGCATCAGTGTTCTGTTGTTGGTCATAAATGACCGTAAATCCTACTATCCTGATCAGGGTGGCTAATACGACAACAGCGATTATGAATGTTGCCTGGCTTACCGTTTTACATCTGAAGCTGCATTTGAAGTGGCGGGTAACTTGCCTTCCATTGCCTTCATTTTCTTTATCTCCTTGTAAATATAGGAGTATGGCATTGCCTATCGATTGTTGTTCTGTTTGAGGATTTTTTTCGGCATGCGACTACTTTTAATCTCACCTTGCAGTACATGTATATGCAATGGGCCGAGGTGATAAATAAGATGCCAAAATGTTCTAAATGTGGGAAGATGGTTCATACTGAGGGAAGAGGCAGAGAGAACGCACTGTCTTTTCATGAAAAGCACTGCAAAGGTAAAGAGGAAAAGATAAAAAAGGAGCCCAAAGGGCAGTAATCGGAGGGGCAACCCTCTCCTTCTCCCTCTTTAGCCAGCTATTGACTCCGTCAAATGAGTCAAACCAGCGAGTGTGCAGCGACGCAAAGAACATCACCTTTTTCGTTTCGTTTTCCGGGTTTGACCATACGCTAAGGGTCATCCAAACCCTGAGGGCACCATTAACCCCGTGCAAGACGCGATTCATTTTGCGAGTTAAAAAATTAAAAAGATGCTCCCTTCGATACTTGTTTAGAGTTCTTCCATTCTTCATGCGGTGGTTATCGCTTGAATGGTGTCCCAATGTTCAACAATCTTGCCGTTTTGGATGCTGACAGTGGATATCGCCATTGTACAGGATCAGCTTCATGACTGGCGGGCGATAGCTAAACCACTATGAAAAGTTGATCCTGAAAATTACACTTGCCCCCTGGCTTTGATCCAAACTATATTGAGCCCGGTCACTTTTCTTATACGATCAAGCTCTTTGGGTGCATAGTAACCTAAAACGATGTCCTGACCGCCTGGGGTATTTAAGGGCGTGCAGTAATCACCCACCGCCTAAAGATGGTAATTTCTTGCGAACTCTTTATAAAGCACCTGCGGGTTTGTAAAATGAGTTTATGACCGGAGTGATAGCTTTTGATCAAACCCTCCGTCAGAATTGAAAATGTTGTCGCCTCTGTCACAATGAACCAGAGTATCGATCTTGATGCTATATCCGGAAATATCCCAGGCGTTGAGTATAATCCAGAGCAGTTCCCCGGCCTCGTATACAGGCTCTCCAAGCCGAGGACAGCCACACTAATCTTCTCGTCAGGCAAGATGGTGTGCACCGGCGCGAAGTCCGAGAAGGAGGTCCATAACGCAGTCAAGAAGATAATAAAGAACCTCAAGGACAGGAACATGGTAATCATAGGCACCCCTGAGATCATGATACAGAACATAGTCGCCTCGGCTAACCTGAACGCTGAGGTGAACCTTGAGAAGGCCGCCTTCCTGCTGGAAAACGTCATGTACGAGCCTGAGCAGTTCCCAGGTCTGATTTACAGGATGGGCGAGCCAAAGGTCGTCCTGCTGATCTTCTCCTCCGGCAAGATGGTGTGTACTGGTGCAAAGCACGAAGATGAAGTCAAGATCGCTGTGGAAAAGATCTACCAGAAGCTGAAGGACCTTGGAGTTCTCTACGAATAACAATTTTTTACTTTATTCTTTTCCATAAAAACTGTGCAAGGGCAGGTAATGTCGAACCGAATTTTTGCGGCATGTCAGCCTTGACGGCGATCACGCTGCTCCTTGCGATCTCAATAAAAAAAAGTTATAGTTTACCGGCTAGCAGGTACCTTCAAATTTTTTGTCCCTGAGCATCTCGAGGGCATCCCTGCATGCAGATATCGCAGGCGCTCCACCGGCTACGGCCACGCACCTTATGGCGTCGAGTATCTCAGCCTCGGTAGCCCCCTTCTTGTAGGCGCCCCTCATTGCCGAGACGACGCACTCCTTGCAGTGCCTCTGTGCGCCCATGACCATTATCAACAGCATCTTGTACTTCGAGGGGAGGGCGCTGTCATCCTGTATCGTCTCATCGCAGAACTTGTAAAAAGCAAGCATCTTGGGATCCATATCGGCAGCGATATTCATGATTGCTGGAGCGAACCCCATCTTCTTCTTGAAATTATCATTCAGCTCTTTTGACATAAGATCACCAACTCTAGTATGCGTTTACCTGATTAAAATATTCCCCCCTCCCGGGGATGAGGTTATTAACTTGTTATTTCAAAAAAGGTGTAGTGTTTTTCATGGAGGGCGTCTTCGTAAGCGACTTTATCCAGCCGGTTAAAAAAAGAGCAAAATTTTCTGACAGGGTCTACGTGTTCGATACGACCCTAAGGGACGGTGAGCAGACACCGGGCGTCTGCTTTAGTCTTGAGGAGAAGCTTGAGATAGCAAGGAAGCTGGACGAACTAGGCGTAGACGTCATAGAGGCAGGATTCCCCATCAATTCCGATGACGAGAGGGAGACCGTCAAGGCAATAAAGGGACTTGGGCTCAGCGCGAAGATATGCGGGCTCGCGAGATGCGTGCTTCAGGACGTCGATGCGTGCATCAAGGCCGATGTCGACCGCGTTCACGTGTTCATCGCCACCTCGGACATCCACCTCAAGTACAAGCTCAGGATGGATGAGGCGAAGGCACTGGAGCAGGCGCTTGCCACAGTGGAGTATGTGAAAAAGCACGGGCTCGAGTGCGAGTTCTCATGCGAGGATGCAACCAGGACGCCTTTGGGCAGGCTGCTGAGGTTTTACTCGGGCGTCGAAAGCCGCGGTGCAGACTTCCACAACGTTCCTGATACTGTGGGTGTGATGGAGCCTGAGGCAATGTTCGACCTCATCTCGGCTCTTAAGGCAAAGCTCTCCAAGCCAGTATCGATACATTGCCACAACGACTTCGGCCTTGCCGTAGCCAATACGCTCGCGGGGGTGAAGGCGGGCGGATCCCAAGTACACGCAACAATAAACGGCATAGGCGAAAGGGCAGGGAACGCGAGCCTTGAGCAGACCGTAGCGGCCCTGATAGCGATGTATGGGGTAAAAACGGGGATAAAGCTCGAGAAACTCACCGAGATATCGAAGCTCGTCGAGAGGGCGAGCATGATAAAGCTCACGCCCAACTTCCCGATCGTCGGCGACAATGCCTTCGCGCATGAGGCAGGCATACACGTGCACGGCGTGATGGCCAAGGCGGAGAGCTATGAGCCTCTGACGCCTGAGATGGTGGGGCAGAGGAGGCGGATCGTCATGGGTAAGCACACCGGGAAGCACGGCGTCAGCGCCTTCACCGATGAGCAGATACAGTCCGTTGTCGAAAAGGTCCGGTGCCTCACCATAAACAAGAAGAAGATTAGCGAGGACGACATCGTGGCGGTCGTAGAGGGCGTTCTCGGGAGCGTCAACGAGACCGAGAAGGTCGTGAATATGGACGAGATGCTCATCATAACGGGGAACAAGATAACGCCGACCGCGTCCGTCCAGCTCACACTCAGGAACGTGAAAAGGGTAGCTGCCGGTGTCGGCTCCGGTCCGGTGGACGCAGCATCGAAAGCCATACAGGCCGCGCTAGGCGAGGAGATAAAGCTGCTGAACTATAAGCTCGAGGCAATCTCCGGTGGCACGGACTCATTATGCACGGTCGTAGTCACACTCGAAGACAGTGAAGGAAGGTCTGCTACGGGCATGGCTGTGGGTGCAGACATAGTCATGTCATCCGTGAATGCCCTCATGGAAGGACTGAACAGGCTTTACTCGAAAAAATAGGGTATTAAAAATTTGGAGGGAAAGGGGCTTCTCCCTTTCCTTTTCGTACCTTTCTTCCCTGCTTATTCCCTAGTGTCTATTGCATTACACCCTAAGCCGCTCAGCTCACCATTCTGCCGAGCGTCGACCGCAGCTCCTCGTACCGCCTCAGGTCCTGAGAGGAGAGGCTCATCGGGACCGCCTTCAGGGCAGCCTCGAAGTGCTTCATCGTGATCTTCTTGGGCTTGAAGTCCTCCCTGATGGCGTTCATTGCTGCCTCCCTGCATACCGACTCAATATCCGCACCGGTGTAGCCCTCCGTCCTTTCAGCGAGCGTGCCGAAGTTCACGTCCTCGGAGATCTGCATCTTCCTGGTGTGCACCTTGAGTATCGCCTCCCTTGTCTGCCTGTCGGGGAGCGGTATGTAGAGGTTCCTGTCGAACCTGCCAGGCCTCAGAAGTGCGTGGTCGATCATGTCGGGCCTATTCGTGGCGGCGATCACAACCACGTTCTTCAGCGTAACGAGACCGTCCATCTCAGACAGCAGCTGGTTCACCATGCGTTCTGTGACGCCCGAGTCCGTCCTGCCGCCTCTCATGGGAGCGATGGAGTCGACCTCATCGAAGAATATTATGCAGGGAGCCGACTGCCTTGCCTTCTTGAATATCTCCCTTATCGCCTTCTCCGACTCTCCGACCCACTTGCTCATCACCTCGGGTCCCCTGACGCTTATGAAGTTGGCCGAACTCTCAGTAGCCACCGCCTTTGCGAGCAGGGTCTTCCCCGTACCCGGCGGTCCGTGGAGCAGTATCCCGCGGGGCGGGGTGATGCCCATCTGCTCGAACAGCTCAGGGCTTTTCATCGGGAGCTCTATCATCTCCTTCAGCTGCTTCTTTACCTCCTCAAGGCCGCCGACGTCATTCCAGTGCACCTCCGGTACCTCGACGTAGACCTCGCGGAGCGCCGATGGCGCGATCTCCTTCATCGCGTCGTTGAAGTCCGAGCTCTCCACCTTCAGCTGCTTCAGCATGCTGGTGGGTATTACCTCCTTCTCAAGGTCCAGCTTCGGAAGGAACCGCCTGAGTGACCTGATCGCAGACTCCCTCACCAACGCGGACAGATCGGCGCCTGTGAAGCCGTGCGTCGTCTCGGCCAGCACGTCTATGCTAACGTCCTTGCTTAACGGCATGGCTCTCATGTGCACCTGAAGTATCTCCTTCCTGTCGTTCCTGTCCGGCATCGAGATCGATATCTCCCTGTCGAACCTGCCGGGTCTCCTGAGTGCAGGATCAATGGCGTCGGGCCTGTTCGTAGCGGCTATGATGATCACCTGCCCGCGCGATTTTAACCCGTCCATCAGCGCCAAGAGCTGGGCAACCACGCGCCGCTCGACCTCGCCCGTGACCTCCTCCCTCTTCGGAGCGATCGAGTCCAGCTCGTCAATGAAGATTATGCTCGGCGCGTTCTTCTCGGCCTCCTCGAACAGCTCACGGAGCTTGCCCTCGGACTCGCCGTAGAACTTGCTCATTACCTCTGGGCCGTTTATGGAGGTAAAGTTGGCACCAGACTCGTTTGCGACTGCCTTTGCGAGCAGGGTCTTCCCCGTACCCGGCGGTCCGTATAGAAGCACGCCTTTGGGCGGCTCTATGCCCAGGTGCTTGAACAGCTCCGGGTGCTTCATCGGGAGCTCTATCATCTCCCTTATCTTCACCTTGGCGTCGTTCAGTCCGCCTATGTCTTCGTATGAGACCTTGGCGAGCCCCGGCTCCCCCTCCTTCGCCGTCTCCGGCCTTACAGTCACGTCTGTCTCATCGGTTATGTATGCGGAGGCTGACGGCTGCGAGGAAACCACGATCAGCTTCAACGCCTCGCCCAGCACCGGGATCATTGCGGTGTCGCCCCTGCTCACGGGCTTGTCGTCAAGCATCTGTTTCACATAGTCACCGAAGTCCGAGCTGAAATGTATCGGCTCGGTGGGGGCAAAGACCACCTTTACTGCCGGATTCAGATCGACAGGGGATATTAAGACAAGGTCGCCTATGGATGCACCCGCATTGTGGCGGATCAGCCCGTCTATGCGTATGATATCCAGATCCTCGTCCTCGGCGTAGGCAGGCCAGGCTATCGCTACAGTCGAGCGCTTGCCTTCCAGCTTCACGAAGTCGCCTGCGCTTATGCCGAACTTCCGGAGAAGGCTTTGGCTTATCCGGGCAAGGCTTCTCCCGACGTCCCTCTGCCTCGCCTCTCCGACCTTCAACTCTGCAGTTTTTTCTGCCATTTTATATCACCATGAACTTGAATTTTTTGAATGCGCGGTTACCATAACACTAAGCTTACATATATATATTACTCGAATATATATCAGGGCGTCCTTGGCCTTGAGGCAGTTCAGTCAAGCAGGTTTTGACAGATCATTGAAAAAATAGCTCAAGCTCACAAGGATTGAGCCGATCCTTTCTGACCGCAGATCTTTGTGCGAGTCAATAGATATGATCATTAAGTGGTTGCTCTTGAAGTCAGTCTTAATCCATCGCACTTCATCGGGGCAATCGTTCATTCCCTTTAGGAACCGGGGCATGTTTTCAGATTGTTATTTTCGCCTTTTCGTTTTGGTTTTTCTGGCACAATGATAGCGGTTAGTGGTAATCCTAATTATTTTGATCCCTCGCTGGTTAGCGATATTGACACTATTCCGCAATAGAGCCGTGAGGAGACGCAGACCGAGGATTCAGAAGCGATGCATCCTGACCAGGCGGCATTAGATCAGGCGCTAAGCATGCTCTCAACAAAGTGCCTATGCCCCCTGTAATAAACCATGCCCCATAGAGGGGTCTTCTTGGAATAATAGATTTGGCTCTCATCCAGCAGAAAGAGTGCAGGAAATTCAAAGGCAAGCATGCTTTTTTCCATAGTAGCCTTGCTTAACCAATCTTTTACGTCCTGACTTGCACTGTTTGATACAATAAGGGGCACACATAAAATGCCCGTAATATGTTCTTTGCTCCAACGCTCAAGAACGTAGTTGGTCATCGATTTTGAGAACGACTTTATTTCGTTAACGCTTGCTGTCTCAATGGTCTTACCCAAAACAAAATGCGCAGTTTTCCCATATCTGACCAAGCCTGAGCGACCGCGCATGGCGAAAAAATCAAGATTTTGCCCTGCCATTTGAAGCTTTCGTTGCACTGAATATCTATCTGACGTGAATCTTCTCTCAAGAAGTGCAAAATATTCCTCAGAATCCATATTGTCCAACTCTTTAATACTTATAATGTTCTTAATTTTTTCATTCTTAGCTGGGATTCTGTTTTTTATCATATGCCTCCTAGGCTGATCCAGCTCCGATCTTTGCCATGAGCCAAGTTAGCAGATCACAATAGTTGGTTCGTTCGTCGCCATCCACATTTATGACTACAAGATTTTGGACATTGCCCCCGTTTGACGTTTGCTTAAACGTGATTATAATTTTGGGCAGCTCAGCTCTGGAATCTATGGCCTCTGGCAGCCCATGCTTGAGATCTAGATCCTTCCACCACGGATGAGTTTTTAACTCGCAATTCGAAATTTCGTCATATGAAACTTCTTTATTAGGCTCGCCATTGACAGTCATAATAATTTTATCATCGAAGAAGTTAATCAATCCAAGCCTTCCGAAAAAACCCTTACTTTCATATGTCGTTTTGTAAAGTGGTCTGGATTGATCAGAAGTTACCGCATTTTATCCCCCTTTATGCATTTGGCTTAAACATATATTAATTATTTCTCATCATGAGAAAGTGTATATTTCATAGTCAGCCACAGCTTCAGCACTCCATAGAAATACGTTGCCAGCGGCTACGTCACTTGCAAGTTCCAATGTGGCTGCTGAGCCGATACCCCCTGTAAAAACGGCTAACGCTGCTTCCCATCCACCAAACATTAAATCGAACTCTAAACCTTGAACCCAATCAAGTTGCTTAGTGACGAAACTCATTGCATCAGAGCAAAACGAATACATGTTTGCTGCCGGTCCGACCACATCTTCACTTGATGCTGATTGAATCATACCTTGTATGTCAGGTATTAGTTGCTCCGAAAATAGCACTTCTGCTAAGAAAGTCTGAGCTCCTGAGAAGCTGCCAAAAAGGGTATAACCAAGCCACTCGATTGCTGGACCAAACAATATTGTCAGAACGGTTAGTACCCCAAGAGCTATTTGCAATTGATTACTTGGATTTGCTAACCATACATAAGCCAGGTAGGTTGAATAATCCATTTTTTGAGCTGGAGGGGGAGCGGGACATTCAGATAAG